>Ga0163108_10000082_pt1 | contig 63353 bp, 52 predicted proteins | sample Fk1155metaG_FD_109644 | JGI IMG/M metagenome (GOLD analysis project Ga0163108, IMG submission 109644) | Marine microbial communities from the Central Pacific Ocean - Fk160115 155m metaG | ecosystem: Environmental > Aquatic > Marine > Oceanic > Photic zone | place: The Central Pacific Ocean...
AAGGATTGGGCAGTTGATGCAATGACTGCTCTCATAAGAGACTTAGGCAATAACAGTAAAGAAATAGCAGTTATCGGAAGCCATCTTAAGAAAAGACACAGGATCGCTTCAGAGCACATGACACTTGATGTTGAAGGGGATCTTGTTTCCGCCTCTGCAAGATACAAAATACCGAAAGAAAAAAATACCCGAGACCCGGTAATTTTTCCAACATCAGGAAAATACAATGCCCCTCACGGAGCCACATTGAGAATCACCTTCGGGGAGCCTTTCAGTGTAAAAGGAAAATCAAAGAATAGACTCTTAGCTTTTTGGAAATTTGATGAAGGCAAAGGTACAGAAATTGCCAACCTAAAAAATCCTGAAAAAAAGGGGAAACTGTTCAAGAATGATAACGAACAAGCGTGGGCATCAGGTGTCGGGTTCGGTAGTGGTTCGGCCGTCTCGCTCAATAAAGAAAGTCACATCAACACTTTCTTCGATGATGACATTAATGGAAGTGCCAGTATTGCTCTATGGGTAAAAACGAAAGGCCATGGAACACTGTTAAACAAAACAAAAAACGAGCAATTTGCAGATCACTCACGCACAATCCAAATCACAGAAGAAGGAAAAGTAAAAGTTACTTATTACGGAGATCAAGGGTTTGTAATTGAAAGTAATGAGGCAATAAATGATGATCAATGGCATCACATCGCTTGGGTAAATGAAAAAGAATTCGATGAAGGAACTAGTGATCATCTGGCAAATAGACACTCACTCTTTGTCGATGCTAAAATTGCAGGCACTAAAATTATTAATATAGCCATTAATGATAAACTTCTGGGCGCCCCATTAAAGTTAGGCGGCCAAATTACGAACAAAGAGGAGGACGGGAAAGTCACAACGATCCCCGGTCTGAACGGATCTATTGATAATCTGAGAATCTACAATTTCCCAATCACTCAAAAACAAATCCATGGATTCACCATGGTAGGCCTCATGCGTTCACCGCTTGCAATCACATCAGAACCGCAAAAAATGATACGAGCGGGACAAGAATTTGAATATGCTTTGGAATATACCGGAGGAGGACCCTTGGTACGCTTCACATTCAATAATGTTCCTAAGTGGGCAAAGATAGAAGGGCGCATCATAGGGACTCCGACATTGAGGGACCTCGGTCTTAGTAAACCAATAACAATTGTAGGAATGAGCCCTTGGGGTCCTGGTCAGCAAAGATTCTCAGTGAGCGTTCAACCCCCGCTCGTTAAGAGGGACTGGAAAATCCAGGTGAACGGTCGAACGGTTCTGACGCGTTACAATGGACTAGGGGTCGAGGCAACTCTCCCGCCCGGGACAGGAAACTGGAAATTCACCAAAGATCAAGCGCCTCTTAGACCTCCTCTTATTTTAAGAGTAGAAAATTTGAAATCAGGAATAAATGTACAGATCCGAGGCACGCCAAGCGTGACCAAGTACTCGATCGAAAGCAGCAAGGATGAGGGCCAATCTTGGAGCAGTGTCAGTAAATCGACGGGATTAAAACAAGTGCTCCATCCTCTAGAAAATGGTGAGTATCTTCTGCGTGCAACCGCATTCCCAACCAACGCGCGTCCGATCCAATCGGACACAATAGAACTGAATTTGTCTGACAACCCTCCTGAAGCACCCGAACGCCCCGAAATCACTCCACTCAAAGGATCGGTCCGTCTGAAATGGGAAGCTCAAATAAGAGCCACCGAATACAAAGTTTATCGACGAGAAAAAGGGAAACTAACTTGGGCTGCCATCTATTCGGGTCGGTCCCAAGGATTCGTAGACAGAAATGCGAAAGCAGCAACAGCTAAATTCTCAAAACCAGGATACAAAGCAGGGGCCGACTCAGATATGAACGGCATTTTCATTTATGAATACTGTGTCACGGCGTCAGACAAGAACGGAGAAAGTCCTAAATCTGAAATAGCAAACACTGATCCCAGAAACTGGTAATAGAATAACAAAGTTTCAAATAAATCCAGTAACCACTCTTTATGCCCCGACACAACGAACATTTTAAACCTTCACTTTATACAATATGCCCATCAAATTTCTACATACCCGCATAAGAGTCAGCAACATCGATCAATCCATCGAGTTCTATGAAAAAATCGGATTCAAGCTCACAAAGAGAAACGACAAATCGCCTGCAGGAAATGAACTCGACTTTCTTGAACTTGAAGCGAGCGAACACTTTCTAGAACTATGTTATTCTCCTGACTATGAAGTAAAATTTCCAGAAGATCTGATGCACACCTGCGTTGGAGTCGAAGATATTATTGAATATTGTGATCAGCTTGAGGCTCAGGGGATCGAGATCTGGCCAGAAGAATGGCGTGGGAAATTTTTGGATGAGAGCGCAAGAATGGCCTTCGTAACAGACCCTGATGGATACGAAGTGGAAATCCTTGAACGTCAATAATGATGCTTAGCTGACAATTAATCTTGTCAGCACTATAATGTTATTCCTTCTACCATTAGTAAGTGCAATAATTTATCCCTTTGCCAGCCTTTTCCTTAAAAGGTCTCTGACCGAAGGTTGTGGCCTCCTAAGATCAGCCTTCATCTCAAATATGGCGCTCTTTGGTGTCTTCTTGTGTGCTCTGCCTTTCAATGACAAGGCACCAGAATGGGAGCACATTGGTTGGGCTCTGATAGCAGGCATCTGCTTCTTTGGAGGACAGGTATTTACATTCCTCGCGATCCGATCCGGTGACGTATCAGTTCAAGCCCCACTGATGGGAGTGAAGGTGATCTTCGTAGCATTCTTCTCTTATATCATCAGACCCGAAGAAGTCCCGGCCCTCATATGGATAGGTTCAATATTAGCGGCCTCAGCTATTTTTCTCTTGGGAGGAGCCACAATTAAAAGCTTCAGAAAAAACAGCCGGACAGTTTTCTGGTCACTCGTTGCTTGCGCTTGTTTCGGTGGCAGTGACACCTTGGCAGGATACAGGAGTCAAGAATTCGGCCCCATTCCTTTCATCGTAGTCATGGTTTCAATTGTAGCCTGTTTCTCGCTTCTCTTTATACCTTTCTTCTCGGAACCACTGAAAGCTTGTCCAAAGAGCGCCATGAAATTTGCCGCGCTAGGAGGAATAGCCATCGGCCTCCAGGGAATGATCCTTAATCTATCATTGGCATTTTTTGGTAGAGCCACCCCGATGAACATTATTTATTCCACAAGAGCATTGTGGGGTGTTTTAATTGTCTGGTTTCTGGGTAACGCGTTAGGAAATAATGAGGCAGCACTGCACGGTAATAAGATCATGGCCAAGCGTTTTGCCGGAGCCTTACTGCTCAGCGGTGCCGTTATCATGGTATTCATTTAAAATGTTCGCTTATCAAAAGGAAAATGTTTATAAAATGAATTAAAATATTTTTTAACTATCATAAATGAAATCCCACGAAATAATAAAAGAATCCTGCAAAAAAAGAGGAATCAAAAAAATCGCAGATGACGTAGGAGTCTCAACATCTTTACTCTACAAATGGAGTCAGCCACCTGAGGCCTCTGGAAGCGGCAGCAAGAACCCGCTAGATCGCATGATTAATCTCATGCAAGCTGCAAAAGATCCTCAAATGATCAACTGGGTCTGTGAACAGGCCGGCGGTTATTTTGTTCGAAATCCAAATGAACATGAAGAAAGTAATTATGACGTCATGCCTGCAACAAATGAAATAGTTTCACAATTCTCTGCCCTACTATCTGAAATCAGTGAGGCCGCACAAGACAATGCCATTGCTAATAATGAATCAAAACGGATTCGCAAAGTCTGGAATGCACTTAAATCATTCACCGAAGGTTTCGTTAAGTGTTGTGAAGAAGGGGATTTTAATAAAATGTTAGAAAGCAAATAATTATTCCCTAATTAATTATCAATCATGTCAAAAAGACTCGAAGGGAAAATTGCCGTGATAACTGGTGGCGGCTCTGGCATCGGTGAAGCAATCAGTAGAAGATTTGCCTCAGAAGGGGCTGAAGTCATTATTTTGGATGTGAACGAGGAACCTGCAAATACAGTTGCGGATTCCATTAGCGGAAAATGCTTTCAATGCGATATCTCAGATTCCAATTCGGTCGAAACTGTTTTTAAAACAATCGCGGAAGAGGGATCTCACCCCGACATACTTGTTAATAACGCAGGAATAGCTCATATCGGAAATGCAACGAACACTGATCCCTATGATTTTGATCGAATCATGAGCGTAAACGTAAGAGGGCCTTACCTTTGTATCCGCGCTATCATTCCATCAATGATTAAAAAAGGAGGCGGATCCATACTTAATTTGGCTTCGGTCGCATCTAATCTTGGTATCCCTGACCGCTTTGCCTATTCAACAAGCAAGGGTGCCGTTTATACCATGACTCTTTCCGTGGCCCGGGATTTTGTTGAAAAAGGAATTCGCTGCAATTGTCTCTGCCCAGCCAGAGTCCATACCCCTTTTGTTGACAATTACCTTAAAGAAAACTACCCAGGAAAAGAAAAAGAGATGTTCACTCAGCTCGAAGCGACTCAGCCCATTGGTCGCATGGCGAAACCTTCAGAAATAGCAGCGTTAGCTACATACATTTGCTCAGACGAAGCTTCCTTTGTCACCGGGTCAGCCTTTGACATCGATGGCGGATTCACTCTATTAAAATAAAAATAACAAATACAATTAAATGAAATTGATACGCTATGGCGAAACAGGAAACGAAAGACCAGGACTTCAACTTGATGATGGCCGTTTAGTAGACACTTCCTCAATTGTGAATGAATATAATGAAGAATTTTTTGCTTCTGGCGGACTAGAAAAACTTCAAGAATGGGCATCCGCTAACGCTGATAACGCAGAACAAATCAGTGCAGACCATAGGATCGGATCACCCATTGCTCGGCCAAGTAAAATGATATGCATCGGGCTTAATTTCAGTGATCATGCTGCAGAAATAGGTGCGGAAACCCCTAAAGAACCAGTCATTTTCAGCAAAGCGACTTCGGCCCTTAGCGGCCCCTTCGATAATATAGTTATTCCAAAAGGAAGCGAACAAACAGATTGGGAAGTAGAACTTGCTATCGTGATAAACAAGCATGCTTCGTACATCAGTGAAACAGAGGCTGAAGATTATATCGCTGGCTATATTCTACATAATGATGTCAGTGAACGCTCCTTTCAGAAAGACAGGGGCGGACAATGGACTAAAGGAAAAAGCTCCGACACTTTTGCTCCGCTGGGCCCTTTCATGGCCACTAAAGATGAAATTCCTGATACAGACAATCTAGCAATGTGGTTAACGGTCAATGGTGAAAAAATGCAGGATGGCAATACGTCAAACCTCATATTCAATGTGCCCCATGTAGTCAGTTACTTGAGCAATTTCATGTCCCTCTTACCTGGAGATGTCATATCAACAGGAACTCCAGCCGGTGTCGGCATGGGTATGGATCCAGAAAGATATCTCAAGCCCGGAGATGTCGTCGAACTTGGAATCGACGGGCTAGGCTCTTCAAGACAGAACGTCGTAGCCTACAGTAATTAACAACGGTATGGACCTGCAATTGAAAGACAAAAAAGTTGTCGTTACGGGCGGAGCCAAAGGAATCGGAGCGGCGATTGTTAAATCTTTCGCATCAGAAGGCGCCGTGCCAATTATCCTGGGTCGAAATCAGCAAGAGGCTGAAACTCTAATTTCAGAAATGGGAACCGGCCATTCTTATCATGTTGAATTGACTAATCTTGATGAAATTCAAATGACGACCAATAAAATAGGTGCCGACATTGGTCCTATTGATATCCTAATAAACAATGCCGGAGTCAATGATGGAGCATCAATAGAAAATGGCCCTTCAAAATTTATTCAATCACTTGAAAGAAATCTAATTCATCCCTTTGCTCTCCTTCACCATTTTCTTGCCGACCTAAAATCAACTAAGGGAAATGTAATCAATGTGGGATCCAAGGTCGCAGTGACAGGGCAGGGTGGAACTTCTGGATACGCTGCTTCAAAAGGCGGAATCAATGCACTTACTAGAGAATGGGCCCTAGACCTCGCTCAATACGGGATAAGAGTAAACTGCGTGATTCCTGCAGAAGTCATGACTCCTCTTTACGAAAACTGGCTAGCAAAAAATCCCGATCCAATCAAAGCTAAAGAAGCAATCGAGTCCATCATTCCACTCGGTCAAAGATTTACTAAGGCCGCAGAAATCGCAGACTCGATCGTTTTCCTTGCATCCATAAGATCAGCACATACTACCGGACAAATTATATACCCTGACGGCGGATACACTCACTTCGACAGGGCCTATAAAGGGAATAAGGAAGAATCATAATGATCGAAAAGAAAGATACCCTCATCATTGGAGGAGGTATTATCGGGCTTGCAACGGCTTATCACCTTAGCAAAATTCTGCCAAAAAAAAATGTCACCGTCCTAGAAAAAGAAAATGAGATAGCCTCCCACCAAACAGGCAATAATTCCGGAGTCATTCATTCAGGCATTTATTATAAGCCCGGATCGCTGAAAGCAATTAATTGTCGCAAAGGAAAACACGCACTTGAACGATTCTGTAAGCAGGAAGGCATACAATTCGAGACATGCGGGAAAGTCATTGTCGCAACCGATGAGAGAGAATTGCCAGCAATGCATAGCATACTTGAACGAGGAAAGAAAAATGGTGTGAAGTGCCGACTCATTGATAAATCCGAATTGTCCGAATTAGAACCTCATGCAGCGGGCATAGCAGGAATTCATGTTCCTGAGGCAGGAATCGTGAACTATCGCCAAGTATGCTCTGTCCTAGCTGAAAAAATTAAAATTGCGGGAGGGCAAATCTTAACCGGAGAAAGAGTACACTTCATCACTCCTGATCAGAAATCAGTATCAGTCCAAACTAGTTCAGGAAAAGAATTTTTAGCTGAAAGAGTCGTGAACTGCGGTGGACTTTATTCAGATCACATAGCAGACAAGACGGGCGCGAGACCTCCCATGAAAATTATTCCTTTCAGAGGAGAATATTATGAACTTAACGAAGGCGCTCGCGGACTAGTAAAAAATTTAATCTATCCCGTGCCTGACCCTAACTTTCCTTTTCTCGGAGTTCACTTCACTCGAATGATTGACGGCGGCGTCGAATGCGGCCCCAACGCTGTTCTTGCGTATGCAAGAGAAGGATACTCTAAGCTCAAAATTAATCCCAGCGAACTGGTAGAATCTCTAACTTATCCTGGATTCCTTCGCCTAGCTGCAAAATTTTGGAAAACAGGCCTAGGTGAAATGTGGCGCTCCGCAAGTAAACGAGCATTTGTTAAAGCATTGTCCCGTCTGGTCCCAGAAATCAAAACTGAACACTTGTGCGCTGCACCGGCAGGAGTAAGAGCTCAAGCTGTAAGTTTCAATGGATCAATGGTCGATGACTTCTATTTTTCAAGGAACGGTAATATTCTAAATGTCTGCAATACACCTTCTCCCGCTGCGACCGCTTCACTTAACATTGCAAAGGTAATTGGAGAACATCTCAATTAATCAAATCCAAAAGCCTCAATTGCCAGCAAACAAAAGGGAATCACTGAATTTCACCTATCAACTTATGCCTGAAGTACAAACAATAACCTATCCTCATGAAAGGCTTAGCGAGTTCTCTAAACTCACTTTTCAACATTTCGGCATACCTGAAAAAGAAGCTGAACTGGCTTCAGAAGTCCTCTCAATGAGTGATTTAAGAGGGATCGATTCTCATGGTGTCGCCAGATTACATACTTACTTTGACATGCTGGAAAAGGAACGGATAAATCCAGTTCCTGAAATTAAAATAGTCAGGGAATCCGCATCAACCGCAACGGTTGACGGTGATAACGGTTTAGGATTAGTAGTAGGTCCAAAAGCAAATGAAATTGCAATGGACAAGGCACAAGAAGCTGGCAGTGGATGGGTAAGCGTCTGTAACACCAACCATTACGGAATCGCTGGTTACTATGTCATAAAAGCATTGGAAAGAGACCTGATAGGATGGTCGATGACAAATACAACGAAGCTAGTAGCCCCACTATGGGGGGCTGAAAGAATGCTCGGCACAAATCCAATAGCAATTGCATTTCCCGGAAAAAAAGAGCCCCCAATAATTATTGATTTAGCCACTTGTGCAGCCGCTTACGGAAAAATTGAAATCGCTCATCGAAAAGAACAATTGATTCCAGAAGGCTGGGCCATTGACTCTGAGGGGAATAATACTAGTGATCCCGATAAGATGATTAATGGAGGGGCTCTTCTCCCTCTCGGATCGGATAGAGAAAAAGGTGGTCACAAAGGGTACGGGCTCGCGGTAATGGTCGATTTTCTTTGCGCTGTTCTTAGTGGAGCTAATTGGGGGCCTTTCACCCCACCATTCGCCTTACAACAAGAAATTCCAAATCGTAGTGTAGGAAAAGGAATCGGACATTTTTTTGGAGCCATGAAAATAGATGCTTTTATAGACCCTGATGAGTTCAAAACTCAAACAGATGGCTATATTCAAACACTAAGAGCAACCTCCCCTGCCCCAGGAACTGACGGCCCAATTATCCCTGGCGACCCTGAAAGAGAAGCCGAATCAATCCGATCGAAGCAAGGAATTCCGCTCGTGTTGCCTGTAGTTGAAGAATTACGGGGCATTTCGAAGAGGACTGGAATACCTTTCGATTAATTTGCTTAGAACAGCTTCCACTGTCAGATTAAAAAATATCTTACATTTTAATCCAAAGATTCAATTAATGAGTTCTTTGGCTGACATTATTATATTACATTCACACCATGTCTGAGATTCCAAACATTCTAGCCAATCGCTATGCCACCGAACCCATGAGGGCAATCTGGTCACCTGAGGGCAAAGTCATTCTTGAACGCGAACTATGGATAGCTGTGATGAAAGCCCAAGCAGAACTTGGGCTTGAGATTCCTGAAAAAGATATCCTCTCTTACGAAAAGGTTAAGAACGATGTGGATATTGCTTCCATCATGGACCGTGAACGCGTCACTCGTCATGATGTGAAGGCTCGAATAGAAGAGTTCTGCGACCTTGCAGGCTGTGAACATATTCACAAAGGAATGACTAGTCGGGACCTCACCGAAAATGTCGAACAAATTCAGATTTACCGATCGCTAAAGGTAATACAATCCAAGGCAGCGGCAGCCTTAATCGCGATCAGCCTTAAAGCACAAGAATGGAAAGATCTATACATATCTGCACGAACCCATAATGTTGCCGCGCAAACCTCCACGATGGGTAAACGAATGGCAATGTTTGGAGAAGAATTACTCGGGGCCTTCTGCGCACTCGAATCAACAATTGAATCTTATCCTGCTCGCGGCATAAAGGGAGCCGTAGGAACTCAATTAGATCAGCTCGCACTATTCAAAGATGACACTGACAAAGTAGCCATGTTAGAACAGAAAGTTGCATCTCACCTTGGAATTTCCAAAACGGCTACGAACGTCGGGCAAGTGTACCCAAGATCTCTGGACCTTAGAGTCATATCAATTTTGGCAGAACTTTCCTCAGGACCTTCAAGTTTCTGCAATACATTACGTCTCATGGCGGGACATGAGTTAGCAGGCGAAGGCTTCGCTAAGGGACAGGTCGGCTCATCAGCCATGCCTCACAAAATGAACGCTCGATCATGTGAACGAGTTAACGGATTCAATGTCTTACTGAAAGGATATCTTACAATGGCAGGATCTTTGTCCGGCAATCAATGGAACGAAGGTGATGTCTCATGTTCGGTAGTCAGACGAGTAATGTTACCCGATGCCTTCTTTGTTGCTGACGGTCTATTTGAGACTTGCCTAACTGTCTTAAATCAAATGGAAGTGTACCCTGACGTTATCAATAATGAAAATGAACGATACCTCCCATTCCTGACAACGACTACATTTCTGATGGAATGCGTTAAGGAAGGCACAGGAAGAGAAGAAGCTCACGAATTAATAAAAAAACATGCCGTCGCTGCTCTTCAAGCATTGCGTTCAGGAGAAGCGAGAGAAAATGATCTCATCGATCGTCTATCCAATGATGATGGACTGAAAATTTCCAAAGACAGACTCGATCAATTACTTAGCGCCGCCGCGAGCAGGGCCGGAGCCGCGGGAGCCCAAATCGAAGAATTCCTCAATTCGATAGAAGAAATAAAAACTAAATACCCAGATTCAATTAATTATTCACCAGGATCAATTTTATAAAGTAATCTTATCTGGATATTATTTTATTCTACTCCACGAAAATCATAACAAATTAATCTGGGCACAGTATTATCAACGAAGCCCTTGGTGTGCTGACATATGTAGAGTAATCCGCGGTGAATAACAGGCAAGGCCCAGGACTGTTCCGCAACAAACAACTGAGACTTTGATTCGACCTTCACACCCTCTGGTGAAATTTTAAGCTCGGCAAAGACTCCATCCTCGCCCAAAGCAAAGACGCGACCATCACAATTAAGCAAACTCCCACGAAAGAAGCTAAGAGTTAAATCTCTACCTTGAATGTTTTGTTGGTACCGCATGTCATCTTTCCAAAGAATTTCCCCATCCTTAATCCTAGCACACTTGAACTGCACATCGGGCTTGTTCCGCCCAGCAAAACCATAAAGGTGATCCTTAATTACTAATGGAGTCATCCAGTGCATACCAAACCACCTTTCATTCCAAACAGGAGCTGCATTTATTTTATCATCAAATTCAAGAAGGACCCCTCCCTTACCGTAACATTCAGACAAAAACACAAACTTCTCGTCGATCACTACAGGAACCGATGCATTTACTGATTCAAATTTATCAGCTCGCCAAGAGAACCGGTGAAATAGTTTACCATTAGTTGGATCAAGAACCAACAAGCCACCCTTAGCAGGACGACTCTCCCCTCCGGCCAAAACCAAAAGAACTTCCTTCCCTCTGATCTTGGCAACTAATGGCGAAGAATAACTCGCTCCCCACTCATCCATATACCTCCAAAGTTCTTTTCCGCTTTTCCTATCAAAAGCAGCCACACATACTCTCTTTCCTCCTGTGTTTTTTGAACCTCCCACATTCACCAACACAAGATCTTTCCATACGAATGGCTGTGGACCATAACCAAAGAATCCAAGTTCATACCCATATTTTTTTTGCAAGTCCTGATGCCAAATCGACTTACCGGTCACAACTTCAACTGCCCTTATCTGACCAGTGACACCTGCGATTATTGCTATCTCCTTATCAATTACTGGCGAGGCCCGTGGACCATTAGCAAACCCAAACCGGTCCTGGTACTCGACAGGATACTTGAATTGCCATTTTAACTTACCCGTTTCCGGGTCACGGCACTCGAGGCGCTCATTACCACCTGCAAGATCAAAACTAAAAAGACGACCATCAACAATTGTAGGCGCAGCATACGTCTCTCCCCTCTCAATCTCCCAAACAATTTTTGGACCCTTCTCTGGCCAACTCTTCAAAAGCTTAGACTCTTTGGATGTTCCATTATGATGTGGGCCTAAAAATCTTGGCCAATCCTCAGTAACTGCACCTTCCGGAAGAGGATTCGGCTTATTATGAAAACTTAACCGTTCGTCAGCTATGACGTAATTGAGAAAAAAGCACAAATAAACACAACACCCTATCCAGTTCATAAAGTTAATTTCCTACGAACTTTCAGATCAATCAAGCAGGTAAGCTTGCACCGACCGAATAGTTAAGCGATTCTTAGAGTTGTGAAAGCCATTATCTGCGAGAAACCCGGAAACTTTGAAGCAATTGAAGTTCCTGAACCTATTCCTTCTGCAAGCGAAGTCATTCTTAGAATCCGCAAGATTGGTATTTGCGGAACAGACTATCACGCTTACAAAGGGAACCAACCATTTTTCAGTTATCCGAGAATACTAGGGCATGAAATCTCAGCTGAAATAGCAGAGGACATGGCCGGATTCAAGGCCGGCGAACCGGTAGTCCCGGTCCCTTATCTTCACTGTGGTCATTGCAAAACATGCAAAGAGGGTAAAGCAAACTGTTGCCCTAACATACAAACAATGGGAGTGCACGTTGATGGAGGGATGCGGGAACTTATGCCAGTACCGGCAATGAATGTTATTCGCGCAGATGGTCTCACTCACGAACAAATTGCCACAGTCGAATGTTTAGCCATCGGAGCACATGCCGTCCGCAGGTCATCTATTCAAGAAGGTCAATGGGTAGCGGTTGCCGGCACTGGACCAATAGGGATCGGAATTCTACACTTTGCACAAATTGCCGAAGCAAGAACAATAGCTGTAGATGTAAATGACGAAAGGCTCGATTATTGCAAGAATGTTATTGGTGTAGATCATTGCGTAAACGCAACGGAAGGACCCATAGATGCATTAAAGGAAATCACAGAAGGCAACTTGCCTGATTCTGTGTTTGATGCCACTGGATCCCCAGCAGCAATTGAGAGTGCCTTTGAATATGTGGGGCATGGAGGCCGTTTAATTCTCGTCAGTATCGTGAAAGGAAACATATCATTCGAAGATCCATTATTCCACGCGAGAGAAATGTCACTTTTAAGTAGCCGCAACGCGACTCATGAGGACTTTTCAGACGTGATGGAAGCTCTTCGTAATAATCATATTGATATCAATCCTTTTGTGACTCACCGATGCAACTTTGAACAAGTGCCTGAAATTTTCGAGAGTTGGAGCGACCCTAGCTCAAGAGTTATCAAAGGCATGGTGTCCCTATAAAAATCAATTAACTGATTCAAGTAGAGCGCACCTTTGGTCAACAATACGCCGCGACAAAAGCGCCAAGCACCTCCAAAAGCACTAAGAATTCAAATTCTTCAATAATGAGGGTGAATAATGGAAATATAAGAGATCTCTGAATTTATTCGTGAAAATAAGGTTAATAAGAGGATAAATGGTAACATTTCCGCCACATTATTAATGGCATTTCGCGATTCTGGAGCTATTTTATGCATACCTCATTTTTAATTATTCCTCATATTGTATGAGGATCTGAAAATCCTCATGACCCCTCAACCTCAATCGGCTACTGCCGAAGAATCCAACAAAGTGGCTTCTTCGGCATTACCACGTTTGCAGGTGGATGCAGGCCCTTCGCGGAAAGACGTTAAGGACAAGATAATTGAACGATTTGAGCAGAAGTACATCATTCATCCAAATTTAGTACCAAAGATACGTGAATACATAAAACCTTTCTGTATCGCGGACCCTAATGGAAAAGGTGACATACCCGAGTATTCGGTCACCACTCTACAACTGGACACTCCAACCATGGACCTTGCTTTGGCAAAAGAACGTAAGACATATGCCAGATTCAAGCTTCGAATCCGAACCTACGGCAAAGGAGGAAGTGCTCCCGTTTTCTTGGAACTAAAAAGAAAAGTCGGAGGAGTCATTATTAAGAGCAGAGCGAAAATGACAATGGAGCAATACAAGGGTGACAATGATGGGTTCCCTATTGTTTTAAATCCCGAACAATGCGAATTACTAAATAACCCTGTCGACAATCACTACTTTCTGGAATTTGCACGGATTGCTAGAAGAGTCGGAGCCAGACCAAAAATGCTCATAAGATACATTCGCGAAAGTTACTTCGGAGCCAACGATGATTATGCGCGCCTTACTTTTGACCGAAGAATCACTTACCGACCAACAAGGAATTGGACAATTCCAGGAATTGAGGATTCAAAAGGATGGCGACCGATGGATTCACAGGTAGGACTTAACCGTCCTTTTGCCGGCTACATTTTTGAACTCAAGGCAATGCGGGACGCTCCGCAATGGATGCTGGAACTGGTTGAAAGATTCAACTTAACAACGACTGGTTTTTGCAAGTATGCCACTGCCTGGAGACTAGAAACACTGTTCAGAGGATTTGAGTATGACTGCTCTTCACAAAATACAACTGCAACAAATAACAGTATTTAAAATGCCAGGACTTAACTTTCCAAACAACAAGAGATAAATTTAACCAACATGGAATCTTTTTTAACAGCTTTAGGTCCTGATTATGCCCTCACGGCAATGGAAGTACTATTTTCATTGAGTGTCAGCTTTGTTTTGGGCCTGGTATTGGCAACAGTGTATCGCTGGACACATCAGAGCTTCTCATACGCACGGTCCTTCCTGCACACCATGGTCTTGGCCACTATAGTCATTACCGTCATGATCATGGCGATTGGAAATAACATGGCAAGGGGATTGGGAATCATGGGAGCAATGGCATTTGTACGTTTCAGAACACCCATCAGAGACCCCAGAGACATTATCTTTCTATTTGCTGCCCTTTCGATCGGAATCGCATCGGGAGCACAGGTATATGAAGTCGCAATCATTGGTACTCTATATTTCTGTTTCACCGCAATATTTCTAAGCTGGTCACCATTCGCTTCTCGCCGAGAATTCGAAGGACTTTTAAGATTCATGCTTCCGCCAGAATCGCCATCCCATGAACACCTCCAAACGGTCTTCGGCAGGTATGCCAGCTCCACAGAAATGGTAGCAATGCGCGAAGCCATACAGGGAGAAGTTCAAGAATATTCTTATCAAATCAGATTATTAGACCCTTCATATAAGACCGATCTCGTAGACGCCTTATCAAAACTTGATGATATCTCCGAAGTTAGTCTTGTAATGCAACGCACAACCGTCGAAATTTAATAGATCCATGAGTAATAACATTCCCAACGAAATTAAGCTCAAGAAAACTTCAACTTACCGAGCGCGTAAGATCTTTGAAAAATGGCCACTCTTAGTTTGGCTCGGCGTATTGGGTCTGGTCCTATTTCTATACTCACAAAGAGGGGTCAAAGTAAGGATCAATGCAATGGTAACTGCTCACACAGAAGAAATATCCGCTCCAGAGGACGGAGTCATCCTTAAGGTTCTCGTTAAAGAAGGGCAAAAAGTGTCAAAGGGGCAGGAACTAATTGCCTTAGATCCTTCTCTCATACAGAAAGAAATCGATGACTACAAGGCAAACCTTCCCTTTTTGAGAGCCGACATGGAAAGGAAATTCAAAGCGACTCGTTTTGGAATTAATGCTGACATACAAAGAGCCAAAGCACAGAATGCCAATGCCGAATCTCGACTTGAAACGGCCAAGAGGAATGCCGAGTTAATTAAAAATAATGTAGAAAAACAGCTCAGCTTGCAAAGCGAATTAGATGCAGCTCTTAGTAAAATTGACGTCATCCAGACTGAATTAACGACACATGCCAAATCCATTGAAACACTCAATGCAGATTTAAAAGATGCTGATCAACTCCTTACAAAAGTAGACGGCGTGAATCTTCCTGAAGAACTTCTCGTACTCAAAGAAAGACTGAAAAATAAAACGCTCGTCGCTCCTGGCGAAGGAACAATTTTCAAACTTAATAAATTGGGTGGTGTCACAAAATTAGGAGAGCCCATCCTTACCATTAATCTCACAAGCCCAAATAATGTTCCCGCCAAAACGGTAAGAGGAGTTATTCCTCAGGATCAAAACCCTGAAGAACTTTCTGAAGATCAAGTCGTATGGATCAGCCAAAGAAAAAATAAGCCAATCGCTTACAAAGCAAAAATTATCACCGTTTCCCCCAGCATCGAAGCGTTACCGAATTACGGAACACCTATGGGCGGGCAATATATAAGAGGCCGGGTATTTGTGTGTGAACTACCTGATGATTTTGAAGACTTATTGCCCGGAACCGGCGTACACGTACACATAAAGGAACCTGGCTCATTTAATCTCTGGAACTTTGGAAAGACCCCAGTCAAAGCTGCCAGCAACTAATAAAAAACGTAACTTTAATCTTACCAAACGCCCAAACTGTATTAAAGCAGTTACAAGGTTATTAGAGATTCCAGATACGACTTCAATAATGCAAAGCCTCAAGAATAGAACAATGCAGCACTCCTTGCTGTTTTTGATAATTTTATTTGGATTATTGCAAATTCAAAATGGCAAGGCAGAGACTAAACAAGAAAATGTTGATGATGTAGGATTATCCGAACTCATTGCTCTTGGAATAAAAAATAATCCTCGACTCATCTCATTGCGTGGTGCAATCACCATTGCTGAAGCTCAAAAGAAAGCAGCACGGGACTGGCCAGACCCTCAAATAAGATTCCGAAAAAATTGGGGGAGCAATGAAATTCCTGCGCCTTTCACTGAAACAAGAACCGAAAATTACACTCAGCAGCTATCAAGAACAGTAATCGACGAAGACGGGCAAGAGAAGAAAAGCATTTCCGAAGAAACCGTAAACCGCAATATCTCTAGAACGATAACAGAGGGCAGTGATAAAACGGTAATCGAAGAGACAATCGAAGAAAATTCAGAAGAAAATATCACCATCCTTCCGAATCCTGAAATCTTCGAGCCAGGAGGCACTAGAACTGACGCTCGAGAGATGACACGTAACGGAACTGAAACAAATTTCCACGACACCAATCCATTTGCTGACGAGGAAGATACTCAGCTACAATTTCGCCTTTATGTCCCTCACCCGGGAATCCGTAAAGCTCGATTGGCAAGAGCCGAACAAGAAGTCAAACTTGCCAGAGCCGCTGCACTCAATCAAGAGCGTGATGTCGTCATTAAAATACGAGAGGAATACGAACAACTACAATACCTCAAAGCTCAAATTGAATTACTTGAATTAGAAGAATCCGCAGCCAAATCATATTCTGAAGTTCAAAGCACGATGCTAAATAGCGGCCTCATAACAATCGATAAAATTGAATATGTCGGCAGTGAGGCCCTTTCAGTGGAGGGGGCACAAATTGAATTTAATTCTCAAAAAGATAACCTCGCTGCTCGGGTCGGCTTAAGGAACTCCCAAAGAATCAGAATCACTGATAAGCTTATCAGCCCTTCCATTGATCTGGACCATACTCATCTCGAATATCTGATAAGGATGTCACTAGCTAATCGCGGCGAATTAACAACAATAAGAGCAAAGGAAAAAATTGCACAGTCCTCATTAAATGAATCAAGAGCGAAGAAAATACCTTGGTTTGATTATGTACAAGCCGGCATAGGGAGGGAAGAAGAAGGCAATCAAAGAACTGGGGAAAGCTGGGGAATACAGCTGGCTATGTCTGTTCCTTTATTTAGCTGGCTAGGCCATGAAAGTGCGGTGCGTGAAGCTGCTGTAGCATCCTATTATTCGCAAAAAGGAGCCACTCAAACAATTATCACAGCAGAAGTTGTCGCATCATATGAAAACCTTAAACGTGCAAAGAAATACAGGGACCGAGCTCAGAAACATGCCCTAGCACAAAAAAAATATAACACTGAATTCATTGAGCGGATCAAAAACACAGAACGAAACAAGCTAGAAAAAATCCGTTTTGAAATCGCTCAAAACGCAACGAAGACAACACAACAACGTCTTGCCGCAGAAAGAACGTACAACAAAGCATTACTTCAATTGGAAAAGGCATTGGGAACTTCCCTTGAAAAAGTTTTCACTGCACCCAAAGATGACCAAGTCACTGAAAGTGCATTGCCCTCTCAAGAAATCATAATCACAAATGAGACTCCCAATAAGAGACTCTTCAAAAAAGATGCCACGCCTAAAAGAGCCGACTTTCAGATTCAGACAAAAAGGAAATTTCCTATAGTCGATAAAGTTCGTTCAGGCCTGCGTTCGCTAACTCCAAAAGTTTTCAGAAAAAAGAACTGAGACTTTGACTGGCATGAAGACTTATCAATGGATGACACTTCTTCTGCTTGGAACGCTAACCATTAGCTTGCAAGCTCTCGAAGTAAGTGAAGATGAAGATAGTATCAAGATTCTGGACGGAACGAATGAACTTCTCGTTTATCACAAATCAGAAGTACTTCCACCAAAAGGAAGTGACCCGTCTTATAAAAGAAGCGCGTTTATTCATCCATTAAAAACTCCAAAAGGATCGATAGTCACATCAATACATCCAGACGATCACCTTCATCATGTTGGACTTTGGCATGCGTGGGTGAACACTACTCACGGAACTCGGAAAATTGATTTCTGGAATCTCAAAAAAAAGGAAGGGACTGTCCGTTATAAAAAGACAATCTCTCTGAATAAAGGACCAGATAAGAAAGGGTTTACAGTTTTACAAGAACACATCGCAATAAAAGAAGGACAAGAACCCATTACCATTATTGAAGAATCCTTCTCTATCGGGGTAGTAAAAGAAAAAAATGCATACTTCATTGATTATATTAGTGAACAAAAAAATGTATCTTCTCTTGATTTGAAATTTCCAGCTTACCGCTATGGAGGTCCAATCGCATATAGAGGGCCAAGGGACTGGACTAATGCAAATAGTCAGGTCCTTACTTCAGAAAATAAAAATCGAACTAACGGGCACGCCACACGTGGAAAATGGTGTGCTTTTTCAGGACCAACTGATAGAGGCAATGCCCTTGTTGCCATTCTCTGCCATCCAGCAAATCATGATGCGCCACAAAGAATGCGTATATGGCCCGCCTCGAGCCATGATGGCGCAATTTTCTTTAATTATGTGCCGGCACAGGAGAATTCTTGGAAGTTAATTCCTAATAAATTGAATGAATTCAGGTATAAAATTATTATATCTGACTCGAAAATGGATAAAAAAATGATCGAATCGGCATGGTTAAAATATGCTGATGAATGATCCTTTGCTTTGATTATCCAAGAGCGAGAAGTGAAATTAAGTTCGATTACACTCCGAAAGGCCTGAAAACTAGGCAATTAAATGTCAATTTAGTTGCTGATAATCTTGCCAAGGAATTGAAATTAAGTAACGTTCAAATGCTTAATGAGCCTAGTAGCAGAAAAGTCTTCAAAGGAAGGTGAAACGAACGACATCAATGATGCGGTCATTCGCCTCGCCGGTAATTCTCAGGACGGCATACAAACTATCGGAGGATTTCTTGCACGCCTAGCTGGAAGAAGTGCACAGGAAGTCATGACTTACATGACCATCCCTTCAACAATTAGTGGAGGCGCATCCATCTTTCAGGTCCGAATCGGTTCTGGTGAAGTTCTTTCTCCTGGTGATGAAGCTGATTTTCTGGTCGCTTTTTACCAAGACAGTTATGAGAACCATTTAAGTTCCCTCCGCGATGGAGGTGTCTGCTTATATGACAGTGATCATGTCGAACCTGATGCTGATGACAAAAGAGTCACCTATGTTGGTATACCTATGACATCAACGACAGTTGAGGCCATCGGAGGATCAGCGCGAGACAGAGGGAAAAATATTTTTGTTTTAGGATTATTAACCAATCTCTTTGAATTAAATAGGGAGAAACTCGTCACCATCATTGAAGCACAATTCAAAAGAAAACATGAAAGCGTATTGCGCAATGCAATGCTGGCCTTCGATTCAGGATACGCATATGAAATCGGCCAAATTCATAATCACAATTATGCGTTTGAGCCAGGAGCAGCTGAAAAAGGAGATCGCATAACTACTGATGGAAACACGGCACTGACCTATGGACTTATCGCAGCCGGAGTAAGATATGGAGCAGGTTACCCTATAACTCCATGGACCTCGATCATGGAAATTTTACGCACTGAACTTCCAAAATATGGAGGCATCTTTATACAATCAGAAGATGAGCTAGCAGCCATTGCCTCCACTGTCGGATTTGCTTATGCTGGCCATGTCGCAGTGACTGGAAGTTCGGGGCCTGGCCTATCATTGAAAATGGAGGCTCTTGGATATGCGTCAATGGCTGAACTGCCTCTCGTCGTCATTAACGTTCAACGCGGAGGCCCCTCAACAGGACTTCCAACTAGTGTAGAACAGAGCGACTTGATGCAAGCCATTTACGGGAGCCATGGAGATACGCCACGTGTTGTCATTGCACCAAAGGATGTTGAAGATTGTTATCACACCGCCATCGAAGCATGCCGCATCGCTAAGGAATTCAGCACGCCAGTCATAATTTTAACGGACCAGTCACTCGCGACTCGAATCGAGGCATTTCCAGAACCAGATCTATCCGACATCGGGGAACCCGACTTGGATCTTGAACCTCGAGGTGAAGAGTTCTTACCCTATCCCCTCGAATCTGAAACGAAACATGCTCCACCAGGCACTAAAATGCTGAACGGAAAGTACCCGGTCGTCACTGGACTCGAACACGATGAATGGGGGCACCCAAGCTCAAATCCTGAGCTGCATCAAAAAATGACGAACCGCAGAAGGAACAAGTTAAAAAGATTGGCCTCAACATTATCTTCGCCTGAAGTTTACGGTCCAGAAGAAGGAGATGTGCTATTAATTGGTTGGGGATCAACTTGGGGACCTATCCGTGAGGCCGTAGATACAGCTTTAAAGAACGGACAACAATTATCCGCGATTCATCTGCGCCACATTCACCCGATGCCTGAAGGCATCGATGAGATAATTGCAAAATTCAATAAATCAATCGTTGTCGAAATGAATGACGAAGGATTATACGGATACGGACAATTTGCCACACTCCTACGCGCTCGTTATGCAAACCCAAACATACACAGCATTACTAAAACAGATGGTCTCAGCTATAAAATTAGAGAGATCATCGCAGGGATTGAAAACATTACTGGTCAGTAGTTCATACTAACAATAAATTTACCATGTCTTCTGTAGCTCCAGCTGATCCCGAAAAACTGACAAAAAAACAATTAAAAGCAGATCATCCCACATGGTGTCCAGGGTGTGGAGACTTTACTGTACTGGCTTGCTTCTTTAAGATCCTTGAAGAACTTCAATTTCCTCATGAAAATATATGCACCATTGCTGGCATAGGGTGCTCTTCTAGGTTTCCGTATTTCGTCAATTCACATGGACTCCATTTTATTCACGGAAGAGCCCTTCCTTTAGCAACTGGAGTAAGTTTATCTAGACCAGATCTTCATGTTTTTGCTTTCGGAGGTGACGGTGATGGTTTCTCCATTGGAGGCAATCATTTGGAGCACTGCGCTAGAAAAAATCCAAACCTAACTTATGTCATTATGGACAACTTTGTCTATGGACTGACAAAAAAACAAACGTCCCCAACTTCCCCAATAGGATTCCAGTCAAAGACTGACCCTAGCGGCGCTATGGATACACCTGTCAACCCGATGAAGAAATTAGTAGCGAGTGGCGCCAGTTTCATTGCTCGCACACATTCCACGCAAGTAAAACATATGACCGAAATGTTCAGACGTGCGATCCAACACCCTGGATTCTCTGTCATCGAAGTACTGTCAGAATGTCCTGTGTTTTATAAGGGCGCCTTTGATGATGGCAACCCAAGAAAGGGAGGCGAATTTGAAATTATAGACGAAAAGGTAGACGATGGTACACCTGAGGATAACGAAAGGCATGATGTGGCCAGTGAAACGGCTGCATTCGCATTGGCTGATATTCAATATCCTGGAAAATTCGGTGTATTTTATCAAAAAGAACGCCCTTCGAAAAATGCCCTCGAAGATAACCTGATCAAAACTAGCCGTGAAAAATCAAATAATGCTGATGCACGTAAATTGATAGAGGAACGTTTCAAGGGCATGAGGTAAATGTCCGCAGGCCAAATATCACGAAGGATCACCTTCATTACATTATTAATTTGGCCACTAATTATTAGAACAGCACTAGCTGATCCAGACCCACCTCATACGCTAACGGCAGAGGCACCCATATTTGGTGAAATTACAATAGAATGGTTAGATGATTCTGATGATGAAGATTCTTATATGCTTCAAGTCAGAACCTCACCTCAAGCCGACTGGTCATCTCTGGGGTCATTTAATTCAGAGTCAAAGGATGTGACGCTCACTGGAGGATCCCCAGTTACCAACTACGAATTTCGAATTCTCTCTGTTAATGAATCAGGACAATCTGCCTCGCAGGCAGCAAGCATCACAATGCCTGATAAGTTTTTAAATAATCCTTTCGCAAATATAAGTCAGGGAAAGATTTTCTCATTGCAATTAATTGCGAACAATCAATCCAAATCACAATCAATCACTTATAAAGCTTCTCCCCTTCCTGACGGTTTATCAATTGATTCAAGAACAGGAATCATCAGCGGAACAGCATTAGAGGACGGATACTTCAATGTTATATTAAGAGCAGAGTATAATTCCCCAGAAGCAACCGCTTCTCTCGCTAGACTGGCCTTGAGAATTGCCCCAGCACTCTCAGCGCCTCAGTTAAAGGAGACTATTCCTGATATAAAAATGATCGCATCGGAAAGTCCTGTGATTATTAATTTGAATTCCTATTTCCAAGATAAAGACACTCGACTTGCTATTCAGATCAACACTAATCATGGCAACATGGTTTTTTCACTCTTTGACAAAACGTTACCTGATCCTGTATCCAATTTTTTAAAGTATGTTGATCGAGGAAATTATAGTAATACAATTTTTCATCGATCCGTGAATTCACAGGGACTAAATATTATTCAATCTGGAAGCTACTCCCTTAAAGGCAATAAATTCATCAGCTTACCCACTGATCCTCCAATATTAAACGAGCCCGGCATTGCAAATGACAGAGGGACCTTAGCCTTTGCCCGAACATCTGACCCAAACAGCGCAACTAGCGGTTGGTATATTAACACACAAGACAATCCCGGATTAGATGTCGGCAACAGTTATACTGTCTTTGGCCGAACAATTAATAATTCATTAAATATCATCGATCAAATAGCGTCCTTTCCAACAGGGTCTCACGAAGTAGTACTCAACGACACACCTTATACCTTATCAGATTTCCCAACTACAGACGGAAGAACACCTTCATTTAGCGTTCCTGAAAACGTAATAATAGTGAAAAGTATAGTTCGCGTCCCAAGTATCTCATATGAGATCATCTCAAATACCAATCCAGGAATTGTCCAAACAACAATAGAAGCAAATCACTCATCTCAAAGACTCACTCTCAAACCGTTAACGATTGGTAGCACACAACTCGATCTGTCCGGGACAGACATCGATGGAAACAAGATAAATTCCTCAATTAACATATCAGTTGAAAACAATTATGAAGCATGGGCAATATCTGAAGGGTTGGGGCCAGATTCTAATGAAATGACTGACAGGCCCACAAAAGGAATACTAAATAATTTACAGTCTTACGCCTTTGGAGGGAAGGCACTAGATGCCAATGATGATAGAGAGCGTTTGCCTGAAATTATATTTCTGGATTCAAGTGAAGAAAAAGAAATAGGGATCAAATTATTTCATCGCAGATTTGTTTCTGACTTAAACTATTCAGTGCAAGTCAGTCAGGACCTGGAAAAATGGAGCACGGTCTGGTCAACTATTGACGGGGAATCATCCCCATCAATAATTAACCTGCAAAAAGATAAAACTTTTACTGAAATAACGATTTCTAATTCTTCGAAAGAAAAAACACAATCACAACATTTTTTCAGGATCGTAACAGATTACATCGATCCCAATTAATTGTGAGTTCACACAAACTATATTATCTTGCGCTCAGCTTACTAACCCTATTAGTGAGCTGCTCTGATAATAGTGAGAACACTCACAAAAAAGAATCCATCCTAAATATTAAGAGCGAATCAAAACATAATTTGACTCAAGAAGGATTCTCAGAATTAGCATACAATAAGGACCTTGCATGGTCATCTTTTGACAACCCATCAAAGGATGGTTGGAATTCTGAATATTTTGCCAATAAAGCTCAGGATCAATTGTCAGTTATTTCCAAGATAATCAAAGACAGCGATCCCACTAAGAGCATTGAACCCTCTACTGACAAAGTGTCATTTACAACAATCCGTCCAGATTCCTTAGATCTGGTCTATTCGGATAAAACATTTGAAGTACATCGTCAAAACGCAGAACCATTAACAATAAATACAGGCAAGGAACTCTTTTTAAAGAATCTCAGGAATTCAAAAATTTCAGCATCTGAAGAGATTCAGGTAAAGTTTAAGATTACCGATATCAAACTGAATGAAAACGCATTCAAAACAATCCAACTTTTTTCACTATCATTTCGCACTAAAGAATTAATCACTGACGAAAGATCTGTTTGGGATATTACTTGGGAAGAAAATCAAAAAAAAGAACTTAAAATCTCTTCCCTAACTGTCAGAGATTACGAAAAAACAATTCGAAAATCGTCTGAAAAATTATTTTCAGACTGCACAGAATCGATATTCTCCGGAAATTCTTCCTACAAAGAGCAGCTAACTAAAGGGGTCAATCAATGGCTCGAGCAACTACCTGCATACGCTATGCTAAATAGGTTCGGAACTCCTGGAATGGCAATCGGTGACATTAATGGGGATGGCCTAGAAGATTTATATTTGTGTCAAGAGCCTGGTATTCCAAATAAACTTTTCCTGCAAAATAAAAACGGCACATTGAAAGACATTTCAAAAGAATGGAAAGTCGACTGGATAGAGGATTCGCGCAGCGCTTTGTTGGTAGATTTGGACAATGATGGTGATCGAGACCTTGTAGTAGCAATGTACGGAAATATTGTTATCGCGGCAAACGAAGGGAGTAAAAAAGGATTTGAAGTAGTTGACGTAATACCTACGAGCGAATCCACCTCCTCATTATCTGCCGCAGATTACGATCTAGATGGAAAATTAGACATCTATGTTTGTTGCTATGCTCCTAATAAATCTTCTGATGCTACAGCCTTGCAAACCATTGGAGCAACTGCTCGGCGCTTTGTCTACCATGATGATAACCATGGCCCTGCAAATTTTCTACTGAAGAATGAAACCGATTCAGCCACGGCAATATCTTTTAGGAATGTGACCAACGAAATTGGTCTAAACTCCAACAATCAAAGATGGTCATTTGCTGCAAGTTGGGAAGATTTTGATATTGATGGTGACCCTGATCTTTACGTGGCAAATGATTATGGCCGTAATAATCTTTATCGTAACGATGAAGGAACCTTTAAAGACGTTGCCGCTGAGATGGGAGTCGAAGATAGCGCATCAGGCATGTCGGTCACTTGGGCCGATTATGACCTCGACGGACGACAGGATCTTTACGTCTCAAACATGTTTTCAGCTGCAGGAAGCAGAATCACTACACAAAAAGAATTCAAACCCGATGCGGACCTTGGAACTCGCAAACGGTTCCGCAGATTCACTAGAGGAAACACATTATTTCGGAACACTACTGAAGGTTTCATCGATACTAGCGAAAGTGCTGGCGTCACTATGGGAAGGTGGGCATGGGGTTCACGGTTTGTGGACCTTAACAATGATGGATGGCAGGACTTAGTCGTTGCGAACGGATACTTAAGTGCGACTGAGAATGGAACGGGTGACTTGTGAAGTTTTTTTTGGAGGCAGGTCGTGCCTCAAACATTTAACGATGTAAATGATCCCAGAGAAGCCAACAAGACGCCTCATGCTCAACTCTCAAAGATGATTGAAGCTGGACGCTCATTTAGCGGAAGCGAGCGTAATTGTGTGTTTATAAATACAGGAAATTCTATCAAATCAGATGGGAAATTTGCTGACATTTCTTTTGCCAGTGGACTGGATTATGAAGATGACGGCCGGTCCGTAGTTCCCATTGACTGGGACCATGATGGTGACATGGATATGTTCATATCAAACAGAAACGCGCCAAGAATCCGTTTTTTCAGAAACGAATCCAAAAATCACAATAGTTCAATACAGTTGAAGCTTTCAGGAAACGGAACCAGTTCAAATAAAGACGCAATCGGAGCAAGAGTACAAATTAAAATCAATGGGAAAACTTTAGTTCAAACTCTCAGAGCCGGTGAAGGCTTCCTTTCTCAGTCCACTCAATATCTCCACTTCGGAACAGGTAACAAAAAAGGGCCATTCGATGTGATTGTAAATTGGCCTGATAATAATAATTCATCAGAAAATTTCACAGGCATAAGCCCAGGACGCCGATATCTCTTACAACAAGGAACAGGATTAAGCGCTGAAATTGAAATCCGACCTGCAATAAAAACATTTAACCCAACTAATCCCAGTATAGCTCCTGCAGAACGCGCAGCCAGGTCACCTATAATCCCATTATTGAGCGGCACTGAACTAAAAATTAAAAGCCCAAATAATAAAATAATTTCAACGGGGACAGGAAAGCCTTCCTTAATTCTCATCTGGGCAAGCTGGTGCCCCTCATGCCGGGAAAAAATTCAGGAATTAACCAATAGGGAAAAAGAAATCCGTAAAGCGGGACTTCAAATTATAGCACTCAATGTAGACACTCTTGGAGACACTCTTGGAGACACTAAAGTGAAAAAAAGCGCAGAAAAAGAGATCCTTAAAAACATGAATTTCCCCTTTGCCAGCGCCCTTGCTAATGCTGAAGTTCTTCAATCACTTCAGGAAATGCATGATGTCCACATAGGACTAAGTCGTCCTCTCCCTATACCTTCGGCTTTTCTCCTAGATCAAAAAGGAAGAGTCTCTGTAATATATAAAGGGAAACAAAAATTAGACACGATACTGTCAGATTTAAACCATGCCAAACTGACAAGGGCCGAACGATCGACCCGATCAGCAGCGATCAAAGGAAGAACACTCAATCATCCAGTTTCTATTGCGACAGGAGATTTGCATGCAGCGTCATTACAATTCAGACGCGCCAATAGTGAGGAGAAGAAAGGAAACATTAATGCTGCCGAAAATCATTATCTATGGGCTACTGAACTTGTTCCAAATTACTCGGCTGCACAAATATCGCTCGGAAAATTATATTTAAATAAAAGGGACTGGGAAAGTGCGGCTAATCGAATCAGGAGAGGCTTACAGCATGATCAAGGAAAGCCTGAAGACCACTTCATCCTTGCAAAAACATATCAACAAATTGGCAAGAATAGTGAAGCTCTCAAGAGTCTTGAAACCGCAATAAAAATAAATCCTCAATTTGCGCCGGCTATATTTGAGATTGCCGCCATTAATGTCAGATTGGGAAATGTTCCCAATGCTCTGCTCCGGTACCGCCAAGGCCTAAAGACTCAACCTGACAACCTAAAAGCCGCCAATAATCTGGCTTGGCTCCTTGCCACTAGCCAAGATGCTAAAGCGCGGAAACCAAAAGAAGCACTTTTAATGGCTCAGAAAATTGTCAGTGCAACGAAAGAAAAAAATCCAGATGCGCTCGACACACTAGCAGCGGCACAGGCCGCCTCTGGAGACTTTGAATCAGCTACTAAAACAGTTAATAAAGCAATACTCCTGATTAAACCCGGCCAATTGCCAGCGCTCATAAATCAATTGAAAGCCAGATTAGATTCCTATCAGAACAGAAAACCTCATGTCGAATAAATCACTCGATCTGCCTGACTCTGTAGAAGATTCTTTTCTCATCTCCCACAAAGAAGTCATCCACATAGGTGGTTTGCTTACCTTCAGACATGACTCCATCATCAAGTTCAGCCCAGCCCCCATCATCTTCACTGCTTTGAAGATTTGTTGAGAAATCAACCGCATAAGTTGCACCAGGACGTGAATTAAAGGTAATGGCCACTTGTGGAGCTTGAGAGTCATAAATGATTTCTGTGATCTGCAACGCAACAGGCGCTGAACTAACCTGGTTCGTCAAGCCATACATGTGGTAGCTTCCGGGAGCTCCTTGAACTCCTTCCGGAGTAGCAAGCACATCGCATCGAATGCTGAGTGATCCGGTTCCGTCCGCAGTGTAAGTGTGCCCAAGATACCACCCGACTTCACGGTTATCTAAACTGAGTGGAGGAAGCTCAGGATGATCCTCACTGAAAATAATTGAATTTGAATCCTGATCACCGGCCGTGAAAGTAAGTTCCTCTGTCCGTGCCGTACTATTGTCCCACTTGCGCATATAGAGCCTTGTCTCATATGTCTGGCCCGGTGTCAGCCCACTTAACGTGAAAGTCTGATTCGATCCCGGACTCCCATCATTATTAAAAGTGAAAGATCCTAATAGGGCCTGGAGACCCTCACCGGTCACCCCACTCGCTCCAACGTTCCAACCGCCATTATTATTATCGAGCTGATTCTTAATCGAGGATACCTCCCAATCAAAATTATCAGGCGTTGTATCAATGTTTAAAATCTCAAATTCGACACCATTAACATTTTCAGCTCCACCGCCACTGATTGCATGCGTATATTCATTTTCAAGATCAATGCCACTGCTCTCATCATCAGTCAAAAGAGCCATAGAAAAATCACCCGGCAACTGAGGTAAGTCCTCCACATCATTTGGATTACTACCGGCTTCAATCTCAAAACCATCAGAAAAATTATCCCCGTCCGTGTCTCGATTGTTTGGATCTGTCCCGGTATCACTGTCACTTACAAAAGTACCAGTGTTTGTTTCAATGCCATCAATGAGGCCATCATTATCCGAATCAGCCTTTAAAGGATTAGTCTCCGTTTCAGTAATTTCAGTACCATCGTTGAGGCCATCCTCATCAGTGTCCGCTTTCTTGGGATGAGTTCTGGACTCAAACTCATCAGCATTACTTAGCCCGTCATTATCATCATCCGCTTCCGGATCATCAACTCCGTACTTTTCTTCCCACGCATCAGGCAAACCATCATTATCATCATCCTCGGAGCTCTGTACAACATGATTGGTCAGTCCATACATGTGGAAACTACCAGGCTCCCCCTGAACATTATCATCAGTGACGGTAAATTTAATGAGCAATTCACCATCTGCCCCTGCCGTATAAGTATAACTCATGTACCATGCCTGATCCCGAAACTGCATCTCAATAGGTTCAATTTCCGGATGATCTTCACTGAATGTTATTGAGTCAGTCTTGCCGTCAGAGGTGAACTCAACGAGTTGTTGGCGTTGAGTCGCATCATCCCACTTCCTCATGTAAAGTCTGGCCTCATAAGTTCCTCCAGGATCGAGGCCACTCAAAGTGAAGGTCTGATTTGAACCTACTCCACCATCATTGTTAAAAGTAAATGAACCGAGCAGATCAAGGAGTCCAGGGCCCGTGACACCACTGGACCCAACGTCCCATCCACCGTTATTATTATCGAGTTGATTCTTAATTGAGGATACCTCCCAAAAAAAATTATCAGGCGTCGTATTAATATCCAACAATTCAAATTCTACACCGTTAACAGTCTCTGCGCCTCCGCCACTGATCGCATGCGAGTATTCATTTTCAGGATCAATGCCGCCACTCTCATCATCAGTTAATGGTCCAACAAACGTAAACTGACTCGGCTCTTTCTCTCCGATCAGCGTAAAGACCAGCATCGATTCACCGGACTCACCGCTCTCTGTGCCCCGGCCCCGAACACGAACATAATATTGCGTACCATCATCATCTGAACTGAAATCGAACCTGCCTGCCCGCAGTTCATCTCCGACAATCCTAAACAGATCATTATCATCATCCCCCTCACCTTCGACTAAAGTGAATTCCGTCGGCTCAACCTCACCATCATAGCTGCCAGTGAGCTCTGATATAACGCCATCATTTTCCACTGAATAAGAAAATTCCCCCGTCTGTGCAGAAACAACAAATACCGGATCTCCAATGACTTGATTTGTCAAACCATACATATGAAAGCTCCCAGTCCCGGCGACTCCAGTCACATCAAATCGAATCGAAAGGGCTCCTTCAGCATCTGCCGTGTAGGTATAAGCAATATAATATGCACTTTCACGGTCCAATGCCCCTATCGGGTCATTTTCCGGACGATCTTCCGCAAACATTTCTGTGACTCCTTCCTGCGCCCCTGCCGTAAAAGTCACCTCCTGGGTCCTCTCTGTGCCGTCAGACCATTTCCTGCAATACAAACGTGCCTCATATTCCTGGCCTGGAGCTAATCCGCTCAGTGTGAAGGTTTGGTTCGAACCTGGATTTCCGTCATTGTTAAAAGTAAAAGATCCCAACAGCGACTGTAGCCCCTGCTCCGTTACTCCAGCCGCAAAAGGATCCCAACCACCATTGTTATTCTGCAATTGATTCTTCACCGATGACACTTCCCAACTGAAATCAGATGGATTTGTGTTGCCGTCTAATAATTCGAACTCAACCCCATTCACTGCCGTCGCAGCGCCCCCACTGACTGCATGCGTATATGTAATTGAAGTATTGATACCGGTACTCGCATCATCACTGAGTGCTTCACTGAATGATATCTCTCCTGCGGAAAGTGAACTGACCAATGAAATCGAATAACCTAGAAGAACTATAAAAGAACGAGTAGAATTCAGAATTATAGAAGACTACTAAAGCAGGAAAATAACAAGTTAATAAATTGCCATTATAAAATGGCCACCTACTCATTCAGTAGTTATTATTTATACTGCAATTCTTTCAAGGCTATCTGAACAGAACCAACATTTTCATCATCAATTGAATAGGCAGTGTAAGTTGCCGTGGGATTGCCTTTACTAAAATCAAAGATCACCTCACCAAAGCTAGGCTTTTCATTGTACCCAAAAATACAACCATCAATGATCTTATGAGTATGAATGTTAGTGAGCTTCGAACTCATGAATTCATAAATTGGGTAACTAGAACCAAAGCCATCATTCTTCCACGCATCTGACCTGTGTCGATCCGCCGCCAAGACGAATACTCCGCTGATTTTATTCTTTTCAATATAGGAAAAGATTTCCATACGTTCTCGTGAATAACCGTCCCAAGTATCTTTGCTTCCTGGCTTCACCCCTGGCGTCATTGGCACTGATGAACAAATGACTTTAAATTCCGCCTTAGATTTCTTCAGTTTTCTTTTGAGCCATGAAAGCTGGGCCGGTCCAAGCATCTGACCTGCTGAGGGCTCTCTATAATAACGAGTGTCCATAAAAATGAATTCAACTCTCTGTCCAAATTGATGCGTGAAGTAACATCCGGGACGCTTCCCCTTACCTCCATACTCTGGATTGGGCCACTGCAGTTTAAAATCTGTCCATACCCGAGGCTTCCACTCAGGCTCATCAACAGCTGCGCCACCATGACAGTCATTAGTCCCAAAGTCATGGTCGTCCCAAATCGCATAGACCGGGACACTCGCAATTAATTTGCGCCACTCTGGACGGGACTGACGTCTAAAGTAACAGTACTGACCCACTTCTCGTATCTCTGGTCGATCAATATAGACATTATCACCCAGGAGAAAAAGAGCATCAGGTTTGTGATTCTTAATCGTTCCCCACATGTGCTCGTATTTCGGGGTGAACCCGGCTCCCCCACCAAAAACAATTTTTACTGTGTCTCCTCCATCCTCTTTCTGAGTCCTGAATCCAGGCTCAATCCCAAGGTCAATTGCATGCTCATCTTGGAATATCTGATAATGATAAAACGTATCAGGTTCGAGCCCGTTAATTTGTATCAAAGCAGTGTAATCATTTTTAGCTAAGGCCTGAACCCGCTCAGCTGTTACTCCTTCGATAACGACTTTTATCTCGGACTCCTTAGACGCACGGACCCAAATCTTAACCGAATCAGTGCTCAGGTCACCTATCATTGGACCGTGCACTAATTTCACAGAAGAGGAGCGCATCATTTCAACAAACTTATCAGTTTTAAGTAACTCCTCATTCAAGCTTCTCGGACCCGCAATGAAACGCTCCAAGGGCAAGCCCTCGGACATCGCTTTCTTTGCATAATTTAATGCCTCAATTCCATCGCCAGATCCACTATATGCTAAAGCTAAGCAAAATAGCGTCTCCTCATCATGAGGAGCCTTTTTGAGGTATGCCTTGAGCTCTGATATAGCAGATTGAAATTCCCCCATTCCTAACTTTGCCATAATCGGACGATGGTATTTCTTGTATTGCCCAGGAAGATATTTGGAATCTTTTTTCTGAGCCTGAGCAAACAGGGAATGAATCAAAATATATACAATTACCAAAGAAGATTTTATCATATCCTAATTATTTTCATCGCAATATGAGCAGACATTAGAGGAAATAAACAGTAAACTTATGATTAAAAACCTACATTGGCATTTTAAATGATCAGAAAGATCAAACCCGTCCTAACATTTAAAGTTCTTATCTTTGTCCTTGTCACAACGATAGCTCCCTCATGCTCTCTTCCGTCAAGACATGCCAAGGCTTTCAATTCAAAACAAGAGCTAGAAGCAGCATTAATTGATTCAGTCTCATCCAAAACAAAAAAAATTGTCTCTCAAAGGAAAGTCTCAAGTTCATTAGCCACTCTGATCGAATCAAAGGATCCGACAATTTCTGAAACACATCTTCAATGGATAGGCAGAAAAGAAATCAATCCCATGAGTTTTAGCCATGTTGTACGCTCGAATGCCGTCATTCGTACTAACTGGTCACAGGAATGGCACCAATCAGAAGGAACAGGAACGCCTCTGATCTTATTAAAGAAAACCAAAGATGATCGATCTATTAACAAAATCGGTGAAACTTTACCTGTAACAGCGGTAGTAAAATCCACAAAAAAAAATCCCAAAATCTTACTTTATGACCTACTAGATCCAAAAAATGATCAAGCTAAAGTCCCTGAAATTGCTCGAGACTACACAGCCCCCATCAATTACCTAACTAGGCGAACAAAACTCATTCCAAAGGTCCTGGCAATTATAAATGCTAACCGATACATGAACAGAATAGGACTCCATAGGATGAATCCCTATGACCCTAATAAAATACCGGTAATCCTCATACACGGCTTTAAAGCAAATCCTCGAGCCTGGGTAAATCTAATTAATCAACTACAGGCAGATCCTGAAATCAGAAACCACTATCAGTTCTGGACATTTTCATATCCTACAGGAATTCCTTTGCACTATTCGGCAATGCGGTTGCGCAAAGAATTGCAGGCAATGCAAAAAAAATATGACCCTAATGGTAAGAATCCCAATCTACAGAAAATAGTCTTGGTCGGCCACAGCATGGGAGGAATCCTTTCCCGACTTATGGTCTCAAAAAACAATAAAGAGTTACCGCCTTGGATCCCTAAGCCAATTTATAATCCAGAATTACCGTACAAGCAAAAGGATCTAGCCACTGATATGTTTATCTTTGAGCCTCAGGAATACATTGGAAGAGTCATATTCATTGCGACCCCTCACCGAGGAACCAAAATCGCTTCTTTGAAAATTTCAAGAATGATTAATTCGATTATTCGAATCCCCATTGAAATACAAAATTCGTTACTCAGTGGGTTACGTCTCAATCCTGACATCCCGTTCGAAGAGGCAACCGCATTAATGAAACTCAAAAGTATAGATAACGTTAATCCTAATTCTTATCTTATCCGCTCAATGCAATCAGAACCAATCTCAACAAGAGTTCCTTTCCACAGCATCATTGGAATTGGCAGGTTCAACAGTAAAAAACCTCTAACCGAAACGACTGATCTTGTTGTAAGCTATCAGAGCGCTCATCTTAAGAACGCCATATCCGAACTGAAAGTGCGGGCATGGCATGACCTACATAAGTATGATGAAACAATCACAGAAGTAGGTAAAATTCTCAAACAACACAAAAATTAAAGCATCCACGATATGTTAAAAGGAAAGCTCTTACATAGCCCGGAAGAAATGGATGGCGCAAAAAAGACATTTGAAACGGTTCTTAAGCTAATCGATTCAGCCAAGGAAAGTATCAAGATCCATATGTACGTATGGCGCTCAGATGAAATTGGCAACTGCATTGGAGAGGCACTTTTCAGGGCCGCTGAACGAGGTGTAGAAATAAACATCACCAAGGATCGCTCTGCAATGATGTATGAAAGGATCGAAATGAACCGGAAATCTTATCTGCCCTGTGAGCCAAGCAAATTAAGAGGTCTATGGTGGAAACTAATTGCTCCAACATTCCCTGACACTTTCATTGAAGATCAATTCGTCAATGGAGCAGGTCAAAAACTAATTAATCATACTAACGTTAAGATCGAGTGGGTTGAAGGGATTCATACCCATCAGAAATATTACCTCATTGACAAAAAAAACCTAATCACAGGCAGCATCAACATCGAGGACCGGCACCGAAAATATTTTGATTACATGGTGCATCTGGAACAGAACAATCTAGAAGAACATTTTCACCAAAGAGAATCAGGCCAGACTCCTTTCAATCTAGACAGGGAAATTGAATATATATTTAACCAGCCAATGAATGGCGCGGCCCGTTTCGAAATTAAGCCCTTGTTAATCAGATTATTGAAGGAAGCTAAAAAGGAAGTCTACATCGAGGCCGCTTACATTGGAGACCCTGACATTGAAGATGCCCTGAAGGAAGCAGCAACCCGTAATGTAAAGGTTAGTATGTTGCTCTCTAAAAAAGCGAACATAGGCAACGACAACAACTATAAACGGGCTGAGAAAATCATGGACTCAGGATCTGCCCGTATATTTCTTACGCCTAAGATGATACATTCAAAAATGATCGCCTTAGACAGAAAAATAATTTTCAGCGGTTCAGCTAATCTATCCATTTTCTCAATGTGCAACTCAGGAGAATTGAATTTAATAATCAAAGAACCAAATCTGGTAAAGGATTTCGTCAGCGTCGCCGATTACAGAAAATCCGTCAGCCAAGAAGTTACAGACCCTAAAATACTTGCAAACTACAATCGGAAAATTGCATTCTTGCAAGAATTGCACCAAAAACTAAAACTGTGACTTCATATAAACAATAAACTCAAAAGAACTATGCTCGAGTTTAGCGATCTTCCTTATCAATTCATCCCTCCAAAACCAAACAATTTCATTATTGCGTTAGGGCGGGCTGTGAATCGTTTCATTGGGCTAAAATCTAAGAATCACAAATTGAAAGAAATCAATGTCGACGGGTTAACAGGATTTCAGAAAATTGCTAAAGAAAAAAATGCCAGATTCATTATCCTTCCAAACCATCCAACACACAGTGATCCACAGGTAATTAATGAAGTGTGTAGAAGAATGGGAAAAAAACCATCCTTTATGGCGGCGTATGATGTATTTGCCAGGAACAAGTTTGTCTCTTGGGTCATGCAAAGGACAGGAGCATTTAGCGTTGACCGTGAAGGGAGTGACAGGAAGGCAATGAAATGTGCCGCTCAAATACTTGAAGAAGGTCAATATCCGCTCGTTATTTTTCCAGAAGGAAATGTTTACTTCTGTAATGACCGCGTGACCCCTTTCGCTGAAGGAGCCGCTTACATAGGGCTGAAGGCCCAGCATAAATTGGGCGAAAATACTCCAGTCTATGCCGTTCCAATATCCTTAAAGTACACCTTTACTGAAGACGTTCGCGAAAGTGTCCTTTCTAGCCTTGATGAAATAGCCAAGAAGTTTAGTACTTCACTATCCTCCGAAAAACCAATCATAGAAGAAGTTACCCGCGTCAGCATCCTTACTCTTTCCGAGTTCCTACAAAAACACGACTACAGCCTCCCCGAAAACAATACCAATGTGGATAATCTCATAAATAACGCTGTAGAACCAATCATTATAAAGCTAGAAGAAGAAATCGGAATTACAGTAAAGAAAGAGCAAAATCTAGTATCCAGAATAAGAACCATCCGTTCTAAAATTCATTCCATAAGAATAGATCTTGAAAAACAAAAGGAACATTCCCATGCAGCCGATCTAGCCGATGAAGCAATGTTAGCCCTAAGAATACTCGGATATTCTGGAGGGTACGCCAGTAATACTCCTAGCCTTGATAGGATAGCAGAAACCATCGCCCGTCTCCGTGAGGACATTCATTCAAAAGGATCTCCTCCAGTCGGCCAAAGAAAGGTATTCGCAAAAATATGCCAACCAATTGATTTAAGACAATATGTTAGTCCTAATGAAAAGATTTCAAAAGACGCGATTATTAAACTGACTGAGAAATTTGAAAAAAGTGTTCAGGATGGAATCAATGAATCCAATGCAAAGAACGATAGCCATGGAAGCAAATCATTTTAATATTTACAAGATATGAATAGGATTAGCTAATAAAATACACTTGATAAAAGAGATGATCGTTCGTCACATTTATGTAGCTGAAAAGCATAACTTCTATGGCCACCACGGTAAAGAGCCAAGCAATTATCCGATGATTGAGCTTGGTGAAGCAAAATGCGAAAAAGGCATGGGGATCATTGGGGATCGTTTCTACAATTATAAACCTGACTACAAGGGACAGATTACTTTTTTCTCTTGGGAGGTATACGAAGACATTTGCAGAATGTTTAAACTGAAAGGCTTGTGCCCCTCTATTTTTCGAAGAAATGTCATTGTAAGCGAAGTGGATCTGAACTCGTTAATTGGGGAAACATTCACTGTTCAGGGAATTAACTTTCTTGGCACTCAAGAAGCTGCACCCTGTTACTGGATGAATGGAGCAGTTGCATCTAATGCCGAAGATGCAATGAAGGGACGCGGAGGATTGAGAGCAAAAATACTAACGAGTGGAACTCTGAAAAAAGACAATAGACCAATCGAGTGAACTCCCCTTTCGCAGCGGCCATTATGGTTGGAGGCCGTTCAGAACGGTTTGGTACTGATAAGGCTTTTTATCAGATAGATGAGGTTCCCTTATGGCGCCATCAAGTTCATAAAATTGAACAATTAATGCCTTCAGAAATAATCATATCGGCAAATAATAAACAGCATTTTGATACGACTCATAAAGTAATAATAGATACCGAACCTAACAGAGGACCTATCGGGGCCCTGATAGACTGCTTAAATTCTACAAGGATAGAAAGAGTACTTATTTTAGCCGTTGATATGCCTAAAATGCCCATAAGCTTTTTAGGTGAACTCGTATGTTCTGGCTGCGGATCAGTGCCAATCTATGAAAATGGAATGACCGAACCTCTAGCGGCAGTTTATCCGAAAGAAATAATTCAACTGGCCAAAAATCAATACCTGTCAGGTTCTCTATCCATGCAGGAACTAGTAAAAAAAGCAATTAAAGAAGGCCTTTTGAATGCTCGTAAAATTACTGAGCCGGAAATAGAATTTTTTGCTAACATGAATTATCCTCCAGAAACCTGACCCGTGACCGATTCATCAAAACTATTCAACATTAAAAAAAGCAGTTCAGGTTCTGTTTCAAGTGTTGATGACTTCGTTGCCATTGAAGAGCCTTTAGAGATTCGAGTCGAAGAAAAAAATGTAGCAATTGTCATGCGAACGCCTGGCCATGACCGTGAACTTGCTGCAGGATTCCTCCTCAGCGAAGGAATCATAAAAAGTAGACACGACGTATTTGAAATATCCGAATGCGAAAGTCTCAATACAAATGGTTCCGGAAAAGGTAATTTTGTGAGTGTCCTATTATCTAAAGATGTTAAATTTGAGTTTGAGGACCTTACTCGCCATGTATTCACTTCATCGAGTTGTGGAGTCTGCGGCAAAGCCACAATTGAATCTGTAATGATTGATTTCCCAAAAATCGAAGATGAAAGTCAAATATGCTCGTCAAAAATTGTAAGTTATCCGGACAAATTATCCGCGGCACAGACAACATTTAAAAAGACCGGCGGGTTACATGCCAGTGCCCTCTTCAATCCTGACGGAGAAATAGTCGTCATCCGCGAAGATGTAGGAAGACACAACGCCCTCGACAAAGTTATAGGCTATGCGCTTCTCGAAAATCTCCTACCACTCTCGGATCATACATTACTTCTCAGCGGAAGAATATCTTTTGAATTGATGCAGAAATCTTTAGCTGCCGGAATTCCTACAGTTGCCGGAATCTCTGCGCCAAGCTCATTGGCAATTGAATTCGCTAAAAATTCTGGCCAAAACCTAATCGGATTTCTGAGAGATCACACAATGAACATTTACTCAGGAAATGTCACAGATTAAATTCAGGACCGAGCGAATCTTTGGTTATATTAAATATGATCAGCATCGAAGACTTTATTGAAGACATCGTAGGTAAAGCCATGCGCGGACACAAAATTTCCGTTCAGGATTTGGCCGCAGATTCAGGCGCATCATCTACATCAATTACACAATTACTTGAGGGCAAAGTTGATGAAGCAACGATCACCTCAATCGCTCCACACCTAGATCTGGACCCTCAATCCTTAATTATTGCTGGACGGAAATCTTGGTGCCCTGAACCCGTTAATATCAAAGGACTAGAAATGTACAACACCAAATGGGCAGACATGTACGTTAATTCTTACCTAGTGTGGGACAGCTCTAAAAGCATAGCAACAGCATTTGATACTGGCGCCAATTCAAAGCAATTAATCGAAACAGTACATTCAAATGATCTGACCCTTGAATCCATATACTTAACTCACACCCACACTGATCACATTGCGGATCTTGCACGGCTCAAATCTAGTTTTCCATCCATCAGAATATACGTGAGTAAAAAAGAGCCCATTAAGGGAGCTGAACTGATTGAAGATCAACACAATTTCTCGATTGGAAGCCTATCCGTTAGGTCTCATCTCACTTGGGGACATTCTAAAGGAGGGCTAACTTACGTGATTAATGGCCTAGAAAGGCCAATCGCAATTGTCGGAGATGCGCTTTTTGCTGGATCAATGGGCGGAGGCGTGGTGTCATATGTGGACGCATTAAAAACAAACAGGAAATATATATTTACTCTACCTGATCATACTGTGATTTGTCCCGGACACGGGCCTATGTCATCAATCGGAGAAGAGAAAAAAAATAATCCCTTTTACCCAGAATTTAAAAAAAAATAAACATACCTAATCATGAGTCAAAAAATTGGATTTGTAGGAATTGGGCGCATGGGCGCTAACATGGCAAGAAACCTTAAAGATCGAGGCTATACTATTTCATCAGTGAATGATATAAATAAGGACGCGGCAGCAGAACTGGCGCAGGAGCTTGGATGCTCCCATTCTGAAAAACTCGCAGATGTAACCGAGTCATCAGATATCATCTTTACCGTCATCACAAATGATGAGGCCATGAGAAGTATTTATTTTTCAGATGATGATAATCTCCTCCAAAATGCTGAAGGGAAAACCTTTGTGAACTGCGCTACCCTTTCTCCCGAAATACAGCAGGAAGTTGCAAAAGCAGCAGAAGATGCAGGGGCAGGAGCATTAGAAGGCTGCATGGCTTCGAGTATTCCGCAGGCAAGAGAAGGCAAGCTCTATCTAATGATTGGAGGCAAAGCAGAGCTCTTTGACCAAATGAAGCCGGTACTTGAAGACATGAGCATTAATCTCAAGCACATAGGGGAAATTGGTAAAGCAGCCGAAGTCAAAGCGCTCGTAAACATGGTCATGAACATTAATACGGCGGGATTAGCAGAAGGATTAGGACTAGCCGACTCGCTTGGTCTTGATTTGGAAATGGTCTGTGATGTGTTCTCACAAACAGGCGCCAATTCACGAGTCCTTGAGACTGACGCTGAAGATATGATCGCACGTGATCACGAAGCCTGGTTCACCGCAGAACATGCCGCCAAAGATTCAGGGATCGCCGGCAGCATTGCAAAAGAAGTTGGACTTAACTTACCACTAAACGATGCGACTTGTGCGCAATTCAATAAACTTGTCAGTGACGGCAAAGGTGATCTTGATAAGTCAGGAGTAGCCGAACTAACTTTCAAGGGAAGGCATCCATAATACCTTAATCAGTATTAAAATTATTTTTCCTTAGATATGGCCGCGACATGGCGGTCAATTGATTTTCCCGGATATGAAAGCTCTCGGGAAAAGTGGTTGCGTTCACTAACTAAAACATTACCACCGAGCATTTTAATTAACTCAAGGGCAAGAAAATGCTCCCTATCAAAGTATGATGTAATGACTAAGATTCCGTCATCGGTAAGACGACTCAAAGCAAAATCGTAAATCCTCTGCCAAGTGGATCGATCATGCCAAAGGTTCTGATGTCTAATAAATATAACATTGAATTGAGATGGAATCTGCCCGTACCCGGCCAGATTAATTGCATCATCAGCAATAAACTCAACGCCTTTGAAATTTTCAGAAAATTCACGAACGTCTGGTAAACCTACCTCCCTGAATATTTTTTCTGTGAGCGCGTAACGCCGCTTAGCCTTATCAATTTCGGCATCCCTTAAATCTATTGAAAATTGATAAACTTTCTTGCCCGAACGTCCCCAGAAAGCTGGGAGAACAGCACCTTCCTCACAATATCCACATGCAAGATTCAATAAATTAATTCGATCTTCATTGCTGCCCGGATCACGCATCGACTTGGTAACAATACTCTCAAGCATAATCCAAAGATGACGCATATCTTGACCGAAAAATTCACTACTCTCAAATTCAAGGCGCATTGCCTTAATGAGCGCGGGATCTAGGTCAGGAACATGCTCATGCCCAGCAAAGTGAGCCAAAAGAGCATCAAACATCACCAATCCAAGACCAGAATCCGAAGATTCAGTCAGTTCTGACGATTCTTTTCCTTTCTGCATCACATTAACTCTTGTCACAAGAGCTTGCCTCGCTCAAGCCCTAGAGCTAAAATGATACAAATGAAAATTCTCACATTTATCTCAATCTTAAGCCTATCAATACTTAGTGTGCAAGCAGACCACCATGAAGGTGCTGCTGACGGATTCGCTCCAATATTCGACGGCAAATCATTAAACAATTGGAATGGTGATCCTAAATTCTGGAGCGTCCAGGACGGAGCCATCACAGGACAGACCACTGCAAAAAACCCAACCAGAGGCAATACATTCATCATCTGGGAAGCCGGTCAAATTGATGACTTTGAGCTAAAACTCAAATTTAAAATCGAGGGAGGGAATTCCGGTATTCAAATTCGAAGCTTTAAGCTAAACGGAAAAGCTGACGAATGGCGAATCGGAGGATATCAGTCAGACTTTGAAGCGGGTGACAATTGGACAGGAACGATTTACGGAGAAGCGTTCGGTGGCGTTTTCGCTAAAAGAGGACAAAGAGTGACTGTCGGCAAGGACGGGAAAAAGACTCAGGGCGATCCAGTCGGTGATCCCAAAGAATTGAACAAGGCAATCAAGAAAGGCGAGTGGAATGAATTCCATATCATTGCAAAAGGATATAACATCAAACAATCCATCAATGGAAAATTGATGGCAGAAGTTACAGACAATGGCCCCAACAAGAGAAGACAAGGTCTATTGGCACTTCAACTCCACGCAGGGCCTCCTATGAAAGTCCAGTTCAAGGACATCATGCTAAAGAGACTAAAACTCGAAGATGCTAAAAAAATATGTTTTTATGCAGGCAACCGATCACACGGATGGGGAAGCCATGAGCACAATGCTGGTAACATTCTACTAGCAAAACGTCTCCGTGCTCATTACGGAGAAGAAGTAGTAACGTCATTATATAAAAACGGATGGCCAAAGGATCCAACCGCAATGCAGAATGCAGATGCATTGATTATGTTCTGTACTGGTGGAGGGGGCCACATGGCAAAATTTCACCTCAGACAAATTGATCATTATCAGAAAAAAGGCATGGGCGTTGGTTCTATCCATTACGCTGTAGAAATCCCAAAAGGAAAGCAGGGAGGAGATAAATTTCTAGATTGGATGGGCGGATTTTTTGAAGCGCACTGGTCCGTTAATCCTCACTGGATCCCAGAGTTCAAATCGTTACCCGATCATCCAGTAGCAAACGGAGTCCAGCCATTTAAAATCAATGATGAATGGTATTATCATATGCGTTTTCGTCCTGAAATGAAAGGAATCACTCCAATACTCAGTGCGCTTCCAGGAGCCGAAACACTAAAACGAAGAGACGGAGCTCACAGCGGCAACCCTCATGTCCGAGCATCAGTCCTAGAAAGGAAAGAGAAACAGCACGTTGTATGGGCAACAGAAAATGAAAACGGCGCAGGTAGAGGATTTGGATTTACTGGGGCACATGTTCACAATAATTGGGCAGATGATAATTTCAGAAAAGTGGGACTTAACGCTGTCGCTTGGATTGCAGGATTAGATATACCTAAAGACGGCGTCCCTAGTGATACGCCAAACAAAGAAGAACTAGAAGCGAATCAAGATTACCCTAAAAGATAAGAATCTAATTAATTCATCTGATTAAAAGTGATACTTTTAGATTATTAAGTTAATGATAAATGACAGCAATGTCATATGAACCAATGGTACTTGTCAGACCCACGACTGAGTGCTAAAGATCGGCTAATATGAGCTCAATGATTGAGGCCCTAATCAAGGCCGCCTTTGAAAATAAAGCCAGCGACATTTTCCTCAGCGAGGGGAGTGTCGCTCGAATGAAAGTCAATGGCCAACTAATGATTGCCGGGGATGACCCGATAGAAAAGGAAGACATAGATTCTTTTTGGAAAAGATGTGGAGCGGATCCAGAATATGATGGGGACCGAGACTCAAGTTACGTGGCTCACAATGGAGTCCGTTTCCGCGTCAATCTTCACCGACACCTAGGAAAACTTGGAGCAGTTCTACGCCAAATAAATACTGAAATACCAGACCTAGAAAGCCTAGGCCTACCAGTTGATATTTTAACTAAATGGGTCATGGCCCCCGCAGGCATCATACTGATAACCGGCCCAACAGGATCAGGTAAATCAACTACTTTAGCTTCCAGTTTGGAATGGTTGAATAAGAATTCAGCAAAACATATCGTCACTATCGAAGACCCTATCGAATATTTGTTCGAGTCAAAGCAATCCCTCTTCACGCAAAGAGAAGTACACACAGATACGGATTCTTTTGCTAGGGGATTAAGAAGTTCCCTACGGCAAGCCCCAGATGTCATTTTGCTTGGAGAAATAAGGGACCCGGAAACTGCTCAAATTGCACTCCAAGCCGCAGAAACAGGCCACTTAGTACTGGCGACTCTCCACAGTGCTAACGTTTCAGAAACTGTCGAACGTCTGACTAATTTATTCCCAAGCGAAGAACGAGAAAGTCAGCTCCAACTCTTATCTAATATGCTAATTGGAATTTGCTGCCAAATCTTATTACCTTCCGCATCAGATGGTCTATTTTTAGTTACAGAACACGTAGAAAATACAGGCGTTGTCCGTAATTATATCCGTGAATCAAGGATCCCTGAGATAGTTGATTTCATTGACCGAGGAGACAATCCTAACAATAAGCTTTTCATGCATGCACTTGTAGAAGCTGCTCAGAATGGAAACTTAACACCTGAAATAGCTGCCACGGCCTCAGGTAATGAATCCGACTTTGACCGCGCGATGCGTGGCATTTCCTAAATCAAAACAATGAGTCAAAAAAGCCATATCGTCGATTATCTGACCGAAACACGTAACAAAGGCGGATCTGACCTTCACATCACAAGTGGAGCTCCTCCTGCGTGCCGAATAAACGGCACGTTAGAAGCACTCTCCGATCAAGACATCAATGCAGATGAAGCCAAGGAACTTGTTCTGGGTGTCATTTCGGAATCACAAAGAGCAAGACTCGAAGAGGATCTTGAACTCGATTTTTCAATCTCAATAAAAGACGTGGGTCGTTTCCGGGCAAACGCGCACTATGTCAGGGGCACTGTAGAAGGATCTTTCCGTTACATCCCAACGGAAATACCGAGCCTTGAACAGCTCGGCCATGCTCCATCCGTAAGCGACCTCTGCTCCTTGCGCCAAGGATTGATATTAGTAACTGGGGTCACGGGAGCAGGTAAGACGACAACTATCGCCTCAATGATACAAAAAATACTCAGAGAAAGATCATGCGTAGCAGTAACAATAGAAGATCCGATTGAGTATGTTTTTGATCATGGATATGGATTAGTAAAACAACGCGAGATTGGACCCGACACACACAGCTTTTCAAACGCTCTTAGGTCCGCTCTTAGACAGGATCCTGATATCATTGTTGTTAGTGAATTACGTGATCTTGAAACGATACGCACAGCCATCACCGCAGCAGAAACGGGTCACCTAGTAATTAGCACTTTACACACTATTGATGCACCAAAATCGCTTGATAGAATGATTGATGTTTTCCCTGCGGATCAACAAGAGATGATTATTACTCAATTATCAAATTGTCTTCAGGCAGTCGTTTCCCAAAGACTCATAGAACGCCAGGACCACCCAGGAAGAGTAATGGCAACCGAAATTATGAAAATTAATCATGGTATCCGGGCATGCATGATCGAACGCAAATTCGAACAACTGATTGGTCTGATTCAAATCGGAACACAAGAAGGCATGCACACAATTGATGAAAGCTTGGCACATTTATTGATTAATAAACATATTTCAATAAATGACGCATTGCTCCATTGCCGAGACGAGGAATACATTAAGGATAATTTCGATGCAGCACAAAACACGACAAAGCCTTGAAGAACTCTTCAATTATTATAAAATAATACAATTACTAACTCATGATTGCTGATTACTTCTGGAAAATAATATTCGCCGTTCTTGTAATAGTAGGATTCGTCCATTACAAAGACTGGAGGGATCAAGGCAAAAAATACGAAGCTAATGTAGCCGCAATAGCTGAATTACTGGATCACAGTAAAAATGCGGAACCCTTCAATGATGACGAAGCCGTATCAAGAACCTTGCAGTGCATGTACTTTCTCCGGAAAATAGAAGATCACAAAGGAGAGACATTCAGTATAGATAAAATTTTTGAAGCAGCTCAAGAGGAAAGCAATAACACAAAAGTTGTGAATAACCTCCTCAGAGATGCATTTAGAAAAAACTATGCAATAGCTAAAGAATTTGGAGTATTAGATGATGAAGACGCCATGTCTAGCCTGATGGATGGAACGTCCACCTTAATCATTAGCGGACCATGGAAAGGAGAAGAGCTTGTCGTTGGGCACTACATCTCTCCAAGCATTAATGATACTATTTCTTTGCACCTAGCAAACAGACTCCTGCTCCCTAAAAGCGTAAAGCTGGCAATGCAATTTGCAGACATAACAAATGATGTGAAGGAGCGAGCAGATCGCTTAAAAAGAGCTGGAATACTGGACGTTGGATCCTTCGACAGTATCAAGCAGCAATACGATACACTCAGGGAACTGGCGACCAGGAATAATTAGCATTCAATTCAGTATTTTCTCGTCAAGGTTTGAACTATTCGATTCTATTCATTTGCACTGGTAATATCTGTCGGAGCCCGATGGCAGAAGGCCTATTTCGGAAAATAACCGAGGAAGATGAAGCATCATTCGATGTCCGGTCAGCAGGAGTAGCCACTGGGGGGGGGCAAGAACCCAGCAAATACACACTGGAAATACTCAAAGAAGAAGGAATAGACCTTTCATCTAATAAAAGTCAATTCCTTGACCATGAACTAATTAACTGGGCAAGTCACATTTTCACCATGTCAGCTAGTCACCTCTACACTGTGCACAAAATGTTCCCGGAAGCATCAGAAAAGACCTTTCTGGTCACTGAGTTTTGTGATAATCAGTTAATTACTAATCAAGACGTGCCCGACCCCTATGGAGGCAACCGTAATGAATACGAGCATACAAGAAATCTTTTAAATGAATCACTCCCTAGTCTCGTTAATTTCATTAAAACCAATATTTAATTAAATAGCCTAACGTAAAATGCCTAAGATTCACTCCATAGCGATCGCCAGCGATCATGCAGGATATAACCTAAAGGAAATACTTTGTGGTCATCTTATGGAAAATGATTATCAGGTTGAAAACTTGGGAACCGACTCTGCAGATTCAACTGATTACCCGGACTACGCTCACGCTGTGAGTAAGAAAGTGGCCAGTGGAGAGGCCTCATTTGGTGTTCTGGTTTGTCATTCCGGAATAGGCATGAGCATTGTTGCTAACCGACATCCCGGGATACGCGCAGCTGTCGTTAACGTCCCCGAAGATGCAACGCTCACAAGAGTTCACAATGATGCCAACATACTCTGCATCGGCGCTCAAAGAACAGATGAGGGAACCGCAAAAGAAATTCTTTCAGCATTCCTCAGCGCTGATTTTGAAGATGGAGGCCGTCACGAAAGGAGAGTGAATAAAATTAACTCTCATGTTGCACCAATGACTGAACAGGACCCTGAACTGTCATCCGCGATCCATAAAGAAATAAAAAGGCAGGAAAACAATATCGAACTCATTGCCAGTGAAAATTTCGCCAGTGCCGCTGTCCGTGAAGCGCAGGGAAGTCAGCTAACAAATAAATATGCTGAAGGTTACCCGGGACGTCGCTGGTATGGCGGATGCGAAAATGTTGATCTGGCAGAGGAACTGGCAATCAATCGAGCCAAGCAAATCTTCGGAGCCGAACATGCCAATGTTCAACCACACTCAGGGTCTCAAGCAAACGCTGCCGTTTACTTTTGCGCATTAGAACATGGAGATAAGATCTTAGCTATGGATCTTTCACATGGTGGCCACCTGACTCATGGCCACCCAGCAAATTTCTCTGGAAAATTTTATAATATATCAGCATATGGAGTGGATAAAGAAACAGAGAAAATCGATTATGACGCCCTTCAGAAGCAAGCAGAAGAAGTGCAGCCCAAGATGATCACGGCAGGTGCATCGGCCTACCCTCGTATCATTGATTTTGAAAGGATGTCGCAAATAGCAAAATCCGTTAATGCTTTACTCTTTGTTGATATGGCTCATATCGCCGGGCTAGTGGCGGGAGAGGTTCACCCGTCACCAATTGGTCACGCTGATTTTGTTTCAACCACTACTCATAAATCGCTTCGAGGACCCCGCGGAGGCTTAATCCTTTGCAACGAAGAATGGGGGAAAAAGATAGATAGTATGGTCTTCCCTGGAGTCCAAGGTGGACCTCTAATGCACGTAATAGCCGCAAAAGCAGCCTGCTTTGGAGAAGCGTTAAGCCCTGATTTCAAAGAATATCAAAAACAAATCATCAAAAATGCCTCTAAACTTTCCGCGCGGTTAATAGAACATGGTTACAGAATTGTTTCAGGAGGAACAGACAACCATTTGATGTTGGTTGATGTCAGGCCAAAAGGGATAAACGGCAAGATAGCCCAAACAGCACTCGATTCTGCCGGAATCACAGTAAATAAAAACTCGATCCCATTTGATACTGAAAGTCCATTTAAAGCGGGCGGCATTAGAATCGGGACGCCTGCTGTCACGACAAGAGGAATGAGTGAAGAGGAAATGTTGGACGTCGCAGACTTCATCCATGAAGCACTTGAGAATAGAGAAAACCCCGCAGTCCTAGAGGAGATTCGCCTAAAAGTAATAGAATTAAATAAAAATTTTCCCTTACCTTGATCCGGATAACAGACCAAGTATTCTATAATTTTCCCGCCTTAAACATTCATTATATAACTCATGCCCGAATCCTCCGTCACATCGCTCAGACGAGGATTCAAAACGCGTCAGATTCCTGAATCCTGCTCAATTATTATTTTTGGAGCTACAGGAGATTTGACTCATCGAAAGCTCATACCGGCGCTTTATAATCTCTCATTAAATAATGAACTGCCAAAATTCCTTAGAGTCATAGGGTTCGCTCGACGTGACAAAACCGATCAATCATGGCAAGAAGAGCTGCAGGAATCAAATAGCGAGAATTCACGTTCAGGACATGACAGTAAAGCATGGGGGAAATTTATATCATCATTCTCATATCATCGTGGAGACTTGAATGATCCAGAATCCTATAAAGCACTCTCTAGACACCTTAATGAAATTGAATCAGAAAAGGACACTAACCATAATCGGCTCTTCTATCTTTCTACTGCACCTGAATTCTTCCCAATAGTCCTAGAAAACTTGAAGGCTACTGGCCTAAACAATGCTAACACGAACGCATGGTCCAGAGTCATCATTGAAAAACCGTTTGGATCAGATTTAAAGAGTGCTCAAAATTTAAATGCTGTAGCCAATGAGACGTTCTCTGAAACTGACACTTATCGTATCGATCATTACCTAGGAAAAGAAACGGCTCAAAACATAATGGTTTTACGTTTTGCCAATTCTATATTTGAACCGCTGTGGAGGAGCCGGTTCATCGACCATGTACAAATCACATGCGCAGAGCACCTAGGAATGGAAGGTGGTCGTGGAGGCTATTATGATAAAGCTGGAGCCACTAGAGACATGGTACAGAATCATTTGTTACAGCTGCTGAGTTTGGTTGCTATGGAACCTCCTACTGACCTCTCCGCTGATAGTGTACGTGATGAGAAAGTAAAAGTATTAAGAACGATACGTAAGATGAATTCGAAGGAGGTAATCAAAAATGTCGTCCGCGCTCAATACAATGACGGAACCATTAATGAGGAACCGGTAAAGGCTTACAGGGAAGAGGACCGGGTAAACCCTCAGAGCATGACCGAATCTTATGTCGCAATGCGGCTATTCATAGATAACTGGCGCTGGGAAGGTACTCCATTTTATATCCGAATGGGAAAAAGGCTCCCCAAAAAAACAACCGAGATATCACTGCATCTCAAATCACCCCCTAACGTCCTCTTTCAAAAACTTCCAGGCGCAGGAGAAAGTAATATACTGACTATCAGAATACAGCCTGACGAAGGAATGTCCGTTCTCATGCTCTCAAAAAAACCCGGAACGAGCTTAATTATTGAGCCAGTAAAAATGGATTTTCATTATTGGTCATCATTCGAAAAGGGATCTCCTGAAGCATATGAAAGGCTTCTCATTGATGCAATGATAGGTGACGCCACTTTGTTTGCTCGACGAGATGAAGTTGAAAATGCGTGGGCATTCATCGATTCGATAGAAGAGGCGTGGCATCAATCCCAAGAAAAATCGCCAATGGCAGAATATCCTGCCGGTTCCTGGGGGCCGAAAGAATCCGATCTCCTTCTTGCAGAAATGGGTCACGAATGGAGGACCCTATAGTTCATCGTTTGGCATCACAGGCTTGAGACAAGTTAGATATTAGTGCCCACTCAATACAAGGAGCAGAGATACTTCTTTTAACTTCTATTAAATCGGGCCACTTCTCTGTTCGCCTCACGGTCCTGAACCTTTTTCTTTAGGGTATGCCTCTTATCGTATTGAGCTTTCCCCCGACCTAATCCAAGTTCAACTTTGACCCTTTTATCTTTCCAATATAAGCGCAAGGCCGGCATAGAAAAACCTTTCTCCTCAAGTTTGATTTCAATTCTATCTATCTCTCGCCTGTGCAATAATAGACGTCGTGGGCGCCTCGGTTCATGCTGCTCATGGCTCGCAGAGGAATATGGCTTAATGTCACAGCCAACGAGGAAAATCTGTCCATTTTGAACAACTGCGAATGCATCTCTCAAATGCACATGACCTTCACGAATTGATTTAACCTCAGTCCCTTTGAGTTCGATTCCAGCCTCGAACTTATCGACAATGTTAAAGTCGTGAAAAGCTTTACGATTCTTTGATATTTCCTGCGACATGGCGCAGAGAGTTTACTCTTCAGTATCACCGTCCTCAAGGACGATCTTGCCTTCTATAATTTCAGTTAGAGCAATGTCGGCAGTACCCATTCTTTCAACCATAGTAATTAATGGACTCCTACCACTATTCAACTGCTGGACTCTCTTAGAGACTAGATTAATTAGCAAGGGCGGGTCAGTAATAACTTCCAAGGCTTGCTCAACGAGTTCTGTTTTCATGGCAGATCTATCAGATAGAATTATTTCTTTAACAGTTGTGACCAATTCGGTCAGCTGGTTGTAATAAAAATTCTATTTTATAAGGGATGGTTTAATTTTGCGGATTAATGAAAAAGTTAAAATAAGATTTCAAATAATTGGATATTATAACCTTAGTCTTCTTACAACTCGTGGTCAAAGAAGGGTTATTGGATTATCACAATTCAAGGCAGAATCAAGCTGATTCCTAATATGCGGCATAAAAACAAGGGAAAATTATCAACAAATCTTTAAAATAACAGACCTGAACCAATGAAAGTATCTAATTAAGCAAAGAGGTATCAGGATAATATTTGATCAGCGCAGCACTTTTAACGACGCTTTCTCCTCCCCCCTCCTCCGGTCCTGACTTGCTGAGGCTTTGGCGATTTTGTCTGTCCCCCAGGAGCTCCTATCGGTGGCTTTTTCATACTGCGATCGACCTTCTTCAGCTCAACTTCCTTGCCAAACTTTTTCGAAATCCAAGTCTGGCCAATACTAAAAATGTTTCCAGCAGTCCAGTAAAGAGCAAGAGCTGAGGCGAAATTGTAACAAATCACAGTAATGAAAATCGGCATAATTGACATTATGAGTTGCATTTGCTTCTGGTTAGGACCAGCAGCCTGTGGCGTCATTCGCATTTGGAACATCATAGTGATCCCCATCAATAAAGGTAAAATATTAATTGGAATGCCTAAGCCAGGCACCTCGCCAACGCTGTCAGGCAAAGACAGGTCATTCACCCAACCAATCCACCCCTCATGTCGAAGCTCAACCGCAGATCGTAGCATTGCAAAATAGCCAATGAAAATCGGCATCTGAAGTAAAAGAGGGAGGCAGCCGCCAATCGGATTGACTCCGTAATCTTTGTATAACTTCATTGTCTCTTGCTGCATCTTCTGAGGATTGTCACTGTGCTTCTCCTTAATTTCCTGCATCATGGGCGCAAGCTTACTCATCTTTTTCATGGCCCTAGTTCCTTTGGCCGTGATGGGCCATATCGACAAGCGCATGATGATCGTAATAGAAATAATAGCCCAACCAAAATTACCAAGGCCACTATGCAATAGGTTCATGAGCCAACTCAAGAGAACGGCGAAAGGCTCTGCAAAGAATCCGAATATCGGCATCCGATCGAAACCGACTATTTCTTTTCTCTCACCGTCAAGGCCCTTAAGAATCTGATAACTTTTTGGGCCTGTATATATTTCATATTCCCAAGCCTTCGATTCTCCAGGATTTAAAGTGATATTTTTAGGCAACCCAAGTGCTCCTTGAGATGCGTACTGGTCTGAATTAACTTCGAAACGACTGGCCCAAATAGATGATTCATAAGAGTTCTTCACATACAAATTTGTTGAAAAGAACTGATTACTTACACCGATCCATCGAAGCTTCTCATGCAATTCCTGCCCCTTAATATCATCCTTATCCTTTTTTAAATAGCTTAGGCTCCTGAATTTATCCTTGCTGCCTCGCATATATTCGAAACCAGTATAGAGGTCCCTCGAATTGCCGTCTTGAAGCTGAGATGAGGATCCCGCATATAGGAAATAATCATTCAGACTGAAATTACCACCCTCGCCCAAATATTTGAGAGCTAAATCCATCTTTATGATATGGCCCTCTCCTGGATCCTTATTTCCAGTCAGCGTGAAGGTCTTAGTCACCTGCAACTTCTCTGAACTTTCCGCACGAAACTCAATTGCATTTGGGCTCTGAGAAACGACCTCATAGTTCAATCCTTCAAATTTCCCAATACCCTTACTCAGTGCCCCTATCGGATGCTTTGAATCTTTATTAAGAATAACAGATGAAGCATTTTTAAGCCCTTCTTTCTCAACTACCTCAGGGCTCTCTAAGTTATGTTCCTTAAGAGCGACCGTCTTAATTCCTCCTCCAACATTGGTAAATGTCCAATCAGCCACTCCATTAGATAGAGTCACGAATTGTTCTTTTGTAGGTTCGATGACAGGGTCATTCTGAACCTCTTTTTTTTCCTTTACTTCACCAGCACCGTCTGGATTCACTACCTGAGAACTTTGCTGATTTTTTTCAGCCAACTTCCTCTGTTTTTCGATACTTTTCTTTTGCCCATCAAACCACAAAAAGAGCCCCAATGAGCAAGCGATTATAACTATCCAGCCTGTTCTATCCATGTTTCAGTAAATCTTGCTTGTTATTGTCTTCTTTTCTTAAAATTTGTTCGGACCTGAGAGGAACAGGATCATGCCCGTGCCCGCCCCAAGGACCGCACCTCAATATTCTCTTTATTCCTAATATAGATCCGCGCAAAGCGCCATAACTTTGAACGGCCTGCAAAAAATATTCTGAGCATGTTGGATCGAATCGGCACCCTGAATTCGGACCTCCTACCAAATGAATTAATGGGGAAATTAGAATCTGGTAGAACCTGATCAACAATTTTATTATATACTTCATAGAAGTTGATCCTCAGCAACAATGCCAGCTCTATGCATCAGTTTTTTCCAGTCAGATTCTAAATCTTGAAAAGTTGCACGAGGCGCCATGTATCTGGGAATCATCACAAGGTAACCGGAAAAGTCCAAAGAATCACCCCAACAATTAATAATCCCCCGTAACTGGCGCCGGACACGATTCCTAGTAACTGCATTTCCTATCTTTCGGGTCAAAATGATACCAAATTTCATCTTTGGAATGATTTCTTGATCAGTAAGAATCCCCAGAACCATATACTTACCAGAAAATGTCCTTCCTTCATTTCGAACACGCAAAAACTCGCTGCGTGATTTCATGCGCATTGGACGCTTTAACCGCATAATCAGTTATATTGATAAGTGATTGTCCTACCTTACCACGCCCTAATCAAGCCCAGACAAACAATTTAGGTCTGGCGATGGCGCTTATAATGAATCTCTGCTCCCTTAGGAATAAGCCTCTTGCGTCCTTTTTGACGCCGCCTTTTTATAATACCCCGACCACTTTTTGTCTTCATCCTAGCACGAAATCCGTGCTGACGCTTTCGGCTACGTTTAGAGGGCTGATAAGTACGTTTCATGGTCGTTTTATTTTTTCTATGATCTCACAAAATAAGTTAAGATCATTGGAGGGGCGCACATGATACTTCTTATCTGATGACAGTCAAGCAAGGGCATAAAACCTTATTATAAAAATTTAGGATCTGAAAACCTATTATTTAAGGGTTCTTAACTATATTTATTGTTATAATCTTCTGAAAGAGCATTTCCCTCCTCCATCTTTAAATAAAGGGAAAAGATCGTTGAGATATACATCAAGGTCTGCATTAAATAGTCAAAATCATGGGCAGCATTAAATTTTTACTCTCCTTTTGCTTTTTATTTATTCCTATTGCCGGTATCGGCCAAGATAAGGTTGAAGACCCTGGAGCCAGAACATGGTCCCATTCAGATGGTAGAAGAATCAAAGCAGGAATCGTTGATGTCGTAGATAACAATGTAATTCTCAAGGCCCCGAACGGAAAGAGCGGTCCTGTGGAATTGGTAAAACTGAGTAAAGAAGACCAGGAATATATTGCCAAGTGGATTCAAAACAATGCAGCTCCTAAAGATTTCGGCAAGCCCGACACAATAATTGAAATCACGACTCTGAAAGGGGAAATGAAATATAATAAGCCAATTATTACGGTCTATCCTGGGAAAAAAATTAAGCTGATACTTCGGAACCAGGATGACATGCATCACAATTTAGCGATCACAAAACCTGGCAAGGGAAAAGATATGAAAGTAGCTCAGGAAGCATGGAAGTTAGGAGTCGACGGTTTTGCTAAGCACTGGATTCCTAAGCATCCAGACCTTCTCTTTGCGAGCAAAATGGCGGACCCTCATTCTTCTTCAACACTCTATTTCACTGCCCCGAAAAGAACAGGGAAGTATCCATATGTTTGCACTTTGCCTGGCCATGCTCAGGTGATGAGGGGAACAATGATAGTTTCCAAGGAAGTGAACCCCCTCAGCGAACTTACCTTCACCCTGTTTAAGGGTTCATGGAAAAAAATACCAGATTGGAATAAAATAGAACCGTCCAGAACTGATCATGTTCCTAGTGGAAAGTTTGATCTTTCTTGTACCAAGGAAAAGGACTCTTTTGGGATAGTATTTAGAGGAAACATTGAAGCACCGAAATCAGGAGACTATGTATTCACTGTGAGTTCTGATGATGGGTCCAGACTGCTCATTGATAGAAAAACCGTCATTGATCATGACGGAATCCACGGAGACTCTCCCAAATCCGGAAAAATAAAACTGGATAAAGGGTCACACCATATAGAAGTACAATACTTTGAAGGAAGTGGCGGAGAATCACTCTACGTTGGCTGGAAAACACCAGGCTCCAAAAAGGAAACTCCCCTCTCAGTGAACAGAAGGCCTTCAGGGGGGAATTCACCTAGCGGACAATTGCTCGTTGCTGAGGAAGAAGCTCGCATTTATAGAAACTTCATTCAGGGAGCAGGATCAAGAGCTATCGGAGTCGGTTATCCTGGAGGACTCAATTTAGCTTATGATGCAAATAATATGCGCATTGCCATGCTCTGGCTCGGAGACTTTATTGATGCCAAAAGGCATTGGAACGGAAGGGGCCAAGGCTATCAGCCTCCGGCAGGCGAATCCGTCATCAATGGGCCTCCAAGCGTTCCTTTTGCAGCCATTAGCAACGCAAATGAATCGTGGCCAGACTCTTTCATTAGAAAAGACAATGCACAACTTCCACCAATTCAAGGAGGTTACATATTTAAGGGCTACAAGTTAACAGGAGAAGAAAGAATTCCGACCTTCAGATACACTTTCGGCACTCTATCCGTTGAAGATATGCCTTCACCTGAAGGATCATATGATTCATCTGATGTCGCCTTCAAACGCAGCATCAGAATTAAAGGGAAACCTGTAAAGAACCTCTATTTCAGGGCAGCGGTAGGGCAATCAATAGAACTTACAGATAATAACACTTACCTCATTGATGATAGCACTGCTCTGACTTTTAAATCAGATGGGAAACCTGTAATAAGAGAAATCGGAGGAAAAAAAGAACTGCTTATCCCCATTCAATTTAGTAATGACTCGGCACTAATCGAGCAAACTATCAATTGGCAATAAAAAAATCATACCGTCCTTATGAAAAACATAATCTGCTCATTATTAATTACCGTCTCAGTAAGCTCGTTAGCACTTTCGCAAAATCCCCAAGAAGAATCCGATCATTATCCAATCGTTGAAATTCCAATCCCGGATGACATTGTTCTGGAAGTTGGAGGGATCGAGATCTTACCTGAAAAACGCATAGCCGTAAGTTCTCGCCGCGGTGACATTTATGTCGTTGAGGGAGCATACACGGATGATCCAGGAGATGACAAATGGATTCCTTGGGCAATCGGTTTACATGAGGTCTTGGGATTGGCCTGGAAAGATGGCTGGTTATACGCCACACAAAGACCTGAAGTGACAAGAATGAAAGATGAAGATGGCGATTTTAGAGCGGATATTTTCGAAAGCGTTTCCTCTGCTTGGGGAGTGAACGGAGATTATCATGAATATGCTTTTGGCTCTAGGCATGACCCGGACGGAAATATATGGGTCGTTCTATGCCTAACAGGATCAGGCGGCGCAAGCTCTGATTTCAGAGGGTGGTGCGTCCGAGTGACTCCTGACGGAAAAATGATTCCTACAACGAGTGGGATACGTTCTCCGGGAGGAATTGGTCAGAATCATCTTGGAGATATGTTCTATTGTGACAACCAAGGCCTGTGGAATGGCACAAGTTCAATTAAACCGTTACCTATCGGAGGATTTGTTGGGAACCCTACTGGCAACAAATATTATGAATTAACAGATGCAATTGGAAAAAGGCCAGAGGATCCAAAGAGTGGGAGCAGGATATCAACAGAAAGAGCAAAGATTCCAGAACTTGTTCCACCGGCAGCAATGTTTCCTCATGGCAAACTAAGCAACTCTCCGACCGGCATTGCATGTGATACGACGGGAAAATTTGGCCCCTTCACGAACCAGTTGTTTGTTGGGGAACAGACAATGTCAACAGTGTTGAGAGTAGCACTCGAAAAAGTGAATGGAGTCTATCAGGGAGCCGCGTTTCCATTCCGTGGCAGGTTCAAGTCGGGCAATGTGGCTGTGCGGATCGGCGCTGACGGCAGCATGTTTGTAGGAGGAACTGACCGTGGCTGGGGAGCAAGAGGAGGAAAGCGTTTTGCTCTTGAGAGGTGTCATTTTAATGGCCAGAAACCATTTGAGGTCCTACAAATGAAAGCCAAACTGGATGGATTTGAAGTTATTTTCACTGAACCCATCGAAGAAAAATCAGGCTCAGACATAGCAAGTTACAAGATGGATTCATATACTTACATATATCAAAGTGGATATGGAAGTCCCGTCGTAGATAAGAGCAACCCCACAATAAAATCAGCTTCAGTTTCGCAGGATAAAAAGAGCGTTCACTTGAAAATAGAAGGACTAGTTAAAGGAAATGTGCATGAACTGAACCTTCCCGGCATCAAAAACGTGACAGGGAAAGCACTTTTGCATCAGGTAGGATATTATACTCTCAACGAAATTCCTGAAAATTAAGAAGGCTAAAAGATCCTCCCAGTAAGCTTAGATGCTCATCACGTGATACGCATACGGAGTCTGGCAACTCTCGCATTTTCGTTAAATACTAGTTATTTTTTGCTCTACCAATGAAGGTTACAATGGTATGTTACCTCAATGCGTATTTTCATTTCCCTTGCCTTAATATTTTTCATTAGTTCATATACTCAGTCCGCCGAACTATGGAAAAGTGAAAAACCCATAGCCAACTTTCATCTCAAAGCAAAGTACCAGTCAAACGAGAGCGGAGTCATTTCCATTAGTGCCGCACCAGACGCCACGATCTCTTTTACTGTCGAACAAGGAGCTCAGGGTACTATCGAAATTGGAGCAACCCAAAAAGAGGGTGAACGCGGAAAAATAAAGGGATGGATAGATGGGAAACCTTTAGCTGAAATCAAAGAATATGGGAAAACAGAACAGACCAAAAGCAGCACAAATAAAGGAAAGAGCTTATTTATCTCTAGCCCTAAACAATCAAAGGATCCTTTCGATATGGGCAAAGACTTCACAGCCTATGTTAAATTCAAAGCCACCGGCGATGGCACATTGTTCTCTAAAGCAGTGCCTGGGGAGAAGTGGTTAAAGGACGGAAAGGCCCTTTATATAAGAGAGGGTCGACTCATTTATGACATTGGGTGGAAAGGAATGATTGCCGGCGCCAATAAAGTCGATGGTGGAAAATGGCATGAAGCCGCACTAGTCACACGTTCTGGCAAAGCCAGCCTTTATCTTGATGGGAAAAGGATTTCTGAAAATAAATCATTCTCCGCAAATGATCCCGCCAAAGCTTTGTTTCAAATCGGCACTTGCACAACTGACTTTGGTGGCGATCTAGAAGGAACAATCAGCAACTTGAGATACTGGAAAAGAGGATTAGATGAAAAAGAATCCTTACTCGCAGTTTCCAAGAGAGTCGCCGAAACAAACACGCCGGATTTTAATTGGCTTCCTCCAAATTCGACTGAGCCCAAGAAAAAAATTCAAGAAGGGAAACCTTTGCTAATTAATGGATTTGTCGCTTGGCATGCTTCTATTGTTACAAATAACGATCAGATCAAGATATCAAAAGTTAGTGTCTCAGAGCTAGGAGACGCGGACCATTCACAAATTGTAAATGCCTGGGACCATAACAGTCTGGACAGGGGTGCGAGGATATATAACGGATTATGCATCACGTGTCATGGTACCGATAAGGTTGAGGGAACACTGCCAACCGCTCTCCGGTTCCATAAAGGAGAATTCAAAAACGGGAAGGATCCCCTGTCCATGTACTCAACGCTCACCAAAGGCTTTAATCAAATGGTCGCCCAGCCATGGATGACACCTCAACAGAAATGGGATGTTATTCATTACATCCGCGAAACCTTCATCAGAAAAAAGAATCCTTCACAGTTCGTTAATGTGGACGAAGCATACGTGAATTCATTACCACGCGGATTGGATTTAGGACCTAAAAGTCCAAAACTTTTTGGTTCGGGAGAACCAAAGTGGAAAAAAATGAATTACGGCCCTGTGCAGTACTGGACCATACAAGTTGGATCAGGTAACATTGCTTATAAAGGCATAGCAGTTCGCCTAGACGAGGGGCCAGGCGGAATTGCTCAAGGAAATAAATGGATCCTTTACGATCATGACACAATGCGTGTCGCATCTGCTTGGGAAGGTGATAAATACATCGATTGGAGAGGCATTGCATTTGATCAATCTCACGGCAGTCACGCATCACTAGTTGGAGAAAAGATTTTCGAAAATCCTGTTGGGCCTGGTGTCGGCAAGCCATCTGACGGAACCTTCAAGGATCCTCGGTTCCTTGGCCGAGACGGAAAACCTTACGGCCCGCTCCCCAAGAACTGGACTCATTACAAAGGAACCTATCTTCACGGAGGACGCGCCATCATTAAATACACTATCGGCAGCACAGAAGTGCACGAGCTTCCGGGTTATGAAATCCTAGGAGAAAAAACCATTTTTACACGGACCTTAGAAATAGGGAAATCTACAGACCCTATACGCTTACGCATTGCACCAAAGGGCAAAGCCGTTGCAACAATAGGGTCTGAAGGCACTAATATAAAAACCGACACCGATGGTTTAAACGTTCTTGAGATTCCTGCAGCTTCGACCCCGGCCCGAATCAAAATTCTAATTGCAGGAGTTGATCAAAAATCTTTAGATGAACATCTTGCTAATAGCGGTCCACCGATCGCCTTATCACCACTTACTGAGGGAAGCTCAAAGCGATGGCCGACAATAGTCACGACAGAGGGGAAGAATGGAGGATCCTCAGCATCTTTTGAAGTCGACGAAATCACTCTGCCACTTAATAACCCATGGAACTCATGGATGAGAGTCGGAGGCTTTGATTTCTTTGCGGATGGAAAACGCGCAGCTGTCGCTACTTGGCTAGGTGATGTATATATCGTTGACGGTATCGATAAGAAATTCGGAAAACACAAATGGCAAAGGATCGCCACGGGATTATTTCAGCCCTTAGGCGTAAGAATCGTAGGTGGTAAAATATTCGTAACGTGCCGAGACCAAATAGCAAAACTCCATGACCTAAACGGAGACAACGAAATAGATTTCGTCGAAAGCTTTAATAATGATCATCAGGTCACTGAACACTTTCACGAATTTGCAATGGGTCTTCAGACAGACAAAGAAGGGAACTTTTATTACGCAAAATCTGCGAGGCATGCAAAAACAGCCCTAGTACCACATCATGGTACATTAATTAAAGTGAGCTCTGATGGAGGCAATTCCAAAATCATAGCTAACGGTTTCCGTGCAGCTAATGGAGTCTGCCTAAATCCTGATGGAACATTTATCGTTACTGACCAGGAAGGGCACTGGAATCCAAAGAACAGAATTAATTACGTCAAAGAAGGTGGATTCTACGGCAATATGTTCGGCTATCATGATGTAACGGATAACAGTGACAGCGCAATGGAACAGCCGCTTTGCTGGATAACCAATAATTTTGACCGAAGCCCAGGAGAGCTGATGTGGGTACCAGAAAATGCTGAGTGGGGAGCCTTAAATGGAAAATTACTTAATCTAAGTTACGGGACAGGAAAAATTTTCTTAGTTCCTCACGAAAAGATAGGAGACCAGGCGCAGGGCGGAATGGTTTCTTTAGGATTAGATTTCCCAACTGGCATCATGCGGGGAAGGTTCCATCCTGAGAATGGGCAACTTTATGCTACCGGAATGTTTGCTTGGGCAGGCAGTAAGAGGGGCGACGGTGGTTTCTATAGAATTCGCTATACTGGAAATACACCCAAACTACCAATTCAGCTAGAAGCCAAAAAGGATGGTATCGAAATTGAATTCACAACAGAACTTCATGCCATTCAATCTCAGAAAACTGAATCCTATCAGGTAGAAGTTTGGGATCTTAAGAGAACTCGAAATTATGGATCAAAACATTACAACCAGCGCAAGCTGGCCGTAAAAAAAGCAGTTCTATCTGCAGACAAGAAACACATACGCTTGCTTATTCCTGACCTAAAACCAACTTGGGGAATGGCAATCCGTTACAATTTGTCTAGCGCTGACGGAGAAAAATTCACAGGCGAAATACATAACTCAATTCACAAAATGCCTGAAAGCTAAACCGTGAATAAGATTCCGCCAAATTGACAGAGGCCTCGTCCTAAGTACCGGTCCTTGGATATTTCTGAACAGCCTTCCTTAATTTCACTCGAGCATCATTCAATGATCCTTCTTTTAGATCTTGAATAGCATTCTGCACCTCATCATCAGCATCCTTAGCGGCCTGTTGGCGCCTGATAACTTCTCTTTCAGCAGCAGCTGAAGCTTCTAATAAAACACTTTTAGATAATTTAACTTTAGTCGTTCCTTCTGGCCGGACAATAAATGAACCGTCCTGAGATTGAGGCAAGGGTGGAGCCGGGCGATCACCTAAAGAGACAGGGACTGCCTCACTAATCTTGTTGCTGACACATGAAACCGATAACAACGTCAAAGCACAGGAAACAAATAATTGGTATAATTTCATACTGGTCTTAAAGGGCTAATGAATTGGTAGTACGGTAAGGCCTTTGACACAAATAATTTATACGTTTAGCCCAAGAAATTTTCATTTGAGAGACTCATTTCAAAAATTTTAATCTTTCTCAATATTCTTTATCAATTGATGTGCCCAGACCTTCTCAACCAATCCTCAAGCAAACCCGGCCATTTCTTTGATCCTTTATCACGGCCCAAACCGACTCCATGCCCTCCTTCCCGAAAGAGATGAAATTCACACCCCACACCTGCTCTTCTTAAAGAAGACACAAACCGCAAAGAATTCTCTGCAGGGACTGGTCTGTCTTGGTCAGTATGGAAAATAAATGTTGGAGGGACTTTCGCAGTCACTTGATTCTCTAAGGACATCTTTTCCAGCAATTCTTTGCCAGCATTTTTCCCCAATAAATTCATTTTGGAACCTTCATGCGTCACGCCTTTGGCCATCGAAATTACTGGATATGCAAGAATCATAAAGTCAGGCCTTTCTAATGCATTGGAAAACTGAGTTCCTGCAGTAGCGGCTAGATGACCGCCCGCTGAAAAGCCCATGACTCCTATCTTTTTAGGATCAATCTGATATGATGCAGCATTAGTCCTGATTCGGCTCATTGCCTTTCGGACATCGTTGCCGGGCAAAGGGTGTCGGTGAGGAGATACGCGGTACTTAAGAACGAAAGCGCTGACACCTCTTTGAGCGAACCATTTTCCCACATCATTGCCCTCGTAAGACATCACGCACATACCATATCCACCTCCTGGACAAATAATAACGGCTGAGGTTTTTGTATCTTTTGTTTCTGTTTTGGCCCGGTGAAGCGTAAGAGTAACGCCCTCCGCACCTGAGCCTCCCTCCCCTTCAGGCCAAAGCTTGAAAGTTTCTGAATAACTATTAAGTAGCAATGCCAGAGCCACCCCAAGAGCACATAGTGTCGTTTTCATAAATAATATCCTCACACTTATAATGAAAAGAGTCGAGCACATCTATCATGTCTGAACAAAAAATATAACAAACTTCTCAAGCCTATATTAAATCAATGCTCAATACTTCATTTAAGAATACCACTGACTAAAGAAATTAATTCATTGGGTTGATAGGGCTTAGGCAATACCCCACTAAAGCCAAAACTTTTAGGGTCCGCCATGGCCGGATCATCTGAATAACCACTAGATACAATTGCCTTCACCTCAGAATCGATATTCAAAATTTCTTTAATGGCTCTAGCTCCTCCCATCCCCTTCGGAACGGAAAGATCCATGATAACAAGATCATAAGGATTGCCCGATCGATATCTCTCAATATATCTAGCAACAGTGTCAACTCCGTCCTCAGTCTCTGTAACCTCATACCCTTCCCTCTCCAAGTTCGCAACGAGCAACTGCCTTATTAGAGAATCATCTTCTAATATCAAAATACTAGGTGAAGATTTTCCCATATCCGTTAACGGGACCTTCTCAAATATTGTTTCCTGATCCGTTGAGGCTGGAAAAGCAACAACTGCTCTAATCCCGGAAGGCAAGTTCGACTCTAGAGCAATTCCTCCATTATGAGCTCTTGCGATAGATTCACAAACGGTCAACCCTATACCTGTTGCATTGGCCTGAGTCCTAGATGTGAAATAAGGCTCAAAGACTTTTTCAAGCAAATCATCATCAATTCCTTGGCCATCATCAATGACTTGAAGCACCACGTAATCTGAACTTTCATCCAGTTCCAGGGACGATGGTAAATTTCCCTTTGAAAGAACATCGGCGCCAACATTCATTAAACTTATAACAATCTTTCCTCCTCCCGGCATAGCCTGTTCAGCATTACGTAATAAATTTTCTACTACTCTGCGGAATTGGCCCGGGTCCGCATCCACTTTCCAAATATCTTCAGGATCTTCAACCACATACTGAATCTGATCATCACGATCATGCTCCTCTAGAATTTCAGAAATAACTTTTCCAAAATCAATTGTCTGTCGAATTGGAGAACCTCCCTTCGCAAAAGTTAATAGTTGTTGCACTCGGTTCTGCGCCCGGAGCGTTGCGCTTAAGGCATTCTCTATTTCTTCATCTCCCTCTATCCCTTTCGGCAATTTAACATTAGCAAGAGATAAATTGCCCAGTATAACAGTTAAAATGTTGTTAAAATCATGAGCAAAACCACGCGCTAACAAGCTAAGGCTCTCTAACTTTTCTAATCTCAAAGCACTTTCATTTTCTTCAATCCTCTCCGTAATATCACGCATGAGGAGCAACAATCCTCCACCGAAGGGGTAAGCGTTAAGCTCAAACCAAAAAGAACTGTCTTGATGATAGAACTCGAAAGAAACTCTTTCTCCACGCGTCATGGATTTCGAAGCATCATGAATATTATCTTCTCGCACATCTTCTGAAAACATCCGCCAAAATTTATTACCAATGATGCCCTCATCCGAAGCATCAAAAATCTCAACGGCTCGCTGATTAACAAATGTAATTTCCCAATTCTTATCAACTGCGAAAAGAGGATCTGCTATTCCTTCAACTATATTCCTAATAGGATCATCCGCCGCCTGTTCTGGACTAAGTCCTTTTGAATCCTCATCCAACGCCTTGCGGAAAACAACGACCAATCCAACTAAACTCCCTTGAGGATCTTTGAGAGGAGCCGCATTATCTTCAATCAGAATTCGGTCCCCACTCTTCCTAGTCAGATAAGAAGTCCGCTTCGATTTATTCTTGGACCGATAACCCGGAGAAAGGGCCGGCACCTTATTTCCTCTAGAATCCTTAATAGATAATACATCTTGCAATACCATGTGCTTTGCATCATCAAATTTCCATCCCGTTAAAGATTCAGCTACAGGATTCATATAAGTAATATTACCAACAATGTCAGTTGCAATTAAAGCGTCAGCCATACTGCTTAATGTACTGAAAAATTGTTTCTCGCGATCCATCAGAGCCTCTCTGGACCGGTTCCTCGACACTGCGATCGCGACTGAGGATTTAAGTTCATTCTCATCAACGGGCTTTAATAAATAAGCCTCAGGATCAATTTCACCCGCTCTCTTGATTGTATTTTCATCAGCTGAAGCCGTAAGAAAAATGATCGGTTTCCCATAATCATAACGAATCTTTTTAGCTAATGCGATTTCATCACCCAGCTCTTCGATTTGAATATCCATGATCACCAAATCCGGATCAGCTCTTCGAACAATCTCTATAGCATCGCGCTCATTTCCCGCAATCTCAGGTTCAGCATAACCTAACCGGACAA
>Ga0163108_10000083_pt1 | contig 63017 bp, 43 predicted proteins | sample Fk1155metaG_FD_109644 | JGI IMG/M metagenome (GOLD analysis project Ga0163108, IMG submission 109644) | Marine microbial communities from the Central Pacific Ocean - Fk160115 155m metaG | ecosystem: Environmental > Aquatic > Marine > Oceanic > Photic zone | place: The Central Pacific Ocean...
ATTGTAGTGATGGAAAGGGGGCGCATCAGTGCTATAGGATCACATTCGGAGCTTCTAGATTCTTCGGATACTTATCAGCATTTATACCGTATGCAGTTCGGTCATGATGGAGCATCTGCTGATTATGAAGTTTAAGGATTAAATAAATTATTTCTGCAGTTTAATGACAGTGTCCTGAGGTTGAGCTGAGTCCTTAGTTTCAGGAAAATCTAATGTGTAATGAAGGCCTCTGCTTTCATCTCTAAGTTGTGCGCAATTAACTATGAGTGAAGCTGTTTCGACAAGGTTTCTTAGTTCTAGCAGGTCGCTACATATCTTAAAGTTCCAGTAAAATTCCTGAACTTCTTGTCTCAAATTTTGTAATCTTGTGGCGGCTCGCTTTAATCTTTTATTGGTCCTTACGATGGATACATAATCCCACATGAGGCGACGGATCTCATCCCAGTTATGATAGATAACTACAAGTTCATCAACGTCTTCAGCATCACCGCTAGTCCATTCTGGTATTATTTGTTCTGATACTTTCTTTTTGTTGCTTTTATTTTTTATTGCATCATCCAAGGCGCGCCCAGCAATTACTGCTCCTTCTAGAAGGGAATTAGATGCTAGGCGATTGGCTCCGTGAAGTCCTGTGCAGGCTACTTCTCCTACAGCATAAAGGCCATTCAGGGAGGTCCTCCCGTCAATATCAGTTTTAACTCCACCGCACTGGTAATGGGCGGCTGGAACTACTGGTATAGGATCATTTGCTGGATCTATGCCTACCGATAAGCATGTCTTGTAAATGTTAGGAAAACGCTCGGATAGATATTCTTTCGATTTGTGTGTGATATCAACAAATGCGCACGGTTCTCCCGTCCTTTTAATTTCATGATCTATGGCCCTAGCCACGATGTCCCGAGGGGCTAGCGACCCTCTGGGGTCATGCTTTCCCATGAATTCATTTCCGTCCTTACCAATTAATATTCCTCCTTCACCTCTTACCGCTTCGGAGATAAGAAAATTATTTAAATCGTGATGATAGAGACACGTTGGATGGAATTGAATAAATTCCATGTTTGCTACATCTGCTCCGGCCCTATAAGCCATTGCTAATCCGTCACCTGTCGCAACGTTTGGATTTGTTGTATAAAGATAAACTCTTCCACATCCTCCAGTGCAGAGGACCACTTTATTTGATCGGAAAGTCAGAATTTTCCCAGCATTTTCATCTAAGGCATAGAGACCAACGATACTGTTTTCACCATCGATTCCAAGTTTTTCAGTAGTGATCAGATCAATTGCAAAATGATCTTCCAAGATAGTAATATTACTACATTCCTGGGCTGCCATTAAGAGTTTGTTCGAGATTTCTTTTCCGGTAGTATCCTTAGAATAAAGTATTCTCCTTTGTGTGTGTCCACCTTCCTTACCTAGGGAAAACTTTCCATTATCTTGCCGGTCAAAATTGATTCCACATGCCATCATTCGGTCAATGGCTTTTGGTGCTGATTCTACGATGGTTCTGACAACTTCATCATTACAAAGTCCTGCCCCAGCATCTAGAGTGTCTGTTACGTGAGATTCAAATGAGTCTTCAGGATCTGCAACACAACAAATTCCTCCTTGGGCCCAAGCCGTATTAGAATTTTCTGATTTCCTTTTTGTTAGCACAACGACGGTTCCGTGCTCCGCTGCCTTGAGCGCGAAACTGAGCCCGGAGATGCCCGTCCCAACAACTAGAAAATCGTATTCGCGCATGAAGGTTTACTTTTGTCCTTTATTTGAATAGTGACCTTCAGGGTTCTTGGCAACTATCTTTGAAGATTTGCTGAATTTTCTGAAAGGTAATTAATTTCAATATTATCAATTAGTCTTGTATTGCCGAGAAAAACTGCAACTGCAGCCAGGGCAGCTCTGTCAATTGTCTGCATTGGTTCCATTGTCTGCCTGTCCACTATTTCCAAATAGTCTATTTTGCTCAGGGGTGCTTTAGTTTCAATTATTGATTTGCCTAATTTAATTAATTCAAGGCACTGCTTTTCTGCGCTTAAGGTCATCGCGACTAGAGCTTCATGAATTGCAGGGGACTGTTTTCGTTCTTCTGTGTTCAGGAATTGGTTCCTTGAGCTGATCGCAAGGCCATCTTGTTCTCTTATTGTTTCTGCTTCAATAATTTCGATCGGAAAACATAGATCACTAACTAATTGCTTAATGATTGATAGCTGTTGGTAGTCTTTTTTACCAAAAACGGCAGCAGTTGGTTTGATGATATTAAATAGTTTCGTCACTACAGTACAGACCCCGCCAAAGTGACCTTTCCTGGCCGTACCACAAAGATGCTGTGCGATTTTTTTTTCAGTGACGGAAACGGATTCTATTCCTGAATACATTTCAGAGTCTGAAGGGTAAAATATCAGATCGACTCCTTCTTCTTTACACAGTTCGTAATCTTGTTCGAATGTTTTTGGATATGACTTGAGATCTTCTTTATCATTGAACTGAGTAGGGTTTACATAAATAGATACAATCAGAGTTCCTTTTTTTTTGGTCAGAGCCTGACCGGTTCTTATTAATTCTCTGTGTCCCTCATGCAAAGCGCCCATCGTAGGCACTAGAACGATATCATTTGTCCTTGGCCATCTGGCCATCTCATTCACCGTTTCAATTACCCTCACAATGACGCGGTAACCTAAGGGATTGTCTTATGCAAAGGAAAGATTTTAGCGCCACGCATGCACATACATTAAATGCGAGAAATAAGATAAAAATTCTAACTATTTTTGGTACTCGTTTTTCAGATCCTCAATGCTTGTAGCTTTTAATTTTAAAGCAGCAATTGCATAGATTAATAATCCTGAAATTACTAATATTGAAAGACCAAGGAGCCTTTGCCCGAATCCGGATTCGACGAACCATCCTTCAATGGCCTTATTTATAATCCAAATTCCAATCCCCATGATCATAGTCGCAATGATGATTCTGGGTAAACGTTTTTTGAGTCTGGAATCTGCTTTCCAGAAATCTTTTAGGCCGAAGAGTAGCAGTGCTACATTAACCCATGCTGCAACTGCAGTAGCCAATGCAATTCCGACGTGTCCGAGTCGTCCGAATAAAAGTAGTGAAACTACAATATTAACCAATACCGTTATTCCCGCCATAATCATTGGGCTTTTTGTGTTTTCTCTTGCGAAGAATCCGGGCTGAAGAACTTTCACTAATACGTAACCAGGGACCCCAAAAGAAAAGCCAGCAAGAGCCATGGAAGTGGCCATCGCATCATCAGGGCTGAATGCACCGCGTTGAAATAATGTCAATATGATAGGGTATGGGATCAGAGCCATGGCAAGCGCTGCCGGGAGAGTTATAAGTAGTGCCATTTCAACACCTCTATTCATACTTGTTACCGCTCCCACTTGATCTCCTTTTCGTAGTCGTCTGGTTACTTCAGGGAGGAGGACAATTCCCAATCCAACGCCGATCATGCCGAGTGGGAGCTGATACACACGTTCCGAATAGTAAAGATAAGAAATTGCTCCTTCTCGGAAAGAAGCAATGATGCCGCCGATCAGTAAATTAATTTGTTGTATGCCCGCAGCGAGAATCCCAGGCCCCATTAAAATGAAGAGCCTCTTCATCTTTGAATTTATTTTAGGCTTACAGAAACGGATCCGAATTCCTTTACGGATGCATGTTATGTAAAGCGCGCCCAGCTGTACGAATCCTGCAATGAATACGCACCATGCAGCTACATGAGCACATTCCAAGGGATGGCTCTTGATGCCCATTATTGATGTGACTCCTAGCAGGCCTAATAAAAAAATAACATTGAGTAGTATCGGCGCGGCTGCAGGCATTCCAAAAACCTTTATGGTATTTAAGACTCCGCTCAGGTGAGCCACTAGTGCCATGCACAGTAGATAAATGAATGTTATTTTCGATAAGGTGACAGTCAGATTGAAAGTTTCAGGATGATTCCTATAGATCTTAATATTAGTAGCACCAGTGTCAGATGCATGGATCAGGGCCTTGCCCTCTAGGGTATTATATTTATGGTTTGGTGGTAATGTGATTTTTTTTACCCATTGATGATCTTTTATCCATTCGGCTTGCCTGTATTCAGAGATATTCTTTATAAGATCTAGGGGTTTTGGTTTTTCTTTGTCATCCGTTAACAGAGAACTGATGACTGGAATATTTTTCTTTTTGTATAGTAGGGTGGCGTTTGTTAACTCAGCGTCTCCACTATTATCGACTGTGATATATATTGATTTAGCTCCCCTGACATTGATTCCGAAAGGTATTTCCTTTGGCTTTGAATTATCGGTTACGGAAAAAGTTGTAGAGGCTTTAAATCCTGGTGCGTGAATCATAGTGATCCAGTGCATTAGAGGAATTGCTATGGCGGTAATAATGATTAGGACAATGGCCAGCATTGAGAAGGTCTGACTGGCAAATTGAACCGCTTCCTTTTTCCCTTTCTCATTAAGTTCTTTTCCAAAAAGAGGGACAAATGCTGAATTAAATGCACCTTCTCCAAAAATTCTCCGGAAAAGATTAGGAAACTTGAAAGCTGCAAAAAACGCATCAGCGGCATGCCCACTACCCAAAAAGAACCCTATGCATATGTCTCTTATGAAACCGAGGACCCTGCTCAGTGCAGTGAAACCGCTCACGGTTGCCATGGATTTTAGAAGAGACATTTACGGTCGGATTTTTAAAGTATGATGAATTAAGGATTTTATTTTATAATCGAGGAAAAAGAATAAATAGGTGTACTACGTGATCATAGTGGCATTGCTTTCAAATGAATTACCATTATTACGCTAATTTCAATGAGCTGCTATTACAAGGCAGCTCTCTGTAACCGGTCCAGAATGGCAAGACCGACACCCTTTTCAGGGATTGGTTCAGCAATAATTTCGTCGGCACCGCTTTCGTCTAGCTTTCTCAATGCAAAGAAAAATCTTACGGCCGCTTCGGGTAATTTCCCTGATCCAGGGCTAAGAATTTGAATTTCTTTCCAATCATGAATTCCTAAGTACCCGTCCTTCTCTTGTCCCCTGTAACTTAAGAGTGCATAACTTTTGGATGGGTCCGCTTTAAAATCTTCAGGACAGTTCACAATTCTTAGTGGTGTTCTTGGAGAGTAATGGGAAGCGAGTTGACCAGGTGAATTTGGCCTTTCATTTTCACTTTGAGAATCTTGCCCTCTAAGAACTTTCCCGAATTTTTTTAGCATTTCTACAGTCACTGGACCAGGGCGCAGAAGGTGAATATTGGGTTTCGGTCTTCCGGTGGACTCTATCCTGATAATGGTCGATTCGACACCATCGGAGCATGCTCCTCCATCGATAATTAATGGAATCCGGTTTGATAGTTCTGTATGTACTGCAGTCGCCGAAGTGGGAGACATGCTTCCAAAAATATTTGCACTTGGCGCAGCAAGAGGTAGATCGAGTTCTTTGATGATTTCAGAGAAAATTGGGTTCTTGCTCCTTCGAACTGCCACAGTCTCTAGGCCAGCTGTTACGATGTCTGGGATAAGATTATTTTTTGGCAGTACTAGGGTTAGGGCCCCGGGCCAGAATTCTTGTATCAAAATGTCCACCGTTTCTTCTATATCGGGTGGAATATTAACAATTGAATCTAGCATTTTTTTACCCGAAACATGTACGATTAGAGGATCAAAACTGGGTCTTTCCTTTGCTTCAAAAATGGCAGTGCAGGCCTCAGCGTTAAATGCGTTAGCCGCTAGTCCGTAGACTGTTTCTGTTGGTAGAGCCACAATTGAGCCTTCATTGAGCAGTTTTACTGCTTCTTTAACGGCATCTCTGGTTTCTTCGGGAGTTCCGGCACTTAGGGTTACGGTTTCCATTTGCTCGTGATGATATAACTTCCCGAATCAGGGGAGTACGTCAATATTACACCTTAATGGCTTTCGTTGCACCTTTGTCATGAAGTCGTAAAGTGCTCTTGATGAAAGGAGCCGTTCGAAAAACGCCAATGAATGTAATCCTTATTGGATTCATGGGTGTTGGTAAATCCACCATAGCTAATGGGCTAGCTAAGAGTTTGGGATTTGATGTTTTGGATACTGATAAAATGATTGAGGAGAGCCAATCAAGGTCTATAAATGAAATATTTGCTACTGAGGGGGAAGAATCTTTCCGTGAGATGGAGTCTGTAATCCTAGGTAATCTTCTAGGTAAAACTGACCGTTCAGTCATTTCGACTGGCGGAGGTATTGTCATTCGGGAAGAAAATATAAAAGAGTTAAAATCTATTGGTATTGTTTTTTGGTTAGATGCCGGGGTTGATTCTATTCTGGATAGAGTTTCGGGTAACCGTGACCGGCCTCTGCTTAAGACTGAAAATCCTAGGGAGAAAATTGTGAACCTTCTTAGCGAGCGTGAGCCGCTCTATGAAAGGTGTGCTGATGAACGGATCCAGACTGATGACTTATCCATCGATGAGATCTCATATGGGATTGCTGAGACGGCAAGGGTGTGGTTCTCAAAGCAATCGTAAGCCATGGCATTGGAGCTAGAGAACAAAGTTAGATCGATTGCCAAGGATCTTGGTTTTGATGAATGCAGATTTTCTGTGGCTAAAGAAGCTTCTCATTCGGATCGATTTCAGGCATGGCTTGATGATGGACACAATGGTGATATGGAATGGATGGAACGGTCACCGGAAAGAAGGAAGGATCCTCGCCTTTTACTCGAGGAGGCGAGAACCGTAATTGTTTTAGCCATTAATTATTATCCTTCCAGATCTGATCCTCAATCCAAGAATAATCTTGGCCGTTTCGCCAAGTATGCTTGGGGAGAAGATTACCATCTTGTCGTTGATAAGAAACTTAAAGCTTTCGCAAGGGCTCTAGAGGGTCTTGGAGGTCGGCAGAAATTTTATGTAGATTATGGTCCGCTACTTGAACGTGATTTTGCAACTGATTCAGGTCTTGGTTGGAACGGTAAAAGTACAGTGCAAATTCACCCGAGTTTGGGGACTTGGTTCTTTTTGGCTGAACTGGTAACAACACTAAACCTGACATCGGATGATCCGATCCCTAACCGATGTGGAAAATGTACTCAATGCATCGACTGCTGTCCGACCGAAGCTATCACTTCTCCGCATCACTTGGATGCTCGTCGGTGCATCTCTTATTTCACGATAGAGCATAAAGGTTCCATTCCTCAAGAATTTAGAGAAGCGATAGGAGATCGAATTTTTGGTTGTGATGATTGTCTTGAAGTTTGTCCATGGAATCGTTTTGCTAAGGCCTCTACTGAGGCCAAATTTGCTGCTAGGGAGTACATTGATATGCCCCTTCAGGAATTTCTGAATTTGAGTGAGGAGAATTTTCGTTCTTTATTCAGCCGTTCACCTGTGAAACGTATTGGTCGGGACCGTTTTCTTAGAAATGTATGCATTGCTATAGGAAATATAGGAAATATTTATGATATTCCATGCCTTGAGAGGACTATTGAGAAGGAAAATCAATTAGTCAGTGAGCATGCTAAATGGGCAATAGATCAGATAAGGTCTCGTTCATGAGTAGTTCATGATGTAGATTTATCTATGACGTTGAATTTGTAACGATTTAGTTGCATCCCAACCTCCCCTTTTATTCCTCTCAAATCTTCAAAAGATATGCATTCGAAGCTACTTAGTTTTCTCTCTTCTTTAGTCATAGTATTTATAATTATTGTTCCTAAAGAATCTGCTATTGCCGAACCCGAAGCAGTTAATGATACCTATGAGTTATTTGAAGATATCCCCTTCAAGGTAAGTACAGGGCCCTTGGCTGAGCTTAATTTTGATGCGGAAAGTATTGCTGGATTCATAGAAGATGATTGGGCCATTCTGGATCGCATAGAAAATCAGAATGGAGACGCTGAGGATTACCCCACTGATGGTTCAGGGAGGGAATGGCTTGATCCGGAATTTGATATTGATTCCTCCAATGTTGGGCCATGGTTCTTGGCTCCTTCGCCGATTCAATCAGGGGAAATTGATGCTTTTCCTGGTCTGGATGATGAATTGTTTGGGATCGATGAGGCAGCGAACGGGGAGAATCTTATAACCACTTATCTTTTCAGAAACAGTTTCACTGTAAATGCTACTGAAGCAGAGATCAGTTCTTGGGAGTTGAGTTATCTGGTTGATGACGGTGCCGTAGTTTACATTAACGGTATAGAGGTGCACAGATCTGCTGCCATACCGGAAGGAGAACTCACCACTCTAACTTCTGCCGTTGCCGGAGCGAACAATGAAAATGTTTATGAAACGGCCGCAGTTGACTTGTCAGGTATATTGGCAGAAGGCAACAATAGTATTGCGGTTGAGCTTCACCAGGCAGGAGTCGAAAGTAGTGATGTTGGTTTTGATCTCAATATTGCACCTCGAGCTGACGGAGGTGCAATTAGTTATAGTTTTATTGATGATCCATTCGACGCCCCATTTGAGACTTCTGCTCCGAACAATGCCTCAGGCAATTTAGAACAGGGATCGGGATTTGAGGATTCCACTGCGGCAAACATTCGCGTTGGTGGCGGAGCGCGGTTCCAGACCACGATCTCTTCCGGTTCTCTTAGGTTGCCGATCACTCTTGCTAATCCGGCCACACTCGAGATCAGCTTCCGTTACCGGCTTCTGATGATTGGTGGGTACGAGTCGGAAGAATACAGTTCTGTTATTTTAGCGGTTGGTGATAATTTTGTCGGTACAGGCACTAACGACGACATCTTTCGCATGTATGGCCCTGACGGTGACGGCGATGAGGATTCCGGATGGCGGACATTCAGCGCCGAGGTATCGCTTCCTTCTGGCACACATAATCTGGATTTTGGTGTGTATAATAATGCTTCCACCACTTCGGGAGAAGTTACAGATGTTTGGTTCGACGACATATTGATCGAATATGAGGGGGGCGGCTCAGGTGGAGGAGTTTTGGAGAATGATACCGTCGAGGCCGGCCAAGTCATGGCAGCAATTTTTTCAAATCCCTTTCACGGAACGGTTGAGATGAATGCTGACGGTAGCTTTACATATGTGCCAGAGGAAGACTTCTTTGGTGTTGATAGTTTCACATATACGGTGACTGACGATACTGGAACGTCGTCTGAGGCCACGGTTACGCTTAATGTCGCTTCAGTGAACGATTTGCCAAAAGTAACGGACAGGTCTTTCTCGATGAACGAAGACGATCAACTCGTGGTAAACGTTGAATTAGGACTCAGCATGGATAGCTCTGATGCGGAAAATCAAGATCTTGATTTTGCGGTTGAAAGTGCGCCCTCTAATGGAACTGTCGAAATTAATTTGGATGGTAGCTTTGAGTATGTTCCTAATCCTAACTTTGAAGGTACTGATAGTTTTACTTACGTGGCATTGGATGGTGAGGATTCCTCGGTTCCTAGTGAGGTGAAAGTTGAGATTATTCCGGTCAATGATCCTCCCGAGGTCGTTGATGATACATACTCAGTAATTGAAAATAATTCATTAGTCGTTTCTCAGTCCGGAATCAGTTTGCCGGAATCAGTTCTTTCTGAGAATTTTGACGCTGAAGTTAATTTTGCATTTACCGGCAATGTAGAAATTGAACCGGTTGGTGAATTCGCTTCTATTAATGGATTCGAGGGGAGCTTCCTCCGCAACCTGACTTCTGGCAATCCGGCTGATGCTACAACAATCACGATTAATGATCTCCCTCCTCACGATAGACTCTCTATAGGCTTTGTACTGGCGATCATTGACTCGTGGGACGGGGACCTGGCTGGTGGTGATTCTTTTTCGGTTACGGTCGATGGAGAGCCAGTTTTTTCTCATACCTTCAATAATTCGGGACCGAACGGACAGCAGAGTTATGTTCCTTCCCAAGAGATTGAACTTGCCCGATCCGTTGACCTTGGTTTTTCTTCCGGTCCTCAGTCCCTTGATTCTGCCTATGACCTTCGGAAAGAGCCAAGCCTCAGTAATATACCTCACAGTGGTGACAGTGTAACTATTGAGATTTATGCCAGTGGAGCGAATTGGGAAGGAGGAGATGATGAGTCTTGGGCAATCGATAATTTTGAGGTTCGATCATATCAATCTGCCCAGTTTAATCTAATTTCCCAAGGTTCGGTCTGGCTTTATCTCGACGATGGTAGTGATCAGGGCCTCGATTGGATAGATGAAGATTATGATGATAGTGACTGGGAAAGCGGCACCGGAAAATTTGGTTATGGAGATGATAACGAGTCGACTCTGATTAGTTTTGGGGATGATGATAACGATAAGTACGCAACGACCTATTTTCGGCATAGTTTTGAGGTGGAAGACACTCAGCGATTTGAAGAACTTTTGATTGGTCTTCTGAGAGATGATGGTGCCGCAGTCTACATTAACGGTACCGAAGTGGCCAGATCGAACCTGGAGAATGGAGCTGGCTTCCAAGATTTTGCACCTGATTTTGCTGGTGGGGATGATGAAAATAATTACTTTGAATTCCCTGTAGATCCATCTGTTCTGGTTCCCGGAGAAAATCTGATAGCAGTGGAAGTTCATCAGAACAGTGGCTCTAGTTCTGATCTTGGTTTTGATTTGCGTCTTGTCGGAACCCTCTCTCGAGCTTCTGCTATTTTGGGAAATGATATTGATGTGGATACAGATTCCTTACAGGTGAGCCTTCTGAGTCCTCCGGATAATGGAAAGTTGCAATTACAGAGTGATGGAAGTTTTACTTATGTTCCCAACGTTAACTTCGAGGGTAGCGATAGTTTTGAATATAGAGTCACGGATGGTGAGTTTGAGGATTCGGGAAAGGTATTTATTACTGTGGATCCTGGTCCGAATGACCTTCCAATTGTCGAAGGAGAGGAATATGAGGCAAATGAGGACACACCTTTAATCATTGATGTGGGGTCAGGTGTTCTAGAAAATGATTATGATCCTGATGGGGTAGAGATCACGGCAGTCATTGCGTCGTCGCCTGAGAACGGCACTGTTGAATTATCTGATGACGGAAGTTTTACCTATTCTCCTGATGAGAATTATTATGGAAAAGATCAATTCACATATCATGTCGCCGATGCATTCGGGAAAGCTCCTCCTGCAGTTGTTGTTATCAATGTCATTCAAGTTAATGATGCGCCGATAGCTAATGATGACCATTACTTGACGGCTCCGGGAACTGAACTGGGAGTTAATGTCCAAGGATTGCTCACTAATGATATCGATCCGGACGGTGACACTCTTCAGAGTGAAATCTTAACTGAACCAGAATCAGGAACTATTAATTTTCAAGGCAATGGTAATTTCACTTATGTTCCTATTCCTGAATTTTCAGGTCAGGTCAGTTTCACTTATCGTGTCACTGATGGAGAAATCTCATCTGATCCGGCAACAGTAACTATAGATATTAATGCTTCGCCAGTGGCTAAAGTGAACCGTTATGTGGTTTATGAGGATGGTGTACTTTCTAGAACAGAAGAATTTGGTGTCATTGCAAGAAGTTCTGATCCTGAAGGGGATCCTCTTTCTGCTAATGTGGTTCAGGCACCAATTCATGGTTCCTTGTCTCTAATGTCTGATGGTAGTTTCACTTATACTCCTGATCTGGATTTTAGCGGACTCGATTTTTTTACATATTCGGTAAGTGATGGTTATCAGGAATCTTCTCCTGTGCAGACTCAGATATACGTTATCCAAGTAGACGATGCTCCAATCGCAAAGGACGATGAGTATTTTGTTCTGATTGGCCAGTCAGTGAATGTATCTGCTGATAATGGTGTTCTTGTTAATGATAAGGACGCTGAAGGAAATCCAGCTCAGGCGGTTTTAGTAGATTATTCCGGAGAGGGAAATTTAGTTTTAAATGAGGACGGTTCTTTTGAATACACGCCAATCGAGACATTTGCGGGTAAAGAATATTTTACTTACCAGTCTTTAGCGAATGGCAAGAAATCAAATGTGGCAACTGTCGAATTAAAGGTTGGCGGACCGGATAATACCGTTCTTATCACGGAAATAATGTATCATCCGGTCTCAGGTAACCCGGCCGAGGAATATATTGAAATTCACAATATAGGCTCTGGTCCTGTTCCGCTTCAGGGATGGCAAATAACTAGCGGTATCGGCTATGAATTTCCTGCGATTAATATTTTACCTGGAGAGTATTTGGTTGTAGCCGCCGATCCGCAGATTTTTTCCGATACCTGGGATCAAGCAGTTAACGTAATTGGTCCATGGTCCGGTCAGTTGAGTGATAGGGGTGAGAGAATTCGGATCAAAGATGCTTTAGGTGAGGAAGTTGACGATGTTACTTATTCTGATCAAGGAGACTGGGCATCTCGTCGTGCTGAAGATGATGATCGGATTCTTAATGGTGAAAGTGGTTGGAAGTGGACTAGTCGGGCAGACGGAGGAGGAGCATCTTTGGAACTGGTTAATCTTGACGTTTCCAACAAGCATGGACAGAACTGGGAACCTAGCCAATCACCTACTCCTGGAAAACAAAATTCGGTTTTTTCCACTGACGCTGCGCCACTGATCCTTAACGTTAAACATGCTCCAGCCATTCCTCGAAGCGGGGACACTGTGACCATAAGTGCCGATATTAAAGATAACGGAAATGAGAATATTACAACCATATTGAATTGGCGGGTATCGGCCCTTGATCCTGATGAGTTTATTCAGGCTCGGATGAGGGATGATGGTAAGAATGGTGATGAAGAATCTGGGGACGGTACCTTTACTGCTCAGGTTCCTGCGCAGGATGACGGGACCATAGTTGAATTTTATATAAGGGCCAATGATGATCAATCCGAACGTGGATGGCCTGAAGCTAGTGGAGAAGAAGGACAGCAGCAGGCAAACGCCTTATTTCAGTTTGATGATGAGCGCTATGATGGTAATCAGCCCATCTACAGACTCGTTATGTCAGTCAGAGAGGATCAGGATTTTAGGTTCCGAAACTTTAACAGTGGCAGTGATGCTCAGAAGAATGCAACGCTAATTGCTAAGCAGGGTCAGGACTATGATATTAGATATCAGTGCGGAGTAAGGGTCCGAGGAGCTGGTAGTAGAACCAGAAATCCACGCAACAACCGGCTAAATATACCACGCGATAACCCATGGAATGGAGTGACTAAGATTAATCTCAATAGTCAGTTCATTTACCTTCAATTCCTTGGTTCCAGATTAGCCAGTCTTTCCGGGATCGAAGCCGCTGATGCAAAACCTGTCCAATTTCGTTATAATGGAGTTAATCGTGCAACAGATAATGATAATAATCGGCGTTACGGATCTTACCTCCACATAGAGGCAATAGACGGTGATTGGGCCGACATTCATTATCCTCTAGACTCGGCAGGTAATTTGTATTCGAAGGGACGTCCTGATGTGAAATGGGATATCCGATCAACAAATAATGGTTTAGCTGACAGGGGAGCTTATATTAGGGACGGATGGTCGAAAGGTTCCAATGAATCAACCGATGACTGGGAAGACCTGCACCAGTTTATGATTACCATGAACGGCGCATCTGGTTCTGGATATCTTGAGCAGATTTCGGGAATGGTGGATGTTAAACAGTGGTCGCGTTGGTTTGCCTTTATGACTATCATTTTGAGTCGTGAAACGAATTTGTCTAATGGTACTGATGATGATTACAAGCTATACAGAGGAGTAAAAGATCCACGTATCAAACTTGTTCCGCATGACTTTGATACAATTTTCGGGCTAGGAGACACCGATACGGATGCAGATGATTCAATATTCCCGGCGATCACTAATTTTGCTGGTCAAACAATACCGCAACTGAATCGTTTCTTTAGTGATCCTGTAATTTTGCGTCAATACTATTCTGATCTTAAAGATCTTCTTAATACTGTATTTGAGAAGAGCAGATTTGATGCGCTAGTATCCAATTCGCTTGATTGGCTTCCCTCTGATTCAGATGTGTCCGATGACGTGATTGGTTTTATGGACGAGCGCCGTGCTTACATACTTAATCAAATTCCAAGTGAATTTACAGTTAGCAGTAACCTTCCCAGTTCTGATGGTTTTTCTAGAACTGAAGAGGCTGGCATCACTGGTCTTGAGGGTGCTTTTGATTCGTCACAAATTGCTGAAATTAAAGTCAATGGTATGTCTGTTCCTTTGAATGTGAGGAATGGAACTTGGGACGGGGATCAGGCGGAATCTGAGGTAATATTTTCTGCAGGTTCGGAATGGTCCTATCTTGATGATGGTTCAGACCAAGGAGTTTTATGGCGCGAACAAGATTTTGATGATTCTTTGTGGGCACTGGGACAGGGTGAATTCGGATACGGTGATCGTGGAGAGGATACGGTAGTCAGTTATGGGGGTGATGATGAGAATAAGCACATAACAACTTATTTCAGAAAGGACTTTGAAGTAACTAACGCTGATGCCTTTTCAAGTTTAAATCTTAGACTCGTCTACGACGATGGTGCGGCGGTGTATCTAAATGGAATAGAGATTGTCCGACAGAACCTCGAACCTGATGCTTTATACACTTCTCTGGCAACCGACACCGTGCCAAATGCGGGGTTTGAAAGTTACAATGTCCCAGTCGGAGCATTAAAAAGTGGTTCAAATACAATTGCTGTTGAAATTCATCAGAGGAGTCCCAGTAGTCGAGACATTAGTTTTAATGCGGAATTATTGGGTCTTGGTGCTGTTCCTCTCATGGTGCCTGGAATTAATCTGGTTAAGATAGAGTCATTTGATGCTGATGGATCTATTATTGATTCGAGTCAGGTCAATATATGGTATGACGATGGCAGTGTTACTGAAGTTGCTTCAATAGATAAAGATACTATCTGGACATTGGAAGGTGGTCCTTATTTGATTAATGAGGATCTGGAAGTTCCGGTCGATGTTACATTGCAGATAGATTCGGGAGTCACTGTTTATTTTGCTGAGGGAAGAAGAATGACAGTCAAGGGAAGGTTAGTCGCGGAAGGCAATGATAAAATGCCGATTGTATTTACTAATGATCCCGGATCAGATGGTGGTTGGGATGGTATTTATTTTGAGAGTACCAAGGAGGAGAGCAGAATGATATACATACTTCAGGACGGTGCTGATAGCGGGGATCAGTCCATCAGTATTTCAGAATCTAGAGTCCACCTTGAAAATGTTGAATGGGGAGGGACCGACAAAACTATTCTAGAACTAAGTAATCCTCAGATTGATGTGTTGCGTTGTGATTTCCCTTCGACTTCAGGACAAGAGGTCATACATGGAGAGGGTCTTGGGAATGAGGGTTATTTCAATCTCAAAGAAAATATTTTCCGAACCTCTTCTGGGTATAATGATATTATTGATTTTTCGGGCGGGAGGAGACCAGGACCGATCATTTATGTTATTGATAATGTTTTCTTAGGTAGCGCGGATGATTGCCTGGATCTAGATGGGGTTGATGCTCACATTGAAGGGAATTATTTTTTCAATGTACACAAAGATGACCCTGATCGTCAGAGCAGTGCGAATGCGATTGCTGCTGACAATGATTCTCACCTGACTGTCGTACGTAATTTATTTTATGATGTTGATCATGCTATTCTTCTCAAGAATGCAAGTGATGCTGTCTTTGAAAATAATACGGTAGTGGATGCAGTTGTTGCAGCCATTAGTTTTGATGAGCCTTTAGTTGGTGAGGGTGTTCCTGGGGATTTCATTTCCATCAAGGGTAATATTTTTTATAATAACGGTACTCTTTTTGCATACCAGTTCTCCTCTGAGGACGGCGAAGAGGATCCTCTAATCGAAGCTGACATGAACCTGCTTCCTGAAGAGTTCCTTGAGCTTGGCATTGGTAATATTTCAGGTGACCCGATGTTTATTGATCAAAGCGCTAGTGATTTTTCCATTAGCCGTGGTTCACCGGTGACCGGCAAAGGAATTAATGGATCTGATATGGGATATAATGTGTTTGCAGGTGCAATCGTTGCCGGGGAACCGCCTTCACTGACTAGAAAGACAGAAGCCACCCTAAGGATCCATGTCCCGGGCATTTCTGGCATTGAAGGGGAAAGTAACTTTAGTGGCGAATATCGGTGGAGGATTGATGGTAATGAATGGTCAGATCCTACTTCTGTTTCTGAACCCATTCAACTCTCAGACCTTTCAGATGGAACTCATTACGTGGAAGTTGTAGGTAGGGACTCGGCAGGGAATTGGCAGGCCGAACCGACCCGTTCACGGTCATGGAATGTTGATAAAAAATTATCTAGGCTTCTTATTAGTGAGGTCCTTGCTGACAATGGTGATGTATTTAATCATGAAGAAACTTTTCCTGATTATATTGAGCTATGGAATGATAGTGGCACACCCCGTTTCGTTTCTGGAATGGTGATTTCTGAGAGCAAGGACATCAGTGATGGTTGGAAAATTCCTACAGGGACAGTGATTCCGCCTGGAGAGTTCTTGTTAATTTATGCCAATGATGCTGACGGTACGAGTGGACTTCATACTGGCTTTGCTCTGGACCGTGACGGTGATTCTTTATATCTCTTTGAATCGACGGAGAACGGAGGAGAATTAGTCGATAATGTACGGTTTGGATCTCAGTTGAGGGGAAGATCCATTTCACGGACTGGCCCAGATCAGCAATTTGCTTTGACTTTACCTACTCCAGGCGCAAAGAACGATGGCCCCTTGCCGGTCAGAGAACAGAAAGATCTGGTCATTAACGAATGGTTGGCGAGTAATGGTGTGGTTTTTGATAATGATTTTATAGAGATATATAATCCAAGTAATTTCCCGGTTTCCATTGGTGGGATGACCATCACTGATGATCCTAATAATATTCCTGATCTATACAGGGTCAGTGATCTTAGTTTTATAGATTCACAAGGTTATGTTAAGTTCATTGCCGATAGTGATTCTAATCAGGGCCCTTCCCACTTAAACTTCGGCCTTTCCAAACTGAATGATCAAATTGGTTTGTTTGATGATCAAGGAAATGAAATTGATCGGATTGGTTTTGTTAATGCTGAGGATGATGTTTCAATTGGTCGTTCCGTAGAGGGTGAAAGATTATTATCTTCGTTTTCTTTGCCGACTCCGGGATATTCGAATGATACAGACCTTACCGAAGAGATCCTAATTATTGAGGGTCTGAGAGTAACTGAGATAATGTATAATCCATTGTCAGGACCAGAAGGTGAGTACATTAAACTTCAGAACATTGGAGAAGTTACTCTGCGTCTTAATGATGTGAGGTTCGAGGAAGGTGTGAGATTTGCATTTCCGGATGCTCTTCTTGAACCAGGACAATCAGCATATGTGGTCAGTAACATTGAAACTTTTACTTCTGAACGTGGAGAAAACCTCAATGTCTTGGGCGAATATGAAGGAAAGCTAGACAATGGTGGTGAAAGATTGCGGTTGGAGATTGACTCCATTTCAGCAGGCATTCTCGATTTTGAATATGAAGATGAGTGGTATCCAGAAACGGATGGTACTGGTTCTTCATTGGTTATGATTGATGATTCAGTTTCCCCGTTGGAATGGGGTCTGAAGGAGAATTGGAACGCCTCGGTTGTGGCTCCTTCCGGAAGTTATTCAGAATGGGTTAAGTCTTCATTTGGGCAGGAATTCACAGGTCAGACAGGTAAGGATGATGATCCAGACAAGGATGGAATAGCCAATTTGTTGGAATTTGTCTTCGTCTTGGATCCTACAAAAGCTGATCCAGACTTTTCAATGCCGAAACTTTCAAGAGAATCTGGTGATTTGCTTCTTACCTACACAGTGACCAAATTTCTTGATGATATTGAAATAAAAGTTCAGGTGTCATATGATCTAATTGAATGGAATGACGCTGGAGAAAGCGTGTCTGTTGATATGATTGCTGAGGATGAAACGATTCGTACATACGAGGCAAAGTTAGATGGCGCCATTACTGATGGTTCTCTGAAACGGTTTATGCGTCTTCATGTTGAATAACATCAATTTTGTAAATTAATTAAATAAAATGGTGATTAAAAACATATTAGTACTTTTTATTTTTTTGGCTCAACTTTCTTTAGCTGATCAATCTAATGTCAATAAATCTGAGCCGAAATTTCGTTCTATCATTGGCAATTTTAGCTTTGAAGAAGGGCAAGGTGATACTGCGGATGATTGGACTTTTACTAGTAGACAACCTCCGATAAGGTCAGGTTCTGATGCGCATACAGGTTCTCATAGTGCGTACATTAATCTTCAGAATGAAGGGAAAACCCCAAGCGAAGCTCATATAATTAAGACAATAGATGGGAAACTAGTGAGCGGACTCAATTACGAACTTTCCTTTTTCGTGAAACAAATTAAACCGGGAACAGGCGGTTACATTCAACAGTATTTTGTGGAGTGGTGGAATGAAGATCAGCAAGCGGTTAAGGGCACTGGATTTAAGCAATTTAGCAGCAAGATAGGTGAGTGGGAAAAAATCATAGTGCCTGATCTTGATATTCCAGAAAATGTGCGCTCGGTAAAATTACTCTTTCGTTTTGTGACTGGCGCTATTGAGGGAGGTAGTGGTGAAGTATTTATCGATGACATTAAATTTAGTGCTGATGACAGTAGTGAAGCATTGGCTTCCGCGATTGAAGGTAAAGTTGATCAGGCTCAATTTGATGTGGCCTTGAGTCTGATTAATAGTTTTCTGAAAAAGTATCCAGATGATCCTAAAGTTGAGGAGATAAAGGCTCTTAAGGGTAGAGTAAATAAATTTCAGCAAGCAGATGAAATCTCGGAGTGAAAAGTTCCCCCAAATTTTTTTGAGAGAATTTCTTTTCTATAATTGAAGATCCGCTGTAATTTTTTCTTCACGTATAAAGCGTGCGTAAGGCTGCCTAAAAATCCAAAAGGCATGGCGTAATTTACTTCGTCCTTGATCAATGTTCCTCCTTCTATTGGCTCAAATTGATGGAGGTGGCGCCAGAACTTGTAAGGCCCACTTATCTGCTCATCAACGAACTGCGTCATTGGTGTGACATCTTGTATTTCTGTGACCCATGCGTTCCAGATCATCGGAGCAATCTTGATCTTGTAGGTGATAATCTGACCCTCGTGCATTGGAGCAGGTGTTCCGGACGTGATGCGAAATTCAAGATTCGGAGGCGTGATCAGATTGAGGTTCTCTGGATTTGAAAAAAATTCCCATGCCTTCTCAATAGGTAATTGAATTTCCTGAGATTGGCATAATTTATGGATTTTCAATTTTAATTATAGAGGCTTGCAGTTAAATAAAAGTAGACGATTAAGAGTTAAAAACCTGCTTTTCCACTAAAGATTTCATTGCTGATATTATTAGTGTTATTGGAAGCTTTAGTTTTTTATAGGAAAAAATAAAAGGATTTGAGCAAATAGATCTCTCTTCACATCGAATCTTATTTCTGTTATCCTTAATTATAATGAAAAGACTCATCATAACTTTTACTACTTTCATTTTTATTCCTTTTACTGCATTTGCCAAAGAATATTACGAGCTTCGTACTTACAAGCTGAATTCACCAGAGAAGGCTGCGGCTTTTGATAAGATGATGGCAGCTGCGGTTCCATTATTAGCTACAACTGAATTGAAATCTATTGGTGTATTTAAGGCGAGGGGTGATAAATCAGGGGATAAGAATTGGAGATATGTTCTAAAATCATGTTCTTCTCTTGATGCTATAGCGGAGTCCAGTTCAGCCCTTGCTAATGAAGGATTTCTTGAGCAGGCCCGTGATTATTTAAGTTACGAAAAATCCGATCCTTCATTCAGTAGAATTTCGATTTCTACATTTGTTGCGTTCGATGGTTTCCCAGAGTTAATCAGTCCCGGAAAGGATGAAGGAGGGAAACGGTATTTTGAGCTGCGGACTTATGAGAGCCATAATGAATTAAAGGCATACATGAAGGTGAAAATGTTCAATGATGGTGAACTTGATATTTTTGCCGATGTTGGTCTGAAGGGGCTCTTTTTTGGGAGGGCATTGTCCGGAGAAAATTTACCCAATCTCACATATATGCTTGTATACGATAATGAGGATCAGAAAAAATCAGCATGGAGCTCTTTTATTAAGTCTCCAGCCTGGGAAGCAATGAAAGCTGAAGAAATGTACAAGGATACTGTTTCCAAAATCATTTCAACGTTCCTTGTTCCGACCGCCTATTCGCAGATTCGTTAAATTATTGACTCTTTAATCGATCCAATAGGCCTCTGTACCTTTGACGGGTATCAATATTTTTTATTGCCATGGCTGCGGCCTTTTTTTGGCCGACAAGGACGACAGTTTGACTGCCTCGCGTAATTGCTGTGTAGAGAAGATTTCTCTGGAGTAAAACGAAGTGTTGGGTGCTGACCGGTATGACAACACATGGGAATTCACTTCCCTGCGACTTATGTACAGTGATTGCGAATGCAGGCGCGATTTCATCAAGTTCCCCAGGTTCATAAGAAACGATTCGGTTTCCACTAAAACGTATTGTAACCCGTCCAGGGTCAGTCGATATTTCGATTATTTTACCAATGTCACCGTTCAGGGTTTCTTTTTCGTAATTATTTCTTATTTGTATGACCTTGTCACCGGTGCGGTATCGCGCACCGAAACGCTCGATTTCAAAAGTTGATTCGGTAGTCGGGTTAATGGCATCTTGTAGATTTCTATTGAGGTTTTGAGTGCCTAGACTTCCCCGGTGCATTGGGGTAATGACTTGTATTTCATCAACTGAATCGAATCCTAGTCTTTGAGGAATTTGGTTGCGAACCAGTTCAATAATACGGTCCGATGTTTGTTCGGGATCCTCGCATTTAACAAAGAAAAAATCCGAATTGGGGTTCGCGGTATTTTTGTCAGCTAATTCTATTGGAATATGGCCGTCATTTATCTCATGCGCCGCTCCAATGATTCTACTTTCGGAAGATTGCCTAAAAATTGCAGTGAGTCTGGCTACAGGTATTTTATCAGATTTTATAAAATCCGAAAGGATGCTGCCCGGACCAACTGATGGGAGCTGATCCACATCACCTACTAAAATAAGATGTGCATTTTCTGGTAATGCCCGTAGAAAAGCATCCATGAGAGGCAGATCAATCATCGATGCTTCGTCCACAATAAAAAGATCACCACTTAACGGATTTTTTTCATCGTGAGCGAAACTTCCTTTTGATCCTTGGAACTCAAGTAGTCTGTGTATTGTTGATGCTTCGAGCCCGGTACTTTCTGACATTCTTTTTGCAGCACGACCAGTGGGTGCGCAGAGGACCGTCTTAACTTTCTTTGCCAATAATATAAGAAGTAGGCTTTTTAGGATTGTGGTTTTACCGACTCCGGGACCTCCAGTGATTATTAGTAATCGTTGGACTAGTGCCTCTTCGACTGCCTTCCTTTGCCCTTCAGCTAATGAGTATCCAATTTTATTTTCGCACCAATCAATTGCTTTAGAAGTTTCAATCTTAGGATGACTTGAGGCCTTTGAAATGAGGCCAATCATTCTTTTCGTAACTTCCTTTTCTGCTTTAAGGAGGTTTGGTGGAAATATTAGTGAAGCGCCTGTGACATCATCTCTTTCTGCTTTTCTTTTCGTGATAAGATTTTCCAGACAAGACTCAATTTGCTTTTGTTGAACGCCTAAGAGATCAGAAGATGATTCGATGAGTTCGTTTTCAGGCAATGCGCAATGGCCGTTATCTGTTGCGCTTTTAAGCGCGTATTCTATGCCAGCTTCAATTCTTGATTCTGCATCAGGATCCACCCCTAGCTTGGCAGCGATTGAATCGGCCGTCTTAAACCCTACTCCATGAAGGTCATTCGAAAGGCGGTATGGATTTCTGCGTAATTGATGAATACTTTCATCTCCGTAGGTCTTGTATATTCGAACGGCTCGAGCAGTACTGATTCCATGCTGATGCAAAAAGACCATAATTTGTCGTACGGATTTCTGCTTCTCCCATGAGCTCTTAATTTCTTTACGCCGTTTAGGGCCTATCCCTTCAACTTCTTCTAATTGCTTGGACCTATTATCAATAATGTTAAATACTTCTGGACCAAACTTATCTACGAGCTTCTTAGCATAAGTTGGTCCGATGCCATCTATTAGGCCGCTCCCAAGGTAACGTTCGATTCCAGTAAGATTTCCTGGTTCAGAGGTGGTGATTTCATCTGCTTTGAACTGATCCCCATACTGTTCATTTTTTATCCATTGCCCTTTAGAAGCAATTTGTTCTCCGGCATTGGGTGCAGCGCAATTCCCTACGACGGTCACAATTTTACCTTTTTTATTAGGTTTGACCCTGAGAACGCAGTAACCGTTTTCTTCGTTATGAAATGTGACACGCTCGATGGTGCCGCTGAGAGTGTTTTCTTGCACTATATTATGAGTTTGCCTGAGCTCCTTAATAAGTGGTAGCGTTTTCTATAGAGATTTGATTTGAATACCAGTAAAAAGCAATTTTTATCAAAAAAGTGTTAAGATTTGTCCTTCCACTAACGTATTTTTATTAAACAATAAAATGAACATGAGACTGACTACATTATTAATTACAATTATTTTAAGTATAGTTACTACATCTATGGCTCAGGAAGATGATCCTTTGGGCCTTTCTTCTAGTACTGTTTTAAAGAGAATATATTCTCAGTATGGGCAATATTTTGCGGATAAGATCGTTGAGTTGCGTGGAGTTAAGGGGCAGAGCCAGCCAAGAGAATGGAAGATTGTTGTGCATGACGAACGGAGTCAAAGGAGACTGAGAACTGTAATTGTATCTGGAGATAGGATAAGGGATGAAGGTGAAACCTTAGATTATTACCCGGATGATTTACCTATTGGTTTTGCATCTTCTGCAAAAATAAAAATTGATTCTGTGCAAGCTTTTAACATACTCATTGGAGAAGCCCGAGCGGCTAGAATTGGTTTTAATTACGTAGACTATAAATTGCGCAGCCTCGAGTTTGGAGATGAGCCTGTCTGGGTATTATCTGCGATGAGCACAAAGGGTATATTATTGGGTCAGGTGATCTTGTCTGCTTTTGATGCGAATGTTTTTAGGACAGTATGGTATTATAGGGGATCAAAAGGTTATGTTAAGATTGTTGATTCAGCGTTAGATGGGCTGAAAAAAACGGAACCATTAGAGGACATTGATCCTAACACTGAACCAGAACCATTGAAACGGCCACAAAGGCGAAACCCTATTCCAAAACCACCTCTTAATCCTCTTGATCCTGGAACAGAGGAGGCTGAGATTCGGCCCGTTCAGCCCAATTAATATTGGTAATTTTACTGTTTTCAGATTACATAGAATAATCTTATAGATAGTTATTTTCTGTGTTTAAAGATGTAATAAAGGGGATCAATTCCATTGTAAATCGCCTCGCTTTAGCGGTTGTGATTATCATTGTTTTTGCGATTTTCATTTCACCCATTTTTTCTAGCCGTAAAAAAGTTAAGCGGGTAAAGGATGAAATGAGTAAGATTGCCAAGGCCTTGGAATCATACTATGCGGAAAAAAATGAGTGGCCATCATCGGGGCCAACTTCAGTAGCTGTTGCACTGAAGGAGTCGGTGAATACTAAAGACCCTTGGGGAACTGAGTATCGTTATTTCTTTTCAAATGATGGGTACTCTATTCAATCTGCGGGGCCAGATAAGGTATTTGCAGAAGGACACAAATCAGGAAAGGATGACCAGTGGTACTCAAAGTCGTTACGGTCTAGACGCTAAATTCTCTAATCGTAGACTAATTCATTAAGTTCTTGTCCATTCATAGGATTTATATTTTCGGTTTTTTAAACTAAATATAATGTTTTCTGTGCTTTACTACGTGAAATGAGTTTGGTGTCAAAGGCGGGTGCTACTTTTATTTTGCTGGCATGTTTTTGGCCCGAGTCATCCTTGTCAGGGCCAATTAATATACAGTTTAGACATGTTATTTCAGGGAGGCCTTTGCTCTTGGATTCTTTACGTTATCCCAAATCCGGCAATGAAATCTTTTCTGTGAAGCGTTTGAGCTATCTACTTAGCGATGTTTCTTTTCAGAAAGAGGACGGGACTTGGATCGGGCCAGTTGCTGATGTGGCATGGATAGATGCGGGTAAGCGACGCGTGACTTTTTCAGTAAATGATTTACCAAAGGGGAAATATCGATCTATAAGGTTTGTATTGGGTCTGGATTCTAAAAGAAATAATTTTAATTTTGGTTCCGTCCATCCTGACCACCCTCTTAATCCATCCCTTAATAAACTGCATTGGAGTTGGCAAGGAGGTTATGTTTTCTTGGCCCTCGAAGGGCACTACAGATTATCCGGAAAAAGGCGAGGTTATTCTTTGCACTTTGCTCGCAGTCCTAATCGTAAATTTATTAATGTCCCATTAAAAATTAACCACGGACCAGCTACTGGAATCATTCTTGATTTTGATGTGACTTCGCTCCTGTCTACTCCGAGACCGATTATTTTTAGCAAAGATGGTGAGTCAACGCATTCCAGAAAAGGTGATCCGTTGGTTGATTCTATTGCTAAGAATTTGGCAGGAGCATTTCGATTCCGCGATGTCGTTTATCCAAATCAAATCAATGAGCCGAAAGTCGAAAAGAAAGAACCTCTTTATTTTCCAGATTCTGTGGAACCATTCCCTTTCAGAATGGCTGAAACCTTCCCTGTTCCCAAATTACCTACGGATAATCCACTAATTAAAAGCCGAGTACGTCTAGGAGAAAAACTTTTTTTAGATAAGAGATTGTCTCGTAATTCTAGTATTTCATGTTCTTCATGTCATCAAAAAGACAGGGCATTTACCGATGGTTTGTCGTTAAGTGTTGGGATTGAAGACAGGAAAGGGAAGAGAAATTCAATGCCTCTTTTCAACCTTGCGTGGAAGGAAAAGTTTTTCTGGGACGGTAGATCTCCCTCTCTGCGGAATCAGGTCCTCATACCTATTTCCAGTCATGCGGAATTTGATAATTCATTAGAAAAGGCAGTCACCAATCTATCAGGAGATAGTTCTTATGTGACTCTTTTTAAGAAAGCATTTACGGGTTTGGACATTACCCCTGAAAAGATTGCTCTAGCATTGGAAAATTATTTATTAACTTTGACGTCATATGATTCAAAATTTGATCGTGCCATGGCCGGTCAGATTGAATTAAACGACAAGGAAAAAAGAGGCTTTGAATTATTCATGACCGAATATGAACCTAGGACCGGTAGGTTTGGAGCAGATTGTTTTCATTGTCATGGCGGGCCCTTATTTTCAGATCATGATTTCCATAATAATGGATTAAAATTAAAAAGTGAGGACAGTGGTATGAAGGAACTCTTTTCGACTCCTTCTCTTCGTAATGTTGAACTGACTGCTCCTTATATGCACGACGGGAGGTTTAACACTCTTGAGGAAGTTGTATCACATTATAATTCTGCGATGCATCGCACTGATTCACTCGACCCTAATCTGGCCAAGCATCCTGCTCTAGGGCTGCGCCTTGCCAAGTCAGATGAACAAGCGCTTGTGGCATTTCTCAAAGCTTTGACTGATCCAAAATATAAGGATCTTCCTTGATCTGTACGATTAGAGATAAGGAATATTCATAAATTACATCATTATCACATAATCTATTTAATGATTTAATTAGCCTATGATGCAAAAAATATTTGTTCTTATTGTTCTTATTTCAATCTCATTAAAAGAGCTATCCATGGCGAGCGATTGGCCTCGTTTTAGAGGAGCCAATGGTCAGGGCATCAGTTCAGAGGCAGTGACAGTTAAGTGGTCAGCAAAAAATAATATAAAATGGCAATGTAAGCTTCCTGGTCCTGGAAGTTCGAGCCCTGTAATTTCAAAAGGGAAAATATTTGTTACTTGTTTTAGTGGTGTGAATGAAAATCAACAGGACACATCTAAGCTTTTTAGACATGTTCTATGCATTGATCAAAAAGACGGTTCGATTATTTGGGAAAATAAGATTGCAGCCACTCTACCAGAAGATCCTTACCGGGGGTTTTTAACTGAGCACGGCTATGCTTCCAATACGCCTGTCATTGATGATGGTAGGCTATTTGCTTATTTGGGGAAGAGTGGCATTCATGCATATGATCTTAATGGTAAAAAACTTTGGTCTAAAAATTTAGGGACTGGATCCACGCGTCGCAAGTGGGGTTCAGCTGCGAGTCCGATTGTTGTGGGTGATAATCTTGTTGTCAGCGCAGCTGAAGAATCATTGGCAGTTTATGGGCTGGACCCGAAGACGGGTAAGCAAAATTGGATATCAGAAGGTGATAGTTTGGAAATGGCGTATGCGACACCTGTTTTGATGACTTCCAAGGAAGGTAGAACTGATTTAGTTTTGCCGGTCCCTGGTGAGATCTGGGGAATGAACCCTGAATCTGGAAAGCTCAGATGGTATGCTCTAACGAACATTACCGGAAACATTTCACCGAGCCCCGTCATTGGTAATGGAACGGTGTATGTGTTTGGAGGTTATCCTAGTCTTCGTCGATGTGCTGTAAAAATTAATGGAGCCACAGGCGAAGTTTCTGAAAAAGCAACGCTCTGGGAGGATAAACAATCTACCTATGTTCCTACTCCGGTACTGGTTGATGAAAAATTATATTGGGCCAGTGATACGGGATATGCTTGTTGTGCTGATGCGAAGTCTGGAAAGATGTTGTTTAGGGAGCGTTTGGATGCTAGAGGCAAAGGCTCTAGAGGTAAACCTTTCTATGCAGGAGCGGTAGCTGCAGGTGGTAAGATTTATACAGTTAGCCGATGGGGAGGCACTTTTGTTTTTTCAGCAAAGCCCGATTTTGAGTTGTTGGCTCATAACAGAATTGAAGGGGATGATAGCCAGTTCCATGGAACGCCGGCAATTAGTAATGGCCAGTTATTTCTGCGTTCTGATAAATTCCTTTATTGTATTTCTGAATAAAAATACAATTAAAGAGCGGGGCGTATTACCTCAGTACCGGTTTTTCTGGTTTACCATTCGTGGTTAGGATGTGCACTTCATGGGCAGAAACTTTCGGGTCAATGTACTCCCAGACAATTTTCTTATTTTGAGTGATTTCAAATATTTTTGCTTTTTTACCGTCCCTTTGTCCGTAACTACAAATGATAGTGTTTCCATTGCTTAGTCTTTGTCCTCCGCATGGATCATGGAAAAGGTCATTGACGTGGCTGTTATCGCACCGCCATGCGACTTTGCCTTCCGAATTGAATTCTACTGTCTTATTGCCGTTTGTTAGGTTAACGAGTAAATTTTTATTGGGCAAAAGGATAGCAGTAAATGGCCAGTTACGGGCTTTCTTTCCGCCTAATTCCTCAAGGTCTGTTTTTATTTCCCGAACTACTTTTCCTTCTGGTGAGTACTCTTTTACTTTAAAAGCGAGCAGGTGGGGGACTATATAATTTCCAGTTGGTAATTTTCTAGCCATTCTAGTCTGCATGTGATCGTTTTTTGTTTCGGGGATTAATGGTAAAGTTACTTCTATTTTACCGTCCTCATTGATTTCAAGTAGTCTTGGAATGGGACCTCTTTCGACCACTAAAGTGTTGCCGTTAGGTAATCTATTGACGGTTCCCAGCTCCTTGTTACGAGAATCCATCTTATATGACCAAATAATTTCAGTGCTATTTTTTTTATATTCTCGAGCCTCATTATTAATAGATAAGAGGATATTCCCATTTTCTAATACCATACCATCACGAGCATATCCTGGAGCTTTCCACATGACGGCATTGTCTTCACTAATGAGTGCAGTAAATTTACCAGATACTAGAAATGAGTGTCGTATCCCTGCCTCACTAATTTGTTTACCTTGAGCTGAGGATTTATATTGTGAGGCTAGTAAGGCAAAAAGAAAAATGATATAGATTTGATTCATAACAATAGGTATCTAGATACAATTTAGTCTTTCAAGGCAATGGTAAATTTATTCTAATTAATATTTTGCTGAATTATCACCTATTGGATAATCTAAATTTATTCTTCTTATGACCAAGGTACATACTGCCCAGTTTTCTATTTCAACAAGAGGTAAGGGAACTTATGAAATAACAGAAGATATTTCTTCTATTGTTCATGAAAGTGGGATCAATGAAGGTGCGGTCACTATATTTGTTCAGCATACCAGTTGTTCTTTGATTGTTATGGAAAATGCCGATTCTTCTGCTCGGACTGATTTACATGCATTTTTTGAGAAGCTGGTTCCCGAGGATACGCCATATTTTGTGCATACTTATGAAGGAGGGGATGATATGCCATCGCACATTCGAATGTGCTTAACCGACGTAGATAAGAATGTTCCTATCATTGATGGGAGAATGACTCTAGGAACTTGGCAGGGATTATTTGTTTTCGAGCATCGGAACGCTCCACACACAAGAAAAATTAGTGTTTCGGTTTGTGGTGAATAGTTTTAATTATAAATAACTTATTGCAGATTAAGAAAGACTGACTGGAAATTTTTCTTATATCCGTTTAACTTTTATCATGGATTTAACTCGAACTGCTTTTGGAACTTGGAGTGGTGGGCGCTTCATGCATTTTGGTGAAGCTCTCAGTGATGAGCGATTTTTGAAACTTATTCAATTAGCGTACGATTCCGGAATACGTACTTTTATTACCTCAGATGTTTATGGGGTAGGAAGAGCCGATCAAATGTTGGGTAAGGCCTTAGAAGGAATTGCCCGTGAAGAATATTGTTTAGTAGGGATGCTTGGGCATGATATTTATGAGGGTAAACGTGAAGGTTCTCGCGGTTATCCTCGGTTCAGTGATCCAGCCCTTAGACCACGGTCCGAATATTCTTCTTATCTAAAGATGGCTGCAGAGAAATCGTTGGAACGGTGTCAGGCCGATAAGTTTGACCTTGTAATGTTACATAATCCGGATGAACGGGGATATGCAGATCAGTCGGTCTGGGATGCCATGTCTGATCTGAAAGTGTCTGGATTAACGGATAGACTTGGCATTGCTCCTGGTCCGGCGAATGGTTTTACTCTCGATCTTATTCATAACTTTGAACAATTCGGACAAGTCCTTGATTGGGCGATGGTGATTCTCAACCCTTTAGAACCTTGGCCCGGTCGATTGTGTCTTGAAGCAGCTCAGAAAGCTAACATTAATGTTCTTACAAGAGTCGTTGATTATGGTGGTGTTTTTCATGGGACATTGAAACCAGATCATGTTTTTCGTGAAGGAGATCATCGAGCGTATCGGCCCGAAGGCTGGGTAGAATCAGGCCTTGAAAGAGTTGAAAAAATGAGACCTATTTTAGATAAGTATGGCCTAAGTGAAATTCAATTTGCGAGCCTTTGGAACCTTGCTCATACTCCGGTAAAGAGTGTCGTGCCAACTTTTATTCAGGAGGCCGGAGAAGATGCTCTACCCATAGAGGAGCTAGTTCGTGATTTCGCTTCTATGCCTCTTGAGAACCCATTGACTCTGGAAGAGGTCGAAGAAATAGCCGGGATTGGTGACAATACTGGATGCATGGTATTGAAGGGTGCAAGTAAACGTCATGAGGAGAGTTTGCGTCCTGATGAATGGCCAATGAGACCAGATCTTATGGAAATTGCAGGCCGCCATGGCCTTGGCGATGACTGGTGATAAGGTCTCTCATCATATGAGTTTTTTTGAATGAGCCGATTATCGACAGAGGACTATCAGCCTCCTGTTGCTACAATTAAAGAGCATATCCATATGGATCATGGGGCCAAGCGTCCGGATCCTTATTTTTGGTTGAGGGATAGATCTAATGATGAAGTACTTAATTATCTTAAGGAGGAGAATAATTATACAGAGTCCATAATGGCTGAGACGGAGTCATTTCAAAAGACTCTATTCGGAGAAATTAAGGGACGGATAAAACAGGACGATTCTACTTATCCAGTGCGTTGGAAGAATTATTATTACTACACTCGATACGATTCGGATTCAGATTACGCCAGATATTACAGGAAGCATATTGCTTCTGAGGAGTCCCAAGAAGAGTTAACTTTTGATGTGCCTGAAATGGCAAGGGGACAAGATTATTTTGATTTCGATGAGGGCGATGTTAGTCCGAACGAAAGTCTCATTATTTTCAGTACTGACATTACTGGAAGAGGCCTGAGAACATTGCAGGTAAAAGATTTAAATAGTGGTGAAATTTTAATTGATAATATAGCCAATGTTGAAGGTGGCCATGCTTGGGGAGCAGATAACAAAACTTTTTTTTACACTAAGCAGGACCCTGAAACATTACGTGATTATCAAATTTGGCGTCATCACTTGGGGTGCTCAGTCGAAGAAGACGTGCTTGTCCATGAAGAGCGTGATGAGACTTTTAGTTGTTATGTGTACAGTAGCCGATCAGAGAAATTTATTGTGATTGGTTCTAGCCAGACTCTATGTGATGAATACCGTCTTTTGCCAGCCATTGATCCAGAAGGTGATTTCAAATTGTTGCATCCGCGTTCACGTGGCCTTGAATATGATTTAGAGCATTACGGAGACAGGTTCTACTTACGTACTAATTATGAGGCACCTAATTTTCGATTAATGTGGGTTCCTGAAGAGTGTACTTCTATAAGTAATTGGAAAGAATTATTAGCTGAACGTAAAGGAGTTTATGTTAATGATTTTGAAGTATTTGATAATTATTTTGTAACTGAGGAGCGGGAAAATGGACTCGTAAAAATTCGAATCCATGAAACTACAAGCGGAGAAAATTATGAAATCGAATTAGACTCGCCTACCTATTCGGCTTGGATTGATACGAATCTCGACCCTAAAACAGAATGGCTTCGCTATGGATATAGTTCACTCAAAGATCCTGAAGGCCTTTATGAGTTTAACATGTATTCAAGGGAGAAAAGATTACTTAAAAGTGAAGAGATTATAGGAGATTATGATTCTACTTTATATACAACCGAACGTCATTTTGTGACAGTGAGGGATGGTGCTCGGGTTCCGGTTTCAATTATATATAGGAATGACTCTTTCAAGAAAGATGGAACATCTCCAATGTTGTTGTATGCGTATGGGGCTTATGGGTTAAACTCTGATGCTTCTTTTAGAAGTAGCCGCCTGAGTCTTCTTGATCGGGGTTTTGTTTATGCAATAGCCCATGTCCGCGGAGGGCAGGAACTTGGCAGGAATTGGTACGATGATGGAAGATTGTTAAATAAGAAGAATTCTTTCAATGACTTTATTGACTGTGCAGAATTTTTTATTTCAGAGAAATACACATCGCCTGACCGTTTATGTGCAAGTGGAGCTAGTGCTGGAGGACTTTTGATGGGCGTTATAGCAAATGAAAAGCCCAAATTATTTGCTGCGATCATTGCTGATGTGCCTTGGGTTGATTGTGTTACAACGATGCTGGATCCAACAATTCCTTTGACTACCAGTGAGTATGATGAATGGGGAAACCCTAACGATAAGAATTTTTTTGATTATATTTTGAGCTATTCTCCATATGATAACGTGAAGCAGGCAGAGTATCCTGCGATGCTTGTCATGGCTGGATTAAATGACTCTCAAGTCCAGTGCTGGGAGCCTGCTAAGTGGGTCGCGCTCTTGAGGACCAAGAAAATTGGTAATAAGCCATTGATGTTAAAAATCAATATGGAATCAGGGCACAGTGGTTCATCCGCAAGGCATGAGAAGTATAAGGAAATTGCTTTTGAGTATGCTTTTTTACTTCGAGTAGTGGGTCATTGATTGTATTGTTATTCTGATCTACACCTACTAATTCATACTTAGCATGAAAATAACTAGAATCATAAATTGCCATCTAGTATTTATTTCTAGTCTTTTGACGTCCCAGCTCATAACGAATGGAGACGAATCTAAGGAGCCTTTAAAAGTATTTATTTTCGCAGGTCAATCGAACATGGTTGGTTCGGATTCTAACGTTAAGGACATCCAAAGATTTCCTCCCTTCATTGGTTTAGAGAATTCTCAAAATAATATCAAATTTTCATATTCAATAGGCCGTGAGAAAAAGTTTGAATCAAATGGTTGGCAATCCCTAAGCCCTGTCAATAACGTCGTGGGACCCGAATTGAGTTTTGCTAAAAGGGTTTCAGCTCAACTCAAATCCTCTATTGCTATTATAAAGTGCGCTGCAGGAGGAACTCATCTTGCTGGTGATTGGAATCCTGAAGATCCGATCGGATTCAAAATGTATCCACTGTCACTTGGACTGATTAAATCCGCATTGGCTGATCTCGATCGTCAGAAAATTAAATATCAACTCGAAGGTTTTATGTGGCATCAAGGTGAGAATGATATGTTTAACGAGAATTACATGAAGAATTATGGCGAAAATCTAAAGAAATTTTTAGCAAAGTGGAGACAAGATCTTGGAGCTCCTAAGCTTAAATTTTTTATTGGAGAATTATGTACCAAAACGATCTGGGGAATGGATCTGCGTCCGCGAATGTACGCTATCAGTAAGGGGCAGAGAGAAGTTACTGATGCAGATCCGCTTGCTGAATATGTGCCCACTTCTCATGTCGGTGTTGAGATTGGAGGAGGAGTTGGATTGCATTATCATTATGGTACTCTTGGCCAACTTGAACATGGGGTTAATTATGCAGAAGCTTATTTAAAGTCCATTGGTATGGATAAGCCGGTTTCTAGACCCCTTAAAAAGTGGCCCTATAAGAGAGGAGAACCGATAAAGTTATTTGTTCTTGCAGGGCACCGGAACATGGAGGGTGAGCGTGCCTTTGTTCAGGAATTACGAGAAATTAAGGACAAAGCATTCCTTTCATCTGATAACCCAAAGATTGCATATAAATATAGTTTGGGAGGGGCTTACCGTAAATCAAATGAATGGGAACCACTAGGATTGACAGGTTATTATGATAGTTTCGGGCCAGAAATAAGTTTTGGTTCATATCTCCAAAAAAGATCTATCAATAACATCGCGATTGCTAAATTCACGCATAGTGGTTCGCAGATTATTGACTGGACTCCTGAGGGAAGTTTAGCAAAGTCACGCAACTTATATGATTCATTTATTTCGTTTGTGAAAGATGCCATTCGGGATCTAAATGATAAAGGTCATGAAGTTTTGCTTGAAGGTATCTTTTATCATCTTGGTGAAAATGACATGTCATTCTCTCCTCATCGTAATAATGCGGCCAAGTGGTTGAATTCCATAATAAAAAATAGCCGTGACGATTTAAAAATGCCGTCCCTCAAATGGTATTTGAGTCAACAGTCTCCGACAGATCATAAGAGCGTGAATGGTATTGATGTAATCTCTAAGATTGAAGAATTGGCCGGTTCAGATAATTCCATTTTTCATTTAAAGGCTTTTGATCTTATTCCACAGGAAAAGAAGCTTGTGATATCAACTGCAGGGATAATTCAGTTGGGAGAATTTATTGCGGATAATTATCTTAAAAACCGCAAATAAATTCATTAAATTCTTTGATGAATTATTAGGACGTAACCTCCTTAACCTTCGAGGGACGTCACGGGTAGGAGTGTCATTTTTATAAGCGCGTTGAGATGTATATATGTACGGATTAAGAAAAGCCTCCTGAAATTACCAAGCCCAGTGATCAGGGTTAGTCTTTTTCACGTCAAGCAATGAGTTCGTTAATGACTTGTCCGCCAAACTGTGAAAGCTGTTTGTAGCGTCCTCCATGGAAATAGGTCAACTTGTTATCGTTCAGACCGAGCAAATGCAGAAGTGTCACGTGCAGGTCGCGGATTGGGTGAATTACTTCTGAAGCTTTGGCCCCTATTTCATCAGTTCCTCCAACGATGGTTCCTTTTTTGATTCCTCCTCCTGCCAAAATCATTGTCATTGCATCAATGTTATGACCTCGTCCCAAGGCATACACGCCACCTCTTCTATTGTTATCAGGTGTCCGTCCAAATTCACCAGTCCATAATACTAAAGTAGAGTCAAGCATGCCTCTTCTTTTCAAATCTTTAATGAGAGCAGCCATCGGTTTGTCGACGCTTCTTATGCGAGAGGAGTGCCCTCGTTCGAGATAGTCGTGGCTGTCCCATCCACCTGAAAAAATTTGGACAAATCGCACACCTTTTTCTACGAGCCTCCGCGCCATTAGGCACTGGCGACCAAATGAGGCAGTGTGATTATCATTTATCCCATATTCCTCACGAATGGATTCAGGTTCACCGTCTAAATCGATTACGCCTGGAACTTCCATTTGCATTCTATAAGCCAGTTCATAACTTTGAATGCGAGCATCAAGGCTGTTATGATGTGGATGCTTTTCAGCATGGCGACGATTCATGAAAGCCAATTCGTCCAAGGATTGTCTTTGGTGTTGTCTAGTTTTGTGAGTAGGAGATTGGAGATCGAGAATGGGAGAGCCTTTTGGGCGCAAACGTGTGCCTTGGTAATGAGCAGGAAGGAAACCACTGCTCCAGTTCCTTGCTCCACCTTGAGGAAGTGCGAGTTCACTCATAACGACGTAACCCGGTAAGTTTTGATTTATTGAACCTAGACCATAGTTGACCCAAGAACCAATGGCCGGATCACCACCTAATCGGCTACCAGTATTCATATGAAAGAGGGCTTCGGGATGGTTGAGAGATTCCGCTTGGCATCCTCGATAATTACACAGTTCATCAGCTATTTCAGGATCTGCTAGATGCACCCATTGGTCACTCATGTCCAGACCGGAATTTCCTACTTTTCTAGAGCTAAAAGGGCTGCCGACATAAAAACGATATCCTGTTGCGAGGCCTGATTTGCTTTTTGATTCCATTTTATGCAAGTCGTTAAGTTGCGGTTTAGGATCAAAGGTGTCGACCTGACTCGGGCCTCCTTCCATGAATAGCATGATCACTGCCTTTGCCTTTGCATCGTGCATTGGCTTTTTCAGTGCGAGCGGGCCTCCTGCGTCTTTTGCTAAAAGATCAGTCATTGCTAGGGCTCCGATTGAAGACCCTAGACCGTAGAGATGTTCACGCCGATTCAGGTATTGCATTTTTGGGTAGGAGAAAATTTACTAGTATTAATAGATGTAAATGAATTCGTTAGTGTTAAATAATAACAAGCAAAGATCCGCTAAGGCTCTAATGTTGGCACTCACATCGGATGGTTTTTTGTCAGATGTGTATCTTTCAAAATTTGGCAGAATCTCTTCATATTTAAAAGGTTTTCCGCTCAATTCCTCGACTAGGGAACGGGTGATTTTAGTTGGGTAAGTAATTTTATCTGGTTGGTGATTTTTGTGATACTCGCGCATCTCCATGACGTATTTTTCGAGACGTTCTCGTTCTTTTTTTTTGGGGACGCGACCGAATGTTAATTGGACGGCACGTTTTACTTGGAGTGGAACGGTATCCATTTCTTTTTCAATACGAAGAGCCAGAGCGATTGATCTGTCACTCATGGTATCACTATTCATCAGAGAGAATGCTTGCGGGGTCACTGATTGGCTGACTCTTTCTTCGCATGAATCATTAGAGTTAGGTTGGTTGAAAATTTCGAGAAAAGGATCAGCTTGCCCGCGGACTCGGTAAGCATAAAGAGTCCTGCGATTCCGTTCTTTTGGCGTTCTCGATGGTTGATGTGCAGGAGCAATAGAGAACTGGATCATCCGAGGCTCCAGTGCCACTTCCATATTAATTTCTGGCATGATTGGTATCCCTCCAACTAAAGGATTAAGTTCTCCAGTTATCTTTAAAAGACTGTCTCTGATTTGTTCTGCTGTGAGTCGGTGCGGCAAATGATAAGCAAATAAATTATTTTCTGGGTCCTTCGTTTGCAGTTTCTCGAATAGAGGATGTGAACTCGATTGCATGTAGGTTTTAGAAAGCATTATCATTTTGTGTAATCGCTTAAATTTCCATCCATGTTCAACGAAATCTTTGGCTAACCAGTCCAACAGTTCTGGATGAGTTGGCTTCTGACCTTTGGCTCCGAAATTGTTTGGATTTCCTGCGATAGCTTTTCCAAAATGATGTTGCCAGATACGATTCACAATGGATCTGGCTGTGAGCGGGTTCTTCGGATTTGCAATCCATTTAGCAAAGGCTAACCGGCGACCTTGCAGATCATTTTTAACTAGGTAAGGAGTATCGTTATCATCCGAGACAGGCACGCCAGTAGCACTCAATACACCGGGGCTTACCTTTTCACCAGGTGCTTGCAGTGAGCCTCCCATATAAATTTTGCTATCAGGGATCCAATTCCCATTGGTTTTTTTGGTTCTTAATTTTCTTGCATTTAAGGATACGGGATCTTGACCATTGTAAACACTTTGAGCCAGAGGTTCGTACCGCTCTAGGCGACGCCCCCAGATCCATGAATCCTGTTCTCTAACTTTTAAACGGCCTTGGTCAATATGATTGAGACCTACATGACGAGGAGGCTTTTTGTTGTCAGGTAACTTTTTTCGTTCGTTATGAGGAACGTAATCTGTGCCTGCCTTTACAAACCAATTTCTTGCAGCTTGTTCACGTTTTTCCACCAGATCTTTTGTTTTTTGTTTTGCATAATCTAGCATTGTTTGGACGAGTTTTTTTTCCTGAGAAAATCTTGCAAGGTTTTCTTCTTTCATGAATGGCGCATTCCTTTCTGCCATCTGTGTTCCCGCAAACACTGAATACATCCGGTAATAGTCGCGGGTAGGCACGGGATCAAATTTATGATCGTGGCATTTAACGCAGCGCATAGTAAGACTCAAAAAGGTCTGTCCAACCGAGTTGACCACATCATCTAGAAATATCTGGCGGGCTTCCGGTACTTTAACCATTGCCGGATCCCATGGTCCCATGCGGAGGAAACTTGTCGCAATAAGTAACTCCGAATTACGATGATCTTTGGATTGCAGTTGCCACAATTCATCTCCGGCAATTTGCTCAACGATAAATTCATTGTACGCCTTATCGTTATTAAATGAACGCACTACATAATCACGGTATCGCCACGCATTAGAACGCTCATAGTCATTAGAGTATCCTCCGGTATCAGAGTAACGCGTTACGTCCAGCCAGTGTTGGCCCCAATGCTCACCATAATGTGGACTTTCAAGTAATTTATCAATCAAGTCTTCCCATGCATTCAATTTGTCTTTTTCCCATTTAATTCTGAACTGATAAATTTCATATGGTGAAGGAGGCAGTCCTGTGAGGTTGTAATATGCACGTTTTACTAGGACGCGAAAATTTGCTTCGGGGGCAGGAGGGAAATCATTTTTTTTAAGTTTCCGTTTAATAAAAAAGTCTATTGGATTCTTTTCCGTTTTTGGTATGGGTTCTTCTTGGATTTTTTGAAATGCCCAAATGTTATTTTCTTGGTATCGACGATATGTCCAATCCTCTGAGAGTCCGCCGCTAGTTTTGACAAGTATACCATCTTCCGTAATTAATTCTTTTCTGTCCTTAGCAATATATTTTTCCTGTGTAGTTTTGTCTGGCCAGTGTGCACCTGTTTTGATCCATGTCTTGATGTCTTCTATTTGTTCCTTGCTTAACTTATCATTTTCCTTGGGTGGCATAGCGGGCCAATCGTCTTCATGGTCCCTAGTGCTAGCCAGATACAAGGGGCTTAACATTGGATTGCCTGATTGAATGGAAGGTGCTCCACTTTCTCCTCCTCTCATAAGTCCTTCATGGGAAGTGAGGTCGAGTTCACCCTTTATTTTTTTTCCATCTTCTCCATGGCAGGCAAAACATTTGCTACTAAGAATATTGCGGATCTTTAGAGAAAACAGACGCCCGCTTTTTTCTTGTTCTGAGGCGGCGACTTTTCCTATGGCAGTGCAATTAAATACAAGCAGTCCCGAAATAATGAAGTGTAGTTTCAATGGTAATAATACTACTATAATAGTAGATCATATCTAATTTTTAGTATGCTATTTTTTTGAATCTGTTCTCTACGATTAGATTACAAAGGTAAGGAATGAATATGCAAGATTCTATGACCTTTATTTACCCATAGCCGAGGAATGATTAGATCCCTTGTTCGGATGGACGTAACTGAATATCTCCAATTTCCACGTGCGAAGGTGATTCAATGATATGAGTTATCGATTCAGCAACATTAATCGGATCGAGCATATGAATTTCATTTTTCAGTTTTTCCAGCTTTTCTTCATCTCCTTTAAAATAGAGATCAAGTAAGGGTGTATCCACAAAGCCTGGCGAGATCATTGCCACACGTGTTTTATTATTGGATGCTTTAAGTTCGAACCTTAATGCTTCGGTTACTGCTTTAACTGCAAATTTGGTTGCCGCATAAAATCCTCCGCTCGGAGGTACCCTGTGACCAGACATGCTAGATAAATTTATAATATGCCCTCCTCTATCGGGGTCGAACTTTTTTAGAGCGAATTGGCAACATAGGGTGAGGGCTAAAACATTTACGTTTAAGAGTTCACGAAAGTTCGATAAATCTCCATTTATTATCGGTGCCTTCGGGGCAACTCCGGCACTATTTATTAAGATATCAATTTGTTCACCTGCTTCGCTGAAAAGTTTTTCGATTTGGTTAGTATCATTGAGGTCTGCAACGATGAAGCGTCCATTAATCGATTCGGCTAGACTTTGAATTCTCTGTTCATTGCGACCACTTGCAATGACTGAATATCCGCGCTCAGCTAATGCTCTAGCACAGGCAGTCCCGATGCCGCTCGATGCACCGGTAATTAATACTATTTTATTTTTTAAGCTCATATTTCTTAGGCCTCGGAAAGAGTTTAATATGTTTATCATAGACTCTTTGTAATTCTTCGATTGGAGTCTGATGATCGTCGACGCGTAGATCGCGGAATCTGTCGTTATTTCCACCGTATCCCCAATTTTCCTTTACTACTAAAAGGGAAGCTGACTGGCGGCCTCGCTTATCACCTCCAGCTAATTGACCAGCCTTGAGTGCATTTATTAATCGTTGCGCGAGTGGTGCTTTCCCATTGCTTTGAATGAATGATTTAGCCATCTCAGATATGACATTTTCATTGACCAGAATATTACCTTGAATAGTGAAATTTTCCCCACTGATGCCCCCGGCCCATTTCATACATTTTTTCCCGGTGAAATTTGCTGCATTACCATTTGAAGCTAAGACTCCGACTTGGCGGAATGCCTTAGCTGTGTCATCTCGTGTTAATAATGCAATGACTTCTTCTGGCGATTTGCCTTTTTTTAATAATTCCAATCCCTTCTGCCCATAGCTGACATTGGCAAAGGATTGAGTGGCGATGGCTCCAATCCCAGCCCGCGCCCAAGGCACAACAGCTCCAACCGCTACGATCTTACTTTGCACTGCTACACCTAATTCTCCAGTATCTGGATCGCTACCAACGATGGAGAATGTGGCTACCGGTGAAGATTCAAAATGACAACTAAGAAGTATTGAGATTGATAAATGGAGAGTCAGAATGGCCATAAATTAAGAGTTACCCTTTTATAATAATATTCTATATGAGACTAATAATTTGGAAAGCATTGGTTCGTGGGCTATTTTTATACTCTAATGCCTAATACTTTTGGTCATAGCTTTCGAATTACTACTTTTGGGGAATCTCATGGTGGGGGTGTTGGAGTGGTTGTTGATGGATGCCCTCCAGGCATTGAAATTTCAGAAGAAGAGATTCAACTTGAACTGGATCGTCGCCGTCCTGGACAAAGTGAGATTGTAACTCCTAGGGATGAGGAGGACCGTTGCGAAATTCTTTCAGGTACATTTGAAGGTAAGACTTTAGGAACTCCCATATCTGTCCTTGTTCGAAATAAGGATGCGAGGCCCGAGTCATATTCTGAGATGGCTCATAAGTACCGCCCCTCTCACGCTGATTTCACCTATGATTCGAAATATGGTTTAAGGAATTGGCAGGGAGGAGGCAGAGCCTCTGCCCGAGAAACTATCGGTCGCGTTGCTGCTGGAGCGATTGCTAACAAAGTTATGCGTGGGCAATTCAGTGAGAAATTTGATATTGTCGCACACGTGTCGGTAGTTCAGGACATCATTGCAGATGCGAATCTTACGGATCTGAGTCGTTCAGATGTAGAATCTAATATTGTGAGGTGTGGAGATTCTGTAGCTGCAGAAACAATGATCGAACGAATTAAAGAAGCTAGATCCAATGGTAATTCATTGGGAGGAATAATTGAATGCGTTGTACGGGGAGTGCCTGCTGGTCTCGGTGATCCAGTATTTGACAAACTAGAGGCTGACCTTGCAAAGGCGATGATGAGTTTGCCTGCTACAAAAGGATTTGAGATTGGTTCGGGCTTTGATGGAGTGTGTATGACAGGCAAGGAACATAATGATGCTTTTTATATGGATGAAGGCCGTGTTAGAACAAAATCCAATCGTTCAGGCGGTGTTCAGGGCGGTATAAGTAATGGTGAACATGTTGTGTTTAGAGTGGCATTTAAGCCTACTGCCACTATTATGACTGAGCAGGAAACGGTTAATTCTTCAGGAGAAGAAACGACACTCAAAGGACGAGGCAGACATGATCCTTGTGTTTTGCCGAGAGCCGTTCCGATGGTCGAAGCGATGGCTGCATTAGTTATGTGTGATCACGCTCTTCGACAACGAGGGCAATGCGGTGATGGATGAATCAACTGATCCTGTTTTCTTGCATACTTGATAATTACTAAAGATAAATGGAATCCGATCTTTTTAATGGAGCTTTGCCTTTCCCGATTAATTTTACTACTTTATCTGTAGCTCTTGTTATTTTGATTGCTGTGATCGCTTTTTTGCGTGGAGTCATTGGTATGTTTGTTGGTTTGGGATGTATGATGATTGGGGTTTATTGCGCGTATGCCATTTATCCTCGTTTACCTGGATGGTTATCCCATGTGATAGATAACCCTTCTCCATTATTAATTTTTTCGCTTACTCTAGGTTCTGCATTTTGTGTTTATTTATTTTTGCGATTACTCGCTGGGGCCTTTGTTTTGAGTCCATTCAGAAAAGAAGAAAAGAAAAGGATTCTTCGAGGGCCTATAGGTATGGTTTTAAGCTTGATCCCTGCAACTGCTCTCATATTTGTTTTGGGAGTGGCATTATGGACTGCCGGAACGCTTTTTTCTGTAGAACATACCAAGGAAGGTGTGTCTGTTCAGCCTGGATCAAATGCGGCCCAAAGGCCTTTTTGGGCTCGGTGGAATTATGCTTTAGAAAGGGATTGGATAGGGAAGATCATTGGTAAAATTGATCCCCTTTCTGCGCGCGCTAAGGGTGCAATATCAAATTTTCTGGTCACTTTGAAGGATGATTCTGCTGGAGGAGAATTATCCAAACACCCTAAGATTTCAAGAGTACTCAGGACACCTGGGCTCCGAGATCTTGCTGATGATCCTGAAGTTGCAAAATTAATTAAGGATGGAGACTATATCCGTTTGTTGAATCATCCTAAAATGAGAGCGACAGCATCTGATCCGAAGTTTAATAAGTTACTTGATGACTTGCCAGTGGAGGAGATAGTGGACAAATCTCTATATAAGAAAGAACAGGGATTACTTGTGAGGAGGCAAAGTAGATTGCGCCTTGATCCTTGATCTTAATCTAAACGCTATAAAAAATTGCAATATATTACAACTATAGGTCTGGAAGTTCACGTTCAGCTGAAGACACAAAGCAAGATGTTTTGTTCATGTCCTGTAGGTTTTGGCCATGAGCCAAATAAGAATACTTGCCCGACTTGTCTTGGCTTGCCTGGAGCCTTGCCAGTACTTAATAGAGGAGCGATAGAGAGAACTGTTTTAGCTGGAATTATGCTAGGGTGCGAGACTCCGCCTATTAGTAAGTGGGACAGAAAGAATTACTTCTATCCCGATATGCCAAAGAATTATCAAATTAGCCAGTTTGATTTACCTCTTTGCTTGGGTGGGGGGGTTCCTCTTTATGACCATTGTTATCCAAAAGATGCACAGAAGGACATTACAGAGTCAGGCAAAGTGATCGGACTTACTCGAATTCATCTTGAGGAAGACGTTGCAAAGAGTACGCATTCATCTCATGGAACTTCTATCGATTTTAATCGTGCAGGAACACCACTCATGGAAATCGTTAGTGAGCCAGAAATTACATCGGCCGAGGAGGCTTTTGCATACTTAAATTCGCTCAGGCAGATATTAATTTATGGAGATCTTTCAGATGCTGACATGGAAAAAGGGCAAATGCGTTGTGACGTTAATGTTTCTATAAGGCCTGATTCACAGGAAGAGCTTGGTGTTAAGATAGAGCTTAAAAACATGAATTCTGTAAGTGCGGTTCGGCGTGCTCTACATTACGAGATCAGTCGTCAGATTCGCGTACTTAAAGAAGGAGGAGAACTCGTGCAGTCAACGCGCAGGTGGGATGATGATATAGGTGAGACTCAACAGATGAGAACTAAGGAGGACGCTCATGATTATAGATACTTTCCGGACCCTGATCTTTTACCCGTAAAGACTGAAGATGTTATTAAAAAAATGAGACTTCAGGTCCCTGAGCTTCCTCATCAAAAAGCAGAGCGATTCGTAAAGGATTTTTCTGTCAGTGAATATGATGCTAGCGTTCTCTCAAGTGACCGAGATTTAGCATTATATTTTGAAGAAACAGCAAATGAATCAGAAGCGAAGAAGAAAGTAGCAAACTGGGTCATTAATAATGTGTTGGCGGTATTAAATGAGCGTGATCTTAAAGTTGCTCAATGTCCTGTCAGTCCTTTTAAACTAGCTTCAATTATTACAATGGTTGAATCCGGGAAAGTTTCTAATAATCAGGCAAAGGAAATCTTTGCAGTCCTATTTGATAATCCCGATAAGGATCCTGAGGAAATTATTAAGGAACTTGGATTTGAGCCAGCTGATTCTGATCTCATCGAATCTATCGTAGATGAAGTCGTTACCAATAATCCCGAAAAAGTGACAGAGATCCAAGAAGGTAACGAGAAGGTCATTAACTGGTTAACGGGCCAAGTCATGAAAGCAAGTAAAGGCAAAGCGAATCCAAAAATTATAGGTGATTTATTGCGAAAAAAGATTCTATAAACTGAGTCAGATATTTAGTTTATTTTGTTATTTTCTATAGACGCTTTTTTTTGGAATCATTTCTTTAATGCACTAGAGCACATGCGGAATTGACTTCTTTGTCTCTCAACCACAAAATAAGTCTTTATTTTTATGTGATTTTCCTGATGTTAGGGAAGTAAACTGCAAAACCTAAGATTTTTATGCTACTACAAAAACTCATCGCTATTATTACAATTACGGCTGTTTCAACGGTCAGTTTCATGATTCAGGTCGCTTCTGCTGAGGATGAAAAAAGAAAAGTTAATCCTGAGACCGATAAGGCATATGAACATGTAATTGCACCTATCCTTGCATTAAGATGTGCGGGATGCCATGGAGCCCTTAAAGCAAAAGGCAAGATTCGCTTGCATACAAAAGAGCAGATACAGAAGAGCGAAACTGTCGTAGGAGGTAAAGTTGGAGAGAGTTCCCTCATTGAACGCATTATGCTTCCTGACGATGACGAGGATGTAATGCCTCCTGAAGGCAAGGACCGCCTTAGTGCGGAACAGAAAAAAATTATTAACTGGTGGATAGCAGAAGGAGCCAGTTTTGATAAGAAAATCTCAGAGCTTAATGTTCCTAGCGATGTTGGAACAATTATAGCAGGCCTTGTTTATTCGAAACCCAAGGAGGTGGTCATTACGAAAGCATTCAATCTTCCTGACCTTGCTCAACCTGCTGACGCTGGTGCGGTAGGAGCTATAGATAAGGCTGGGGTGCTTATTATGCAGCTGGCTCAAGACACCAAATATTTATCTGCTAACGCAATTAATGTTGCTAAAAGTTTCAATGACGCTCAGGTCAAACTTTTGATTCCAGTCAAAACCCATCTCACATGGTTGGACGTGTCCCGTAGCGGCATCACTGACCAATCTGCATCTGACGTGGGTCAATTATCAATGCTGACCAAATTACACCTTGAGAATACAAGCATAACGGATCAGATGCTTCAGCATGTAGGAAAACTTTCAAATCTTGAGTATCTAAATGTTTATGGAACCAAAGTAACAGATGCAGGGTTGGAACATCTTAAAGGCTTAAAGAAACTCAAAAAATTATATGTTTGGCAGACGGGTGTTACTGATGCTGGAGCCAATAAATTGAAAGAAGCTATTCCTGGTCTGGACGTTAATATGGGTTGGAAAGAACCCAAAAAAGAGGACAAACCTGAAGAACCCAAAAAAGAATAAATTTCATTTATTAATTGGTTCAGTTGTTTCAATTTTTCCAGAAAAACTGATATTCAGACCTTTCTTTTTCCAGTATTCACAGATTTGTGTCTCGATATTGTTGAGCCCTTTATCCTTCCAAAGCGTTCCCTGATCAGCTGGAATAAAACGAACTGATTTTGTTTTATGTTCATGAATGTTTTTGGCTGAATTATCAAGAAACGTTTTTAGTCCTCCGAGCTTACGAGAAGCTAGTTCCATTTGATAGTGAGTTAAAAACAATGCTCCTGCATATTTAGCATAAGCGTTCTTTTCATTGATTCTGGTGTCCTTTGCCCAAGTGTGAGCAGACATTATTGTGAGGTTCTTGAGGGATGGGATCACGATTGTCGGCTGATCTTTACGTAACCAGGTTACATTTAAATGTTCGATGATCTGCTTTGAGCAATTAATAAACCTGTATCTTCCTGGTGCATATTGTAGCGCTGAAAAATATTCTGCTATTCCTTCAGTGAGCCACGTTGGTAATGCATGAAATTGATCGCCCATGGCTTGATGAATGAGTTCGTGTACGAGTAACTGGTAACGTTGGCGCGGTTGTAAATTTGAATCTTTGTTTCTTGTTATTACTAGATGATCAAAACTGACTTTTACTTCTTGGCTGTTTCCATCGAAGTATCCTATCGTTCCTTTAGGAGCTCCCGATTTAATGTATTCCGATTTATTTTCAAAAATACGGACCACATGTTTTTTTTTGTTTCCAGGCTGTCCTTCGTAAATTAGTTGGAGTGGAAATAAAACCAAAGCACGTTGGACTGATTCCGCCAAAGTTGCGATTTCAGTAACTTCATTTTGTCTAATCCTTTGGCCCGCAATTATGAGGTATGAATTAGTTTCGTATTTGTATTCATTTAAGGTTTTAATCTCAGTCCATTTGGCTTTAGGGGCGTCAAACTTTTGGGGCCAGGGCTTTGAATGGCTCAAAGATTGTAATGCAAGTAATGCTATGATTATTGCTTCCATTTTTATATTACGAATACAAAGTTCTTTCACATTATTATTTATATAAAACCGTCAGATTGAGTCTCTTATATGATGGCTAGTTTTAGCTCATTGCGAATTGAATTATTATTTGGGTTTCCTTCTCGCGTTGTTTGGTAAAAATGCTAAAGTTAAGTTTTGTTAAATATTTATGAGAAACCCATTCACTCAATTAGGATTCATTACTATTATTCTCGTTCTGTTGTTAGGATGTTCATCTACTGGTGGGAAATACGGAAATAGTGGCAATACGGCCTATTTAGATGGGGGAGGCAAGGGGCGTGGTTTATTTGGTGGGCGTAAGAGAAAAAAATCAGCTCCTCTTCAAAATCCAAATATTAATATCCGAGTGGATCCTAAATTAGCTCGTTCATTGACTTACTCGCGTGTAAAAACTGACGGACCATTCATTGCTATGACTTTCGATGATGGCCCTCATCCAGTCCATACGCCTCGGTTATTGGACATTCTCAAAAGAAGGAACATAAGGGCTACCTTTTTTGTTGTGGGGACAAATGCTCGACGATATCCGCAGTTAATTAGAAGAATAATTGCTGAGGGGCATGAGATTGGAAATCATACTGTAAACCATAAGTATTTGAGTAGGATCAGTGTTGAACAGGCAAGGGCGGAAGTGCTTGGCTGCGAGAAGGCAATAGTAGCGGCTTGTGGAGTTAAACCCCGAATACTCCGACCTCCTGGAGGACATATCAACGATCGAGTTAAGGTCTGGTTGAAGAAAGAATTTGGATATAGCACAATCATGTGGGCAGTTGATCCAGAGGACTGGAAGCGTCCAGGATCTGATGTGGTGGCTCATCGTATTATATCAGAAACCGATCCAGGTGAAATTGTGCTGGCTCATGATATTCATGGTCCGACAATCGCAGCTATGCCAAGGGCACTAGATGGGCTGTTAGCCAATGGGTATCGCTTTGTGACTGTTAGCCAGCTCATTGCTATAGAGCGGCGAAGCATTGCCTCACGCCCTAGCTATGATGATAATTTACTTAGCAGTTCAATTTATTTGAATGGGCAAAAACAAGTCCGATAAGAAGAGTACCTTCAAGTACATTTACACAGATAGAAAGTCCTGCTAAGCTTACAGCATGCAAGCCGATGATTTCTTTTCTGCTCGTGAAGGCTTGCGGAAAATCTTAACCACTTTTAGGGAAGCTGGGTATGATCTTGGTATGCCCGAATCGGAACTTGCAGGTCTAAGCTCTGCTGCCGCGGCACTTGACAGCTCGCTAATAGTTATGGTGCTCGGTGCCAAAGGTTGCGGTAAGACTAGTTTAATTGAAACGTTATTAGGAGAAAAATTATCAACTTCCAAGAATCAATCATCTGCGCCAATCATATTTTGGCGGCACGGGACCTGTCCAGCTGACGAGATTGATAACGGCTTCACGGAGTCTTATCGTCCATGCTCAGGATTAAAGAAATTTGAGTTCATTGAGGCTCTCGATACCTGCAACGTTTCTGATCCAGATTTGCTAAGAAAAGCGTATTTGATAGCTGATGTGGTTTTGGTGGTTTTTACGGCAACGGATCCTTGGGACACTGAATCCTTTGATTTTGTTAGTGATTTAGAAATTGGAGTTAAGCGCCCGGTGACATCAGTCATTACTAATATTGATCAACGTACCGATGAGGAATTAAATGCTATTACTGAATTTGTGGGGAACTCAGGAAATAAAAGGCTGAATGATGAAATTCCAATCCATCAAATTTCTTCATCTGGTCCATTTTCAAATCGATTAAATAATAATAGGCAATTGCTTCTCGAATGGATAATCACATCTCTGGAAAAGAGACAGTCTTTCGTGGATAGGCGGCTCCGAGCCGAATTGACGCTCACGAATGCTACAAATCTGATGGCTCAAGTTTTGGAGAGTGCTGCCGAGACAACTAAGACCGAAGAGGAATGCTTATTGTCATTTGATAAATTGATATCTCTTTCTCAAGAAGAAATGATTTATGATTTTGCTGAGGCCCTTAAAAAGGATCTTGATGTCTTAAAAAATGAATTAATAGATCTCCGAAATATTTTGATTAAGTCGAACAGTTTAATTAGTATTTTATTTTTTATTGGTAGTAAAAATTTCTTTTCACAGAAGCATCGGATAGTAGAAAATTTGAATAAAAGCATAACGAATCATGAGGTTCTAATTGTGCAGAAAATAGAAAAACATACTAAGGATCTCGATCAATATTTTAACGAAGGCTTTAGTAACCTGATGAATGATACTGAGTCCTTTTCTTTTGATGATTCGCAGAGCGTTTCATTTGAGTCTTGGTGCCACGAGACTTCCAATTCCGCGAGGGACATACTTGAAAAAGAGATCATGGGAAGTGATAAATTTAAACTGATATCTTTCAAATTTCGAAATTCGTCCCTATTTGCTTTTTGCACATTATTGACAGCTTCTATTTCTTTGTGGTTTATGTATTCAAAAATGGAAAATCCCTTTTATGGGATTTCATTTGTCTTTTTATTAATGGTTGGAATTTTCTTAATGTTGTCGATTCAGATGAGACGTAAGGTCATTTCATTATATGAAGAGGAATCCGCTGCCATTCGAGAGCGGATAAGACAGCAACTCACGGAACTATATAGTTCACCGATTGAACATTTCTATAAACCCTATAAGGATGCGAATTTAATGTTAAGAAATAAGTATAAAGAACGCTCTTCCCGACGTAAAATTTCTAGCGTTAGTGTATCAAATGCTTTGAAAATAGCTAAAAATATCTTGGCAAAGCCTCTTTTTTAATGACTGATAGCTGCACCAAATAACCAAATGCCTGATCATTCCAATATTGGCACTAAGAATAATCGCTCCAATGTCTTTCGATCCCGTTCTATAAGTACAATTTTTTTATGGGCTCTAATTGCTTCTGCTGTTTATTTTGATAGGCCAATAATCTTTTCTTCCATTATTATACTCATAGGATCCTTGGGAGTTTATGAGTTTTTTGGTCTGTTAGGGCTCAGAGCTACTCCCGCATTTCAAAGTATTAGGATTTCTACTCTGATCCTCAGTTTTCTGTATCTGTCTTTGATGGCCTATTTTTTGAGTGCAGGGTGTGATATAGGAATCATATATATTGATTCTGCCTCTATTGCTTTGGTAGTGATTGTTTTGACGGTCCTTCTTTTATTCTATCCCATTGATGGAACTAATACTAAGGACTTATTTTTTAGTTCCTTATTCGGATTTATCTATGTCCCGTTATTGATTTCGTTTTTGCTACGAATTCTTTATTTGAATTATGATTCTTCTGAGGGGCAAGGGGGTGAGTATTATATTATATATTTATTAGTCGTAACAAAATTTTCTGATATGGGTGCTTACTTAATTGGGACACTTATTGGAAAACATAAGATGATTCCACATATTAGTCCGGGTAAGACTTGGGAAGGATTTATTTTTGGATGCTTAACATTTGCTGTTGGAGGTGGATGTTTAATGTTTTATTTATTCAAAGATGAAATGCCATTGCTTGGATGGCAATCAGTTGTAATTTTAAGCTTTGTCCTTGCATTTATTGCTGCTCTCGGTGATTTGGCCGAGTCAGTTCTTAAACGCAGTCTTGCGGTTAAAGACTCTGGTAATATATTGCCCGGCATCGGTGGTGTTCTGGATCTAGTGGACAGCGTTCTTTTTACTGCGCCAGTGTTGTTTATTTATTTAACTTACTTATCTTAAATCATGGCCAACAGCACAAAGAAAGTGGTCATTTTGGGGTCAACCGGATCGATCGGAGTTAGCGCGCTAAAAGTAGCCAATGATTTATCTGAAAGAATTGAAATTGTAGGGCTCGGCGCTTATCAATCAGCGGACAAGCTGCTTTCTCAGCTGAATCAGACTGGTGCACGTGCGGCTTGCCTCAGTGATCAGGATGCGGCTGAAAGTATTAGTGCTTACATTCCTTCTGGAGTCGATATGTTTTCGGGTGAAGAGGGATTAGTTGAGCTTGCTACTCTTGAAGAGGCAGACATTGTGTTGATTGCCATTGTAGGCGTTGCGGGTCTCAAGCCAGCATTGGCTGCCCTAGAAGCAGGCAAGGATCTGGCCGTTGCGAGTAAAGAGATACTTGTTATGGCTGGGCAAGAGGTCATGGAGACAGCTGCGCGGACAGGGTCAAAAGTTTTGCCTGTTGATAGTGAACATAATGCAATTTTTCAATGCCTTGAGGGTAAAGAATCTGACACTGTGTCGCGGTTAATATTGACAGCTTCAGGTGGGCCTTTCAGAAAATACGGAAAGAAGGATTTAGAAAATGTTAGTGTTGAAAAGGCTCTGGATCATCCTACTTGGGACATGGGACCAAAGATCACTATCGATTCAGCGACTCTCTTTAATAAGGGTCTTGAAATGATTGAAGCACGATGGCTCTTTGATATTGAGATGGATCGAGTTGATGTCATCGTTCATCCGCAGAGCATTGTTCATTCGATGGTTGAATTTATTGATGGATCGATTTTAGCTCAGCTCAGCGTTACAGATATGTGCTTTCCTATTCAATACGCTCTTACATGGCCTGATCGCGTTCCGAACAGTTTGCCTCCTGTTGACTTTGCTAATCTTGGAAAATTAGATTTTGAGAGACCTAGGACTGAAGATTTCCCTGCACTGAATCTTGCCCGTGCAGCTGGTAATGCTGGAGGAACTTTGCCCGCAGTGATGAATGCAGCTAACGAGGTTGCAGTCGCACAATTTTTGAAAGGCCAATTAAGCTTTCCCGGTATATGGGAACATGTTGAATCAGTAATGACAAATCATAAGGTAATTGAGGGCCCAGGCATTGACGAATTAATAGAAGCCGATCAATGGGCTCGAAATTATCCTATTGTATGATCTATTTCCGTTCAATTTCGACACAGTTTTTGCGATCATGGATCTGAGGTGATATAGTGGCTGATCTCAATAAATAAAACCTCATAAATACATAAAAAATAATGGATTCAGTTATAGGCCTCGGAAAGATATTATGGACTCTTTTTCAGGTCATTGTCCTTTTTAATATACTAATCGTTGTTCATGAATTAGGCCATTACTGGGCAGCTAAATGGAGAGGGCTCAAAGTAGAAAAATTCCAGATTTGGTTTGGTAAACCTATTTGGAAAAAAACGATTAAGGATGTGCAGTGGGGACTCGGATGGATTCCTATGGGTGGCTTCGTTGCTTTGCCTCAAATGGCTCCGATGGAAATGCTGGAAGGTAAGAACGAAGAGCAGGAAAGTTTGCCTCCAATAACACCGAAAGATAAGATTATTGTGGCCTTTGCCGGACCATTATTTAGTTTTGGCTTGGCCTTTGCTTTTGCTCTTCTTGTTTGGGGATTTGGTAAGCCTGTAAGAGAACAGCTTCAGAGCACCGTAGTAGGTTCAGTGGTACCAGGAATGCCTGCTGAGCTAGCTGGCGTTCTTCCTGGAGATCAAATTCTTAAAATTGATGGAGTCAAAGTACAGAGCTTTGCAGGGATGGTTGATTCAGTGCTAGAGCGTATCATTTATAGTGAGGGTGAGGAGATTGTTTTATTAATAAAAAGACAAGGAATTGATGAAGATATAGAGATTCCTTGTGGTTTTAATAAGGAAGAAAGACCAGCTCATCAGAGGCAAGATTTCCGAAGGATTGGAGTTGCACCGATATCAGAAGCCGTTGTTGATATTACAATTTCCAATAGCCCTGCAGACAAGGCCGGTCTTGAGAGAGGAGATAAAATTCTAGAAGCGAACGGTCAAAGATTATTTGGCCGAGAAATGTTAAGTTTCATGATACAGAAAATGGGTGATGATATTAAACCGATTGAATTACTTGTTCTGAGGGGTGATGAGAAGATAAAAGTTTCAATAGTGCCAGAAGTTCCAATTCAACCAGAAGGGAATCCTGCTATGCTTGGATTACAATGGCAATTACCTCCAATGACCATTGAGAGTCCAGGGCCCAATCCCTTTACTCAGATTTGGAACGGAGCCACTGCTATATATAGAACTCTTAGCGCATTGATGCCTTGGCATGATGCTGATGTGAGTGTTTCACAGATGAGCTCAGCAGTTGGGATCGGTAAACACTATTATGAAACACTTAGTGATCCAGTTTATGGTTGGCGTTTTGCTTTTGTTTTGAGTGTTCTTATTAATGTGAACTTAGGAATGTTGAACCTTCTTCCACTCCCCGTTTTAGATGGAGGTCATATTGTGATGGCACTTTATGAATGGATATTCAAATCTCCTCTCAATATAAAATTAATGGAAATGTTGCAGTTTGGTTGTGCCTTACTTTTAATATCTTTCATGGTTTACGTGACCTGGTTTGATATTGGTGACTTATCTAGTGAGTCAGAGGATCCTGAGCCAATCGTATTCGCTCCTTGATCTTATTGAATTAATAGACGCAGATGGATTTTAAATATCCTCAAAATTTTTATCGTTATCAGAGGAGGATTACTCGTCAGGTTAGCGTTGGTGCGGTGGGCGTTGGTGCTGAGAATCCGATCCGTATACAATCAATGATTACTGCGGACACAATGGACACTGATGCTTCCGTGAAAGAGGTCATGGAACTGGCTGATGCTGGTTGTGAGATAGTAAGGATAACGGCACAGACTCGAAAGCATGCTGCTAACCTTGAGAACATTGCCCGGAAAGTTCGTTCGAACGGATGCGATGTACCATTAGTGGCTGACATTCATTTTAAACCGGACGCTGCATTGGAGGCTGCTAAGTGGGTAGAAAAGGTCAGAGTCAATCCAGGAAATTATGCAGATAAAAAGAAGTTTGAAATACGTGAATACAGCGATCAGCAATATTTAGAAGAATTACAAAGAATAAGAGAACAGTTCACGCCATTAGTTCAGATCTGCAAGGAACGAGGAGTTGCTATGAGGATTGGAACTAATCATGGAAGCCTCAGTGATCGTATCATGAATCGTTATGGAGACACTCCGAGGGGGATGGTTGAGAGTGCAATGGAGTTTGCACGGATTGCCAGAGAATTGGACTATCATGAATTTATTTTCTCAATGAAGGCAAGTAATCCAAAGGTAATGATCAGTGCTTATCGCCTTTTAGTTTCAGCCCTTGAAGCTGAAGGGACTGACTGGAATTACCCATTGCATCTTGGCGTTACAGAGGCCGGAGACGGTGAAGATGGACGCATTAAAAGTGCAATCGGAATTGGTTCATTGTTAATGGATGGAATAGGAGACACGATACGTGTTTCCCTGACCGAGGATGCTGTTCGAGAAGTGCCGGTTGCCCGTGCTCTTGCTGCAGCATGCGAGCGAGAGGTGAAAGAAGGTCCGATTAATTTCCATTCGGAATCAGATCCATTCGATCCATTTGTTTACCAGCGTCGACTTTCGCAAAGAATAGAAGTTCAAGGAATTAATGTGGGAGGTAAAGAGACGGTAAGAGTTTTAACTTCGGAGGAAAAATTTGATGCTGTTTCACATAAACTTTCAGAAATGGGTGAGTTTCAACCTGAAATCGTTGTAGAGAATTCTGGATTATTTGCAATTGATCCGCGCGATGATGTAGCAGTGAGCGAGATCAATGACCGCTCGGATGTGACTCTCGTCACATTGTCTGATGGTTTGGATATACCTGTAGTTTCAGGTTTCAGATTGCTCGCATCGCGCGTTCACTGGAGGCACCCTGTGATAATCAAAGATACTCTTTTTCCTAGCACAGATTCTGAAAAAAAATTCGAGGAAACTTTACTTGTGGCTGCAGCAAATATTGGTTCGCTTATTTGCGATGGTATAGGTGATGCTATTTTAGTTCAAGGTGAGGAAGCTCCAGGACAGTCCTTGCGGTTGGCATATAATATTCTCCAAGCATCAGGCGCTCGAATATTTAAGACGGATTATGTGGCGTGTCCGAGTTGTGGACGTACATTATTTGATCTGCAGGAGACAACGGCAAAGATCCGAGCTGCTACGGGTCACTTGAAAGGCGTTCGAATTGCAGTCATGGGTTGTATTGTTAATGGGCCTGGTGAAATGGCGGATGCTGATTTTGGTTATGTGGGAGGTGCTCCAGACAAAATTAATCTGTACGTTGGTAAGAAAGCAGTGAAGTTTAATATTCCTCAGCAAGAAGCAGTTGATCGGCTAATAGATTTAATTAAGGAACATGACCGGTGGGTCGATGTTCCAGATGCAATTTCTGATTCTCATTAGAGATTTTAGTTGAAGATTACTGTGCAATTTTTTCCTTCAGACTATTTTACACGACTAAAGAAGGAGGAGATTTTCCCTGATCCTAATCAGCCGCTTGAAATTGATCTTGGCTGCGGGGACGGGTCTTTTTTAATTAATTTAGCTGTAAATTTTCCCTCAAAGAATTTTCTTGGTGTAGAGCGTTTACTTGGGAGAGTTCGGAGAGTTTGTCGGCGTTCGCTAAGAGAAGAAATACAAAATTTAAAAGTCCTTAGGTTGGAATCTTCTTACACATTAGAGTGGTTACTCCCAGACCACTGTGCTTCACGAGTCCATTTGTTATTTCCAGATCCATGGCCAAAGAAAAAACATCATAAGCGGCGATTAGTGAGTGAGCAATTCTGCACTTCCCTTGTCAGGGTTCTGGAGCCGGACGGTGAATTTTTATTTAAAACTGATCACTCGGAATATTTCGAAGAATCAATGTCAGTTTTAAAAAACTCCAGATCATTGGAAGAGATTCAATGGGACGCTGACTCTTATTATCCTCAAACTGATTTTGAGAAGTTGTGGACTGACCAAGGAAAAATTATTTATTATGCTAGATTCAAACCCAATAAATAATTATCCAATTTTATTTATCTCATTGAGTCTGTGATGAGCATTGGCTGAGTGTCGAGTTTCGGGAAACCGATCGATTACAGTTTGTAATAAAGCTGTCGCGTGCTCTTCGTCTTGTTTTGATTCTAAATATATTTGTTGTAGCCGAAACAGTATAGCGGCCGCATCATTTTCTGCCCAGTCAGTATTTTCTAATGAATCTTCGAAGGTTTCGATTGCTGCATCCACATCATTTAAGTATTCTTGCTGAATCTTTGCGATTTCAAATACAGGAAAACGGTTCTCTGGTTCTTCTGATGCTATTGCGCGGTACGCTTTAATTGCTCCTTCGTAATCTCCCTGAGACACTTTGGCTGCGGCTTTGATAAGAGGGTCGGGTTTTATTTGTTCTGGAGCAGAAAAGAAAAACGCTCCGATCTTATCCGCTAATGACGGAAGCAACACTAAGACAACGAAAAGTCCTAAGCCGATGGCAATAAAAAATGTTGCGACAAATTTAGTGCCAATTTCCCATTCATTCCATTTTGAGCTGATTGTCCATGCGAGTAGCACAGTTGCGGAAACAGAAATAAGTATAAGGATTAATTTCTTATTGGTCATTAGGGATTAATTAAGTGATTTATTAAGTCAAAAATCTAAAAGCAGAAACCGTAAAATTGATATTTTTCACATTTATAATTTTGAGAATGGATGTGAATCTTTAGTTTTTTATAGGCTATTGATTGGATATTTGAATATCTATTTAGCCATTTTCTTTCTAACTGATTGCTAATGAAAGGTTCAATTATTGTTACTCTTATATTAATATTTAGAAAATATTAACTATTTCAGTAGATTTCAACCATTTGAAGTAATGATTTTATTTTATAGTTAACACTAGAAAAACCTTGCGATTAGGTCAATTATTAAGGATATTACCCAAGTAATAAGAAAGAATAGAATTTAATTTTCAGAGCCTCTAGTAATTTAAAAAAATAATCAATTAATAGATTAACACAAACAATGAAAAAAAATTTATCGAAGCAAATTTTGGTTTTTCTCCTCACTTTCGGTTCTTTAGCAGTTTTTAGTGCTGCCGAAACGAAATTTGATTGCTCAGAAATAGCTAAGCAGACCAAGGCAAGAGTTAGTGCTAAGCCAGGTGCAGCGGCAAGTACTGTAACAAAGATGATTAGTAAACACGAAAATTGTGTTTGCTCGATTGTTAAGGCAGCCATTGCTGGTGGTGGTGATGTTAAAGATGTCGTAACTGCAGCAGTCAAAGCAGCTCCAAAACAGACAGCAGTCGTTCATGAATGTGCAGTCGCAGCTTCACCCAAGTCAGCGAAGGCAATTAGCGCAGCTATTGATGCAGTGATGGGAGGCGGAGATGATTTTGGAACAGAGCCCGTTGTTGTTAGTGGTGTCTATCTTATTGCTCCAGTAGCTTCCGCTGGTGGAGGTTCTGGATTCTTTGGACCGCTGACTGCGGCTGAACTTGCTGCACAGCAGGCACTAATTGATAGATTGCTTGGAAGAGATACAGACACTCCTTCAACGCCAACTGATCCCTAAAGTTTGATAGGAATTTAAGTTTTCAGTTTAAAATTATCCCAAAATTAGAAACACAGATCCTACCAAACTGGATCTACAATAAACTATGAAAAAAAGCGCTCTCTTGATTTTGATTTCTTTGATTGGTTGCCTCTTAAGTGCATCTGGACAAGGACTTCTTAGCATTGGGGAATCTGGATCATTTGATGATTTTGATTCTAAGCTTCCATTCACAACGACCGTCACTGGTGACCTTGGCTTTGATAGCAATGTAGGCAATCGTCCGGGCGGATTGGAGGAGGAATCAGGGTACATCCGAGGCGGAGTAGGTGCAGCTTATGCTGGCGGAACCCGTAGAACACATATCGATCTGAATGCGCGTCTTTCTACATTGTATTATTTTGATCAGCCAGAGTCACAGGATGATGATAATTTTCAGACAGCAAGACTAGGCTTGAAGCTACACCATAGAGTAAATCCACGAACTACCGTTGGAAATAGTGCATACATCAGCTATGAAATTGAACCAGATGATGCGATCGGAGCGTCTGCTTCTCGTCGCCTGGATCAATATTCATACAGATACAATAATCTTTGGATTTCACATTCATGGAGCCGCAGGCTGAGTACAGTTTCTAGATTCACAGTGACAGGGATTGATTATGAGAATGATATTGAGTCCGTAGGAGAGGACCGATTCACTCAGACCTTTTCTAAAGAAGTTCGTTATGTTCTAGATCGTTTAACTTCACTCGTTGGTGAGTATCGTAGAGCCAATACTGACTACGATATTGTTAATTTGGATTATGACGCGAATTATCTCTTAGCTGGTGCTGATCACAAATTTAATGATAATGTAAGTGGAACCCTCCGATTAGGAGGAGAGAATCGTGATTATGATGGTAATGATGATGATGGATGGAATCCATACGCTGAGGCTTCTTTACGATATGAGGTGAGTGATCGCACTAAGCTTGTCTGGTTCACACGTTATGGGTACGAGGATTCAGAGGTTTTCTATCATCTTGCAAATTCCCGTTCTGTCTTCAGGACTGCGCTCAATGCTTCTCATGCGTTTTCGGATGATTTAAGAGGTAAGGCAGGGCTCAGCTATCATAGTAGTGATTATGATCGTGGAGTATTATCTGAGCTTACGGAGTATGGCTTGAGTCTAAACTTGGGACTCAATTACCGGGTAATGTCTAATACGGATTTGAATCTAGGGTATACGCTAACTACTCATACATCTGATAGTGCTTTTAGAGAATATGACAGGCACCGTTTGTGGGCAGGTATTAGTGTGACATTCTAAATTTGACTATTAATTTAACTTTCATATCCCCCTAGCTGTCATACAGCAGGGGGATTTGTTGTTTAATAATCGTTGAGAATTGTAAGGAATGCCTATATTTTCCTTTCCCTTTCTGGATTCATTCTACATTCACCTCAAAAGTCTATAAATAGTTATCATGGCCAAACAGAGCGAGACTAAGCTTCACGCACTTGATTACTGGCAAGTTGTCAGGAATCGGACTCCGGTCATCTTACTTACGTTTTTCTTGGTTTTCATGACGGCAATGGTGATCGCATATTTGCGGCCACCGGAGTACTTGGGTCGAGTTCAAATTCAGGTGCAGAGGGAGGCCAGAGACCTTGAAGTCTTTCGTGAAACCGGCACCGTAGGTAACCTCGGTTCTGACAGTCTTCCATATATGACATTTATGCAGACCCAGTTTGAAATTATTCAGAGCAGGGAAACGCTTAAAGAAGTCCTTAACAATGGAAAGAATTCTGTGGGTCGACCACTGAACCTTATGGAAGTTTGGAATCTAAGTTCTGAAGATGATGCTCTCCGAATCCTTAAGAAGAAAGTCGAGACGCAGGACGTTAGGGGGACTGATCTCATTGATATCGAAGTCTATGATACAGATGCACAGCTAGCAGCGGACATAGCGAATGCATTAGCAGATGCCTATAGGGTAAGGAGACAAAATGAAGAAAAAGACAGGGCGGACAAAGCACTGGAGAAATTAGATACTCAAATCATGGCTCAGATGACTAGGCTCGAAAAGTCCAGAGACATGATGATCGGTCTGATGGAAGAACTTAACATAGTGGACTTGAGTCTTGGTGAGCCGACGTGGTTACGCGGCAGTCAACCCAATACAGGTATCGCTTCTCTAGTGATGACGGCCAAACAGAAAGAGTTCGCAGCCGAAGCTGCTATCCAGAATCTGAGAACAACAATCAAGTCTTTAACTGATCTTAAAGGTGAAGAACTCATTAAGTCTGCCGTGGACCTTGGCATCAAGAATGAGACATTATCAAATGGTTGGAGTTCTTACCAAGCCCTTGAGCTTTCTCGTGCTGCTTTAGTGGAGAGTGGAGTTGGTAAAAAGCACCCAAAAATCTTAAACATTGACTCGCAATTGGAACTCAGGATGAACCAACTTCTGGATGCGGTCGAGGTCCATAAGAAAGCTCTCCAGACACAAATGGCAATGGCTGAGCAACAATTACAAAATTCAAAGGAGACGAAAGAAAAAACAGAAAAAGCATCACTCAAGGAGCGGAAAGATAACGTGAGGTACATAGAAGCTAAAAAGGAGTATGAATTATCTAAAGAGATGCTGAACGGGATGCAGTCTCAACTTGCAAAAGAAAAGATTGATGCTGCCGGCCAGAGAACACCAATGGTCATTCATGAAAAGGCGGAAGCATCAGATCCAGGTAATCCTGCACGTCCCAACATAAAGCTTCACTTGGTTTTGGGTGCTGCTGTTGGTCTTGTCTTTGGTATAGGAATGGCGTTCTTCCTTGAGTACCTTGATACTTCCGTTAAGAGCCTAGATGAAGTGGAGCATTTTCTTGAGTTGCCAGTCCTTGCAGTTATCCCTCAAGCCGTTGGCGTTCTTCACCGTCAGAGCGGGCTCAGCCCGGACGCGGAGGCTTACAGGATCCTAAGAACTAATATTGAATTTAACAGGAAAACAGCTGACGCCAACTCCATGACTATTGTTAGTGGAGGTGCGGGTGAAGGTAAGTCGACGACTTTGGTGAACTTAGCATATGTCTGTGCTCAGGGTGGCTATAATACACTCATGATTGATGGTGATTTGCGTAGGCCACAATTGCATACTTTCTTTAACATTAATAACTCAGTTGGGTTGACTAATTATTTAACTACTGATCTCGCACTTGAGGATGTGATCCTGCAGACAGCGTATGAAAATCTCTACTTCATGCCTTCTGGAATTCTTCCTTCTGATGCAGCCGGTATACTTAACTCACGAAGAATGTCAGAACTCATAGCTGATGTTAAGAGTCGGTTTGATCTGGTCCTAGTTGACTCTCCTCCGATCCTAGGAGTCAGTGATGCTTCGGTTTTGGCGTCAGAGGTTGATCTCACAATCATTGTTATTCAGCACAGAAAGCTTCCACGGGGAATGTTGATCCGAGTAAAACAAGCTATTGAGAATGTTGGAGGAAAAGCACTCGGAGTCGTTCTAAACAATGTTGATGTGCGTTCTGATAATCAGTATCAGTATTACACGAGTTACTATACATATTATTCTCCAAGTAACATAGACCCTAACCAGAAGATCAGTTCTGATAAACCAAAGACCCCTTCGTCCAAGGAGTCGAAAAGTTCGAGTGAAGAAATTTCAGTTGAAGACAAGTTCTAATGAAAGCAATTAACTTTTCAATTATCCTCACATTATTGGTTACAACTATTCATGCGGCAGAACCAATTTTGCAAAATGGCCAATCTTTCGGCCTTCGTCTCACGGGCGTTCCTTCAGATGATCAGACTTCAATTAGTCAGACCTATACTATAAGTGATGAAGGTAGCATTAAATTGCTTTATCTTAAGGAAATGCAGGCAGCGGGTTTGAAGCCGTCACAATTAATGAGGAAAGTGGAAAAGGCCTATCAGGATGCTGAAATCTTTACGAAGCCTAACGTGGTTATTATTCTTGGCGAAGCTGGAGCAATACAGCGATATGTTAGTGTCCTTGGTGAAGTGAATACGAGGAGAGGCGTTAGTGTTACTCCTGGACTCACACTACTTGATGCGATTGCACAGTGCGGAGGGTTCTCTGATTTTGCTAACCCTAAGAGAGTTAAACTGACTAGGAAAGGGAAAGCAACGATACATGATTTATCTAAAACGACCAGCAAAACAAACGTTACGCTTGAGCCGAATGACATCATTCATGTTCCGTCCCGCGGCCTTTTTAACAGGGGAGGATAAGTCAGTTATCTAGTCCGTTTTTATAAGACTGAGATTTTTCTTAACGTAAGAGGCGCCAGAAACTACCGTTATTAACGTGCAAATGAATAGGAGCACGTGTCCGATGAATGGCTGTTGCAATGATGTTAGCGGATTTATTATTTTTTCATCTGATCCAATAGCGATCAAAAAGTAAGTAGCGGTAATGATTTGAGACGTTGTTTTCCATTTACCTAATGAATCTGCTGAAAGTAAGGACCCCTCATTAGAGGCAAGTAAGCGGAGCCCCGTGACAAGAAATTCTCGGCCAATTATGGTAATGGTTATCCATGCGGGAACCATCCCTTCTTTCGTTAAAACAATGAAAACGGCGCTAGTGAGAATCTTATCTACGAGCGGGTCCATTAACTTTCCAAAGTCTGTCACAAGATCAAGTTTTCTGGCGAAGTAGCCGTCGAGGAAATCAGTTATTGAGGCAATCAAAAAGAAAATTATAGCGATTGTGATACGACAATCAGGTAATTGATTATCTTTGATATATGAGTCAGGAACCGACATCACCATAACAAAGAGACCAGTCATTCCTAGTCGTCCTATAGTAAGTTTATTCGGTAGATTCATAGTCTTTCTAGTAGACGATTTTCTTCCAGATTGGGAGTAATTTTTTTATTTTTTCCAGATACCATTGTGAAATTTCATAGGCAACTTTACTATGGCAGCTTCCGACTTGGAGAACAACTGAAGGTTGGGAAACGGCAACGAACCCTGTTCTGTGGATTATTTGTGCCTTGTGATCCCCAAATTTTTTTTCAGCTTCTAAGGCGAACCTGTTTGCTAAATTTTCTGCGAGTTCTGGGTAGGCACTATATTCTATTCCTTTTATAGGTTTGCCATTTTCCAACTTTCTAACAATGCCCCAGAATATTAGTTCGGCACCAATATTTTCGTTCCATTTAGGATCTTGATTTGGTATTTCCTGACTAGATAAAATAAAAGTGAGATTATGCATTGTTTGTTGCGCTCGTGGTCGTTCGCCCTTTGAATGATTAAGAGTTTAGAAATCCTTACAAATTTAATAATAAGAGCAAAGCAAAAGAAATGAGTAATAATGACTTTGGTTTAATAGGTCTGGCAGTAATGGGTCAGAATCTGGTACTTAATGTGGCGAGCCGAGGGTTCAATGTTTCGGTCTATAACCGAACCATTGAAAAAATGAAGGAATTTCTAAGCGGGGAAGCTAAAGGTAAGAATGTTGAAGGTTTTGAAAGTCTTGAGGAGTTCGTGGGTAGCCTTCAAAGGCCAAGGAAAGTCATGCTAATGGTTCAATCGACTGCTGGAAACAATATTAATGATCGTGATGCAGTTGATAAAGTCATTGAACAGTTAGTGCCGCTACTGGAGGCTGGAGATCTGATCATTGATGGTGGAAACTCTTTTTACATTCATAGTGAACGACGCTCAAAAGAATTGGAGGATAAGGGATTGTTGTTTATAGGGACTGGTGTCTCTGGTGGCGAGGAGGGCGCATTAAAGGGGCCCGCCATCATGCCTGGGGGCCCCAAAGAGAGCTGGGAAATAATACGACCAGTCTTTGAATCAATTTCTGCAAAGGTCGAAAATGATCCATGCGTTACTCTTATCGGTCCCGGCGGTGCAGGGCACTATGTTAAGATGGTTCATAACGGTATCGAGTACGGTGACATGCAGCTCATTTGTGAAGCCTATAATATTTTTAAGTCTGCAGGATTCACCGCTGATGAATTGGCTCAGGTATTTTCTGATTGGAATAATGGAGACCTCGAAAGCTATCTCATTCAGATTACAAGCAAGATCTTTGCACAGAAAGATCCAGAAACAGGAAATGCAATCGTTGATATGATATTGGACCGTGCTGGCCAGAAAGGAACTGGCCGATGGACAGTAATGAGTGCTGCTGAAAATGGTGTTGTGATTTCAACTATAAATGCTGCCGTTGAGGCTAGGATTCTTTCCTCTTTAAAGGAGCAAAGAGTAAGTGCTTCGTCTCAATTAAGCGGCCCTCCTAATGATTCTTTGTCAGGTTTAGGAATTGAGAAAACGCAACTCATTGAGAAAGTCAAAGATGCATTACACGCCTCAAAAATAATATCTTATGCTCAGGGCCTTGATCTTATGAAAAGGGTAGGAGATTCTCATGGTTGGGATTTGGATCTCGGTTCCATTGCTAGAATATGGAGGGGCGGTTGTATTATAAGGGCCCGTTTCCTTAACCGAATTACTGAGGCTTATGAGAGGAATCCACAGCTTGGTAATCTGATGCTGGATGACTATTTCAATGAAATCTTAGATAAAAGCCAGTCGAGTTGGCGCGAAGTTGTCTGTCTAGCCATACAAAACGGTATCCCGGTACCCGCTTTCAGTTCATCGCTCGGATACTATGATAGTTTCCGCTCGGAGGACCTCCCTGCTAACTTATTACAGGCCCAGAGAGACTTTTTTGGAGCTCATACCTACGAAAGAGTGGATAAAAGTACTGGCGAATTTTTTCACACGAATTGGCCAGACGTCATTGAAGATTAACGCTTTATAAGCTCTATATTTGGAAAAAGTGGTTTTTAAAGCAAAAAAATGCCAAAAAACCTGCAATAGCTGTAGAAAATCGTTTGACCCTCAAGGGTGCTCGACTATAATTCCCGCCCCCCTGACTGGAAGAAGTTAGGGATCCCGTAGGATCTAAAGTGCAAATGTTACCATTGAGTGCTGATGTATTTATGATTTGAGGGAAGTTGTTGTTCTTTGAGAAAACAGGTTCAATTAAACGAAGACGTTATGCGTCATCGAGAGATTGAATGGAAATTGAAAAAGCTAATTTGTACGTTGCGTGCCGCTCGCTTGAAGCGATGTGGTGCGCGGTAAACAGGGTGCTTGAAAGTAGGCACCCTGATTCCCGTCAGAATATTTGTCGGAGCCGGTTCACCGGCCGAGACTACATACTTTCTTTACGGAGAGTTTGATTCTGGCTCAGAACGAACGCTGGCGGCGTGGATAAGACATGCAAGTCGAACGAGATCCTTGGCAAAGCTTGCTTTGCTAAGTCTAGTGGCGAACGGGTGAGTAACACGTGAGCAACCTGCCCAGATGTGGGGGATAATCAGCCGAAAGGTTGTCTAATACCCTATGTGATTACAAGAGATATCTCTTGTGGATTAAAGCGGGGGCCTTTAAGGCCTCGCACTTCTGGATGGGCTCGCGGCCTATCAGCTAGTTGGTGAGGTAACGGCTTACCAAGGCGACGACGGGTAGCTGG
>Ga0163108_10000085_pt1 | contig 62656 bp, 61 predicted proteins | sample Fk1155metaG_FD_109644 | JGI IMG/M metagenome (GOLD analysis project Ga0163108, IMG submission 109644) | Marine microbial communities from the Central Pacific Ocean - Fk160115 155m metaG | ecosystem: Environmental > Aquatic > Marine > Oceanic > Photic zone | place: The Central Pacific Ocean...
GCCTTTAGCGCCCCAGGTCTTCGCCTTATCCGTCAATTGATCCAGTTTGTTGCGACCAGTCTCCCCGCCACCTTCAACTCTTATGCCCTTGATGCACGGAGCTTTGAATGCGTTGAAGTCTGTTTCTGAAAAGATCTCGGTGAGATCAACCAGTTCGAGGTCAAATCGAATATCGGGCTTGTCAGATCCGTAGCGATTCATAGCCTCAAGCCAAGACATTTCCGGTATCGCTGACGGCTTTTGCCCGGTGATTACTTCCGCTGCTTCGGCCACAGCCTGAGAGACGACAGCTCTTACTTCTTGGCCATCAACGAAGCTCATCTCCATATCCAACTGAGTAAATTCGAATTGGCGGTCTGCGCGGAGATCTTCATCTCTCATACATCGCGCTATTTGGTAGTAGCGATCTATTCCTCCAACCATGCAAAGTTGTTTGAACAGCTGCGGGCTTTGTGGAAGGGCGTAAAAGTTGCCGGGGTTTAGTCTGCTGGGGACTACAAAATCGCGGGCTCCTTCAGGTGTCGAAGCTATAAGCATCGGAGTCTCGACTTCTACGAACTCTTGTGCATCCATGGCTCGTCGAATAGCTGCATTTATTAGAGCTCGACTTCTGAGGTTTCTCTGCATCCGGTCGGTGCGCAGATCCAAGTATCGATGTCGTATTCGAATGGTTTCGTCTACTTCGACCCTGCCACTGAGCTGGAAGGGGGTCGGTTCCGCTTCAGAAAGAATCTCGACGGTGGCTTCACCAATTTCTATGGCACCAGTGGGAAGTTCGTCGTTGATGGTTTCGGGAGGTCGTTCGCGTACGGTTCCTGTCACTGCGAGCACGTACTCGCTTCGAATGTCGTGAGCGTGGTCAACGACACATTGGATTATTCCGGTGCGGTCTCGTAGGTCTACGAATGCCAGAAATTCGCCGTGTTCTCGCCGTTTCGACACCCACCCACAGACCGTTACTGTCCTACCGATGTCATCAACAGACAGTCGCCCGCAGTAGTCAGTTCTCATTGCCATGGTCCGCCTCGCGAGTCGTAGCTCATAAAGGGTCAAGCCCCAGTAAGCGCTGGACTTCTGTCAGGGTCGCGTCGCGTGGAACTACTGCCTGTTCTCCTTCGTCTTCACGCAGCATTCGTATCGCCACGGTCCGATCCGCTAATTCCTGCTCCCCTACGATCAGCGCAATTTTGGCACCCGATCGGTCGGCGCTGCGCATTTGACTTCGCATAGATCTACCGTCAAAAGCGCGGTCGGCCACTATCCCCTGACTTCGCAGTTGGTGGGTGAGGTCACGAGCGGAGCGACCGTCAGCGACATCCACTACCCAGACTTGGGTGTCGGAACCGGGACTAGGGAATGACTCCTCCGCGTCACAGGCTAAGAGCAGTCGCTCAATTCCCATACCGAAACCGATTCCGGGCGTTGGTGGTCCTCCGAGTTCTTCGATTAGACCGTTGTAGCGGCCGCCTCCACACACGGTGTTCTGTGCCGTTTCGAGGGCCAAGCTTTGAAACTCGAAGGTGGTGTGCGTGTAGTAATCAAGACCGCGAACGAGTGTCGGTTCAATAGTAAACGGAATGTCTAGGGAGCCCAGTCCGTCCTTCACACGATCAAAATGTTGTTCCGCGTCTGTGGTAAGAAATTCCCCGATTTTGGGGGCATCGTTGGTGACTGCTTGCGTCGCTGGTCGCTTGGAGTCAAGTACGCGGAGCGGGTGAGACTCAACCTTTTCTTTGTCTTCTTCGTCGATTTCGCTCAAACGATTGCTCAGGTAGTGTCGTAACGCTTCTTGGTATCGGGCTCTGGTGTCTGAGTCGCCCATGGAGTTGACGGCCAATAGAACTCGTTGAAGCCCGACGCTGCGTAAGACTTCCCATGCGACAGCGATTACCTCGACATCAATATCGGGGTCATCTGAGCCGATGCTTTCGATACCAAACTGGTGAAACTGGCGAAACCTTCCTGCTTGCGGCGCTTCGTACCGAAAATATGGGCCCCTGTAGTACACCTTCCAAGGCACCGCAGGACGGTGCTGGGCAAAGGCCCTACAAACCGAAGCAGTCCCCTCCGGACGCAATGCCATCGGGCGGTCGCTTCGATCGCGAAACTCGTACATCTCTTTCCCGACGACGTCAGTGCCTTCGCCAATGCGTGAGAAAACACCAACGTCTTCAAAGATCGGTGTGTCAACCAAACAAAACCCTGCGCGGGACGCAACATCGGTGAAAACGTTGGTTGCCGCTTCCCAACGCGCCGATTCCGACGGCATGAGGTCGCGTGTCCCAATTGGGGTTCGGAAGATATTTGCCTTCTTCGACATGAATCATCCTCGGGAGCGTCGGGGGGTGAGATGAAATAGCTGCCCGATGAAGTCCCCATCGTAGATGGTTGGACCACGAACTCCCTGCCTCTTAATCGATCTATACCCGGCTTTATGAAGGAGGTCTCACGCTATTTGGAACGACTCGATGAGCGTCAAATACGCCGTCAACATCTCTTACGGCGGCAAGCAATTGCTCAAGTAGGGTCGGGTCGCCCACTTCGACGTCGAACTGCAGCACCGAGACCTGGTCTTCCCCTGTAAAGGTGTGGGCGCTGGAGATGCCCAAATGATGGTCTGAGATCACAGAAACAACGTCGGCGAGTAGGCGGTCTCGGTCAAGGGCTCGAACTTCGAAGGTTGTGTGGAACTGGCCATCGAATGCGACGTCCCAGTCGACTTCGACTTGTCGGGCTCCCGAAGCAGCGACCAATTCAACAGCGTTAGTGCAATCGTCGCGATGTATCGAAATCCCTCTGCCTTTAGTGACAAATCCGAGAATTTCATCGCCTGGCACTGGGTTGCAGCATCCGGCTAATCGAACCAACGAATCGTCGAATCCCTCGACATGCACTCCACTGGTTCGTCGCCGTCGGGAACCGCGATGCTGTGCGGGTTTAGCTGGGAGGCGCTGACCACTGTCTTGCTCCCGCAAGCCAGCAACCAAGCGTTTAGCTATCGAAGCTGCCTTCAGATCGTCTTTCCCAACTGCTTCGAAAAGTACTTCGAGGTCGCTTCTGTTGAACTGTTCTGCTACGTGGCGGAGTTCATCGCTGTCGATGAGTAGCTGAGCTCGAAGGCCTTGCCCACGCAATGCCTCCAGCACACGTTCTCGCCCTAGCTCCAGTACTTCTTCTCGTTCTGTGCGGGCGAACCAGTGTCTGATGCTGTTCCTGGCCTTGGGTGTGGTTGCTATCTGCAGCCAGTCGCGTGACGGGCCAGCTCCTTCATGTTTTGAGGTGAAGACTTCGACTGTGTCACCCGACTGCAATTCGCGGTCTAGCGGTACCAGTCGCCCGTCTATCTTCGCTCCGATCGTTGAATCCCCGATGTCGGTGTGGATGGCGTAGGCGAAATCGATCGGGGTTGCCAGCGTTGCCAGCGTCACGACATCACCTTTCGGGGTGAATACATATACCTCGTCTTGGTCTAAATCGACAGCGAGGGTACGCATGAACTCCTCGGGATCATCTGTTTCGGCTTGCCAATCAACAATGGTGTTGAGCCACCCCATTTCAGCACCTGAGCCTTCAGAGGGATCCTTGTACCGCCAATGGGCTGCGACACCATGTTCCGCTCGGCCATGCATTTCATGAGTGCGAAGTTGAACTTCGACGCTCACCCCTTCTGGCCCTACGACCGTGGTGTGTAGCGACTGGTATAGGTTGAATTTTGGCATGGCGATGTAGTCTTTGAAGCGCCCCGAAACCGGCTTCCATGTGCTGTGGATCGAGCCGAGAGCCCCGTAGGCGTCTCGAACGGTAGCGACAACGACTCTGATGCCGACCAGATCAAAGATCTCGTCGAATGATCGACCCTTCACGATCATTTTTTCGTAAACGGACCAGTGATGTTTTCTGCGTCCCGTTACCTGACCGTCGATCGATGCTTTGGCTAGTCGATCACGAATGTTCTCTAGGACCCCTTCAACATATGCGTCTTGTGCTGGAGTCCGTTCCGCTATGAGTCGGTCGATTTCTGCGTAACGTTTTGGATAAAGCGCAGCAAAGGCTAGGTCTTCGAGTTCGTTCCGAACTTCTTGCATGCCGAGTCGATGAGCGAGCGGGGCATAAACATCAAGGGTCTCGCGAGCAATCTGTTCCTGTTTTGCCGGTCGCAGTGCTCCCACGGTACGCATGTTGTGTAAACGATCGGCAAGCTTGATGATCAGCACCCGAAGGTCGCTCGCCATGGCGACGAGCATTTTGCGAAGGGTCGCTGCTTGCTGTGCCTGTTTTGTGGCAAAGCGCACTCGATCAAGTTTTGTTACTCCATCGACGATGGACGCGACGTCTGGCCCAAATTCGGTTTGTATCTGGATCAGTTCAACGCCAGTGTCTTCCACTGCATCATGCAGAAGAGCCGCGGCAATCGACACGTCGTCTAGTCCCATTTCAGCCACTACTGAAGCAACCGCTACTGGGTGCAGAATGTACGGTTCCCCAGATTTTCGTCGCTGGCCTTGATGTGCCTGATTCGCTGTTTCATAGGCCCGAACGAACAGGTCGGGGGAGCTTTTTGGCCATCGAGAGCGGAACCGGTCTACTACGCCCTGAAGTTCAGTATGAACAGGAGCGGCTGAACGGCGCCACGGCAAGACTCTGGTGACGGTAGCCATTAGGAAATCGGTGGCTGGTAACGACGCATGTATCTAATAGTGAACCACGGCAGCTACGTCTAAGGAACCTAGTTGTTCGCGACCGTTCAAAAAATCCAGTTCAATCAAAACCGTGGCACCGGCTACAACTGCCCCTGTTGCCGTCACAAGTCGCGCCGCGGCTGCCAGTGTTCCACCAGTTGCGAGCACGTCATCAGCTAGGAGAACGCGATCTTCGGTGGTGATGGCGTTCGCTTGGATCTCTAAGGTGTCGCGGCCGTACTCCAAGCCGTAGCTTTCGGCCATCGTGTCGCCGGGCAGCTTTCCGGCCTTTCGGATGAGACAGAACCCGACACCCAAAATGCTGGCAACGGCTGGGGCGAAGAGAAACCCGCGTGCCTCTATTCCCGCGACTTTGGTTATCGATGACTCTTGAAAGTTCAATGCCATCGCCTGAGCGGCAGCGGTAAATGCGGCGGGGTTAGCCAACACGGGCGAAATGTCGCGGAAGACGACACCGGCTTGAGGGAAGTCTTTAAAGTCGGCCACAAGACTCTTAAGCGATTCGGGGTTGAACTCTTCTTTCATTCCAGAATGCGCCTGACGCCCTCAGCGTTTTCGCCCTTTCTTGCGTGGTCGAGGCGGAGAACTCCGATCGTAGCGATCGGCGGCTAGTACGGCCGCCGCATCCTCAATTGCGTTCGACTGCCCGAGGACGCCGGCACTCCGCTCTTGTTCTACCCAATGGCTTTCGCGGCGCTTCAATTGCGCAACTACCGGCATTGCGACGAAAAGCGAGCTATAGGAACCAACTATGAGGCCAACTAGTAACGCAATCGCGAACTCTTGAAGACTCGTGGCGCCTAGGGCTAATGAACCGACAACGAGGAGCGACAGAACAGGTAAAACCGAGGTGATGCTGGTGTTTACCGAACGCATGATTACTTGGTTCAGTGAAACGTTGGCCAGATCGGCATAGGTCATCCGGCTTTTCGCCGATAGCGAGCGCTCATTATCTTTTACGCGGTCAAACACCACAATCGTGTCATAGAGCGAATAGCCCATGATTGTTAAGAAAGCAACCACGGTTGCTGGACTTATTTCAAACTGAAATATGGCGTAGATGCCAACGGTGAACGCTATGTCGTGAGCTACAGCGACGAGTGCACCGAGGGCCATCTTCCATTCGAAACGCAACGTTAGATAGACGGCGATGAGGATCAAGAAGACGATGAGAGCACGGCGGGCTTTACCTGCTACTTCATCTCCAAATGAAGGACTAACGGTGCGTGTGCTGATCATCTCAGCATCGACGCGAGCTACTTGAGCTAGTTCCGACACAACGCTCTCAGCACTGCTGTTTATTGCCAGTTCTCCGCGGACACGGAAAAAGTCCTCGCCACCGCTTATGCGTTGGACTCGAGCATCACTCATGCCCGCGTCGGACGCGGCATCACGTAAATCGTCAGTCGTAACTTCTGATACTGCAGGTATCTCCCAGACGCCGCCGCCTTCGAATTCGATACCAAGATTCAGTCCGCGAACGAAGATCGCTGCAACGCATATGAGCACTACTAATGCAGAACCTGCCAGCACGCGGCGGGACACACCTATGAAGTCCCAGGAGTGTTCGCCGCGGTATAACGCTCTGAGCGAAAAGCTCATGATGGCACCTCCTGAACCTTTTTACTGACTCCTAATCGAGACGGGTGCTCTCCTACCAGACGGCGGGCAACCAGAATCACCAGCGGTCGCATGAAGAAGAAGGACACTGCCAGGTCAATCAGCGTTGTGATGCCAAGGTAGAGCGCAAATCCTCGAACGGTTCCACTCGTGAGTTGGTACAAAACCCCGGCACCGATCAGGGAGGCAAGGTCGGCCCAAATAATGGTGGAATAGGCCGCTCGGAAGCTGCCATCGGCGGCTGAGCGGACGGCTCGTCCCCTTCGAACTTCTTCCTTTATTCGTTCGTAGTAGACGATGTTGGAGTCCACTTGAACGCCGATCGACACGATGATGCCGGTTGCTCCTGCGAGTGTTAGCGCCAGGCCTCGACTTTCACCTAACCATGCGATGATCGACCACAGGATGGCGCCGCTTGTTGCCAAGCTGCATATCGCGACCAAGCCGAGGAGTCGGTAGTAGAGCAGCATGTACAAACCAACTAGGGCCAAGCCCACCAGGCCAGCGATCACACCAGCGCGAAGGGTTCCTTCGCCCAATGTCGCAGAAACAGTTCGCACATCGTCACGTTCGAATTCGACGGGAAGAGCGCCGAACCGGAGGACCAGCGCCAGGTTTTTCGCTTCAGCTTCATCAAAAGAACCTGAGACAACCGCTCGTCCGTTGAATTCGGTTGCATTAATAGTCGGTGCCGACTCCACGACCCCATCCAACACGATCGCTACTTGACGTTCATAGTTAGCTGCCGCCATTTGGTCGAACAGCACCGCCCCCTCGTCGTTGAATGACACGTTGACGATCCATTGCCCCTGGAAAGTCGCCGCAGCTTCGGCAATTACCTCTCCGGTGAGAGGAGCTGGTGCCAAAATGAAACCAGCCTGACCGCCGGAACCTAAAAGAACCACTGTGGCCGAAGCTTCGTCCTGTTGGGGTGGCGTCAACACTTCAGATAGCGAGATCTCGGGTAGTTGCGGCTCGGTGGTCTCTACGGAACTCTCGTTATCGGAACCGTCCTCTTGGTTGGGGTCCATAGCCTCTTTGACCGCTGCAAGTTGAACCGGATCGTATGGGTCGAACATGTTGATCACCGGCCTAAAGCGAAGTTCGGCTGTCTGACCTATGAGATCAACCGCACGTTGCTTGTCTTTTACTCCCGGCAGTTGAATGACTACTTGAGTTCCTTGTCGAGTGATGTCGGGTTCAGCTACGCCTATTGCATCGACTCGATTGCGAATGATCTCTATGGCTCGTTCAAATTGTTCGTCGGAGATCTCGTCTGCCGGGCGGAGCACAACTTCAACCCCACCTTGTAACTGAACTCCCAGGACGGGTCGCCAGCCAGCCGACAGAACTCCAACCAAGGATGCAGCAGCGAACGCCACAACCAGAACTAGAGAGACAAAGTGAGAACGGCGCACGTGATGGATCCGGGTCGGTTAGGGCTGATCAGTCAGTCTTGATCGCTGGTTTCGTCAGGGCCTTCGGTTGCTTCACCGGCCTTAGTGATGATTTCACCGATGGACCGTCGTTGTACCCGCAACTCAACGTCGCTATCAACTTCCAAGGCAACAATTTGTTCGTCCTCTTCAGCCACGATGATGCCGATTACTCCGCCAACCGTTGCTACTTCATCTCCGATTCCTGCGGCCCGAACCAAGGCCTCTCGTTGTTTCATCCGTTTTTGCTGAGGTCGGAGTATTAAGAAATACATCCCAACAAAGACGAGGATTGGCAGTAACAAGGCCATGGAAAGCGGCTCCGAGTTAGAGAATTAGACGACAGAGATGCCAGCGTACTGCCCTTGCCTCCAGACTCCATGAATCCTCATGTGGCGTTTTGAGGTAATTGTTCCTCTAGGCCCAAATTTCCTTCGTCTGATGTCGAAAGGCTTCATATCGTGCTTCCTCGATGGCGGTTCGCGCCTGTTTGACAAGATCAAGCAAGAACCAGAGGTTGTGCAAAGTGGCGATGCGGGCAGCGGTCGGTTCTTTGACCTGCATCAAGTGCCGCAAGTAGGCGCGACTAAAGCGATTCGACATGGGATTTAGCGGGTCCAGGGGTTGATCGTCTCGGGCGTGTTTCGCGTTCTTCAGATTGAGTTTGCCTTCGCCGGTGAGAACAGTGCCGTGGCGAGCGAGTCTGGTTGGCAATACGCAGTCGAACATGTCAACCCCGATGCCAATTGCGTCAACGATGCGCACCGGGTCACCGACACCCATGAGGTAGCGCGGTCGGTCGGCCGGCAGTTCCGCGATCGCTGATGAGAGTGCAGGCATCATTTCGGCGTGAGTTTCGCCGACCGAAAGCCCCCCAATTCCGTAGCCATGAAAATCCAGGGATGCGAGGACCTTCGCGCTTCGACTGCGCAGCGCGGGGTCGATTCCTCCCTGGACAATCCCAAATAAGGCCTGATCGTTTCGCTGGTGAGCGATTTTCGCTCGCGCCGCCCAATCATGGGTCCTTTCCATAGCTCGAATCACATCGGTTTCTGTAGCAGGCAAGGCTGGACACACGTCAAGGGTCATTTGAATGTCGGCGCCCAATAACTCTTGAGTCAAAACCGCGTCTTCGGGGGTGAAACGTACTTTTTCTCCATCGTAAATCGAAGCGAACGTGACTCCGTCGTCGTCGACGTGAACGTTGTCGTTGAGCGACATCACCTGGAAGCCACCCGAGTCGGTCAACATGTGGCCGTCCCAAGAAGTGAACGCATGAATACCTCCTAGGGCTTCAATTGTTTTTGCTCCTGGACGCAACATCAGGTGGTAGGTGTTTCCCAATACCACTTCGATCTCTAGTTCTGAGTAGTCGCGTTGATCTAGGTGGATTACTGCTCCTCTGGTTCCGACGGGCATAAAAACGGGCGTCTCGATGGAACCTCGCGGGGTGGTAATTCGGCCTCGGCGAGCTTGGTGGTCAGAAGCGAGTAATTCGTAAGTCAGGGACACAATCCGTACAGCATGGCAGAGGCGGCGGTTACGTCGAAGCGCCGTCTAGCAACATTGTGTCTCCGAACGAAAGAAACCGGTAGCCGTCGCGAAGGGCTTCGCTATATAGGTCTTTCCAACGAGGTCCAATGAACGCGTCGATCATTAGCAGGAGGGTTGAGCGCGGGAGATGGAAGTTGGTCATTAGGAGATCAACGATTTCGAATGACATTCCTTGACGGAGGAAAAGGTCGGTCCGCCCTGACAACGGGCCTCTTGCGGCTGACTCAAGTGAGCGAGCAGTGGTGGTGCCGATGGCGACTACGCGACGCGCATTTTGGCAAGCCTCCCAAGTGCTTTCGGGGACGTTATAGGCCTCGCTATGCATCACGTGATCGGATGGGTCATCCACCGTTATCGGTCGGAAGGTGTCGATGCCGACGACCAGGTCGACCGTTGAGACAGCGACGTCGCGCTCGCTTAGCTTCTTAAACATGGCGTCGGTGAAGTGAAGGCCGGCGGTCGGCGCGGCGACCGAACCCGGCGAGCGGGCATAGATGGTCTGGTATCGCTCGGGTGAATGGCCGGTCGACACGATGTAGGGAGGGAGGGGAGCTTCGCCGGCAAGGGATAGTCGATGGCAGTCAAGGGGGTCCGTCACGGAGGTGCCGCTGTGGAGGACTTGAACGGTTCGTTGACCATCATCACCGGCCGTCTCTCCCACGATGACCTTCAAGTTCGGATCTCGTTCGCTGAATAGCTCAGTTCCGCTCTTTAGTCGACGTCCTGGCCGAACTAACGCTGCCCACCCTTGGGTGACCGGCTCAAGTAAAAGCACCTCGACGGCACCTCCGGTGTGTTTGCGAAGGGGTAACCGTGCGGGGATGACTTGGGTTTCGTTGACTACTACCAAATCTCCTGCGCCTAGCTGGTCGGGCAAGTCAGCTACCGTGAGGTGCTTGGGTCCAAGAGAAGTCCCTCTGTCCACCAATAGTTTGGCGTGATCGCGTGGATCGGCAGGGTATTGAGCGATGGCGCTCTGAGGGAGTTCGTAGTCAAATTGATCCATGTTCTGGACTGGGTGTTCAGGACTCATGGCTTCGTTGATCTCGGGTGGATCGATTCGCTAGTCCTAACAGAGCCTCTCGTGTCCAGATGGGAGCGACACCGTCGGCTCGAAGGAGCCTGTCCACATGCTGATCAAGCTTGGTGGGCTCAGCTTCTAAGAAACCATTCAAAATGACGCTCAGATAGGGCTCTCCTGGGGTAGTCGGCTCAGGTGGCTGAGAGCTAGTAAACGTCAGTAGCGGTAGGCCTTGATGGTCGCCAAGGTAAACGATTCGGGAGTACCAGGAATTTCCAATTTCGACGTCTCCGTTAGCCATCACTTCGTCAACGTTTATCTCAAGCTCCCCTGGAAGCAATCCGTTCTCTTGAGCCGCAACATCCGCGAATTGTTGGTGTGTGATGTTCCAACAGCGGACACTGGCTCCTTGGTCGTTTTCGGGGTCTAAGAAGGCAACGCCTCCACCCCAACGCGACGAAGAGTGTCCGAAACACAAGCGCCAAGGACCGTTAATTAATGGAGCCTCGCTTTTCGGCTTCTGATTATCGCGGGCGCCAATGTGTCGCCGGTGGCCTTTGGCGTAACTTCCGCCGGTGAGATACAGGCTGAAACGCGCATGGAGAAGATTCGATCCATACGCGGCATACCAAAGACGGTCTTGTTTCACTTTGCTGAAACCATCATTGCTCGAATAACGAGCGACCTTCTGCGAAACGATCTGGTGGATCTACCTTGAGGTGAGTGAATGCCGCTCTTGTGACTACGCGGCCCCGCGGTGTTCGTTGGAGAAGTCCTTGTTGGATCAAAAAGGGTTCGTAGACGTCTTCGAGAGTTTCGGGTTGTTCACCCACAGTGATCGAAAGAGTTGATAGGCCTACGGGGCCGCCTCCGTGCGTCACGGCGATCGATTCCAGGATCGACCGATCAACCTTGTCGAGCCCCAGTTCATCTACTCCAAACAGTGCTAATCCGTCGCGGGCTACTTCAACATCGATTGCACCGTCTGCCCGCACTTCGGCGTAATCGCGAACGCGGCGAAGCAGGCGATTCGCTATTCGCGGTGTACCGCGGCTTCTGCCGGCAATCTCGGCTGCGCCATCAGAATCAACGGAAACAGACAGAATGCCCGCAGCCCTTTCGACGATGGCTTGAAGTTCGACCGGAGCGTAATAGTCAAGGCGTTCCACGAGGCCGAAACGATCACGAAGGGGACCCGCTATTAGTCCAGTTCTGGTTGTCGCGCCGACCAACGTAAAAGCTGGAAGATCGAAACGGATGGATCGCGCTGCCGGTCCTTTTCCGAGTACGACGTCCAGCTGAAAGTCCTCCATTGCTGGATAGAGAACTTCTTCGACCTGTTTGGGCAGTCGGTGGATTTCGTCGATGAACAGGACGTCACTCTCGCCAAGATTGGTGAGGATTGCTGCAAGATCTCCGGCGCGTTCGATCGCCGGACCTGAAGTTATGTGCATAACCACCCCAAGTTCTGCAGCCACGATTCCAGCGAGCGTTGTTTTGCCCAGCCCTGGAGGGCCGGCAAAGAGCAGGTGGTCCGGTGTCTGTTCTCGGGCCCGAGCTGCGTCGAGAACAACTCCGAGGTGATCCTTAAGTTCTGACTGGCCGACGAATTCTTCTAACCGTCTTGGCCTCAACCCAATTTCGTCTTGGTCTTCTTCTACGACATCAGCTTGAAGGATTTCGTCCCGGCTCTCGCTTTGGGTGCGGCGAAATCCCTCGTCTCGGCCCCAATCGTTCTCGGTCATTTGGCTGCCAGGCGTTGCAGAGCGTTACGGAGCATGGTTGAGGTGTCATCTCCTTGGAGGCCGTTGACGGCGCGTCGCACTTCTTCACTTCCGAAACCCATTTGGGTGAGCGCGTCACGAACATCGCTGATCGGCGTTGAAACGGTCTCGCTGGTGTCGTCTGGTTGGCTGTCGTCAAAGCCGGGGATCTCGAGACGATTCTTGAGTTCTAACACCATCCGTTGCGCCGTTTTCTTGCCAACACCCGGCACCAGGCACAAGGCGTCGACGTCATTGGTTGCTACAGCCTGTCCAAGCTCAACCGGTGGGAGCGTGGCGAGAACAGCCATCGCCAATGCCGGGCCTACTCCGTGGGCGCCGATCACAGATTCAAAACATCTTCGTTCTATCAACGTCGCAAATCCGTACAACTGTTGATCGCCTTCTCGGATGTGATGGTGAACATGCATGAACACGTCTGAGCCTATTTCGGGCATTTCTGCGAGTGTTCTGGGATTGACGCTGACCCTGTATCCGATTCCGCTCACCTCCACTACGACTTCGCCTTCGGGATCTTTGTCCACCAACGAACCGCGAAGTGAGCCAATCATCGGACCTTGGAAACCTTTTCAAGCCGACGGGTTGGGGCGTGGGCGAGATGGCAGAGCGCGACGGCGGCCGCGTCAGCCGCGTCGGGTGGTGAGGGAAGCTCCGGCAAGGAGAGCAGAGATTGAACCATGCGCTGCATCTGTTCTTTGGTGGCGTTTCCCCAACCTGCGATGGCTTCTTTGACCTGGTTGGGGGTGTATTCGACAACTTCGGCGCCGGCCGTCGCCCCTGCTGCCATGGCTAGGCCACTTACTTGGGCGACCCCCATCGCTGTGCGCGCGTTGGTCTGAAAAAACACGCGTTCTATTGCCACCACGTCTGGGCGATGTTCTTCGATCAACTCTTGAAATTCTCGGTGAATAGCGGCCAAGCGTTGGGCGGTCACTGCTTTAGCTGGGGTGCGAATCACACCGATAGCTACCGCCTCTGCCTTACGGCCTACTTGTTCTACAACGCCGTACCCGCAACGAGAGAGGCCAGGGTCAATTCCCAGAACGAACACAGGTTCGATTCTACCGCAACACTCAGGGAGTGCCGTTCAGCCTTTCGTGAGCTCCACTAGAACTTCGTCCGGCACGTCAAAGTTGGCGTAAACGCCCTGAACGTCGTCGTGTTCGTCAAGCGCGTCCATTACGGCCATAACTTGCCGTGCATCGCTGGTTGAGGAAAGTTCTATAACGTTTTGTGGGAGATAGGTGAGATCGGTGGAAGACACTTCGATGCCTGCTTCTTCAAGTGCCTCTCGAACCGCAATGGTGTCAGAAGGATCCGTCGTAACTCTCCACAGTTCACCTTCAATCACAACGTCTTCTGCGCCAGCTTCTAAAGCCGCGAGCATCACGTCGTCCTCGTCGAGCGCGGCTGGCACCAGCACCACCCCTTTGCGTTCAAATTGCCATGCGACGGCGCCAGGTTCGGCCAACGAACCGCCGGCTCGAGTAAAGACGCTACGAATCTCGGCGCCGGTCCGATTCCTGTTGTCGGTCAAGACATCAACGAACATCGCGACGCCATGCGGTGCATAACCCTCGTAGCTGACTTGTTCGTAGTTGACGCCTTCGAGTTCGCCTGTGCCTCTCTTGATCGCTCGTTCGATGGTGTCGAGCGGTACTGAGTTGTCGCGCGCCTTCTGATACATCGTTCGAAGGTTCGCGTTCGACTCTAGATCGCCTCCGCCTTCACGTGCTGCTACTTCAACCTGGCGAATAAGCTTCGCGAAAAGCTTGCCTCGAGCTTTGTCAGCCGCACCTTTTTTGTGTTTGATGGTCGCCCATTTGGAATGCCCCGACACTCGCCTACCTCCGGGCCACATTCTGCCACTGCGACAGAAGGATGGGAACGTCGGAGCCTAGAGGGCGCATGATCCCCACGATCTCTATACCTCACTAAGGAACATTTGATGCAAGCGGAGGTCATTCGTTAGCTCTGGATGAAAGCTGGAAACTAAGACATTGTTCTGACGACACAGGACTGGTATTTCATTTCCCTTGACGAGTTCAACTGTTGCGAGAACCTCAACGGCGGGACCCGCAACCTCCACCGCGGGCGCACGAATGAAAACCGCGGGGAAAGGGTCTTCTAAGCCGAGTACGTCGATCTCTTTTTCAAAGCTCGCTATCTGACGTCCGAATGCGTTGCGGCGGACCGATATGTCGATCCGATTGAAACTTCGTTGGTCGCTTCGGCCGTCTAGGACCTCGTTGGACAACATGATCATCCCGGCACAGGTACCAAAGGCAGGTAAACCCTGAGCAAGAAGTTCTGAAAGGGGTTCAAAGGTTTCACTCGATTCTAAGAGCATTGAGATCGTCGTCGATTCGCCACCTGGGAGAATGATGGCGTCAATAGAAGCGAGATCTTTAGGTATCCGCACTTCTTGAGCGCGGGCTCCCAGTTTTCGTAATGCGTCGGCGTGTTCTCTTGAGGCGCCTTGTAAGGCCAGAACCCCAACGAGCGGTGACAACGTAGCCGTCTACCAGCCGCGGTCGGCGAGCTTGGTCTCGAGTTCGCCAATTTCTAGACCGGGCATCGCGTCGCCCAACCCTCGACTTACTTTCGCGACCATTGAGGGGTCCCGATAGTGCGTGGTTGCTTCAACGATCGCTTTTGCCCGAGGCGCTGGGTCCTCACTCTTGAAAATTCCCGATCCAACAAAAACTGCTTGAGCTCCGAGTTGCATCACTAGTGAAGCATCAGCGGGGGTGGCGATTCCTCCGGCACAAAACATGGGTACGGGCAGCGTGGCTGTTTCAGCGACTTCTTGTACGAGACCGAGTGGTGCCTGTAAGCGCTTCGCCCAGTCAAATAGTTCTGCTGAGTCGGCTTGGGTGAGTTTGCCGATATCGCCCAAAATGGATCGCAAATGGCGGACCGCTTCGACAATGTTTCCTGTTCCTGCCTCGCCCTTCGACCGAATCAAGCATGCTCCTTCCGAAATTCGGCGCAAAGCTTCTCCGAGATTGGTGGCTCCGCATACGAATGGCACGGTGAAAGCCCACTTGTCAATGTGGTGAGCCTCGTCGGCTGGGGTTAGGACTTCGGATTCGTCGACATAGTCGACGCCGAGGGACTCAAGCACTTGAGCTTCGGCAAAATGACCGATTCGAGCTTTGGCCATTACGGGAATGGTGACTGCCGCCTGTATCCCCTCAATCATTGAGGGATCACTCATTCGGGCGACTCCGCCGTCGCGTCGTATGTCGGCAGGGACTCGCTCTAGCGCCATCACTGCTACGGCACCGGAGTCTTCTGCGATCTTTGCTTCGTCCGCGGTGACTACATCCATGATCACGCCGCCGCGAAGCATGTCAGCTAATCCTCGTTTAACACGCACGGTGCCAATTTGAGAGTTCGAACCGCCGGTATTTTCAGCCATTCTCCCAGTCTAAGCCCACGAGTTCCATAACGAGTCGGGTCTAGCTAGTCGCGCTCTTTGATGAGAGAGGCGGCGCCTCTTGGGACAAGTAAAACCCATGTTGATCCAGGTGTCATGGCTACGGGACGGCCGTCGTTGTCAGCGAAGCGGGTGTGGACAGTGACATTAGGTTTGTCCCAACGGCCTTCTATGACCTTGCCATCGGTGAATATCCAGGCGGTTCCTTTTCCCTCACCTATTTGTGCGATGGGGATTCGCGCGCCATTCGAGTCGAGTTCGTCAGTTAGGACGTACTTGACGAACTGAATGACGACGTTCTGAGGCGCGAGACCAACGAAGCCCCCTTGGCCATTCATGACCGTATGGCGTGCACCGTTTTGGAATCGCTGCCACCCAGCGACTTCGGTGGACCATCTGAATGACACATCGGTCGATCCCCAGGTGACGTCAACACCGTTGACGGGTTCGGCCTGTGAGTTGTCGTTGCTGTCTACAGTGCGGAATGGCCATAGTGGTTCTGGGACAGAGAGGTCGTCGGGTGCGTGTCGAAGCAGTTCGCTGCTCCGCGCCCAAAGGTCGCTGGGTGCGGGCCGGTCAGGGTGTCGCCAATAATCGGAGGGTTTCCGGTAGACCCCAACGTCGACCACTGCCACTGTGTCCAACAACCGCCGAAAAGCCCAATTGGCTCCGCTCCATCCGAACAGCATTCCATCGAAAGGCATCAACAGCGGGATGTCAGTTGAGCGACCCGAGCGCACGGGGCCAACGGACTCGGGCACTTGGGTGTGAAAGATCGCAAGAAACCTAGTGAGTCCCCCTTCGACAAGCTCTTCGAAAACAATGTCTGCTTCCTGGATCCCTTGTTGAGGTATCGCAGTCGGCGCGTTATCGATCTTCAACGCTAAGCGAGGAGCCCGCTGAGACGCTCCGGTAATTGGTGTCCCGCGATAGGGCGCTAAGGGTTCGCCTATTTGCGCTTTGTCTTCTTTGTTGCCTGGGGGTGTAGAGCTAGTGGTGAGGGGTGCTGGCGCGGCCGAAGTAGTAGTTGTTATTTGTTCGCCGGTGTCATCGCGTTGGGGGATCTGTTCGCTGACAGAGGTTGCGGTTTGAGCGATTGAGGATGCGACGGTGACGGAATTGTTTGTGGTTCCGACGGCGTCGTCACGCGCATCGGCGGCACATGAGATCAGGAGTGTCATGCAAAATGCAACCGCGGCGCCGCTTCGCATCATCTAAAAGTTACATCTCGCGGAGGGAGGAGATCCGAGCCTCGAAGCTTGGGCGTTCTGTCTCACTTGAGGGATCTGCCAGCCAAAGGGGTGCTGTAACGGGGTCGACTTCTGGTAGGCGGTGCTGATTCTCGAAATTCTCGAGTGCCTCAATCATGCCGGGGGGATATCGAGTAATCGCTACGCCGGCAGCGTCATCGAGGAAATCGTTGCTGAGATAACGCTCTGTCGCTAGCTGACGCCGGTATACGGGACCCAGCAGAAGAAACGGCCAGATCTGAACTCGAGATGATCCCAGGGTCAAACCGAAGGTACTGAGCGTCGTCGTAGTCAAAGACACTCGATGGTTTGATATTTGCGCGATCCGATTAGCGAGTGCTGCTTCGAGCTCTACGCGGGTGGTGTTCTCAAGTAAACCCGTTGTGATTATCAATATTGATCTGTCAGGGACGCGTCCGATTGCGGCCATGTTGCGTGATGGCGAGCTAAGTACGCGAATCTCCGGAGTTGATATGCCAGTCGTCAGGCACAGGGCGTCAACCAAATTGTTCAACCGCGGATAGCTTCCCGCCGGCGACGCAGTTTCTCCGCAACAAGCGAGGAGTCGACGTGTGGTGTTTCTCGATGACCTAGCGACCCATCCAACAATTGTCAGCGCTATGAGTGGCGGTATCCAAATCGGCAAGTTCAGAAGGAGTCCAGCTACGCATAACACGGCGGCGGTCAACAGGACAGAAATCCAAAACATGACGGTGAGAGAAGTCACGCGTTGTTGGTTTCTCTCGCTCCAGTTCTCCATGTGGTTTCCGTATCTCCGATCCAAGTGGGCTGCTAGACATCGCAGTGTAGGGGTCCAAGTAACTCGGCATTGATGCCCGCTCGGCTAGCTCAAGTTCGCCTTCTACCTATCTCGAATGGCCAACCTATTCGACTCAGTTCCCCGCGCCAGCCACCTCTTTCGGGATCGTTGCATTCGATCTCGATGGCGCGTTCATATAAGCCGACGTATGTCTCAGCGAGTCGAGCCATTGAAAATTCTGATGCCCGTCGCAACCCCGCTTCGGATAACTGATCCGAAAGATGTTTGTCTTCGAGCACATGCCTCAACCCGGAGTTGAGTGCTGCGACGTTGCCTGGTGGAACCAGGTGCGCCTCATCCCCACCTATCGCAACGTTGCGATATCCGGGCAGGTCGCTCGCTACGACTGGGGTGCCAGCGGCCATCGCCTCTAGCAGCACAATTCCGAAGCTCTCGCCTCGGAGGGAGGGCGCACAAAGAACGTCGGCTCCTTTAATTCTCGAAATTTTCTCTTCGTCGCTTACAGGGCCCAACCACACGACGCGCTCGTCGGAGCCGTACCGAGAACGCAGTTCGTTGGTCTGGGGGCCATCGGACATAACCCAAAGCGTTACGTCTGTCGACATTGAGGCGACCGCTTGCAATAGCACCTCTAATCCTTTGCGGGGTTCGTGTCGACCCACGTAGGCAATGGTCGCGCCTGCGGTGTTCGCCCCAAGCGAGGTACGGAAGTTCTCAACTTCGATGCCATTGAAGACCACCTCGTAGTGGCCTCCTAATGCTTCGTGAGCCATGTCGCGCGCATCTGCGGAGACGGCGGCTCGAACGTTCATCCGAGTGGCGAGCCATCGGACTCCAGGGGTGAGGTACGCCTTGCTCCCTCCGGCCGCGTGCCAGGTCCCCACGATCGGAGCGCTGCGCATAAACAACGCCGTTTGGCAAGGTCCCGGACAGATGGGTTCATGAATGTGTATGACATCAAATTCTTCATCCCTGAAAGCACGAATCGTGCGAAGGGTGCACGCTAGGTCGGGCGCTATCGGCGCGATTGATCCGTTAGCGAAGGTAGGGATACTCGCACCCAATGGGGTTACCCCGGTTTCGGGTGGGGCTCCGTCACATGGACCTAGAACTCGTACCTGATGCCCGAGGACACTCAAAGCTCCAGCTAGTCCGAGAACCTGTGTCTGCACACCACCCGGACTGGTGAGACTGTAGGGCGAAACAATTCCGATCCTCACGACCAACAACGCTAGGTGATGGAAGTCCCAAGGCATACTAAAGCCCTGCGAGTTTCAAGACTCCAGGGTTGAGTCGCTCGGCCAATTGGGTTGGAACAGATGCCATTGTTCGGGAGCCCGCCGGATGAGTATCGCCAGTTCGTCGGCAAGAGCAGCGGTCACTCGTTCAACGTCTTCTTTGACTGTCGCTTGCCGAGTCGTGTCGAGAGGCGGGCGAACAACGCCAAGATGGCCCCCTCCAGGTTGGAAGTAAACTGCTGTCGGCAGAACAGAAGCTCCTGTGCGTAAAGCGAGGAGCGCTGGGCCGCCTGGGAGGGTGGTTCGCTCTCCTAGAAACTCAACTTCGGTGCCTCCTCCGGCAATATCTCGGTCACAAAGAAGACAAACAATCTCATTTCGTTTCAAAGAGGCTGCGATCTCCGACCCAGCAGATGGACCGAGGGGAACAACTTTCATTCCCAGTCTGGAGCGAAAGCCCGCGAACCATTGAAATAGTTCTGGAGGTTCGATCGGTTCAACAACGACTGTGATCGGAAGTTTATTAACTGTTGCCATCCAAAATCCGGCCCATTCCCAGCCACCTAAATGCGGGAGAGCAAGAATGACTCCCTTGCCCCGGCTCAGTGCCTGCTCGACATATTGGTAATCGGGAACCTCTATGCCCTCAGAAAGTCGGGTACTTCGAACTGAGGGCAAGCGAAACGACTCGATCCAATATCGACAGTATGAAGCAAACGCATTTGTCGTAGCGCGTCTGATGTCAGTACTCGTTGCCTCACTCCCCATCGCTCGCCTCATATGGCGTTCAACCATTCGTCGTTTCTCTCGAAACGTCTTGCTGAGTGGAAGCGCAAGTACCTGTGGCACGACAGCGGCTAGCGGCCCGGGCAGTATTCGCGCCGCTATCGCTCCAGCTCGATAAAGCGTCGTGATACCGCGGCCCGGCAAATCAGCCCCGACGGTTCGGGGAAGGAACATCAGGGCTGGCTTGCCGCCAAACCTTGAAGAACCTTTGCAATGCGGTAGCTGAGGTCAATGCCAGCATGACCCACAGCACTGGAATGAGAATCGCGTTGAAACACAGTCCGAAACCGAGAACGACCATCCGTTCAGCGCGTTCCATCAAGCCTCCTTTGGCCTGATACCCCAATAATTCCGCTTTGGCTCTCTCGTAGCTGATCAGAGACGAGACGGCGAGAACAGCCATGGGGAGAAGTGCCATCTTCCCCCCGTTGCTGTCAGCTAGGTGCCATCCAACACCGCATAGCAGCAGACCGTCGGTGACGCGATCGGCCGTCGAGTCGAAGAAAGCTCCGCGTTTTGACGAAGTCCCGGCCGCTGAGGCAACTGCGCCATCTAAAAGGTCTGGAATGGCCGTCAAAATCAAGAAGGTGAGACCCAAACGCAGTTGCCCTTGGCTGATAAACACGCAAGCCGCAACAGACATCAGCAGCCCTAGGCAGGTAAGGAAATCCGCACTAATGCCGACTCGAACCAACATCCGACCGACCGGTCCTACTATGCGATCAACTCCGTTCCGGAAGTTTCCGTCGAACATCAGGTTTCGCTTTCCTGGTCATCTTCAGATTCCGTGGTACGAATCCAATCCTCGGGGTTGTCTTCCACGTATGTGTCGACGATGTGTCCATCAATCGCGTCAACCAGGACAAGTCCTCGACTCACCGGTGGGTCTTCAGCGGAGTAAACAAGCATCTTCCAGGTGGGACGACTCATGAGCCCCCGCCAGCCGAGTTGTGCGCTGGCGTGACCAACGGGGAACCCGACCGCTTGACTTGCCGACACCAACGCTGCGTTCTCGTCGAGACCAAACGCTCGACCAGCTGCGAGACTGTAAAGACCGAAAAGACCAAGTCCGCAGCATCCGATTAATAGTCCCGCGTTAACGAGCACGGGTTCGCCAGGCACGCTAAGAGACCAGATTCCAACCGCGAGCGCGATCGCGACGTATAGCGAGCCCGTTATCGTTCGGCGCTTGTTATCGGGAAACTTGTAGACGCCAACAAACCCTCGATCAAGATCCTCTGGGAGTTCGTCACGTGCTTCGCGGTTGTCCACATTGTTCACGCTACCTGCCACTCATCGCTTAGTGAGGGCTCAATCGAAAGCGCTACGAAGGCGCTCAAGTGTTGAATCTAACGTTTCCGGCAATACTCGGACACCGCCGACTGTGGTCATGAAGTTCGTGTCGCCATCCCAGCGCGGTAACACATGAACGTGAAGGTGGTCGGGTATTCCGGCGCCTGCTCCCCTACCTATGTTGGCGCCCATGTTCACCCCGTCTGGGGTGTATGAAGTTTGGATCGCCCCGATAGTTCTAACCACTAAGTCAAACATCTCAAGACGTGTTGTCGGGTCGAGATCATCGAAGTCAGCGACGTGTTCGTAGGGAAGGACCATGACATGGCCCGTGTTGTACGGGTACGCGTTCAGAATCACCGCTGCGGTCTCTCCGGTGTAAACCAACTGTTCCGGAGAACCGACACGTAAATCCAACACCGAACACAAAACACATTTACCTTCTGAGGCGCGGGAGATTTCGCCTGTCTCACCGCTCACGTAGTCCTGACGCCAAGTGGCCCACATACGATCCAGGCCATCCATCAGAAGGTCCTCAGCGAATTGACAATCATTCGAGACCAACGAGTTTCAGCGCGACTCGGGTTCGATAGCGCGTATTCAGTTGAAGAAGAACAGCAGTAAACGCTTCGATGGCCGTAGCGTTCGACAAGTTTCCACAATCTAGGACCCTCGCACCGGGGATTTTCCCAACAACTTCGGCTACTAAATCGGTGGCTTCTTGATCGTCGCTACAAATCAGTATGTCGCTATCGAGCGGTTGGTCTAAATCGCCTAGTTCTTGTGCCGGAACATGCTGCAATGTCGCAGCAACTTTCGAATCAGGCAACGAAGCTTGCACCGACGCTGCCACAGAGCCGCGTGGAGGAATAAGTGGGACAAATTCGTCGTCGACGCGCGCTAACGCGTTCGACATCGTCACAACCACTTTATTTCTGACATGATCCTCGACACTTCTAGCGGTAATCGCCGCGGCGTCCCATGGAGTGGCAATCACAACAAACTCGCACCTCGCTGCGCCAATGTTGTCTGATGGGGAAACAGCCAACTCGCGTTCGGGCCACCGCTCAATGAGAGTGTCGACGACTTCCATCGATCGATACTTTGAACGCGAGCCGAGCACCACTTCATAGCCAACATCGGCCAACCGTGCTGCCAATGCGGAACCGGCTGGTCCGGTTCCGCCAACAATCCCAATCCGCATGAAGTGCCACGGTACTGTCCGAAGGCGAGATACGGTGACTTCATTAGGAGAGTCGGGATGATGGCGCCGATCGGCGGAGCCGAATACACCAAACGGAGGACAACCCTTATGGGTCTGATGGACAGCAAGAAGCTGCTGATCACCGGGGTATTGACGGATGCTTCATTGGCATTCGAGGTCGCAAAGTTGGCTCAGATGGAGGGTGCCGAAGTGGTGCTCACCGGAGCGGGTCGCGCCTTGCGGCTAACGGAAAGGACGGCCCGTAAGTTGCCTGAGACTTGCGACGTATTGGCTCTTGATGTGACGCAACCGAATGAAATTGAGGCGGTTTTCCTTGATCTTCAGGAACGATGGGGGCGCTTAGACGGTGTCTTGCACGCCATTGGCTTCGCGCCTGAAGCGTGCCTCGGCGGCAACTTTCTCAATGCGGATTGGGAAGATGTAAGCGTCGCATTGCATGTTTCCGCCTACAGCCTCAAAGCATTAGCTGGCGGCCTGCAACCGCTTCTAGCAGAAGCGAACGGTAGCGTCGTCGGTTTGACCTTTGATGCCTCGGTCGCTTGGCCTGTGTACGACTGGATGGGGGTAGCGAAAGCCGCGTTCGAGTCAACCGCTCGCTATCTCGCAAAATCGTTAGGGCCACAAGGGATTCGAGTCAATCTCGTCTCAGCCGGGCCCATTCGAACGATGGCTGCCAAATCGATCCCCGGATTCGGCGACTTCGAAGATGCATGGCAACAGCGAGCCCCGCTGGGTTGGGATGTGCACGACCAAAATTCGGTCGCCCGAACGACGTTGGCAATGATGTCAGATTGGTTTCCTATGACGACCGGCGAGATCATCCATGTTGATGGTGGGTATCACGCCATGGGGGCGTGAAGATAACTCGACCCAAAGGTTGAAGCCACTAGCTGTCTTGAATCAACCTGCCCACTAGGCCGCGCATTACGTCGTCCAACGTCAACACTCCGTAATTTGTCCCTTCAGAGGTGACCAGCGCCAGGTGGATCTGTGATCGTCGCATGAGTTGCAACACCTCGGGCAAGGTGCTGTCTCGGTCAACTCGCAACATCGGCCGAATTAGTTCTGAGTCAAGTGGGTGATCACCGCCCTGCAGCCCTAACAGGTCTTTACTGTGAACAAACCCTCGGACATCGTGAATACCTTGACCATGCACCACAAGCCGCGTGTGTCCCGTTGCCACGATCCGGCGTTCAATCTCCGATATTGGGCAATTCACCGCGACAGAGTGAACATCATTCATTTGGGCCATTACCGAAGTCGCAAGTGTTTCACCAAACGCCAACGCACTTTCGATTAATGCGTACTCTTCATGATCGATTAGCCCCTGATCATGAGATTCGTCCACCATTAACGAAAGTTCGGCAGGAGTCGTGGCCTCGTCCAGTTCAGACGCGGGTTCGACCCTCACCAATCGCAGGATCCCGTTCGAAAACCACAGGAGAGCGCGGACGATGGGTCGCGCGACCAAGAGATACACGGCCATCGGCCGCGCTAAGAACATCAACGTCCGTTCCGGACCTGTGATGGCGAGGTTCTTGGGGACCATCTCGCCCAAGACCATGTGGACTACAACGACGATGCCTAAGGCCACCGCGAAGCTGACGGAATGCAAAACCGTTTCACTGATTTCGCCGAACTGATTGACAAAGCTTTCAATACCCGAGGCCACGGCTGGTTCGGCTAGTCGGCCGACTATCAACGAGCAGACGGTGATGCCTAGCTGGGCTCCACCCAGCGTTGTGAGGACGTCACTTTGCAGGCGTTGCGCTGCAATTGCAGATCGTCGACCACTGCGCGCCTCGGAATCGACAGCAGATCTCATAGCTCCGATCAAGCCAAATTCCAGGGCGACGAACGCTCCGTTGAAAACGATCAAGAGCGACCCGACGGTAATGACCAAAAGCGTCATCGCGTTCCCTCTTGCTCTGGAAGGTGACGCTCCACGACATCTGGACTTTCAACGGCGATGTCAGCAAGTCTGAGATGCTCTTTTCGCACCACCTCGAAGCGCCAGCCTTGCCATTCAATGGTTTGCCCAACGTCGGGAATGAAGCCGAACTGCTGCAATACAAACCCCGCCACAGTTTCGAACGGACCTTGAGGTAACCGCAAACCCAAGAGCTCCTCTACCTCGTCCTTTGAGCTTGTACCTGACACGACAGCACGGCCGTCGGGGTGTTTCGCCGTAACCGGGACGGGTTCGTCGTACTCGTCTGCTATGTCGCCGACCAATTCTTCCAAAATGTCTTCGCGAGTGATCAACCCCGCTGTGCCTCCATGCTCGTCAACGACCACGGCGAGCCGACTAGCTGCAACCTCAAGGTCCACTAACACGCCGTCCAGTTCTCGGTGCTCAGGAACAACGGTAACGGGTCGCAAAATTTCCGATAGCGGAGCCCGTTTCCTATCTGCGGGGGTAAGGGTGAAAACATCTCGCACTTCGACAATTCCCACAATGTCATCAATATCCGCACCGATCACAGGGAAGCGGGAATAGCCACTTAGCTTGGAAGCTGTGACTAGGTCATCGATTTTGTTAGAACTCTCTACTACGACCATGGAGGTGCGAGGGGTCAGCGCATCCGCCGCATCCTTTCGCGACAGTCGCAACGTTCTGGTTATGAGCGTTGCCTCCTCTTCGCCGAGAGTTCGCTCACGCGAGACACGAACTAGGTGTTCTAGGTCTTCCAGCGACCGAAGGGAACGTAACTCCTCTGCCGGCTCAATACCCCCGGTCCGTAAAAGTAAATTCGCTATCCCGTTGAAGGCCGTCGTGACTGGTGCAGCTGCGAGGCCATAGATGCGAAGAACCGGCCCTAGCCACAGACTGGTGCCTAGCGGTCGTGATATCGCGAGGTTCTTCGGGGTCAGTTCACCAAAGACCATTTGTATGAGAGCGGCGATCCCGATCGCCGTTGCGGCCCTTATTGATCCAGATTGCAGACGATCGCCCGACAAATAGTCGAGCAAAGGCCCGATGGTGTCTTCTGCTAACAACCCAAGCAGTAAAGAGGTGACGGTGATACCTAGCTGCGCTCCCCCCAAATGGAAACTGAGACGACTTAACAGTCGTCTCACGATGCGCGCTCTTCGATGCCCCGCATCCGCCATTAGATCGATGCGTTCGACGTCAACCGCGACGAGAGAGAACTCACCGGCAACGAAGACCCCGTTGACAGCGATAAGTATCAACACCACAGCTACACCCAAAATCGGGTCGATGGCCAGAACCTCCGTAAGTCGATCTCTATCCGCGCTTGGTTAGCGCCAAGGTACCCTCAGCAGAATGCATTTGGACGACGCCACCTTCGAACCGGTGCGCGAATGGTCCGATTACCCTCCTGTAGCCGCAACGATTCGCGCCGGGGGCCCTCAGGGCTGGTTGAGGCGCATCAGCCCGATCGTGATGACTCACCGCTGGAGGATTTCCTGGTCAGTGCTTGCCGCTCTGGTAGCGATGGTCGCCCAAATCCTTGTCCCAAGGGTGATCGGGCTAGCAATCGATGGGGCACTCATCGACCAAAGCGGCAGCCTGTGGATCTTCGTCTTGACCCTATTGATACTGGGGGCGGCGAGAGCAGGAGCGACATTCGGCTACCGGTACGGCCTTTACGGAATGGCATTCAAGGTCGAATATCAACTACGGACATTGCTCTTCGAGCATCTGGGTCGGCTGTCTTTCGCCTTTTACGACCGCGTTCAAAGCGGTCAAATAATCAGTCGAGCTAACTCTGACATCAGATCAGTTCAGATGTTCATGGCCTTTGCGCCGATTATGGCGGTCCAATTCTTGAGTTTCGTGATCGCTATAGGCCTCATGGCAGCGATCAGTCTCCCGCTAACTGCAATTACGATGGTCGCTCTACCCGGAGTCTTCGCTATCGGTCAAAGGCTCAGAACGATCATGTTTCCCCTTTCATGGGTCGTTCAGTCCCGTCAAGCTGAAATCGCGACTGTGGTGGACGAATCAGTAAGCGGAGTACGAGTTGTCAAGGCATTCGCAGCTGAGCGTCAACAAATCGAGGCTCTTGCGCGAGGAGCCGAACGTCTCCGGTGGGCGAACCTTCTTCAACACCGAACGCGAGCATCCCATACTCCGTTTATTGAGAATCTTCCCAGGCTTGCGTTGGCGGCAGTGCTTCTGGTCGGCGGCCAGCAGGTCATCAACGGTTCGCTAAGCGTCGGAGACTTGGTGTCTTTCAACCTATACATCCTGCTGCTGCAAGCACCATTCCGATTTGTCGGCATGCTGTTGATCCTGGGCCAGAGGGCCAAGGCGTCAGCTGAACGCATCTACGAAGTTCTCGACGAACCGCCAGGAACCAGCGATAAGCCCGGGGCTGTTGATCTGGTCCCAGCCGGAGGGGCCATTTCTTTTTCTAAGGTCGGCTTTGCTTATGGGACCGAGACCGTCGGTGGAAAAAAGGGAGTGGAAGAACCTCCCAGGGTTCTTCACAATTTCGAGCTCGAAATTCTCGCCGGGCAAAGCATCGCTATTGTCGGACGAACGGGTTCTGGAAAATCGACCGTTGCTCGACTGTTGATGCGCTTTTACGACCTTCAACAAGGCTCCATTTTGCTAGACGGGCAAGACATCGCCTCCGTTACTCAGGCGAGTCTTCGCAGCACCGTAGGGCTAGTACCCGACGAACCATTTTTGTTCTCAACCAGCGTCCACGACAACATCGCCTATGGTCAACCAGGCGCCAGCCGAAGCTCCGTCGAAAAGGCTGCCCGCGCCGCTCAAGCTCACGAGTTCATAGTCTGCTTAGAGAACGGGTACGACACAATCATCGGAGAGAGGGGTTACGACCTCTCGGGAGGCCAGAGGCAGCGGATCTCCCTTGCCCGACTTTTTCTTCAAGACCCGTCGGTCATTATCTTGGATGACTCGACAAGCTCCATAGATGTCGAGATCGAAGAACAGATCCACAGGTCCCTTCGAGAGCTGCTGAAAGATCGCACAACAATTGTGATTGCGCATCGGCTCTCCACAATCGGCCTAGCGCAACGGGTTGTTCTGGTAGAAGACGGTCACATCGTTGCTGATGGCTCCCATCAGTATCTGATGGACAGTGAGCCTCGTTATGTGGAAGCGCTCGCGGCGTCGGTTACTGACGACGGAGACCGAGCATGGTGATGATGGGCCCGCCGGGTGGCGGAGCTTTCGGAGGTCCAAGCGCAACCCAAGCAAGCGCAAGCGCGGGCTTGCCGTTCGCTGGGGTTCCTTCGGAGATGCAGGAAGGTGCTGACCGCGTTCTCCAAAAAGAACCCGAGCATCCTGACCCAGTTTTCTCATTCGAACGATTCGTCACCGATCGCACGAGACTCAATCTTCGAGCGCTGTTCGCGAAGCGGCGCTCCGCGGCTCTTTTCGGATTGGTTCTTCTAGCCGTCGAAACCGTCACAGCTTTATTGGGTCCTGTACTGGTCCAACAAGGCATCGATAACGGTGTCATGAAGGCTGACCGTGACGCTCTGTATAGGGCAGTTTGGCTCTTCGGATTGGTCATTCTCATTAACGGAGTCACTAGTTTTTTACGTCAGCGTTGGAACGGTCGACTTGGTGAAAACATCATGTATGACGTTCGGGTACGGCTATTTAGTCAATACCAACGCATGGGACTCGACTGGTACACCTCTGAGAAGTCCGGTGTGCTGCTCAGCAGAATGACCTCCGACGTGGAGGCTTTGACGCTGCTGGTGAACGAAGGCTTCGTGAACCTGATCATTCAAGCTCTCACCATCTCGGTAGTAACGGTCGTTCTCTTTTCCTACAACGCTCAGTTAGCGCTCCTATTGCTGGCTTTGGTGTTACCTCCGTTAGTCGGTATGACCCTATGGTTTCGACGCGTCAGCGAGCGTGGCTATCTCGAGGTACGAGACCGAATTGCTTCCGTGCTGGCAGATCTTTCCGAGAATCTTGCTGGGGTTCGTGTCATTGCTGCGTTGAACCGCCGTCGCCAAAACAGTGAGCTTCACAGAACAGTTGTAGGTGCCTATCTCGATGCCAATTTGTACACCGCTCGCGCCGGAGCGATCTACGGGCCCGCTACCGAAGGAATTGGCATAGCGGCCCAAGCGATCGTGCTGCTGATCGGTGGATGGATGGTGAAAGATGGAACTCTGCAGTTGGGTGAACTGACAGCTTTCGTTCTCTTCGTGAACACTTTCTTTGCGCCTATCCAGCAAATGGTCCAGTTGTACAACACGTATCAGCAGGGACAGTCGGGACTACAGAAAATAGCTGACATTCTGGCAACCGAACCCTCTATCACTCAGGCGCCGAACGCACCTGTACTTCCCCCGATCGTCGGCAGCATCGAGCTGAAGTCGGTGACGTTCGCATACAACCAAGACTCCGAGGTTTTGCATAACATCGATTTGTTGATTGAGCCTGGTGAGACTTTCGCTCTGGTAGGGGCCACTGGTGCTGGCAAGAGCACTATTGCGAAACTCATTACGCGTTTCTACGATCCCAGTGCGGGTTCAGTAACAATCGATGGCCAGGATCTCCGCCAAGTTGATATTGACTCTCTACGCAATCAATTAGGTGTCGTCCCGCAGGAGCCCTTTCTTTTCCACGGCACGATTCGCGACAACATCGCCTTCGCTCACCGCAGCGCAACGACGGAAGAAATCAATACCGCAATTGACCATGTCGGATTGACGGAAGCGGTCCAACAACTACCCGATGGCATCGACACCCTGGTGCATGAACGCGGGGTGTCGTTGTCGGCCGGAGAACGTCAACTGCTTGCACTCGCGCGAGCGTTTATATCGAGGCCGCGGGTAATTGTTCTAGATGAAGCGACATCGAGCCTCGATCTCCGTTCTGAAGCGCAGATAGAACAAGCATTGGAAAGCTTGCTTGAAGGCCGCACCGCAGTTCTGATCGCACATCGCCTCGCGACAGCAATGAAGGCCGACCGAATTGGGGTGGTAGACGCTGGAACGATCATCGAACTGGGAACACATGAAGAGTTAGTCGGACTAGGGGGACGTTACGCGGAGATGTTTGAGACTTGGATGTCTCACGTTGAGAGCGACACGTCGGCCGAGTCAGCTCCCCTTTCGGATTAACTGATTCAATCTGGCAAGCTTGGCTTTGTGACCCTCGTCTCTTCCTCAGCGGTACTTCGCGACGTTTCGGTGAAATACGAAGGCACAACGGTGTTGGGGCCAATCAACCTCAATATTTCATCTTCGGAACGTTGGGTAATCCTTGGTCCGAACGGGAGCGGAAAGACCACTCTCATCAAGATCTTGTCGCTCTATCGCTATCCCACCACCGGCACTGTTGAGGTTCTCGGGGAGACGTGGGGTGCCACCGATGTCCGAGCGCTCCGCCAACGAATCGGATTGGCTTCGTCGTCGCTGCGAGATCAGTTCAGACCAGATATTCAAGGGCTCGACATCGTGATGACTGCTCGACATGGGGCACTTGAAACCTGGTGGCATAACTACTCTGAGCAAGATCGCTTAGCTGCTATGGATTGTTTGAACAGGGTCGACGCGGCGGCTCTCGCTATGCGCCGATTTCACACAATGTCTTCGGGAGAACAGCAACGTGTGCAGCTCGCTCGGACTCTTATGGGCGATCCGGGCTTACTGTTGCTGGATGAACCGACGGCTGGGCTTGATCTGGCTGGACGAGAACAACTCGTGAACAGTTTGGCCGCGGTCGCGGCAGATCCTGAGACACCTGCAACCGTGCTCGTCACACACCACACTGACGAAATTCCACCGGGATTTACTCACGGCCTGTTACTCAGAGGAGGCGCCGTTATGGCTTGTGGAGCTCTTGACCAAATCCTCACTGCTGAGTCTCTATCTAAGTGTTTTGGACTGAGTCTTCGCCTTGAGAAAAGGGACGACCGGTGGTTGTCATGGGCTACTAGCTGATCCGACTTATGACGTTTGAAGCTAAGCAACAGTCGTTAGTTTTCGGCGAGGTCGCAGAGATTTACCATCGTTACCGACCTGGATATCCCGATGAACTTTTCGAATGGATCCTGACAACCTGTCAGACCTTAACTACTGATCTTGTTGTTGATGTTGGGTGTGGCACGGGCAAGGCGTCCTTTCCGCTCATCGAACGGGGGTACGAGATCGTAGGTTTGGAGCCGGATCCGGCTATGGCTTCCATAGCCCTACGAGAGTTACAAAACAGCGGCCTGTTTTCGGTCGAAGAATCCACCCTTGATGATTGGACGGACCACACCAGGAACGCCGCTTTGGTTATAGCGGGCCAATCATGGCATTGGACAAACCCGGCCACCCGTTTTCAACGCGCCGCTTCGCTTCTTGGTTCGAATGGTTGGTTATGCGTTTTCTGGAACCGACCTGAGCTAGCAAAACAACCATTCGACACGGCTACTGATCTGATTTACGCCGAACTCGCGCCCGAGTTCAAGAACAAGTCATACCCGGTTCGGTTACCGGGTTCTAAGGCAGCCATTAGTGCCGAGACTCCTGCAGAAGAAATCAACCTCAGTGGCCTATTTGGACCGGTGGAAGAATTTCAGATCGCGTGGGAGCTCAAAATAAGTACCCTCCAGCACATACAAAATCTCCGTACTCAATCTGACCACAGAATGCTTAAACCATCAGTGTTAGAGGATCTTTTGATACGAATCGCGGAGCAGATCGATTTAGCCGGAGGCAGTTACCGGCAGCCCTTCACGACGCACGCTTACGCGGCGAGGCTTTCTGTCTGAGAAAATCTCTCTATGACTACTCATGAAGATCACATTCGTTCCTATTTTGAAGCATGCACTTCAGGTTCAGATGAAGACGTAGCGAAACATTTCACCGACGACGCTGTGATCTATGACACAAATCATTCTCCCATCGTGTCCGCCGGATCCATCGGAAAGTTTTGGAATCAGATTCGGACTAAATGGACGGGCGCGAGATGGGTAGTAGAGCGGGTCGTGGAGAGCGGTGACTCTGCGGCGATCGAGTGGATGATGGAAGGTGAGCATCTCGGGGAAAGTTTTTCCGTAAGAGGCAGCGAGCATTACAGCTTTGAAGGCAACCTCATCGAAGAGATCCGTCAGTACTGGATTTTCGACCCTCAAAGCCCTGGTGGTGGCCTAATCGGTTATCCCTACGAACAACACAACCGCATAGGTTCTCATGACTAAAGACGATCATGATTCGACCCCAGACGTTCATCTGGTTTATCCCGACTCGCAGCTTTCCCAGCGAAGTCGTTCGGCTAAGGCGTTGCGTAGGCTCGGCAACGCCTTTGTCCGCCATCGGGTCAGCGACGCGGAGTTGGAAGCAATTGCCCAGTGGGCTGATACTGCTGCTTCGGATCTAGAACGCTCGGATCCTGTCGCCCGACCATCAGACTATTTTGAACGTCGATATAGCGACCCTCAACCTGGTGACGGCGCTGAAGTGATCGCCTTCAGTGACAGGACCTTTAGCGGACCGGCCAATCCCATGGGCGTCGAGGTTGAACTGCGTCGCGTTGGGGATCGAGTGCGAAGCAAAGTCATTTTCGGGGCTGCCTTTGAAAGCGCCCCTGGGAGGGTTCATGGGGGTGCGGTTTCGGCGTTGATTGACGACACCATGGGATATCTGATGGTCGTCATCGGAGAGGCTGCCTACACCGCTCGCCTTGAGGTTGACTACCGAGGAGGGGTCCCAGTTGACCACCCAGTGTGGTTCGAAGCTTGGGAAGCAAGCCGTGAGGGTCGCAAACTCAAGGTTGAGTTGAACGTCCGTCAAGACAAGGATGGAGTCCCCGACGAAGTTGCTGATCCGTTGATCACAGCTGAAGGCCTATTCATCATTCCAACTGGAGAGTCTTCATAACAGTTGTTGAGTCTTGAAGGGCAGTCGTTGTCGCGCTTACCAGCCTGCCTTGTTGTGTAGCAGCTCGGTGAACGGAGTGTCCTTATTAGGGCCGGGTTCTTTAGGAAGCCCGAGCACCCTTTCTCCGATGATGTTTCGCTGCACTTCATCTGTGCCCCCGTAGATCGACGGGGCCGGGGAAAATATGGCCATCTCTTGAAGGACACCAGCGGTCACCGACTCCTCGCCCCAAAGAGTCATCTCAGGTCCGAGGATCGAGCCGGCGATCTCGCGGGTTCGATGCAGCGCCGAGGTCATGAGGATCTTGGCAAGGTTGCCTTCGCCACCGGTTTGTTGACTTGCGTGACGGGTGCGTTGCGAGTTCATACGCATCAATTCAAGTTCGGTGTGTAGTTGAGCGAGGTCTTGCCGGATACGCCCATCATCGAGTTTTCCGCGTTCCTCCGCGAGTTCTTTGAGTAGTTGCAGGGTCCCTGGACCAACTCCGCCAGCCGCCAAAGCCAAGCGCTTTCCAATGAACGAGCCAGCTGGTCTTTCCAAGTGACCCGCAATGCTGCCAGGATGCGCGGCTGCATAGGCCAAGCCATGTCCCCCGCCAATCCCTGCGCGTTCCACCGTGAGGGTGGTGTTGGCTACGCGCCAACCGTCGTTCAGTTCACCAATGAGGTCCTGATGGGACACGCGAGCCTCGTCGATAAAGACTTCATTGAATAGAGACCGGCCTGTCATTTCGCGCAAAGGTCGGACTTCGACTCCTTCTTGTCTCATCGGAAACGCGAACCAGCTGATCCCGCGATGTTTCGGAGCGTCTGGATCGGTCCGCGCAATGAGCATTCCCAGATCGGCGTGTTGTCCTTCCGACGTCCACACCTTTTGTCCGGTGATCACCCATTCGTCGCCGTCCCGAATTGCCTTGGTTTGAAGACCGGCTAGGTCACTACCGGCACCAGGTTCCGAAAAAAGCTGACACCAAGCGTCCGTGCCATCCAAGATGCGTGGGACATACCGGTCAATTTGGGTGTCGCTGCCGTGAGCGAGAATTGTTGGTGCAGCCAGCAGCATGCCCAGGCCGGCGGGCGATCCTATTGCGCCGCGTTCTCGCAGCGCAGCAGCGAGAATCCGTGTTTCGGTGCGGCCCCATCCTTTGCCGAATGGTTGAGTAAGGCCGGGGTTTGTTAAGCCCGCCGAGGAGAGACGTTGCCACCATTCACGAACCGCTATATCTGGATCCCAGTTGGCGTCAATCCACGCGTCTAATTCAGCCCGCAACTCATTGCTCATGGATAGCTCCGATAGAAGTTTCGTTTGGGTCAGTATTTCTAACTCTCTTCACGCTATCGGCGGGTGGGAGTTAGGGAACGGCGAACGTCGGGGGTAGCTTCAGAGTTGTCAATCCACCTACCGGGGGCAGCGTTGACCGGATCAGCTCGATTAACCATCGACCGCGTACATCATTATCGAGACACAGTGCGGGCCTACCAAGTGCGGGTAGATGGCCAACAGATTGGGCGCGTCAAGGATGACAAATCTGAGACTTTCGAAATTCAGCCAGGGATACATGAGGTCAGAGTGCGATTGATGTGGCTGCAGAGCCCTGCTGTGGAGCTCAGAGTTGAAGCGGGAGACGAGGTGCTTTTACGGACCGGCCCTAACGGAGGAATAATGCAGGCCTGGCGTATTTACGTTGCTCCTCACACTGCACTGTTTTTAGAACCAACAGATCCTTGATCAGCACTTCTGGGATCACGGCAATTCGATCTTCGTTATTGCTTGGTGCACGACGCGGGACCTAATCAAGAAGTTCGTCATATCTCATAGGGGATAGGACCCGGTATTTACAGGGAAAGTTATTCGCTGGTCTCAGAAGTGCTCGGCTGAACAAGCCAATACAGAAGCACCAAATTTCCGAAGGGCACGAGCCCAAGTAGCAGCCATGTTCCTTTTCGACCAATGTCATGTAGGCGACGTACACCCAATGTGATCAGCACCCAGAGATAGGCAATGCCGTAGAAGATCTCCGGCCCCCATTCGTCGGATTCGATGCCGAAAATGACGGCAAAGATTCCCCCAAGGACTAAGAACACAAAGGGGTGGATGAGGAACGGCCACCAAAAAGCGGGTCGCGTGGTTCGGCCCTTCAGATCTCGGAAACGACGCCAGGACTCCAGGTAGTACCCAATGATTTTCATCGGGGCACAGTAGCCCCACGTCCCCGAAGGGTCTAACCCAGGCTAAAGAAATATGGGGTTAACTCAAGAGGTGGTTGCATATTTCGCAGCGTTGGGGTTCTCCTCGTAGGACTGAAGCGCGTGCCTTTTCGTTCCGGTTCCGCAAGATCGCCGCGCATGACTGCTGAAGCAGACCCCCGGCATTTGCGTGTCCATCGGTCGGGGTAACGCAACACTTAGGTTGAGATTTTCACGATTACGCATCGATCGCACCGCCGTCAGTCTTGAAATCCATGCCCGTTAAGTGCCAGGCGGCTTCACTGGCCACAAATACGACATATCGACCGATGTCCTCCGGGTCGGGTATGCGGTCCGTCAAGTTAGGCATCGAATTGTCAAGCGCCCAGCGTTGCACTTCTTCCCATCCGTGAATGTCGTGACGCGCGGCCCGCCGCTGGAGCATCTCCCGAACTTCTGAGGTAGCGATCATGCCTGGACTTACCAAGTTCGCGGTAACCCCAGATCCACGGAGCTCTTTTGCAAGACTCCGCACTACCACAGGTAAGGAACCTTTCGACCCGTAGTAGTCCGGGTTGCGTTCGCTTGGTCGCTCCGTTCCGACGGTCCCTATGAAAATAATTCGCCCCCACCCTCGTTCTCGCATCGACGGAAGGACCCGCTGGGTAAGTCGAATTCCGGTCAGGACGTTGGTTTCCCAACCTTGCTTCCATACTTCAGCCAAATCCGTCCATTTAGTACTGCCGGGAGCTCCGTAGTTGTTTACGAGCACGTCGACAGGGCCGTAAGCCTCCTCGACCTGACTTACCACGTGCTCCGCGCCCTCCGAAGTTCCTAAATCGCCATGCACAGCGACCGCGTTGCCGTTATTCGTTCTGATGTCGCTAACTACTTCATCGGCTTGACCTGACTCATGGCCGTGAACGGCGACAAGACCGCCTTCTTGCGCGAAGACTCTTGCGGTTCCTGCTCCGGTCCCGCGATAGGAACCTGAAATCAAAACCACTTTGTCTTTTATGCCGAGTTCCACAACGGACCTCCTACCACCTATTCGATGCGTGCCGCTGTTGCGGTGGCGACGTCAAGTAACCGGTTGTCGTTACCGACATCAACGACTCGTATTCTGCTCGTCACTGTGTCTTGGTCGATTCGCAATGGTTCGCCTTCGACCCTGAAGGGACCGGTCTTAGCCTGCGCGAGATAATGGACGTCGGCGCTGGTGCAGCGCGCTGGTGCTTTGTGGGTCAGCCGACATAGGTGCGCGGCCATCGCATCAACCAAGACAGCCACAGCACCACCCTGAATTGAGCCAAAAGAATTGTGAATGCGCGAGTGGTGCGGCAGCTGTATTACAGGTTCGTCTGGGTTGGTGTCGATGCGGAGGTAATCATCAAGCATCGGCCGAGGATGTTCTTCGTCATCTTCCGCATAATCCACTACCTGGCCCTTTGCCGTGCCCACACTCGGATTGTCGGTGCGGGCGGGAAGGCGGGCGTAAGTGCATGTTGATCTCGCTATTTCACCAGATAAATCGCGTATGGCGGTTTCGGTAACGACATTGTTGCGGCCAATTCGTAGCGGTCGACACTCCGCAATTACTTCTGTTCCTTCCGCCTTTCGAGCAAGTACGGTGCCCAGCTGCAAAGTAGCCACCCAATCTGGGGCGACTTGCATTACGCCATGGTGTCCGGCAACAGAGTCGACCAGGGTTGCGATAGCACCCAATCGAAGCCAACCTCCCTGGTCTAAGAGGTCCGGGAGTATCGGCATCGTCGCGCTGATATTGCCTTCGTCGTCGACTTGGTGACAGAGCCGGAGATGTCGGAGGATGTGCCGTGTGGGGGGATACGACCTGGCCATTTAAGGCTGCTTCGATGCTAGGAGGCGTTCCAATTCAGTCCATAGTTGCTCCACGGCGGCGTCTAACGAGGCGAGGTCGCTCCCATTTGCGATGACGAACTGTGCGACGGAGCGGCGTTCCTCATCAGAGGCCTGTGATTCGATCCGAGCAATGGCATCTTCTCGTGAGACACCTCTTTGAGTTGCTAGGCGATCAAGACGATCCGACATGGGTGCCTCGACGACCACCACCACTTCGTAGGGATGTTTAGTGGCGTACCCGAGTCGGCTCTCAACGAGAACCGCCATGTCGTAAATGATGATGGAGTTTGGACTCTTAATTGCGTCGACCCGTTGGTCGAGGAGCTCGTTGATCGCGGGGTGGGATATTTCTTCCAGCGCAGCTAGTTGTTCTTCGTCACCGAAAACAATGCCGGCTAGGGCAGCCCTGTTTATCCCTCCGTCAGAACTAGACACGCTCTCCCCGAATCGATCTATCACGGCTGACACCGCAAGACCTCCCGGTTCGATGATCTCTCGACCAAGCGCGTCGACATCGATGACCTCAGCTCCGCGGTGGGAAAGTAATTCGGCAACGGTGGACTTTCCTGCCCCCATGCCGCCAGTCACGCCGACAATCAACATCTTCCGTTGGCGTTAACCGCCGACACGCCCTTCAGGTGCATCGGTTGGAGGTCCTGCAAACGCCTGGGCAATTTCCATCCATTCAGCGGCGAGATCTCCTTGAATCTCAAGGTCGGCTTCTTGAGGGCGGCGGCGTTGGGTGACAACGAGACAGAATTGGTACGAGTCGGCGATGACTGCGTCTTCACAATCGTTCGGTCCCCAAGTCCAAATTTCGCCGCCCGGGGAAGTCAGTTCCACTCGAACAGGTCCCTGAGGAGGTTCTAACCCTCTGTTGACATAGCTCCAACCTCTTGTAGTTACGCCAATATGTGCGACATGACGCAAACGCTCTGATTGCGGATATTCCGCGCCGAAAGTGTCGGCAACATCGTGGCTGTGGGACCAAGTTTCCATTAGCCGGGCAGTCGCGAAGGAGAGGGCGCTCATGTCGGGTCCAAACCATGGGATTCGATCTTTGGGGCCGAGGGCACGAAAGGCTCCGTTCATGCGATTTCGTTCTCCCATGAACCACTTCCACAGTTCAGTGCCCGTCAGCGATCGCACATCAAGGCCACCGAAGCTGTGAAGGTCGCCCTCGCCTTGAAGCATCCTGGTCTTTGTTTTTTCAAATTCTGTGGGGTCAAGTACTGCGAGGCTGGCCGCAACATCTGCCATACCCAAGTGAATGATTGTCTCGTGAGAGTCCCAACCGTCAGCGGGCGTCGGCAGCCGCCACTCATCCTCGGTCAACCCGTCAATAACTTCTCGCAATGCGTCTGTCTCAGCGTCAAGGTCGTCACAAATTGCCCTCATTCTTGGGACCCTACACCGACGCGGCCGCTCGCTTCTGCTTGAACCAAGATGGCGGCTACCGTGAACAGCGCATCTTCGACCTAGGAGGGATAGTGAGCCAGCCTCTTTGGACCCCAACCGCCGCCCGCCGCGAGTCCACCAATTTGTGGGCTTTTGCAGAACGGGTGGGGGTATCTCTCGGGGCCGGAAGTTATGACGACCTCCATCGTTGGTCGATCCAGGAAAGCGGAGAATTTTGGCGGGCGGTGTGGAACTTCGCTGAGGGCATCGGCGACCTCGGAAACGTCGACCTTGAGCAGGGTGCTGGCTCTAGCTCACGATTTTTCCCTAATGCCAGCATCAACTTGGCTGAAAATTATCTGAAACGTACCGACGATGAGATCGCTATCAGCTACCGAGGTGAGAACGTCGTGGAACGCGATCTGTCCTTCGGTGAGTTGCGCGGAGCTGTTGGTCGGGTTCAACGCGCTCTGCAGTCAGAAGGTGTTCAATCCGGCGACCGCGTGGCAACGCTTCTGCCCAACGGCCCTGAAGCGGTCATTGTGTTTCTTGCGGCAGCGAGCATCGGTGCGATCTATTCATCAACAAGTCCAGATTTTGGTGCCGCCGGAGTGCTTGACCGTTTCGGTCAGATCACACCAAAGATACTTGTAGCCACCGACTGTTATTTCTATTCCGGCGTCCGTCATGACATCACCAATAAAGTCGTGGAGGTAGCGAACGGCCTCCCTTCGTTGCAGCGTTTGGTGATGGTGGGATATGGCGACCGCGAACTTGACATTTCGCTGGTTCCGAATTCGGTTGGATTCGATGAGTGGACATCTGGATCGGTAAACGTTGAACCAGTTTTTGTTCGGTCAAGTTTCGATCATCCGATCTATGTGTTGTATTCGTCAGGCACGACAGGAAAGCCAAAGTGCATTGTTCATAGAGCGGGTGGGGTGCTACTCAAGCACTGGTCCGAGCAGTTGCTTCACTGTGATCTACGTGCCGGCGATCGGCTGATGTATTTCACCACCACTGGCTGGATGATGTGGAACTGGCTCGTCGCCGGTCTCGCGTGTGACGTCTCTCTAGTCCTCTATGACGGTTCTCCCTTTCACCCGAGCCCATCTCGCTTGTTCGATATAGCGGACGAGCTCGGTCCACGGCTTTTCGGGCTCAGCGCGAAATACATCGAAGCCACTATGAAAGAAGGACTTCGACCCCGTGATACCCACACGCTCGCCACTGTCGAAACAGTCACCTCCACAGGTTCGCCCCTGGCACCTGAAGGGTTCGATTGGGTGTATCAGAATCTGAAATCTGACGTACACCTTGCATCGTTTTCTGGAGGTACGGATATCTGCGGTTGCTTCGTCATTGGCGATCCCACGGGTCCCGTTCATCGGGGCGAAATTCAGGTGCCGGCACTGGGTATGGACGTAGCTGTTTTCGATGACCTTGGAAATCGGCTATCCGAAGGGACGCAGGGTGAGTTGGTGTGTTGTAACGCTTTCCCCTCTATGCCTCTCGAATTCTGGGACGACCCGGAAGGCATCAAATACCATGACGCTTACTTCGCTCGATTCCCTGGTGTGTGGCACCACGGTGACTTCGCTGAGTGGACTGCTGACGGCGGAATGATCATTTCGGGGAGATCGGACGCAACTTTGAATCCGGGTGGAGTGCGGATTGGAACAGCCGAAATTTACCGCCAGGTGGATCTGATTGATGAGGTGCTTGAAAGCATCGTGATAGGCCAACAAATCGAATCAGACACGCGAGTGGTTCTTTTCGTTCGACTTCGCGAAGGCCTCGACCTGGACGACGAATTGACTCAGCGCATACGTGCTCAGATTCGTTTGGGAGCTTCTCCACGCCATGTGCCAGCGGTAGTTGCTCAAGTACCCAGCATTCCGCGAACTCGTAGTGGGAAGCTCGTCGAGTTAGCGGTTCGCGACGCTGTTCACGGTCGTTTGGTGACCAACGTCGAAGCCATCGATGATCCCCAGGCACTGAACTATTTCCGTGATCATCCAGCGTTGGCCTGAAGGTCTGAGACGGTTACTTCGCTGTTAGCTCAACGCGGATTTTACGATCGCTGCGACTTCTTCGGGCTGGTCGAACTCCGCGTGATGTCCTGCTTGTTCCACCAGGTGCGTGCTCACAACATTGGGAAGTATCTGTGCCCACTTGTCTAAATATGACGGTGGGATGATTTGATCCATGGCACCGTGCACCAACGTGACGGAATTTTTTACTAGGTGAATTCTGTCGCTGATACCAAACTCAGGTATTGGCCAAATAAGTTGAGCCGAGGCCGTTCGGGTGAGATACCGGTCGACGCCGTGTTCGACAAGTAAATCGGCGGGCATGTCTTCTACGTCGTCAAAGAAACTGGCTGATGCTGCCGGATCAGCTGTCAACATTCTGCGTTGATTAGTCAAAGTGGTCGCGAAAGGGTCTGCGACCGGATCCTCTGGGTCCCACAATCCGTAGGGCGCAATCAGCACCATCGCGTCGAAGGCCTCGGGTCGAATCGCGGCAAGTTCCAGCGCCACCATCGCGCCGACGCTTGACGCGACAATCGGCGTTCCGGTAACACCGGCTACGTCGATGAGTTCGCTTGCTGCGACAACCCAATCGTGAAGATTTCTGAGGCCATTTGTTTCACTTGAACCGGTGAAACCGGGAAGACTCGGCGCTACTACCCGCCAGCCACTATTTGCCAACGCCTTAAGAAACGCGTGTTCGCCGGGATTACCAAGCATCCCATGTAAATAGGTAATCGGAGCGCCTTCACCGCATGACACAAGCCCGACGTGGCCTTCTCGAAAGGGCAGCGTCTCAGTCGCATAGCCAGTCAACTGACTGGAACCTCAGGCACATCTCTGCGAGCAGGCTGCTCGAGTGGTTGAGGCCACCACAGATCTTCGAACTCGTCCTCGAAAATGCCGCTGACTTCGGGCATCACTTTGGTGGCGTACATTTCGGTGTTGTAGCGCACGAGGTCCTTGTGCATGTTGCCGAAGTGACAAAAGGTCATGAGATGGCCGATGTGCATCGTGGTGGCTAGTTCATGGACCTGTTCTGCAACCTGAGTGGGATCCCCCAAGATCACGTAGCCCTTCTCAACCATTTCTTCGAAGCTGAGTCCTTTAGGGAATCCACCTCCCCCCGCCGGTTTTCTTGCTTCGGAGCGCGCCGTCGCTTCTCTGGCGGCGCGTTCAACCATTCCTTCAACCCCTGCCCGAACTGTGTTCGGAGTCTTGTATCCGGGTGGGTCAGCGAAGCCAGCGTAAACATGCAGACAGGTGTTGAAGAAGTACTCGGCCGGTTCACGATAAAGATCCCATGCTTCTTTTTCGGTGTCGGCGACCGCAATGAATTGAGCAAACCCCCCTTGAAAAGGATTTGCCTCTTTCCCTGTCTCTTGGACCTTTTTCCAGAAACCCTGCATGGTTTTCAGGCCTGCTTTGTATCCGAAATAGCTGAGGTAGCAGTACACGAGGTCTTGCTGAGCGCACCAGTCCCACGTATCCACCGAGCCGCCTCCGGGGATCCATATCGGAGGATGGGGCTGTTGGACGGGGCGAGGCCAGACGTTGACATAACGAAGTTTGTTGTACTTACCGTTGTAGGAAAAGACTTCGTCTCGCGTCCAAGCTTGACGAATGAGGTCTACGCCTTCGTGGTACCGCTCTCGGAGGGTCGCTGGATTCTGCCCATAGGCGAAGATGGTGTCCATTGGCGAGCCAACCGGAAATCCGGCAACCATGCGTCCTCCGGTGATGCCGTCCAGCATCGCGATTTCCTCAGCTACTCGCAGGGGAGGGTTATAAAGCGCAACTGAGTCTCCGAGCACAATGATGTTCGTTTCGGGACAATTTCTGCTGAGGGCAGCAGCGATAATGTTGGGGCTCGGCATCAGCCCGTAACCGTTGGAATGATGTTCGTTGACGCCCACGGCGTCAAACCCGCAACCAGCCGCGAACTCAAGTTCATCCAGGTATTCGTTGTAAGTGCGATTGCCCACTTCGGGGTCGTAAAGAGCGGGGTCGATGTCGACCCATACGGACCGGTGCTCTTCGGGGAAGTCAGGCGGCAGTTCCGGATATGGCATGAGGTGAAAGAAAATGCTTTTCACAGTGGCTCCCACAGGTAGAGGCTTCTGATGCAAATGTAGCCTTGATGGGACTTTCTTAGCTGTTTCCCCATCGGAGTGGCATTCTGATCAGGTGGCAAATATCACATTGACCCAAAGTCTCGACTGGGCTTTGCGGTGAACGTTGACTCAACCGATCAAAGACGTGGCGTCCCAGCTGCTGCCATAGCGATGGTGGGGTGGGCAGCGTCGGGGGTCATTGCTAAAGGCATCTCCGAGTTAGGCGCCCTGGCAGTTGTCTTTTGGCGGATGTGGATCTACGCGGCAATCGTTCTTCTTTTCTTAAAGATGAGAGGGACTCCACTGCGAAGAGAGTCGCTTCGTGTTTCGTGGCGCGGCGGCATTGCACTCGGTGCTGACATCATGCTTTTCTTCACGGCGTTGCGGCTAACGACCGTCGCTAATGCAACCGTTATCGGCTCATGTCAACCACTGCTAATGCTGTTAATAGCAGGGCGCATTTTCGGAGAGCGTCCTAGGCGTCAGGACTGGGGGATGGCGGCTGTCGCAATTATCGGGGTCGGTCTCGTCATGTTTGGGTCGACGGGTATTCCCGGTTGGAGTCCGCGGGGTGACCTCTTGTCGGTGGCAACAGTCGTAGCCTGGACCGCATACTTCGTTTTCTCGAAACTGAGTAGCCGCCACATCGAGTCGTCGCAATACACCGGGGCAACGGCGTTGATTTGTGCCCTGTTCGCGACTCCGTTTGCGCTGGCTTCCGGCCAGGTCTTCGATATGCCTTCGGCAAACGCTTGGATGTGGCTCGTCGTTCTTTCGGTGGGACCCGGTTTTACTTCTCACATGTTGATGAATTGGGCCTTAGGTCTGATACCTGCCTGGCTTGGGTCAACGCTGACTCTAGGTATCCCCGTTACGGCAACAATCATGGCCTGGGTTTTTCTCGGCGAGGAGGTAGCTGCCATTCAGTTTCTGGGTATGGCAGTGGTGCTCCTCGCTCTTGGGGTCATTGTGCTTGGCCAGTCCAAGTCGACGCAAAGCGACATCAGCTAGTCTCATCGACCCTTCCACTCTGGTTGACGCTTCTCAGCGAAGGCTTTAGGTCCTTCGCGGGCATCCTCGCTATCCATCATTGCTCTGACAGCGGGATAGTCGGCATAGAAGGCGTCACCTAATGGAAGATTCAGGCCTCGCATTGAAGACTGTTTGGTCGCCCTGATTGACATAGGAGCACCTAGCATGATGTCGTCAATAAGTAGATCTAGAGCGCTGTCAAGCTCCGCGTAGGGCACTACTTCATTGATTATCCCTATCTCCTGTGCCCGTTGCGCTGTCATCGATTTTCCAGTCAAGAGATACTCCATGGCCAGCTTCAATGGGACTTGCCGCGGCAGACGGTGAACTCCCCCGCCCCCCGCGTAAATGCCGCGCCGCGGTTCGGGGAGCCCAAATTCAACATGTTCAGCTGCTATCACCAGATCGCACGCCATAGCGACTTCGAACCCTCCGCCGAGTGCAATCCCATTCACACGCGCTATCAAAGGTTTGGGGTAGTCAAACCGTTCGATCAGTTTCGTTACTTCGCTCATTAGCTGCGAATCGGCCCGTCTCTCCTCCTCGGAAGCATGCTGAATCTGCGACAAGTACTTCAGGTCCCGCCCAGCGCAGAATGCTTTATCTCCAATCCCGGTGACCACGACAATCCAAACATCATCATCTTCAGCCGCGTGATCAAGTAGATCGCTCCACTCTTTGTGGGCCGGGGTGTTGATCGCGTTTCGGACTTCGGGCCGATTGATTGTTATTCGGACGACATGAGGTCGAGTCATCTCGTAAAGGAAATAATTAGGGGTCCAATCAAGTTGCTGCATGAGTTGATCGTAGGCAGCTATGCAACGTGTAGGTCGGACGTGCTGGACTGTAAGTATGGATTACGAACCTCGGGTAACAAGTCGGACATTTGAAGGTAGCGAGAATGATTGAGGAACACCTCACCATCAACACCGGAGAGGGGGAGATGGCGACCTTCCTTGTCCGCCCTGAATCGGATGGAGCTCTGCCAGTCATCTTGTTCCTGATGGATGCACCGGGGAAGCGAGAAGAGCTTCACGATATGGCGCGACGAATTGCGGCGACCGGCTACTACGTCATGTTGCCCAACCTTTACTACAGAGACGTTCCCTCTTTCACCATTCATCGAGAAGATCCAGCAAGTGCCAAATACATGGCGAAATTAATGGGAAACGTTTCAAACGCAATGGTGGCCCGCGATGCCCTCGCGCTACTCACCCACGCTGCCGCAGACCCCGCCGCCAATGAAACGCTCGTGGGCACGACGGGTTACTGCATGAGCGGACCTTTCGCATTATGGTTGGCCGCTGAATTCCCAGAAGTTGTGAGGGCCGCTGCATCAATTCATGGCGTTCGATTAGCAACCGATGCCGACGATTCGCCCCATAGAAGAACCGTCGACATCGGGGGCGAGGTACTCCTCCTGGCAGCAGAGTTCGATGACTGGGTTGATCGACCTCATTTCGATCGCATCGTGAGCGCTTTGGACGCTGCTGAGGTACAACATCACGCCGAATGGATAGACGGCGTTCATCACGGATTCGTGTTTCCACAACGACCGAAATACGACAAACCGGCCGCCGAACGTCATTGGGAATTACTTCATTCGATGTTTGACCGGACCCTAAAGTCACCCTCATGACAGTTGTGCCCGCATCATGTAGTCGCCGAGCGGTAGCCGACCCACCCGAAGTGTCGGCCGCTAACCCAGTCCACGATGAAAGCGCCACCGGATACGGTTACGCGGGGGGGATTGTCGCCGGTATTCACACCTACGGCTGGATGGTCCCAGCCATCCTCGATTCCCTAGGCGAACGTTGGCTCTCGCACGGCTGGTCTGAATTTCGACTTCCTCGACCCGTCTACGCGCAAGACGAACTACTGACCGAGGTACACCCATCTGCTGACGATCCAAGCATTGGCCTCATAACCCAAACTGTCGTCTCCGACGGACGCGTAACCATCGAGGGAAAAGTTGGTCTCGGCGACGCGCCTTGGAAAAACGACTTCCACTTACCTAAGCAACGCTCACCTGTACCTGAAGCCGACCATCGCCCATTTCTTGGCCTAGATGAAATCCCCAGTGACCTTGATTACCCCGCCATGTCGGTTTCTTTTGACGCAGGTGACGCCAGAACTTGGATGACTGAGAGAATCCACGACGACGACCCACTTTGGATCAGCGGAGACGCCCCAGCGGCCCATCCATCCTGGGTACTGGGCCAAATGACCCCCTTGATCCGACATTCCTACCGGATGCCGGCAGGCGTTCATGCTTCCGGCCGAGTACAGCATTTGAGTCCGTTCAAAGCCAGCGGACCTGTGACCGTAGCTGGCCGTTGGGGCGAAGTGGAGCACAGAAAAGGCAAACCGTGGTCTACCAGTGACGCTGTATTTATCGATTCGGAGGGCACCGAAGTTGCCCTTGTTAGGCAGGTCGCGGTGATTCTCCCACCCCTCCCTCGAGACTGAGTAAGAACAGCAACGTCAACATGTTGTAGAACGGGCATGCCTAATCGTCTCTCGAGGGGATTCGAAATGCCCGTGGAAAAGCTCCTTATTGCTAATCGCGGTGAGATAGCTATACGAATAGCGCGAGCAGCAGAAGAACTAGATGTCGCCACCGTTGCAGTTCACAGCCAAGACGACAGTTCGTCTTTACATACTCGGGTAACGAACGAGTCAATAGATCTAAACGATCGCGGAGTCGCCGCTTACCTCAACATCGACCGGCTCGTTAACGCAGCAATTTCCACGGGCTGTGATGCACTTCATCCCGGATATGGCTTCTTGGCAGAGAACGCTGATTTCGCTCGCGCGTTAGAAACCGCCGGGATTGTTTTCGTTGGACCATCTTCTGAACAGCTCTCTCTGTTCGGAGACAAACTTTCTGCTCGAATGCTGGCTGCAGAACTCGATGTGCCACTAGTGCCAGCAACCGAGGGAACGGCGACCCTCGAAGAAGCCGAAGCGTTTCTTGGTGAACACGGCGCAATCATGATTAAAGCCGTCGCAGGCGGCGGTGGTCGAGGCATGCGAGCAGTGCGACAAGGCGATGATCTGTCCGCTGTGTTCGAACGATGTCAAAGCGAAGCCAAAATGGCCTTTGGCAACGGTGACGTCTACGTCGAGCGACTCATAGAACGCGCGCGTCATGTCGAAGTGCAAATCATTGGTGACGGCACGTCGGTAGTTCATTTAGGCGAACGGGAATGCACTCTGCAGCGTCAGAATCAAAAGATTATTGAAGTAGCTCCATCCCCGTCTATTGACGCCGAGGTACGAGACTTGTTGACGGACTCTGCAGTTCGTATGGCCTCGCATGCGAACTATCGGGGGTTAGGCACGTGGGAGTTCCTCCTCGACGCCGAGAATCCATCGGTTGTCGCGTTTATCGAGACCAACGCTCGCCTACAGGTCGAGCACACAGTGACTGAAGAGACCACCGGAGTTGACCTCGTCAAGAATCAAATTCTCTTGGCGGGAGGAGCTTCACTATTTGACCTCGGCCTCGTTCAAGATGACTTGCCCGCTCCGAGGGGATATGCGATTCAGTGTCGGGTAAATACCGAAACAATGACCGAGGACGGCTTGGCCAAACCAACAGGTGGCACCCTCACCGCGTTTGAGACTCCAAGCGGTCCCGGAATTCGGACCGATACCTACGGCTATCGAGGCTATGCGACTAACCCCAACTTCGATTCTCTGCTCGCGAAACTGATCGGACACTCCGCTTCCTCCAATTATCTCGACGCCATTAAACGGGTGAAGCGAGCTCTGGGCGAGTTTCGAATCGAAGGTGTTCTCACCAACATCCCTTACCTTTTGGCGCTGTTGGACAGGCCCGAAGTCCAATCGAATGATGTCACCACTAGTTTCATCGCTGAACATGGCGCTGAGCTGGTTCAGGCCGCCGAGACGATCGAACTCAACTATGCCTCCAGCTCTAATTCGGATCCTTCAGGACCGTCGTTAGCTGGAGTGAAGGTAAGTGACGACCCTCTTGCTGTACTAGAACACGGTTCAATTGACGGCCGGGAACCAGCTCCTATTTCTGATCTTGGCGACGAGCCGCCGGTGACGGGTCCAGACGGCAGTCGGCCAGTTGAAGCCCCTCTCCAGGGCACGATCATCTCCATCGACGTATCTCCTGGCGACCAAGTCGCAGAGGGGCACCCGGTGGCAGTGATGGAAGCGATGAAGATGGAACACGTCATCACCTCAAACGTGACCGGCATTGTTCGCGCTTTGGGCGTCACGCAGGGCGACATCGTGTACGAGGGTCACCCATTGCTGTTCATAGAAGAGGCTGATCTGACCATCGAAACCGATGAGGACGAAACAGCCGTTGATCTCGACGTGATTCGCCCTGACCTACAAGAAGTCTTCGATCGTCATTACAAAGGAATGGACGAAGCAAAGCCCTCAGCGGTGTCAAAACGACACGACCGAGGTCATCGAACTGCTCGCGAAAATCTGTCACGTCTCATCGATGACAACACTTTCATTGAGTACGGGCCGCTGATGGTCGCTGCGCAACGTAGACGGAGAAGTCTCAACGACTTGATCGACAACACTCAAGGCGATGGCATGGTCGCTGGCATCGGAAGCGTCAATGGTGACCTCTTCGATCAAGACGTCTCCCAAACCATGGTCATGTCCTATGACTACATGGTCTTAGCTGGAACCCAGGGACTTCAGAACCATAGAAAGAAAGATCGACTCTTCGAAATCGCCGAACACAACAAGCTCCCAACAGTGCTGCTAGCCGAGGGCGGCGGCGGTCGGCCAGGTGACACTGACACCATGGGCGGCGCCGGCTTGGATTGTTGGGCGTTTACCTTCTTCGCCAAACTTTCCGGTCTGGTCCCTCTCGTCGGTATCACTAACGGCCGATGTTTCGCAGGCAACGCCGTCCTACTGGGCTGTTGTGACGTGATCATCGCAACGAAGGGATCCAACATTGGTATCGGCGGCCCAGCGATGATCGAAGGTGGCGGCCTGGGGGTGTTTCGGCCCGAGGAGGTCGGACCTGTCGATGTTCAGTACCCCAACGGAGTGATCGACATTCTTGTCGAAGACGAAGACGAGGCGATGGACGTCGCTAAGAAATACCTGTCGTATTTTCAGGGTTCAATCAAATCATGGGAGGCACCTGATCAACGCTTGCTGCGTCACGTTGTTCCCGAGAACCGTTTGCGTGCCTATGACGTCCGTGAGGTGATCGAAACGATGTGCGATGTTGACTCGGTCCTAGAAATCCGTAAAGGCTGGGGACCGGGGTGTGTTACATCGCTCGCGCGAATCGAGGGTCGCCCTGTGGGCATCATTGCGAATAACAACCATCATTTAGGTGGAGCAATTGATGCAGACGTTGGCGATAAAGGCAGCCGGTTCATGCAGCTGTGTGATGCTCATGACATCCCACTTCTGTTTCTCTGTGACACCCCTGGCATCATGGTCGGCCCGCAGGCTGAATACGAAGCAACAGTCCGTCACGCCAGCCGAATGTTCGTGACGTCAGCGAGCGTCACCGTTCCTTTCATGACCGTCGTTTTGCGGAAGGGTTACGGATTGGGAGCTCAAGCAATGGCTGGTGGAAGTTTCAAAGCACCGGTGTTTTGTGTGTCGTGGCCGACTGGCGAGTTCGGCGGTATGGGGCTCGAAGGCTTTGTAAAGCTCGGGTACCGCAAAGAGCTCGAAGCCATAGATGACCCCGAAGAACGCATTGCGTATTACGAACAGATGGTGGCCAAGCTGTACGAGAACGGCAAGGCGGTCAGCACGGCGACTTTCTTCGAGTTGGACGATGTTATTGACCCGGCAGAGACTCGTACGTGGGTGTCGATGGCGTTACGGTCGGCCCCAATAACGGCGCCGAGGGAGGGCAAGAAACGCCCGATGATTGATACCTGGTAGCTGCTCGTTCGCCCCACCAGCGACATGGGCGAATCATTGAAGTTATTCCAGAAGTTCGGCCACCGCGAGTTCTGCTATCTGGTCGGGGTCGTAGCCGGCGCATTCCATCAGAACCTCAAAGGTGTGCTCACCGAAAATCGGTCCGGCGTGGGTGACCTGAGCCGGGGTGCGCGACATGTGAAAACGGGTTCCGTCAACAAAGAAAGGTTCGTGGCTTGCATGGGCGACTTCGACGAAACAGCCGCGATGAGTCATTTGCTCGTCGGCAACTAGTTCAGGCGAGTTTTGGACAATGTGGGCTGCTACCCCAAGAGTTTGGAGTCTCTCCATGAGCTCCACGCCTTCTTGCTCGACAGTCCACGCGGAAATGGCCGAGTCGAGTTCGTCGTGTTGAGCGTGTCGTTCATCGGCGGTCAGGTCTGCGAGATCACCGCGGTTCATCTCCTGTGCCAAAGACTGCCATTGGTCGTCATCTTTGCATGAGATCGCTATCCAGTTGTCGTAGCCGCTTGTGGGGTACCCGCCCTGTGGGGCAAAAACAATGTCCCGGTTACCGGCTCGCTCCCAAACGTTTCCGTTGACCGAATATTCGAGAAGCGCTGGCGTCATAAGATGCAAGGCCGCTTCGGCCTGAGAGAGATCTATGTATTGGCCCTGACCGGTTCGTCTCTTGTGTTCTAGTGCTCCCATAACGGATGCGACAAGCCAACGCGGTGAGGTGTAGTCGGTGTACGCGCTGTAAGGGCCGGTTGGTGCCCGATCTGTCCAACCAACCGGGTAAAAGAAGCCTGATATTGCTGCGGCCATAGTCCCAAAACCAGCCAACATTGCCAGAGGACCTGTCTGACCCATAAGACAGCTTGAAGCCATAATGATGTCGGGCCGCCGCTTCTGAATCTGTTGGTAGTCGATATCCCAAGCGGTCATTGCCTTGGGAGAGAACGATTCGAGCACCACATCAGCCCAGTCAATGAGATCCCATATGACGTCAATAGCTCCCGGTTTCGCCATATCGAGGGTGAGCCCTCGCTTTCCGGCGTTCATGTTGTGATAAATCCCTGACTTGTCAGGGTCAGCAACATCAGCCGGAAATGGCGAGATACTTCTGACGGCATCAAGTTTGTTCGCCGATTCCACTCGCACGATCTCAGCGCCGTAGTCGGCCAGTACTCGTGAAGCAGCGGGCCCTGCCATAGCCCACATGAAATCCAAAACTTTTACCCCTTCAAGTGGAAGCGTTGTTGAGGCGATGGACTCGGTTACGGCGACATCAGCGCCGCGGTCGGGCTCATTTAGCACCTGCACGGTGTGTTCGCCTAGGCGGGGGGCTTCAGCCAGTACCTTCAACGGAGTTTCAGCGAACTTAGCGAAGGCTCCTGGGTAATCGACCATGGAGCCGTCACCATGTTCGACTGTCTCCCAATAGCCACGAAAGTCAAGTTGTTCGCTGTTGACAACCTCTTCGGTCGTAGTCACCGGAGTGATTAGGACGCGACGTTTCATCGCCGCCTCCAAAAGTTCAGCTTTGGTTTTAGTAGCAAAGAATTCGGTGAGGATGTCTTTAACTCGTTCGTACTCCTCCTTCAATTCTCGGCCGTCGAGGAGCATCAGCGCATATTCGACCCAATCTTTGTCTCGGGTGGCCTCGTCACAGAAACCTTCCTCATATACCCAAGCCATAAGGTTCCGTGTGAACGGGGCGAAGGCGGGGCCAAACAAGAAGCTGACCGACGCATAGCCGTCTGAACACGGCCACATGACTTGGATGCGAATCCCTCCAAGTTCCACTCCACCAGCAAGCCTGGTGGGCGGTGTTGCTCCCAATGGGGTCGCTAAAGAGTTCGACTGGGTGCATTGGTTCATTGAGTGCTGAGCTGATACATCAATGTGCTGTCCCAGTCCAGATGTCGACTGTCGCTCAAATAGAGCTATCAGCGCCGCACCGGCTGCCTCCGAAGCCGCGTTAGCGAACGCTTGGGGCAGGGTGCCTCCGGCTCGCAGCGGAGACCGGTCGTCGTCACCGGTCAACACCATGTTTCCAGCGGCTGCCTGAAGCGTAAGGTCACTGTGTTCCCAGTTCGCTTTGGGGCCGTCGCCGCCAAACGCGGTAATGGAAACGTCGATCATATGGGGATTGAGTTCAGCGATCTCTGAAGGTGTAAGCCCCAGTGACGCCATGACTCCTGGATCAAACGAGTCGAACATGACGTCTGCCCCCGCTATAAGACGTCGAAGTTCGCTAATCCCGTCAGGGGTGTCTAAATCCAAGACAACGCTTTTCTTGCCGCGGTTATAAGCCCAGTGATGAAGTGAGTGCTCACCGTCATCTATTCCTTCGGCAAATGGTGCAAGTTGGCGGGCATGCGAACCTGAAGGCGGCTCAATAGCGATGACCTCCGCGCCCATTTGCGCAAGGACGAAAGCCGCGAGATGACCTCGTTCGTCAGTTAAATCAAGAACTCGGTATTCGCTGAGCACTATTTGCCCCCCCTTTGAACCCCTACTTGCTACTTGGGACGATAGCCCCCCCTTAGGTACCGACCTGACTACGGTGCTCATATGTCCTTACCTCCGCACCGCGTCGACTATCTACCTATGGTCGACCGACCAAAGATCAGTTGGCCAAACGGGGCTCAGGTCGCATTGTGGATCGCGCCGAACGTTGAACACTACGAATACCTACCACCGCGCGACCCGCGTCGTAATCCCTGGCCTCGATCTCCTCACCCCGACGTACAGGGCTACTCACATCGCGACTACGGCAACCGAGTTGGGTTCTGGCGAATGCTGGAAGTTCTCGATCAGCACGACGTTCGCTGCACCGCTTCCACAAACCTCGCGGTGTTTGATCATTATCCCGACATCGGCAAATCGATGGCTGACCGTGGTTGGGAGATCATGAGTCACGGCATTTACAACACGCGCTACCTCTCGTCGATGAGTGAGCGCGATGAACGCGAGTTTTATCAGGACTGCATCGACACACTGCATCGACACACAGGACAAAAGCTTCGCGGCATGCTCGGACCTGCTGTGTCCAACAACGTCCGAACACCGGACCTCATGGCAGAAGCAGGGCTCACATATCACGCTGATTGGCTGCACGACGACCAGCCGATCCCGATCAAGGTTGAGACTGGCTGTTTAGTTTCGGTGCCGTACAGCATCGAGTTAAACGATGTGCCAGTGTTCCTTCATCATCACGACACCGCCGATTTTGTCGAAATGGTGAAAGCCCAATTCGACACCCTGTACGCAGAAGGAGCCTCCTCAGGGCAGGTGATGGCGTTAGCACTTCACCCCTACCTCATGGGTATGCCTCATCGAATTGACGGCCTCAACGAAATCTTGGATTACGTGTTAGGTCGCGAATTGGTGTGGCAAGCAACCGCAGCAGAAATCGCAGACCACTTCATCGAACACCACTACGACGATTTCCTAGATCACGGAATCGCTCTACAGGAGGGTGACTAATGCCTGCAGATCGCTCCCAAGGAATGGACCATCCTCATTACCAATATTCGCCAATTCCAAGCAGACAAAAATTGAGATGGCCAAACGAAGAACCCTTGGCGGTAGGAGCCTTGGTACTGCTGGAACATTACGAATGGGATCCGCCGCCAGACGCTTACAGTCTCAGAAACGCCAGCGGCGGACTCATCAAATTGCCGGCTCCCGATTACGTTCAATTGACTCACCGAGAGTACGGACATCGAGTAGGTATTTTTCGATTACTGGACACCCTTGAACGCCACGGAGTCCCAGTGACAGTTGCCGTGGATGCCCTCACATCTATCAACTACCCGTGGCTCATGAAACACATCGCTGAACGCAACTGCGAAGTGGTAGGACACGGCTTTTCGGCCAGCCGACTCATCACATCGAAAATGGACGACAACGTTGAAACGGAAGTAATCACCGAATCCCTCGACGCCCTCGAAGAGACCACAGGGATTCGCCCCACTGGCTGGTTTTCACCTGAAGGCGTCGAGTCGAGTCGAACACCACAGCTATTAGCGGCGGCCGGAATTCAATACGTGTTCGATTGGCCCAACGACGAGCAGCCGTATGCCATGACAACCCCCACCGGTAATCTGACCTCTCTCCCACTCTTCCTAGAGATCGATGACGAGTTTGCTCTTTGGCATCGGCGGGCGAGTCTCGCTAGTTGGGAGGACATGATTGTCTCTGCTGCGCGTCGACTCCACAGTGACGGCAAGGATTCAGCTCGTCACTTGATCTTTACCTTGCGGCCCTGGTTAACGGGGCAGCCGTTTCGAATTCGGTCACTTGACCGGGCCTTGGCTCAGGTCATGAGTCTTGACGACGTGTGGCCCGTTCACGGCAGCGAACTCAACGCCGCGTTCAACAAATTGAGTTAGCGGCGCCACTCACCCATCTGCGGTCTCGACAACCCGAGATGGTCACGCAACGTCGTTCCCGAATATTCAGTTCGAAACAGACCCCTGCGTTGAAGTTCGGGGACTACTAGATCTACGAAGTCTTCAAAAGCCCCTGGCATATGCGTTCCCGCTATCACAAAACCGTCGCAGGCCGGGGTCGTGAACCACTCCTCGAAATAGTCAGCTAATTCAGTAGGACCACCCACCACCGGGTGCGCCAATCGTCCGCGGCCGGAGACCCTGACGAAATCTCGAACGGTCGGATTTTCTTTACCGGTCGTTTCAATGACTTGATTTCGAATTCCTTGAATTCCTGTCATCGCAGCGATGTCTTCACCAGATAGGGGTTCGTCCAACTCTTTGTCGGAGAAATCGAAATTCAGTCCCTCAGAAAGCAGTGATAAGTCGTCAATGGTGTTAGGGAGAAGATCATAAGCAGCTTGTTTGTCCTCGGCTTCGGAGAGGGTTCGTCCAACGACGGGGAAGGTCAGGTTCGCTATTTTGACTTGGTCGGGGTCGCGACCTGCCGCAACGACATCTGACTTCACGGCTTTGTAGTTGTCGGACGCTCTGGAGAGGCTTGGGTTGGACATGAAGAGAAGCTCACCCCACCGTGCCGCAAACTCGACACCTCTGCCGCTTTGGCCGGCCTGGATGATTACTGGGTGCCCTTGGGGGGTTCGCGGAACGGTGAACGGTCCGCGAGAACGGTAGTACTCACCTTCGTGGTCAAGGCGGTGAACCTTGTCCCCGTTGGCGTAGACGCCCGAGGAGCGATCGGCAACGATCGCGTCGGCTTCCCAGGTATCCCAGTGCCCGTGCACAATCTCCATGAACTCGTCGGCTCGGTCGTATCGGCCGTCGTGGGGAGGAGCTTCAGTCAAGCCCATGTTGCGTGCCTCGTTGTCGTTGACCGACGTCACGACGTTCCACGCAGCTCTACCCCCAGTCATATGGTCAAGCGTGGAGAACACTCGAGCGACATGGAATGGTGGAAAGTATGTCGTCGAGTATGTGGCTCCCAGTCCAAGCTGCGTGGTCGCCATTCCCATTGCAGTCAACACGGTGACCGGGTCAAGTTTCACGCATCGAATGCCGTGTTCAACAGTGTGACGGTGGTCGCCGCCGTACATGTCGGGCATGGCCAGACGATCGTCAAAGAAACCGAGGTCAAAAAGGCCTCTCTCTAAGACCTGAGCGAGGTGTCGATAGAAATCAACGTTGGTGACGTCGTGTCGAGCCTCGGGGTGTCGCCATGCTGCGGGAATGGTGGTGCAGTTTTGCGCCTGAAGAAATCCGATTAAGGAAATCTGTCGGTGTGATGTCACGACAAGCGGGTCTTGACCAAGTCGGCAACCACTCGGCCTTCTGCTCGACCAGCAACTTGTTCGTTGATGGCTTTCATTGCTTGACCCATGTCTGCCATCGTCGAATAACCACCTTCGGTCAAGACGCGTTCAACCATTTCAACTAAGGCACTTTCGTCCAGTTGTTCAGGAAGATACCGCTCCAAAATTGATAATTCGGCGCGTTCGTCGGCAGCCTTTTCGGCTCGACCGCCTTGGGTGAAAGCTTCCGCGGCTTCGACTCTTCGTTTCGCTTGAGCAGCAATGACTTTCTGGACTTGTTGATCGTCAAGCGTGGTTGCTGAAGAACCAGCTACTTCAGCTTCCTGAACTGCTGCAACGACCGACCTCAAGGTGGAAACGGTGAGCCTGTCCTTAGCTTTCATCGCTTCGGTCAGGTCGGCTCGGATTTCGTCTAACAGGCCCATGTGCCAGTTGGGTGTCGTTCGGTATCGTCACTGGGGACCGCGTCGATTCGATGGTTGATCGCTAACTCCGAGCTGGGGTCGCCAGCGATTCTGGTATGCCACATGCGCCGTGGCTCTTTCATATCAAAAGGGGTTCCCCGATGTTGTAAGCGTCGGTTATCCCACACGACGGCATCTCCTACTTCCCATTGATGGTGATATGTGCGAGGAGGCTGACAGGCCCACTCGTTCAGCTCATCAAGGAGCGCCTCGGACTCGGCAGGGTCCATGCCCACGATGTCGTGAGCATGACGACCAATCAGAAGATTGGGTCGTCCGGTAATCGGGTGGATCTTTACCAGAGGTCGCAGCGAGACCTCCATGTCGTGATAGCCGTACAGGTTGTAGGTGCCGTCTTCGTTTGGTTTGTTCGGCAAGTTTCCCCCTCGACCTTGGCTGTAATACAGCGAGTGGTACGCCTCGAGGTCCGCTATTCGCTCTCGCGTTTTCGAATCGAGTTCTTCATATGCAGATCGCATATCGGCGAAACCCGTAGCAGCGCCAGAAGAGGGCACAACCTCAGCACTAAACACTGCACCCTTCGCCTGTACAGGCATATAGGTACTGTCGTGATGCCAACCTTCGTTCCCTCTCAGCGACTTAACAACCTCATCGTCGCTCTCGTGGTGAACTTTCCCGTTTTTCCCGACGTTGGAGAGCGCAGCGCGCGGAAATTCCAAGTCACCGAATCGGCGGGCGAACTCATCTTGTCCTTCGGCACTCAGAAACGCTCCAGGAAAAATTACTAGCGCCCGGTCAATCCAAAGTTCATACAACTCACTCCAGGCAGAGTCATCAATTGACTCCAAGTCAAGTTCGGTGACTACCGAACCGAACGTCACTTCTTTGAGGTGGTCCACCTTCATGGTTCTCATAGATCCTTTTTGATAACTAGCCCCCAAGAGTAGCGAGCCCGTAGCGAGCTGCGCTATGCGCGAGACTGCGCCGGTGACTAACGACGTTATCTTCGATCCCTCGCTACGCGAACGCTTGGAAGCGAACCTGGATCGACACCGAGTAGTTGAGCACTTAGACGAGGGCCTAACTCAGGCAGCAGTGTGCGTGATCGTGCTCGACAGCGACGCCGTCCTGCACGGCGATGACCCGCTGCTAAACGGCGAGTCGACATCGGATCGCAAGCGGCTGTTGGCGGATATTCCTCAAGCACCAGTCGGCGTTGAGTTGACCGGGAGTGTTGAAGGCACGGCCGGTGGTGCGGCTGTGTTGCTTACGCGTAGAGGATCGAAACTCAAAGATCATCCCGGGCAATGGGCCCTTCCCGGAGGCCGCGTCGACCCAGGAGAGACCGCTCTTCAGGCCGCAATGCGTGAGGCTTCCGAAGAAGTAGACCTCAAACTCACTGTTGAGAATCTGCTTGGACGTTTGGACGATTATCCAACTCGTTCGGGCTATGTAATTAGCCCCTTTGTTTTTTGGATTGATCACCAACTCGAACCCGTCGCTAACCCTGCGGAGGTGGCATCTATCCACCGGATTTCTATTCGAGAGTTAACGCGACCAGACTCACCTCGTTTCGTAAAGATTCCCGAAAGTGATCGTCCCGTTGTTCAACTCCCAGTCGGAGGAGATTTGATTCACGCTCCGACGGGGGCTGTCCTCTACCAATTTCGGGCAGTCGCGTTCGATGGGAACAACGTCCGAGTTGATGAACTAGAGCAACCCGTTTTTGCTTGGCGTTGACCTCAGATATCGGAGGGTTCGTTTAACCGTGCACTGACATCGATGAATCAGGGTTGACGCTGCGGGTTCGCCGGAAATTTCCCATATCGATACTCAAGCCTGTGTGCGGACCCACTATCGACACCGGGTCTGAGTCATGATCATGTCCATTTTCGACGGCGCCGATGAGTTCCGACATGCAATATCCGGCAATTGCGGCGTTCTTGAACTGATTGCCGCTAGTACCAATCGCTACGTAGTAACCGTCAACGCAAGTGCGATCGTAAATTGGTATCCAGTCAGATGACACGTCGTACACCCCGACGATTCCGCGCCTCTGGTGGGGAATACCCACTGTGGGTAGTCTCCGGTTCAATCGCAAAACCTGCGCCTCCCATTGGCTGGCATCTATCTGCCCTTCATGGTCGGGTTCTACCCAGTGGAGGGGGTCGCAATCTGGCTCGGTGCTCCCTATCAAAATGTTGTCGCCCACGTCGGGCCTCACATAGATGCCAGTGTCGTCATCGGCAATGCTGAATCCGCGGTTTTGGAAATCGAGCTCATCAGGACTGGGAACGTGATGGACCTCTTGTCGAAGCGGTGAAGTACCTATCGACATGTCATCCATCGCTCCAGCCATTGCGTTCACCACGCTGCTGTGCGGTCCCGCAGCGTTGACCACGATCGGCGTAGAGATCACGCTCCCATCGCCTATACCAACACCCGTGACGCGGCCGTTATCTCGTTGGATGGCGGTGATTTCGGTGTTGAAACGAAACTCACATCCCAGCGTGTCTGCCGCGACATGAAGGTTGTGGGCGGCGAGCTGAGGGTCGCTGATGTAGCCCGCTTCGGGTGTAAACAATCCCCCATCAAGAAATTCGCTGGACTCGTTCCAAAATTCATCGTCATCGGGTCGTTTGGGGGGCCCAAATTTGCGCAGATCAAGCTCGGGAAGACGTGACCGGAACTCTTGGTGACCCCAGTCCTCATAAGGAATTCCGATCGAGTCGAAGTGTGGCACCACCTTGAGGTGGTGCCCTCCGATGGTTTTAAGGGTCACCATTCCGCATTGTCTGAATTTTGCCAGGTCCGCGCCGTTGGCCGCCCTGAGGTGATCTGCCCAGTTTTCCCAATAACGCAATCCTTCGTAGGACATAGCAACGCCTGGATAGGTGGAGTACGTGAAGCGGACAATCGCTGAGGAAAAGCTTGTCGAACCCAACCCGGCGCCACCATTGCGATCGACGGTAACGGTACGCAGCCCTCGCCGACCGAGCTCATAGGTGATCGACGATCCAATAACCCCGGAGCCAATTATCACCGCGTCATAGGTTTTCCCGGACATCGCCACAGTTTCACATCAATTCGCGCAAGCACCAACGGTTCGCTATCCGATTCGCAACGGTTTTTCTATCGCGCCACTCAACACTTCTGGTTCGTGATCGGTGACATGAACGTCATCTTCGATTCGGATACCCCCGAAACTGCGTAAAGGGTCCACTGACTCCCACACAACCTCATCCGCGAATTGCTCGCGAATGGCAGGGTCAGTCAGAAGCGCATCGATGAAGTAAACCCCTGGCTCAACACTGGTGATCATTCCGGCTTCGAGAGGTCGGTCCATACGCAAGTACCGCGACTGCGGGTGGGAACCGGGCTCCCGTCCTGGCGGGTATCCGCCGGCGTCGTGAACAGTGAGCCCTATGAGGTGGCCAAGCCCATGAGGATAGAAAAGCGCGACTGCTCCCGATGCGATCAAACTGTCGACGTCGCCGCGCAACAGTTCGAGTTCGACCAGACCTGAGCCGATAACGCGGGCCGAATCGAGGTGTACTTCGCGCCACTCTTGCCCTGGTCGGCAACGATCAATTGCTAGTTCTTGGGCTCGTAGCACTACCTGCCACAGAAACGTCTGAACATCGGTGGGCTCTGCTCCGACGACTACGGTGCGGGTGACGTCGCTTGCGTATCCCCCAAATTCGCCTCCGGCATCGATGAGGAGCAGTTCACCTTTCTCAAGGGTCCGTGTCGCCGGGCTCAAGCTGTCATCTTGCCCATAGACGTAATGGAGGTAGGCGCCGTTCGGTCCGCTAGCGACGATGCTCGGGTAGGCAGTGCGTACTGCTCCAGCGCGAAAAAACTCGGCTTCAATACCTATCTGAATCTCACGCTCGGTCATACCGGCGGTCACGTTCTCATAGACCCATGAAAAGCCTGCTTGGCTCGTCGCTGCAGCAGATCTCAAAGCAGAGAGTTCATACTCGTCTTTTCGTAACCGAACCTCGGCGATTCCGGCTTGAATCTTGACGTCATCACCGCTTTCGATGACTGGTTGGTGTTCGCGGCGCTGAAGCCAATCTTTGAGTTCAGATGTTGGCAGCCCAATTTCGTTTGCGGGCTGATGCCACACCATCTCATCGGCTGTCGATCGAGGACCGAATAGTTGCCACTGCCGGTCTTTGGCGTCATATGCCAATACTGAGTCCGCTATTCCGTGGCCAGCGAGATACGCGAAGTCGGGGTGTGGTCGAAATTCATAGTGAAGATCACTTCCTGCTATCGGCACGAGGGATCCAGAACTAACCAATACGACTTCAGTATCCAGATTCCACTGGTCAGCGACACGCTGACGGCGACTCAGGATGAGTGTGTCGTTAATGATGCTGGCCATGGGAGCAATCTACTAGGGCGACACTGATTGGCTCACCGTGTCATTGTGTTGCCATGAGTACTTTGATTACCGGTGGTACCGGCTTTATTGGCGCCGAAATTGCTCGAATGCTCGTCGAAAGTGACGACGACGTTCACGTAGCACATCGGTCAGGGAATCTCGGCCGGCTCGAAGGCATAGCCGACCAGGTTGAACTTCATCAGTTTGACCTGTCGGTTCCCGGGAGTGCGACCTCGCTGTTAGCTGAAGTTGCTCCCGAACGTCTGTTTCACTTTGGTGCCATCTTGACCGCCCCTGGTGAAGACGACCCACAAGCACTGCTGCAAGCGAACGCTGCAGGGTTTATCGAACTTATTGAGGCGGCCCGTTTGGCGGGAACCGAGAAGATGATTTTCGCGAGTTCGATAGGAACCTACGGACGCGACACGGGAGGGGGAGTCATTAACGACTTGACCCTTCAACGTCCCAGAAGTGTCTATGGGGTAACAAAGGTCTTCGGTGAAAACCTCGGGGCGTACTATCGGCAGAAGTACGGTCTGGATTTTCGAGGTTTGCGATACCCCTCCATCGTGGGACCTGGTGTCACCACTTGGAGCGTGGCTCAATACACCAGCTGGATGATCGAGAAACCGGCTTTGGGTGAGCCCTTCGATGTGTGGGTGCCTCCCGAGGCCGTGGTGGCAATTCTGCACTATCACGACGCTGCCCGAGCCGCTATCGAATTAGCGGATGCGCCAGCCGACGCCATTGATTCAATCAATTACCTGGTCGATGGGGTGCAACCTACTCCCACCGCAGGCGAATTAGCTGAGGTAGTTCGTTCGAGAATCCCAGACGCTGAAATCAATTTTTCCGCACCTGCGGACGCTATGGCCGGATCAATCCGAATTGATGACAGCGCAGCTCGTCGAGAGTGGGGGTGGTGCCCTAACTTCGACACAGAGGGCATGGTTGATGCCGTTATCGCCGAGGTCTCTCGGACTTAGCTCCGTGGAAGCTCTGACCAGGGAAGCTCTCGCTGTTCTTTCTCCCCGGGTTCGCGTGGTAGCCCATGGACCCTTTCACCCATGATGTTTCGCTGCACCTCGTCGGTTCCACCGGCGATGGATTGGGCGGGGGTAAACATTGAGTAGGCATGAAAAAGGCCGCCGCCAGGGGCGTCTTCTCCATAAAGCATTCCGTGCGGTCCCATGGCGTCCAACCCCAAGTCGCGGATTTGTCGACCCATCTCTGAACCGAGGAGCTTGAGCGTAGAAATTTCGGGCCCCGGCTGACCTCCGGATTTCACGGTTGCAGCGGTACGCATGCCAGACCACTTAACGTTGCGGCGCATTTCGAAGATTTTTGCCATTCTCTGTCTCGCAACGGGATCATTCATGGCGTTGAACTCAGCAGTGACATCTTCGAGCACCTTGGTGACTCCGCCACTCAAGGCAAGTGAGAAGCCGTCGATCTTCGACTCAAGGGCGGACCGGTGATCCTTCACAGTCATGGTGAGATCAACCGACCCGAAAGCCGCTGTGTCTCCCATTCCAGGGTTATCGGGGTCGCGTTCATGTGACAGGGTGGTCATCGCGACACGCCACCCGTCGCCAAGGTCTCCTAATCGATCCTCCTCAGCTACTCGGGCTTCATTGAGAAAAACTTCGTTGAAGGCGGCATCGCCCGTCATTTCCCGTAGGGGCCGAACGTCGACTTCGTCTTGTTCCATGTCAATGAGGAAGTAGCTAATCCCGCGATGCTTAGGCTGTTCGGGGTCGGTTCGCGCTATGAGGATGCCGTATTTGGCCCACTGAGCACCTGAATTCCAGACTTTTTGTCCGCTGATGACCCACTCGTCGCCGTCGCGAGTGGCGCGCGTCGCTAATCCGGCCATATCCGATCCAGCGCCGGGCTCTGAGAACAGTTGGCACCAAATATCTTGACCGTTCACTATTCGGGGGATGTACCGATTCTGCTGCGCTTGTGATCCATAACGCATGATTGTCGGCGCCGCTAAGAAGGTGGCCACCCCGTTTGGTGGGCCAAATGCGCCGATGTGACGGCGGGCTTGGATCGCTGCTCTGGCCGCGACCGCTGGTAGCGCTCTTCCGCCGAATCCTTCTGGCCATGAGGGAAACGCCCAACCCGAGTCCGCTAGGAGCTGCCACCAGCGACCGAGCGGGAGTTCCGGATCCCAATGCCGTTCAAACCAGTCTGTCGCCTCGTTGCGGACGGCTTCAGGGCTTGTTGAGTTCATAGCATCATCATGGCACTCAGGAGGAACAGCCAGTTGACCCATAAGGTCTGGTATGTGTCAAACAGTAATCACAACCTGCTGTCGTTGAAATGGTGGTTTGAGGACAGGGCAACAGGGAAGATGGTCGTCGCTCAGCGTCCCAACGTACTGATTGGAGCGTGCATCGTCGGCTTGGTGGCCACAAACCTGGTCGGCGGCAATTCTGGATTCTTGATAGCCAGCAAATCCTTATGGTTGCTGTGGTCGGCCGACGAATTATTCCGTGGCGTCAACCCTTGGCGAAGAGTGCTTGGCTTGTTCGTCGGTACCGCGACAATTTTACTTTGGTGACCGGTTTCGACGATCGAACGCAAGTATCTGGGTTGTTTAGTGCCCCAAAACACCGCTATCCAAGCTGATCCTGTTCCACGGCGACGACACTCGAGGTCGAACTAGGGTGCCCTCTCAGACCATCAATATTTCTTGGGAGATGTAATGAGTGCAGAGCGCTCGGCAGAAGTTATGCGAACGTACTTAGGAGAAGTGCTAGCCAAACGAAGATTTGAGTTGATCCCAGATTTTGTTGATCAAGAAATGTTGGACCACGCGACTGGCATGCGCGGGCCAGACGCTCTTCATGCCCACGCAAGCGGATTCTGCGACAACATCCCGGACGTAGAAATCGAAATTGAAGACATTTTCGCGACCGAAGACGCCGCATTCGGTATCTGGAATTGGAAAGGCGATCCCATTCAGTCAATGGGGACTTCGTCTAACGGGAATCCTGTGTTTCCCCGCCGTGTGCTTAGCGTATTTCGGCTTCGAGATGGGATGCTGATTGACTACGAAGCGTTTGTGGACGCTGGCCAGGTGAGGGCTCAAATTAGCGCTCCCTAGAACCAGTCGCGAGTCTCGACACTGAAGCGACCCCCGCGAGGGCTGAGGATCGGGTAAGACTATTTGGGAGCGGGATTTCTTGGCGAGTCTTTCTTATCTAACTCTCATCAAGATCTCAGCTTCAGTTCAGGTTCATTGGAGAGGTTTGTAGGTGACAGGAAAACCACACCTAGGAGTTCAATAATGATTCGACGCTCGACAATGAAATGGGCAGCCCCCGTTGTTTTCGCCGGGGTGGTGATAGCAGGTGGCTCCGCAGCAATTGGTGCAGCGCCTTGGAATAACGGAGATCAAAGCGAGTCAACGGACCACTCGTTTCAAACTCGGCCGTCGAAGGGTGACATTGAGGCCCGTAAAGCCGAGATGGAGCAGCGTTTAGCTCGCAGAGTCGAGTCTGGCGAAATCACCCAGGCCGAGGCCGATGACATCCGAGCCAAGATGGCAGAACGC
>Ga0163108_10000086_pt1 | contig 62512 bp, 50 predicted proteins | sample Fk1155metaG_FD_109644 | JGI IMG/M metagenome (GOLD analysis project Ga0163108, IMG submission 109644) | Marine microbial communities from the Central Pacific Ocean - Fk160115 155m metaG | ecosystem: Environmental > Aquatic > Marine > Oceanic > Photic zone | place: The Central Pacific Ocean...
AGCTCCCCCGGTAGGGCTCGAACCTACGACAATGCGGTTAACAGCCGCACGCTCTACCAACTGAGCTACAGGGGAATAAATGACCTTCGTTCACGGAAGGTCGTACTTTAGTATCCTCTTAGTCTATTGAAGTCAAGACGTCCTGACAATTCCAGCCAAGCGGGAATCCCTCAGGAAGATCCGCCCACCCGCTTTTTCACCATGATCACATGGTTACCACGCTTATTATATTGCACCTCATCCATGTAATGCCGCATTAACATCACGCCTCGACCGGATGGTTTTTCCAGGTTCTCATCCGCAGTTGGATCCGGTAACCCATCCGGATCAAAACCAGAACCTTCATCCACGATCTCAATGCGCACGTGTGTCTTGGCAACGTGAAACTTGATGTCCACGGACCGCTGGGGATCCCCCTCGTTACCATGCAGGATGGCATTCACGATCGCTTCTTCCAGGGAGAGGTGAACTGCGAACACATCTTGATCGGACCACTGTTGATGCCGTAATGCATCCAACAGCTTTTCAAGCGTCGCTGACCCTTCCTTGGTAATACTTGGGATGCGTTCCTCCAGAACCCATACCCAGCTTTCGTTTGCCATCAACTGATCCAAGACAAGATACTGTAAAGTTGCTACCGTACACGATGCGGCTGGCAAGAGGACTAGAACGCGGCCAGTGCCGTCGACTCATCCTCGATGATCTCGAAATGCTTGTCCAATCGCGTGATGGCAAACACGTCCATGATTCCAGCGCAAATATCGCAGAATTTCAGGTTTCCACCTGCTTCCTTGACTTTCTTATCCAGCATGATCAAACGATTCAATGCTGCACTCGACAAGAACTCGACGTCCGCAAAATTGAGTAACAGCTTGTCACGCTGTTCTTCCTCAACCAGCTTGAACAGGTCTTCACCCAACTGCTGGATCGACCCGGCATCCAGGATTCTCTGATCGTTGAAATGAACAATCGTCACTCCGTCCGTTTCCGCTACGCTAATTTGCCGGTAATCGGCCATAAATCACCACTCCTCTCGATCGGTTTTCAGTACCACGGGATGTCCTGATTCACCGGTTCAGGCAACCAAGCCAGAATCCCGTCACACCAGCGTTTACACTTTTTGCCAGCATAGAGCAAATCATACGCATTTACTAGGCCCGGAAACGCCTCTCACGACCCTCGAACGAGACCCTCGAAACAGCAACTTTATACAAAAAAAGCTTGTCATTCAGGTCCCATCCCTGGCAATCTTCGAGGCTCAAAAGCTCTCTGTAAATCAGCTCGTTGCTCGACACTTGCGCCAGGTAAAAAACACGTTTTCCCACAGCACCTCCATGATGTCATCTTCACCAGCGTATTCACTTCCTGTTGACGCCGCCCCTGAAATAAAGCCAAACTAGAAGACTAAGATTTGCACCCTGACCGTGACCGTGTTCGCATGAATGACTCGCCCATCATCGTATCCACAGATAATGGTCGAGAAGGCTTGCGCTCCAAAAGCTTTCTCGGATTGCTGCTGACGCAGTTGCTCACCGCCGTCAATGACAACGTTTTCCGCTGGCTGGTTATTGGTGTTGGCAAGGACTTTGTCAGCACCGAGTCTGTCAGTAACATCCTGATGGCCGGTACCGCCTGTTTCGTACTGCCTTACCTGCTACTGGCAGCCCCTGCCGGATACCTGGCCGATCGCTACAGCAAACGTACCGTGATCCTTGGCTGCAAGATTGCTGAGATCTTCATCATGGCGTTGGGTACCATCGCCCTTGTCCTGGGGAACCTCTGGCTGCTATTTGCAGCCGTCGGTCTGATGGGAGCGCAAAGCGCTCTATTTTCACCCGCTAAGCTCGGTAGCGTTCCCGAGTTACTTCGACCTGACCGTATTTCACTGGCCAATGCACTGTTCGGATTGACCACGGTCGTGGCAACGGTCGTGGGTATGGCAGTGGGGAGTTGGCTATCACAAATCACCGGCTTTCGTGGTCATGAACATTGGGAATGGTCCGGCATCACGTTACTCACTATTGCGGTCATCGGCACTTTGCTCAGCCTGTTAATTCGTCCCGTTCCCGCCGCCAACCCGGAACGCACTTTTCCCTGGAATACTTTTAAACAAACCTACCGGGACCTACAAACACTTGCCTCCAATGGCCCGCTGTTACGAGTGGCCCTGGGGATCGTTTTCTTCTGGTCCGTGGGCGGATTGGCCCAGTTAAATATCGACCAGTTTGCCAGTGAAGGGGGTGGACTTGTCGAAACCGATAAGATTCCCCTGCTATTCTGCCTGATCCTGGGAGTCGGTGTCGGCAGCGTGTTGGCTGGCGTCTGGTCCGGCGGCCGTGTCGAACTGGGTATCCTACCCCTGGGTGCCTTTGGAATTGCCGTCAGCTCGATGCTGATCTTCACGGTCCAGGACACCATCATTGACCCGACCTCACCTTGGAACCCGGGAATGATCTGGGCCTGTTTCCTGCTTTTCTCACTCGGCGCCAGCGCGGGTCTCTTCGATGTGCCATTGGCAGCCTTCCTTCAGCAACGCAGCCCGGCAAAAACCCGTGGCTCGATCCTGGCAGCGGCCAACTTCCTGACCTTTGCCGGCGTGCTCATCGTCTCGGTGGCCTATTCCGGCATGCGTTACCCTCATGAACCTGGATCCCTGGATAATATTGACGGCAAGCTGCGCGGTTTACCACTCACGGCGGTCCAGCAAGAAAAGGTCGACGAGACACAACTGCGATTTAGCCATGACTGGCAACGCGACAGCAAACAGAAACCGGTCATCCAGGATTACCTGCCCTCGCAGGATGCAGGGGACCAGTTTTATCGCGCCACACTGACGCACCTACTCTGGTTTGAAGTCAAGGAACGCCAAAACATCCAACAGCGTCTCCAGGAAGAACTCGAGGAAGGATCTTCTTCTGTCCAGGAGAAATTCAAACAGAATCAACAGGAACTCCAACAGAAGAATATCCGTGAACGATTTCCACAATCGCAACAACTGGTCAAGAGAATCCTTGAACAATCGAATCGGCAACCATTCTTCTCATCACGCCAGGTCTTCCTGGTAGCCGGCATCCTGACCTTACCGATCTTCATCTACATCGTCTGGTTAATCCCGCAGGCGTCGATTCGATTCCTGGTCTGGCTGGCCAGCCGGACGGTCTATCGTATCCGCATTCATGAATTACAGAACCTGCCGGAAGAGGGTGGTGCGCTACTGGTGGCTAACCATATTTCCTGGCTCGATGGAATCCTGCTGGTCCTGGTCAGCTCCCGTCCAATTCGTACCATTGTTTACGCCGGTAATTTCCAGAGCCGCTGGATTCGCGGACTGGCCAGGCTTTTCGGGGCGATCATGGTAACCCCGCGACCCAAGTCAATCATCCAGGCCCTGCAAACAGCCCGTGATGCCCTCAATAACGGGGAACTGGTCTGTATTTTTCCCGAGGGTGGAATTAGCCGTAGTGGCCAGATTCAAACCTTCAAACCGGGTATGATGAAGATTCTCAAGGGTACCGAGGCACCGGTCATCCCGGCTTACCTCGACGGACTCTGGGGAAGTATTTTCAGTTTCAAGGAAGGCAAGTTTTTCTGGAAATGGCCACGCAAGTGGCCTTACCCAATTCACATTCACTTTGGACCGGCCGTCCACAATCCGAAGGACGTCCACGAGGTCCGACAAGCTGTTCAAGACCTGGGAGCTATTGCCGTGGAACAACGAACCCAACAAGTATGCCAACTAACCCGCGACTTTGTACGAGCTTCCAAACGCAAGAAGTTTCGTTCCAAGGCAGCCGATTCACTCGGTGGTGATCTGACTGGCGGAACCCTCCTGATGAAGTCGCTGATCCTGCGTCGCTTGTTGCGTCGTGAAGTGCTCGATGCGGATGAACAATTCGTCGGCCTGTTGCTGCCCCCCGGCACGGGACCGGTCGTGGTCAACATGGCGCTGGCGCTGGACCGCCGCATTGCGGTCAACCTGAACTACACCGTTTCCTCGGAAGTCCTCAATGCCTGCACCCAGCAATGTGGTATTCGCCGAATCCTGACCAGTCGCAAGGTCATGGAAAAAATGAACTTTGAACTGGATGCAGAGGTGGTTTACCTTGAGGACCTGCGCGACAAGATCACGCTGGCGGACAAGTTGGCTGGCCTGATCGGAAGCTACCTGATGCCCGCGGCCTGCCTGGATCGAATCCTCAAACTACATAAGATCCAGAGTGATGATATCCTGACCGTCATTTTCACTTCCGGTTCGACCGGTGTGCCCAAGGGAGTCATGCTGACCCATGGAAATATCGGATCCAACATCGAGGCGATCGACCAGGTGGTCAAGCTCCGCAACGACGATGTCGTCCTGGGTGTCCTGCCATTCTTCCATTCATTCGGTTTCACCGTAACCCTCTGGACCGTCATGACAACCAATACCAAGGGGGCCTACCATTTCAACCCGCTGGATGCCAAGCAGGTCGGCAAGCTCTCCGAGAAACATGGAGGCACGATCCTGCTGGCCACGCCCACTTTCCTGAGAACCTATCTACGCCGCTGTACTCCCGAGCAGTTTGCGAAACTAGACGTTATCGTCACGGGTGCCGAAAAACTTCCCCTCGACCTGGCAGATGGTTTCGAGGAAAAATTCGGGATTCGCCCGGTCGAAGGTTATGGAGCCACCGAGTTGTCACCACTCGCCTCGGTCAATATTCCGCGTAGTCGCTCCGGCGCAAACTTCCAGGTCGATTGCAAGGATGGCACCGTGGGCCGCCCGGTCCCCGGGGTCGTAGCCCGGGTGACTGACCTGGACAGCGGAGAAGAACTGGGAACCAATGAACCTGGCATGCTCTGGATCAAGGGCGCCAATGTCATGAAAGGCTATTACGGTCGTGAGGACCTGACCTCAGAAACGATCGTGGACGGCTGGTATCACACCGGCGACGTCGCCCTGATCGATGAAGACGGCTTCATCCAGATCACGGGGCGCATGAGCCGTTTCTCCAAGATCGGCGGGGAAATGATTCCTCACATCCAAATCGAGGAAACGCTCAACTCGCTGATTAACAGTGGTGAAGAAGATGAATTAATGGCCGCCGTAACCGCCGTACCCGATGCCAAGAAAGGAGAACGATTGATCGTTCTCCACAAGGCACTGCCCAAACCCGTCTCGGAACTCTGTCAACAACTCTCCCAGGAAGGGCTTCCCAATCTCTACATCCCGAATCCGGACAGTTTCTTCGAGGTCGATGAACTACCGATCCTGGGAACAGGCAAACTGGACCTGGCGGCGATCAAGGAAAAAGCTGCTGAAATGGTAGCCGCTGCCAATAGCTAGAAACGTCCGACTTCATCCTCACTCGCGGCGTTTAGACGGCTCGTCGGACAGCGGCCTGGCCACGCGTGCGGAAGCTCTCCGAGACGATTCGTTAAGCTGGACGGTAAGCTGGTTAAAACGACTACGAACGACAGGGTTCACGTTGGCCAGGCGCGCCGTTAAACGCTCGATCCCAGCACGATTCTGCGTGGTCGCTCGCGAAACCTGGGATACGAAACGAATCGTGTCCGAGTAATTCTTATCAATCGTACTGCCCATCAACGGATGAAGTGTCTTGGCCAGCAACTCCACTCCCAACCGGTCCGCCTGGACGAATACATCCAGCCGACTGGAAAGGAGCGTACGTCCCTCCTGCACCGTGCTACCCGTGGTCAGCACCATGACACACTTCCCCTGGACACGGCGCGGCAACAGGGAACCATCGTAAAAACCCTCGGCATAAAACACGTGTACTTCCGGTGTGCCGTAAACAAGCTCCACGCGACTGGAAGTCCCAGCACCATCATTCATCTGGAACGTGTAGGGACCCGTTCGCTGAAACTTGATATTCGTTGCACCCATTAACTGCCACATGTTAATAACTACTTCCGGGTTGCGCACCAGGAAGGTAAATAACTTTGGATCTGTAGCCGTCAGTTGGACCGGCAAACGACGATAGACACTCGGCCTATCAATCACCTTTTGGATCTTCTCACGCTTGACCGCTGTTAACTGGTCCAGCGGAATCAACTGGACCGCTTCCTGACGAGATTGCAGACTGCTGCTGGGCCGCGTGAATGCGGGAGATTCCGCTTGTAACGGCGAAAGAAAGGACAGGACGATCAAACAACCGCTGCACCACGTTTTCCAAAACCCATGGCCACGCAAGGCGCGCGCATGGCGATCGATAAAGCCGATCCGGTCCATATCCCCCCCTGACCGAAGTTCCCACCAGCAATAACAAGCAAAGCACTGTTAAAGATTGCCGGTATGAAGGATTATTTCGGTCAGATGACCCGGTGAAGTACAGGGAACCCGCGCAGAAAAGAAATGAAAGCATGCTAGCAGCCAGCAAACTACTCAACGGTGACGCGAAAGGTCAATCACCCGGTAAGCGGTTAAGCGATTCACTTCGCCCCGTTTGACGAGGACCCGGGTTCCTAAAATACCCACTTCTTTGCGGGCATAGCGACGCAAATTGACCCCGGGGCCAGGTATCACGTACTGCAATAACTTGCCCTCGGCATCCAACAGGGCAAAGGGTGGCAGGGACCGATCTTTCCCATAGACGGGCATTAGCCAGCCAACCCCATGATACGAGACACCCCCGATCCGATAACTGGGCGTTTCCGCAACGGAAACGGGAGACCTGTCCGCAGTTGGCTTCGGATCCGGCAACCGTTGGCCTGTCGGCGGCTGGAGCCTTTCCCGTTGTTCCACGTCTGCTGGCTGTGGCGCGACTGGTGCTACCGGCCCGGGGTTTGTTTGCGCAATACGAACCGCGGTAGCGGACGGCAGGGGATTAATATTCGCAAGACGTCGGTCACGCCAGCCATCGGCAGGCAGGTGCGTGGTCTCCTGGGGATACTGGATCAACTGGATCGATCCAACACCACTGGGCGAAGGCGTGGAATCAATCTGGCTGACCGCTTCTCGCACGGGCTGCAGAAAGCGGGCGTGAATCCAGCGAAACTCCCCAGACGGTGGAGTAATTCGATAGTATTGGTCTGCGGTTTCAGCTGGCTGACCGGGCACGGACCGTTTCTCCAGGATCTCCACCAGTTCATCTTCTTTCAACTCGACCTGCCACTGATCATCAGCAGCAGACGATAATTCACTGTCGATCCAGGAAATTACACGGGGGCGCACAATACGTCCGATCGACTCCTCACGTGTCAGAGCAACATCGCTGGCCAATACCCAACTGGATGCACCACGGGGAGGTCGGATGGCGAGGAAACCTGTCTCCTGTTGCTGGTAAACCTCCACGATTTCACCACGCTGTAAATGGCCACAGGCATAGTACTGGTCACCTGGTCCCGACCGATACACGACGTGGTCGCTCATGATTTCAGCCTGGTAAGGCAAGGGAGGTGTTGCCCGTAGGGAAGTCGCACAACAACCGACCAGGCAACAAGAAACGTACAGGGAGATTCGCAAACCAACCATGTGTGGAACCGATCCGGTAGGAGAAGACGAGGGGGGAACGAAGAGAAGCGGTCGATCTTGTACTTCAAGACAACGAATCACTCAAGATCGAAACCGTTCACTGGCTTACTGCTAGCAGCCACAAAAGGCTGTTTACAGCGGGTCCCCGGGTCGTGGCCCACGTTCGGTTTGGGTCAGGATTTCCGGTCCCTGCTCGGTCATAAGAATCGTGTGTTCAAACTGGGCCGAGGGTAACCCATCACGTGTTCGCACGGTCCAACCGTCGCTGGGATCAAGCAGGGTCGCATGATGGCCTACGTTGATCATAGGCTCGATGGTAAAACAGGTACCTGGCAACAACCGCACTTTTTCGGCTCCCGGTGTGGGATGATGCGGGATGGAGGGTTCCTGGTGGAATTTCTGTCCCAGCCCATGTCCCACGTATTCCCGGACCACTCCAAACTCGTAGCGTTTGGCTTCTGCGGCCACGGCCACTCCGATAGCATAGACGGTCCCACCTGGTTTACTGGCAGCAATTCCGAGGTAGAGGGAATCAAACGCACACTGCGTGACCTGGCGTGCCTCTTCCGAGACATTTCCGATCAGGAATGTTTCCGACTGATCTCCGTGCCAACCATCCACGATGCTGGTAATATCAACATTCACCAGGTCGCCGTCCTGGAGAATATAATCACCGGGGATACCGTGACAAATCACCTCGTTAACACTGGTGCAGCAACTCTTGGGAAATCCCTGGTATCCGAGTGGTGCCGGCACATGACCGTGATCGAGCGTGTATGTATGGACCAGGCGATCGATTTCATCGGTCGTGGTACCCACCTGGACGTAGTCACGAATGTAATCCATCAACTGGGCATTGAACTTCCCAGCCGCGCGCATTTTCTCGCGTTGGTCCAGGTTCAACAGGATACTGGAACGTCTGCCGCGTAACATGACTACCTTTTCGATTCAAACGCCACGACCGCCGGTGCAGGACCGTGGGTGCAAAAGACAGGCCGAGTAATTCAGCCCTGCGTCTCACCAGCTATAGCAAGTCTATCATGCCAGCAGTCCCCTGAGTATGCCGGACCCCTAAAACGGATCCCTGGGATCACGGGGACTCGGTTTGCCAGAAGGTAGCCCAGTCAGTAGAATCGCTTGCTTGTCGCAGGCCGCAGTAATGCGTACCAGGGCCAGGCAAGCCTGTCGGTTCACGGACCGCCGCGATTCGCTGATACGAACCTCAATCCAGGATGCTGGCAGATCATGCCCAAGTACAATCCCGCTGAAATCGAACCCAAATGGCAAGCTTACTGGGAAGAGCATCGTACGTTTGCCGTGCCGGAACTCCCCACGTCAGAAAAACTATACGTGCTCGACATGTTTCCCTATCCCAGTGGAGATGGTTTGCACGTGGGACACCCCGAGGGCTACACGGCAACGGACATCTTCTGTCGTTTTGAACGGATGCGCGGCAAGTGCGTCCTGCATCCGATGGGTTTTGATTCCTTTGGATTGCCTGCGGAAGAGCATGCGATTCGCACCAACACCCCGCCGCGAGAGTCGACCGAGAAGAATATCGAGACCTTCACTCGCCAGCTCAAGATGCTTGGTTTCAGCTATGACTGGGACCGGCAACTGGCCACCACCGACATCGAGTATTTTCGCTGGACCCAGTGGATCTTCCTGGTACTTTACGACACCTGGTACGACACGGAACAAAAACGTGGGCGTCCGGTCTCGGAATTACCGATCCCGGCTGACATCCAGCAGGAGGGACCGACCGCGGTAGAGCAATACCGGGATGAACATCGGCTGGCCTACCAGGCGGATGCCCTCGTGAACTGGTGCCCTGCGTTGGGCACCGTGCTGGCCAACGAGGAAGTAATTGATGGCAAGAGCGAGCGGGGAGATCACCCCGTGCAACGAATCCCGTTGCGGCAATGGACGCTGCGCATCACGGCCTATGCGGATCGGCTGGAAGAAGACCTCGCCACGGTCAACTGGTCCGACGGTATCAAGAAGTTGCAATGCGACTGGATTGGTCGCAGCACGGGCGCCGAACTGGACTTCTATATTGGTGACCCGGAAAATTATTCAGAATGGCAAACCAGTCGAGCGGGGAATGGATTTTCGCGTAAGCCGAGCGAAGACGTGCTACGTGTTTACACCACGCGCCCAGACACCCTGTACGGGGCGACCTACATGGTCATTGCACCAGAACATCCCTTCGTGGAACGATTAACCACACCCGACCAGCAGGAGTCGGTCAACACGTATCGAGACCAGGCCGCTGCCAAGAGCGATCGTGAACGCACGGAAGAAAACAAGCAAAAGAGTGGGGTCTTTACCGGTTCCCACGCCATCAACCCGGTCAACGGCCAGTCGGTACCGATCTGGATCGCCGACTACGTACTAATCAGTTATGGAACCGGGGCCATCATGGCAGTACCGGCGCACGACATCCGGGATTTTGAATTTGCCCGTATGTATGACCTGCCGATCCTTGCCGTGGTCGATCCTGGCGAGTCCAGCGAGGTGGATCGCCAAGCGGTACTGGCAGGGACTGCCTGTTATTCAAAAACCGGTACGGCCTGTAATTCAGCAGCCTATGATGGTACGGAAACCGGCCCCTTTAAAGAACAGATCACGTCTGATCTTCAGCAGCAGGGAATCGGACGCGCCGCGGTAAACTACAAGTTGAGAGACTGGCTCTTCAGCCGACAGCGCTTCTGGGGCGAACCGTTTCCCATTCTTCACGAACTGGACGATGACGGAAATCCCACGGGGCGTATCCGGGCCCTGGATCCAGAGGATCTGCCACTGGACCTGCCTCACCTGAGTGATTACAAGCCTCACGGACGGCCCGAACCACCACTGGGCAAGGCTCCCGAGGAATGGCTATATCCAGTCATTGACGGTCAACGTTACCGACGCGAAACCAATACCATGCCCCAATGGGCCGGCTCCTGCTGGTATTACCTGCGGTTCATTGACCCGAGAAACCAGGAACAGTTCGTTGATCCCGAGAAGGAACGTGCCTGGATGCCGATCGATCTCTACGTCGGTGGTGCAGAACACGCGGTGTTACACCTGCTCTATGCACGCTTCTGGCACAAGGTGCTCTACGATCGCGGCCACGTGAGTCATCCGGAACCATTCCAAAGACTGGTCAACCAGGGCATGATCCTGGGAGAGATGGAATTCACGGGTTTCCAGGACGGATCGGGAGCCTATATCAATGCCGGGGAGGTTCGCCGCAACGAAGCCGGGGAATATATTCACGCCGAGACTTCTCAACCACTGCAGGAAATCAAGTTGGAACCAGCGCAGGTCGAGAAACAGGGGGATCTCTTTGTTCTTTCGGATGATGCAACGATCCGGGTGGAGAGCCGCGCCTACAAGATGTCCAAGAGCCGTGGCAACGTGGTCAACCCGGATGATGTCGTCCGGGAGTACGGGGCAGACACACTGCGTCTCTATGAAATGTTCATGGGACCGCTGGAGGCAAGCAAGCCCTGGAATATGTCCGGGGTCAGTGGGGTTCGTAACTTCCTCGACCGCTCCTGGCGGATGATCGTGGATGACCGGGCAGAAACCATCACGCTGCACTCAGCGGTAAAAGACATTGACTGTGACGAGGAACAAAACCGGGTGCTGCATCGCACCATCAAGGCCGTCAGCAACGACCTGGAGAACCTGGAATTCAATACCTCGATAGCGCGACTGATGGAATTCGTCAACCATTTCACCAGGAGCGAAACACGTCCCCGATCGGCCATGGAACGTTTCGTCCTGCTGCTCTCGCCACTGGCACCCCACCTGGGAGAAGAACTCTGGAGGATCCTGGGTCACGAAACAAGCCTGGCCTACGAACCCTGGCCTACGTACGAGGAATCCATGACCCAGGACAACGTGCTGGAAATCCCGGTACAGATCCAGGGCAAGGTCCGCACGAAACTGGCCGTACCCGCGGATACTGACCAGGCAACCCTGGAAGAAATCGCGCGCAACGACGCTAAGGTGCTTGAACTGCTGGCGGGAAAAGAGGTCGTCAAGATCATCATCGTACCCGGACGGCTAGTCAATTTCGTGGTCAAGTAAGCAACCGGGACGCTTTAACGCCGTGGCTTGTAGACCTCGGTGGCCGTTCCCAGGTAAACCTCGGCAGCTCCAGACAGCGTTTCACTAAGCGTTGGATGGGGATGAATGACCTCCGCCACATCCTGTACCCGACACCCTCGTTCGATCGCCAGGACTGCCTCTGCAATCAAGTCACCGGCACCGGCACCGACAATACCACACCCCAGCAGGGCGTCCGTTTCCGGATCAACTAACCAACGGGTCATGCCCTCGGTGCGCCCCAGCGCCTGGGCACGACCACTGGCAGCCCAGGGGTAAATCGCCGGCCGAACTTTTTGTTGCCGCTCACGGGCCTGGGTCTGCGTCAGACCGACCCAGGCAATTTCCGGGTCGGTAAAGATAATGGCCGGAACCAGTTCCGAGGAAACGCCTGCCTCTTTTTCCTGCAAGGTATGGATAGCAACTTTCGCCTGGAAAGAAGCGTGATGAGCCAACATGGGCTCCCCACAAACATCCCCCACTGCCAGGATCGCCGGATCTGCGGTCCGCTGCTGCTGATCGCAGATCACGAAACCTCGTTCATCCAGGCTTACCTGGGTATTCTCCAGGCCCAGGTCCGTGGAAGCAGGCGCACGGCCCACGGCAACCAGCACCCGGTCATACGATTGTTTCAAGGGCCCCTCGGGACCGAGCAAAGCAACTTCCAACTGCGAACCAACTTCCTGGATTGAATCCACCCTGGTCTCGAGCATGACCGGTTCAGCGAAGAGCGTATCGAGTTGACGATCCAATACCTTCACCAGGTCACGGTCCACCCCCGGAAGCAATCCCGGGGTCAGTTCCGCAACACTCACCTTACTGCCCAGGCGGGCATAGACCGTTCCCAATTCCAACCCAATGTAGCCACCGCCAATCACCAGCAGGCTCTCGGGAATTTCCTGTAGATCAAGTGCCGTACCGGAATCCATGACACGTTCGCAGTCGCTGGCCAATCCAGGGGGACAGATGGGGCGTGATCCGGTCGCCAGGATGCAATGGTCAAAGTTCAACTCACGATCATCGCCGAGGCTTTCATGTTCCCCCTGTAATTCCAACGTGTGGGAATCCCGAAAGCGGCCCCGTGCATGAATCACCTTGACCTTGCGTCGCTTGGCAAGTTGCTGCAAGCCGCCGGAAAGTCGCTCGATCAACGCTTGTTGATGATCTCGCACCTGGTCCAGTTCGATCCGGGGTGATCCATAATGAACACCCCATTGCTGGGACAATTGCTCCACTTCTCCCATGACGCGAGCCAGGTGCAGCAGGGCCTTGCTGGGAATACAACCTCGCAGCAGACAGGTTCCACCAAGACGTGGATCCGCTTCCACCAGGACAACATCGTGTCCCTGATCAGCGGCCAGGAAAGCGGCGGCATAACCACCAGGTCCACCACCCAGAACGACCAGCGAGGTACGCATGGAGATTATCGCGACAAGAATTCAACGATCGTGTTCACGTCGACAGGCAAGCTGATATCAGAAGCTGACGGTAAACCCTGGACAGTCGCCCTGAGCGTATCCGCATCAAAGGTGACCCAATCAAGCGGTTCGCCAGATTCCTCAGCCGCCAGGCGACTGTACAGATTCAACAGATTGCCACGGCGACGCACGGTAATCACATCACCCGGACGTAGCAGGTAAGAAGGCTTGGTCACCTTAACCCCGTTCACCTGGAAATGCCCATGGGTCACACCCTGTCGTGCTTGCGGTCGGGTGGAAACAAAACCAGACCGTCGAATGACGTTATCTAGTCGCCGTTCACAAAGCATCAGTAACAACTCACCGGTGTTACCTTGCTTGGAAGAGACATTACGGAAATAGCGTTGCAGCTGCCGTTCGCCCAGTCCGTAATAGTGTTTTACTTTTTGTTTTTCATAGAGAGCTGTCGCGTAGTTCGATCGGCGACGCCCACGCGTATGCATACCAGGAGGTGCATCACGACGATCGGAAGCTCGAACCGCACCACTACTCTCATAGACCATTTGGCCAAGTCGCCGATTGATGCGTGATTTAGGACCGGTGTGCCGCGCCATGTAAACTGAACTCCCGCGAGGATTACAGCCTCTGCCCTGCCCACTTGAGGCAGCACCAGCCGAGGCTAAGTCACGAAGTGCCAAGCATTTCGCTCAGCGTTTCAAGCCTTCTATGATTACTCATCCCCGCACTCCTTACAAGGGGTGTAGAGGCGAATCCAACAGAAGCATGCTACCTGCAAACAGCCGCTATTCAGAGGCTGGAGGCTATTTCCGGCACCAGCAAGTGCTCGGGTAACTCGTGAGCCTCCTCAAATGTAGCCCAAAGTTGCCGAGGAAGCCCCTGGAAGGCACGTTCGGCACGCTCTTCATCCAGTTGCCGCGGAGCAACCTGGCGAATATAGATTCCGGCAACGCGGTCCCCGTAGAGACGCGCAGCCGCTCCATAAATCTCTGGATCACGTTCAGCAGAGTCGCCCACCAGCACAAAACGCCGGTGAGGAAAGGACCTTAAAATAGCCTTGATTTTGCCACCTTTGCCACGTCGGCGAATGACCGGGATACGACGCAGCATATGGTCTCGCAACCGCAATAAGCGAAGATGGTAACTGCCGCTAGGGAATCCTACTTGCTGGCAGAAATCATTCAACGGTTCAAACAGGGGCCAGGGACTGGACGAGACGTAGTGGAACGAGGCCCCGGCGGCAGCCCACTCACGATAAACGGCATGCAAGCCATCAATCGGTTGAAATTCTTCCAGGAACGTGTTTTCCAACATCAACTGCAAGTCATGCACCTGCGTGTTCTTCATCGTGTCATCGATGTCAGAAATCACCGAAATCCCGCGATTCTCAACCAGTTGCACCTGGCCGTGAAATCGTCGATCCCCAGTCCCACGACTGATCACCTCGTAGTGCAACCAGCCATCCCGGACATCTCCCTGGTCTGCTAACCGGGCAACCTGTTCATTCGAAAAGGTCAACACTCCACGAAAATTACCGTTTCTCCGTGATCTGCGTCGCAGTCGGAAGAGCTGGTCTCCAATGCGGACCGAGACACGTTTAAACCGTTCCGTAGCGGCCACGAAATGTCGAATCCGTTGGCGAAACAGGTCTGTCTGAAATGCGGCGGGCTCCGCCTTCATGATGCGTTTCAGTAGTCGTACCAGCATGCGTTTACGAATGCTGGCCCGTTCCATCTCGTAAACCGTACCCCAGATCGGTACTCGCCAGAAAGTACCATCCTCGGACTGGGATGCGTAGGTGGGATACAATACGACATCGTCGCTGAGATCAATATTCGTCAATCGTTTCTTCAATCGAATCATCGTCTATCATCAAGCAGCGGAATAAAAATCAGATTCTCCGGCGGAGAGTGGACGCGAGGCTACTGATTAAACATACCACTCGGGACAGGCCACGTCAGTTCTCTACCACAGCAGGGACCAAACAATCGAGCCGGGAGGGTAGACTAGACCCTACGATCTGGGTAACTGTCAACGATCGAACTCGTTAAACCAAGCTAAAATCCGCATAATCCCTACGGCAACGGCAATTCCACAGTCGTTTAAACGAACTAGAGACACCTGCTGACAATGTGTTAAAATGACTTCTATCCCACCCCGATCCTGGTGCCACTGCTGCCAGGCAATCCCAATCCTGTTCGCAAGGCAGTTTTCATGATCTCTCGAATCATAACAATCGGACTGGCGCTGACGACGCTGGGAGCGTTTACTGCGTCGGGCCAGGATGTTTCCTTACAGCCACCCGAGCAGGCGATTGCAGACGTGGTCGATTTCTACCTTGAGCGCAGCCTTGGGGAAATCAACCAGGAAGCCAGTGGAACAGCTACGGATGCCACCTTGCTACGACGCACCACGCTGGATCTGGTCGGCCGCATCCCCACGGTGAGGGAAGCACAATCCTATCGATCTGATACCGCGCCCGACAAACGCGTGAAGATGGTCGAACGGCTGCTGACCTCACCCGGCTACCTCCAGCACCAAGTCTACGAACTGGCCCAGCTGTTGCATCCGGACGACTCGAAACACCTGCAGAATTACCTGACACACGCTGTTAACAACGATGCGTCCTGGGATCGCATTTTTCGAGACCTGATGTTGCCCCCGGCCAAGCCAGAAGAAGCTCCCGAGGCGGACCGTTTTATCAAGTCACGGATCCAGGACATCGACAAACTGGCTAATGATACCAGCGTGCTCTTTTTTGGTGTGAACATCAGCTGCGCCAAGTGCCATGATCACCCACTGGTAGAACAGTGGAAACAAAGCCATTTCTTTGGCATGAAGTCTTTTTTCAGTCGCACCTTTGCCAACGGCGACTTTCTCAGTGAACGCGACTATGGTGCCGTGCAGTTCCAAACCACCGAGGGAGAAACCAAGACGGCCCAGTTGATGTTCCTGTCCGGCAAGGTCGTGGAAGAACCTGCCTGGAAGGAACCCAACGACGAGGAAAAAAAGAAACTCAAGCAACAACTGGAAGAACTCAAGAAAAAGAAACAACCGACACCGGCACCCTCATTCAGTCGCCGTAACAAGCTGGTTGAAGTTGCTCTTAGTACGCAAGAGCAGGATTTCTTTGCTCGCAACATCGTCAACCGACTCTGGTACCGGGTCTTTGGCCACGGGCTGGTCATGCCCCTGGACCAGTTACACGAGGGAAACCCTGCCAGTCATCCTGAGTTGCTGCAATGGCTGGCCCGTGACATGGTCACCCACAACTACGACCTGAAACGACTACTCCGGGGACTAGTGCTGAGCAAGGCCTATGCGAGGCAGAGTCACTGGGACCAGGACAGCCGTCCCAATCCCGAATGGTTTGCGGTGGCCAACACCAAGCCCCTCAGTCGTTACCAGTACGGCCATTCCCTGCAAATGGCCAGCACCAGCCCAGACGAATTTTCACTCGATGATGAAAACCAGTTACGGGAACGACTACAACGTGTTTACAGCCAAAACGGACTCGCCGAGCAACTGGACCAACCAATTCATGATTTCCAGGTAAGCTCCAATGAAGCCCTCTTGTTCAGCAACAGTGACCGCATCAACGAGGCCCTGCTGGCAGATCGCAACAAATCGCTCATCGGGAAGTTAAAGTCACTGGAGAATGATCCGCAGCGTGTAGAACTGGCCTACTGGACCATTCTCAGTCGCCCCCCGAACGATGATGAAATCAAGCTGTTGACGACCTACCTGGCGGCTCGCCAGGAACGTCCACTCGACGGAATACAACAACTGGTATGGATCCTTTTGACCAGCACCGAATTCCGTTTCAACCACTAATCTGTCAACGTGGAGATCACGACCCGATGACCAGCAAACGCCATTCCTCATTCTGCGGATCTGCCGAACACTCGCTGGATCGCCGAGCCTTCCTGGGTTCCGGCATGCAGGGAAGCGCCCTGCTGGGCGCCGGAGCCTGGGGACTCAACGCCTTGCGTCAACCCGCACTGGCCGAAGTGCTCAAGCAAAAGGAAAAACGTGTAATTCTCTTGTGGCTGGCAGGCGGTGCCAGCCAGTTAGAAACCTGGGACCCCAAGCCGGGACGGCCCACAGGTGGCCCCTACCGGGCAATCCAGACGAGCGTACCTGGCGTCCAGATTTCCGAATTAATGCCGAAGATGGCCGGCCGCTTGAAGGACACCGCAATCATCCGTTCCCTGAATACGAAGGATGGTTCACATGGTACCGGGGCGCGCCTGATGCACCTGGGCCGCCGTGATGAGCCCAATCTGAAATACCCCGACCTCGGTGCTGTACTGGCACGTGAGCTGGGTCGGGCAGACAGTCCCGTGCCTGACTATGTCTCCTTCTACACGGCAACAGAAGGTCGCGGTAATGCAGTGGGCCAATCGGGATTCCTGGGAGCACGTTATGCTCCCATGTCGCTGACCACGGAAAACAAACCCTTGTTCCTCAGCCGCCAGGAAAACATCAGTATCCAGGACCACCAGCAGCGTGCCCAACTACAAGCGCTCTTCAACGAACGATTTGCTCGCAAACGTAATCTTCCCGCAGTCGCAAGTCACCAGGAAGCCTACGCACGGGTACGCGGCCTGATGGCCAGCGAGACCCTGTTTGATCTCGAGCAGGAGTCCCAGAAGACACGTGATCGTTATGGAAAAACTCTCTTCGGTCAGCAGGCACTGGTCGCGCGGCGTCTGATTGAAGCAGGAACACCGTTCGTAAAAGTCTCGCGGGCCTGGTGGGACAGTCACGGCCAGAATTTCGAAACTCACCTGGAACTGGTCACCGAACTGGACCACGTCATGTCGACCCTGCTGGACGACCTGGAAGAACGTGGCCTGCTGGAAAACACCCTGGTACTGACGCTGGCTGAATTCGGCCGGACACCCACGATCAATGGCAGCCTGGGACGAGATCATTTTGGACAGGCCTGGAGTGTTTCTCTCTCGGGATGTGGTATCCAGGGCGGATCCGTCTACGGGAAAACGGACCAGGACGGTCAGACGGTCGCCGATGGCGAGGTTGGTGCCGGCGAAGTTTTCGCAACCATCTACCAGGCACTGGGGATTGATCACCAGAAGGACTATCACGTGGGAGCACGTCCCATTCCACTTACCGATCCCGGCATCGAGCCGGTCTCGGAAGTGTTGGCCTAGGATTCCGGGAGAACTGGTTGCACGTACGCTTTTCTTTTGAACCATTCACAGCGAGAAATGTTTCATGGCTGCCGACCCTCACAAACTGAAAATCAGCAAGCAGATCAATCGCCCCGGTATCCTGATGAGCATCGCTCGGTTACCGGATTCCCACCGACTGTTCGTTGGCAGTTCTGATGGCAAGATCTATGACCTGGACATCATGGCTGAAAAACCTGAGCCACGTGAGTTCGTCGGGCATGAAAGCTACGTGACGGGCCTGGTTCACCTTGAATCCCAGCTGGTCAGCGCGGCCTATGACCGCCGCTTGATCTGGTGGGACCGGGAAAGCGGCAAGCAGGTCCGCACGATCGAAGCTCACCAGCGATGGATTCGCCAGTTGATTACGACACCTGATCAGCAGCAGGTAATCACCGTGGCAGACGACATGGTCTGTCGTATCTGGGACGTGAAGACCGGTAAGCTTGTCCGCGAGTTGCGCGGACACCAGGAAGAAACACCGCATCACTTTCCCTCCATGCTCTACGCCTGCGCGGTCTCGTCCGATGGCAAGTACCTTGCAACCGGAGACCGGGTCGGACACGTGGTCGTCTGGGACCTGGCCACCGGCAAGGAACTAACCACGCTGGAAACACCCATCATGTACACCTGGGATCCCAAGGCTCGCATTCACTCCATTGGTGGAATTCGCTCACTGGCTTTCTCAGCAGACTCCACGCGACTGGCCGTGGGAGGCACAGGAAAAATCAACAACATCGATCACCTGGAAGCACTGGCCCGCGTCGAGGTTTTTGACTGGCAAAAACAGGAACGCACTCACGAATTCAAGGGAAATGAACACAAGGGCCTGGTGGAACACCTGGTCTTCCACCCGGAAAACCAGTGGTTACTGGCAGCCGGAGGAGACCACAACGGTTTCATCAAGTTCCTTGACCTTGAGAAAAAGAACGTTCTCAAACAGGCCAAGGCTCCCATGCATGTCCATGAGTTTACGGTCAACGAAACCTACGATACGATCTATGCGGCTGGGCACGGAAAGCTCGTAGCCTGGACCTTGACGGATTAGTCCATCACCGCGACCCCGGACTATCGCCTTACCTGGATCAACTCAAGTAACAGGGCCGGCAAGAATCCGGGGAGACAGGTGATCCTTTTCACTGCTTCGAGGAAGTTCGCAGATGTCTGACCCAAAGTGGTTTTACGCACGTGGCGAGGAACGGTTTGGTCCCGTGACCTCCCAGAAGTTGAAAGCCCTGGCTGCCGCTGGAAAACTTCAGCCCGCGGACCTGATCTGGAAAGAAGACATGCATGACTGGTCACCAGCCAGCCAACTGCGAGGCCTCTTCCCACCCGAATCATCCGCCGGCGATACACCTCCCCCTGCCAGCGTCGAGGACATCAGTGAATCGGGAGTCCATGTGCCACCGATAGAACCTGCCAACCAGGAGATGCCCACGTTAAACACGGAACCGGAGCCAGTCAGTCCCGGCCAGGGCTTCACCAACCCGGTAAAATCCTCGCGTCCCTGGCGCGGACAACTGAACACGCGAGCCATCTCGAGGACTCCCCTGACCCAGGTCGCCCAGTACGGGCAGGTCTTGCTACTCCTGGGACTCGTGTTGGTGGTACTTTCCAAGGGATGTGATGGCATTGGCAATCGTTACGTCAGTCGCCTGAACTCCCAGTACGAACTGGTCGTCAATCAATTCGAGGATATCTACACGGAAAAGCAGAACCAGGTCAAGGAGGAGGTTGCCCGTCTGGAACAACAGATCGGGGACGAAGCTCCCACTCCTGAACAACGTGAAAAGCAAACTAACCTGGTTAATAAATCCAAGGAAATCGAGAAACAACGAGTCAAGGCGTTGGCTGAAAATCAACGCACCAAGTGGGCCCGTATGAAGATCAAGTCGCGAGACTCTGCTGCCAATAACAACATGTGGGGATTCTGGCGAGAATGCGTATTTGCCCTCGGGACCTTGGTCCTGACCGTGGGCTTGCTGACCGTCGGTTTTAATGGCCAGGGGGCCGACCGCTGGATCTGCCTGATCATGCTGGCCATCGTGACGTTCAGCATCTACGTTGGCGGCATTGCCTGGGTCAGCTCTATTATCTCGTTAATACCCCGTTAAGCGATTCTACAACAGGCCTTTTCAGGCCTCCTCGCTTAACGAAATGGCGTGGACGATGATTCGCGTGCCGCCGCACCACCTGGCAACCATGTCTTGACCAGGGCAGCCTGTGCTTTTTCATCGCCCCCAAGTAACTGGTTTGCTGCTGCTTCATCCAACAATTCCTTGCAGGCAATCACCAGGTGTTCCGTGGTTAACAATTTACGACTATGCCAGAACCGCAGCTCGGCAAGGACCGGCAAGGGATTCGGATAATCTTTCTTGACCATCGGGATCACGCGGTTGTTCAGCACCAACTCGGGCGTCAGGGCAGGCATTTCCTTGACCCGGTATGCTTCTGCAGCAAGGAAAATCTGATCGATCTCTTTCTCAATCATCTCGTCCGCTTCATTCCCCTTGGCCGTCTTATTCTTGATCTGGATCTTGACATTATTCAAGACCGTCTTGTTCTTCTTTACGACTTTCGCAGACTCGACATCATACAACTGGATCGTGGTATTGTTGGTAACCAACTTGGTACGGGAATTCACGACTACCTTGACCTCGAAAATGATTGCCACATCCAGGTTCTGCTGCTGGGCCTTGGCACTCAATTCATCCAGCGTACCCACACCTAACATGCTCACACCCGGCAAGGCGTCCTGGCTGCCACCGCGCCGACCACCACCTGAACCGGGAAAACCGCCACCTCCCGGGCCGGCGAAGCCTGCACCGTCAAGACCGTCATCCCCGGGATCCAATCCTTCATCCAAGCCCTCGTCGGCAGGATCAAAGCCACCAGGACCAAAGCCGCCACCCTGGTTCCCCTGGCCCGCCGCAGATCCACCACCAGCCAGTGCCTCTTTAAGCACCACGCCGTAGTATCCACGCTCAATACGTCCCTGCAAACGTTGAATCACCTTGTTACCCAGGTCACCGGTATATTTTCCAAGTTCCGAATTGCCACCCTGGCCCGATCCGCTACCGGGAAATCCGCCACTCGGGTCATCATCTCCGAATCCTGGAGCAGCTCCGCCGAGGTCACCTGGGTCACCCAGGTCATCCCCGCCTCCACGATTTCGATTTCTACTCGACCCCTTCTCGGGAAGCTTTTGTTCCTTGCCAATCGGGTAAGGATTCTTAGCGGCATCCTTGGAACCGATAAACTGGATACCGATACCCCACCGCACTCCCAGGACAGGACGCCGCAACTCCGACACCCATTGATACTGGGCCAATAACTCGGGAGCCGCTTTCTTGTCCAGCAAGACCGCCGCAAAGGCGTAATCAAATCCCTCTCGATTTTTTCGTTGTGCAAATGCCTGCTTGGAAGCGTCCAGCAGCGTCGCTGGCTTGCGGGGGGTCGGTCGTCCGCCACCCGCTCCAAAATTCGCGGGATCGGTAGTTCCGCCACCGGTGCCGTCATCCGTGCCATCCCCGGCAAACTCGCTCGCCAAGTCTCCTCCCGTGCCATCATCGTCCAGGTCAGTACCATCTTCGAAACCTGCCGTCAGATCCTCGTCATCCATTCCTTCATCGCCCAGGTCAGTACCATCCTCGAAACCGGCAGTCAGGTCCTCGTCCATACCCTCGTCCATACCCTCGTCCATACCCTCGTCCATACCCTCGTCCATACCCTCGTCCATACCCTCGCCCATACCGGCTCCACCCATCCCCATACCGGCTCCTGCCGAGGCTGGATCGGCTGAACTATCCGTGGCATTGGCGCCACTATCGGCGACCTGATCGGAACCGCTACTGGTAGGCTGGGAGGCCGTTTTTTTCTTGCAGCCCAACGTCAAGCTCAAGGCGAGAACCATCACCAGTGTCAACGTCTTGTAAAAGCGCATACCACACCTCGATCGGGAATGTAGAAGAGTAATTGGTAGATTCAGTTTTATTATGGCAGTTTCCCCGGGCAATGTCGAGCAGAAGTTACCCCGGACAAGGCCGCTTTCTTGATAACCTGCCGCTGCAGCCTGCAAAGCTTGCCAGCAGTCGCTATGGCCTCCATAATCGTAACCAGCAGTTCCGGATTGAGACACAAAATCGTCCGCCTGCCAGCCAACAGGAATGTATGTCAGGTAATTGCTGACAAGACATTGCCTATACCATCATCCGGACGGTGTCATGGCCAGCCCGTGAAACCGTCCATTGCACACACTCAGGAGTATGAACAATGGGGAAACTGGCAGGTAAAATCGCCCTCGTAACCGGCGCCAGCAAGGGCATTGGACGCGGTATTGCATTGGCCTTCGCGCGTGAAGGAGCTGATCTGCTCCTGTCAGCCCGGGGGGAAGAAAGCCTGGCCAGTACGGCCAAGGAAGTTGCTGCCCTGGGAGTGCGGGTAGAAGTCCAGGCGGGGGACGTCGGTAGCGAGGAGGATGTGAATGCCATGTTTGCCCACTGGCAACAATCGTTTGATCGACTCGATCTGCTCGTCAACAACGCAGGAGCATTCAATGGCGGGCCTCTCGACGAACTGGCTACCGAGGACTGGGACCATGTCATCAACACCAACCTGCGAGGTCCGTTCTTATGTACACGTGCCGCCATGCAAATCATGAAAGGCCAGGGCGGTGGACGAATCATTAACATCGGCTCGATCTCGGCCCAGCGAGTTCGCTTCAATTCTGCACCCTACTCCACTTCAAAACATGGCTTGTGGGGACTCACCCAGGTGACTGCCCTGGAAGGCCGTGAGCACGGCATTACCTGTGGATGCCTGCATCCCGGTAACATTCTCACCGAGCGTCGCGATGCCAGTGAGGCCGTGGCTGACCAGGAGCCGATGATCGGTGTCGACGATATTGCCGAGGTCGCACTGCTGATGGCTTCCCTCCCTCCCCACGTGGAAATGCTGGAATCGATCGTGCTGCCTCACGAACAACTGTACGTGGGCCGCGGCTAGGGATTGCGGTGATCCGGGTTCCATTTTTCTACTCACATTTTTTGGCTGGATGATTACTCATGATTATTACCCAGGTTATCTGCGAAATATTGCGTATTGATGATGTCGAGGCAAAAACGGCTAGTAGCCAGGATGCGATCGTGGTGCGCATCGTGACCGATACTGGACTCGAAGGTATTGGCGAAGCAGATTCTGCGCCGGAGGTCGTCCAGGCGATCATCGACGCGCCCTTTAGCCACAACATCGCCTGTGGGCTGCGACAACTGCTGCTGGGTGAAAATCCACTCGAGACCGAACGACTGTGGCAAAAAATGTATCGCCAGACCATGTACTTTGGTCGCAGTTCCGTCACGATCAGTGCCATGGCGGCCGTGGACATGGCACTCTGGGACCTGAAGGGGAAACATTTCCAGGAACCTATCCACCGTTTGCTGGGCGGCAAACACCACGATCGGATCCTGGCTTATGCCTCGATCCTGTTTGGTGAAAACGGGGCGAAAACCGAGCAAATCGGCCAACGTTGGCGTGACGCAGGATACCGGGCCGTCAAGTTCGGGTGGGAGCCGATGGGTGAAAGTGAAGCCGTGGACCTGGAACTGGTACAGGGGGCACGCGCCGGCGTGGGAGACGATGCCACCCTGCTGATCGATGCAGGCTGCGTATGGGATGCACGCACTGCCCTGCAACGAGCCTGTGCGTTTGCAGACAGTAACATTCACTGGCTGGAGGAACCGCTCTCACCCGATGATGTCGACGGCTATGCCTGGTTACGAGACCGATCCCCGGTAGCCATTGCTGCCGGCGAGGAAGAATGTGGACGTCAATCCATGCGTCCTCTCATTGATCGTCACGCCCTGGATGTTTACCAGGTCGACCTCTCACGCAACGGTTTCACGGATGCCCAGTACATCAAGCAACGTGTCCAGGAAATCGGCGCCCGCCTATGCAATCATTGTTACACGAGCCCGATCACCGTGGCGGCCAGCCTTCACTGGCTCAGTACCTGCCAGGACGCGTACCTGTTTGAAGACTGCGTGGAAGACTCCCCCCTCCGGCACCGGTTAACGCAGGAGACTGTCCAGGCCGAGGATGGCTGGATGATCGTCCCCGACCGCCCGGGACTGGGAGTCACGCTAGACGAAGATTTCGTGGCTACTTACCGCATTGCCGAATCCGGCAGGGACATTGAATTTGGAGACACTCATGACACTGCGAGCTGAAACAGAATACCGTTACGAGAAACTCACCTGGCCCGATATCAATGATGCCGTGGAACTGGGGAAAGTTTGCGTGATCCCCTGTGGAGCTGTGGAACAACACGGCCACCATTTGCCGCTGGACGTGGATATTGTCTGCCCCACGGCGATTGCACGAGGTGCCGGTCAACAGGTTCCAGGCCAGATGCTGGTTTTGCCAACCGTCTGTTATGGATACACGGGCCATGTCATGGACTTTCCTGGCACCATTAATAACGACACCCAGCACTTCATCGAGCATGTCCTGGATATCACCCGATCGCTGGCCTACCACGGTTTTAAGAAAATCTACCTGCTCAATGGCCACGGTTCGAACATGCCCAACCTGGACCTGGTAGCTCGCCGGACCAACCTGGAAACGGACGCCGAATGCCTTCTTTCAGCGTGGTGGCAACTGTTAACTGTCGATCCAGATTTCCTGCCTGGCTGGCGCGAGAGTCATTTCCCGGGCGGTTGTTCACATGCAGGGGAACTGGAAACTTCCGTCTACCTGCACCTGGATCGTGATAACGTACGAGAAGACAAGATCCAGAGTGGAACAATCAGTTTCAACGACGAGGAATCTCCCTACCTCTATACCGACCTGTTCGGTGTGGGAGCTGCAGCTCTGACATCATGGACCAGCAGCTACAGTGAAACGGGAGTCCTTGGCGATGCCGAGGCAGCGACCGCTGAAAAGGGGAAAGCGGCATACGAGGAAGCTGTCAGCCAACTGGTCGACATCGTCAACTGGTTTAAAGAACGTCCCTGCGACCAGCGGCGCGAAAATCACCGCCGGCCACCAACGATACCCATTCCCTGGAAACAACAACCACTGGCTTGATTTAATTGCGTAACGCACCCGACAGGGCATACGCCAGCGGGACTAATACGAACAGCGGAAACCAGGCGGCCAGTGCAGGAGTAAACAGGAACCCGTGGTCACCGAAGGCATGGCAGGTAATGATCAGCAGGTAGAAAAAGGTCACCAGCAGGAAGCAAGAACCCGCTGCAACCAGCAGGTTTTTCCTGCGTCGCCTCAACAGTAAGGGCAAGGCCAGAAAGATCAATGTCATGTCCAGCACCGGTTTGACAAACCGACTGTGGAGCGTCACGCGTACATTGGTCCCATGTTGAATACTTTCATTACGCAATTCTCGCACCAGTTGGCCGGAGGACGTGTATCGGTGCCAGCCATTACCGGCTGTTAACTGGTCAAAATGCACATTACTGGCCACGAAACAGTCTCCCGGCTGAAGCCATTCGGTATCCTTGGGACTCCAGATCACTGGCGTTTCCTGGATGTAAGCCGTATCCAGTTCCGCCAGGTTTTCCGGATCACTTACCTGTTTCAGCAGGTAACCACCGGGGCGTTCCAGCGAAGGTTCCATGTAGAGAGCACGTTGGGCCACCAGGCGATACTCGAACTGCCCGATGGGAGCATGCAGGCGGAAGTTGGGATCCGTGATCTGCTGGTCCCTGGCGTAGGCATGCTTTCCCCCGATAAGGATATCGGTGCGGGTATCATGCCGAGGACGAATCGTACGTGGCTTCGTTCCGTTCCAGTCCTGGGCCGTGCGGGTTAACTGGTGACGGTAAGCAGGAATGACCAGTTCACGATTGAAAATCGACAGAACGCTCAACAGGCAGGCTGCGATCACCAACGGCTTCACGACTCGCCAGCGACTGATCCCGAGTGACTGGGTTGCCATGAGTTCGTTGTTTTTTTCCAGCCAGGTGATCGTAAAAATCGTGGCGATCAATGCCAGCAAGGGACTTATCTGGTCAAAGAACAGAAAGGCTCGGCCGGCATAAAAATCGACCAGGATGGCCCACAGGTTTCCTGTCGAGTTACTCAATTCAAGCAGGTCATCCAGTTTTCCGACCGCATCAATCAGTAAATACAATCCCAGCAGACTGGCGAAACAGATCACCATGATCTTGAAGAACAACCGCAGTACATAACGGTCAAAGATCATCTGGAATTATCTACTCCCTACAGGAGGGCAACTCAGGCCCTGGTTTCCATAACCAGCCTGAGAGCCCGTGACAACGCTTCCATTCCCTGGTCAATTCTCTCGGGTGACTGGACCCCAAAACTCAATCGCATGGTATTTGCTTGCACCGGTGCTCCCTCGGTAGGATAGCAGTAACCACCGGCAACATAGAGCACTCCCTCACGCGATGCCGCTTCAAACAACGCGCCACCTGGACTGGCATCGATACCCTCGGGTACTTGCATCCAAACATAAAGTCCACCACTGGGATGCTGCCAACTTACGCCCTCCAGGTCAGAAAACCAACGTTCTGCAGCAGCCAGCATGGCCGCTTGTTTCACCTGGTAATGTTGGCACAGATCCTGCACATGAGGATCCAGCAAATCCTGTTCCATGATCTCCGCCACCAGGTGCTGGTTGAAATTAGGGGAACCAAAATCAATGTTTCCCTTTTGATCACAGAGAGGCGCCACGAGGTATTGTGGCAGTAAGCCCCAACCAACCCGGATACCGGGTGAAAAACTCTTCGAAAACGTACCGGTCACAATGACCTGTTCCCCGGCCTCGTCCAGCGACCTCATGCTGGCAATATCTTCCCCCGTGTAACGCAAATCGCGATAGGCCAGATCCACGATCAACTGGATCGGCAGTTCCCGGCCGGCATGACCACGGCTGATTTCCAGGATTTCCTCTGAGCGTGCCAGCGGCATCGTGATTCCACCAGGATTATCGGCATAAGGGACCAGGTAGATCGCCTTAACACGATCTTTCTCTCCCGAACGCTCCAGTTGCTGCAACGTCTCACGCAGGGCATCGGGTACCATGCCCTGCGAATCCGTTGAAACTCCGATCGCCCGGGCCCCCAGGTTAGCCATGGCACCCAGGAAGACCAGGTACGTCGGTGCAGCACACAACACGATATCCCCGGGATCCAGCAACGTTTCCAGGGCCAGGTAAAGCAGCTGGTTGCTACCAGCTGTAATGACCATCTGGTCGATAGAAAGCGACGACGCAGCCAAGTCTAAACCATCCTGCACCGCAAATCGTTGTAGAACCAGGTCACGCAGCCGAGGTTCACCAGGAGTGGTGCCATACTGCAATGCCTTATGGGCCTGCTCTGGACTGGAAAGTAATCGTTCCAATCCCAGTCGCGTTGCCTCGACCGGTAAGGTCGACTGGTCGACAAATCCAGCTGCCAGGGAAATCAAGTCCGGATGCGCAAGAGCTTGCGACATCAACGTACTGATCGGTTGGCCGGCTGCCCAACCGGCTCGACTGCTCAACCCTGTCGGCATATCCATCAAAGCATCCTGCTAGCCACGTATTTCCATTACTCCCGTTGCGAGTTCCGTACAATAGGTCAGTTCGACGACATGCGTCAAGATAAATGGGGTAATCCCCGACACCTGGTAAACCGCTGGTACGTAACTCTATGTCACCATTGCCACTCCAACACCGTCAGTTCTCCCGCCGGAAGCTTCTTAAACATCGCGCTGACACGATTTGGGCTTATCCTTGGAAGGCTGCGAAAGCATTGATATTCCCTCTACATTGTGCCTATTGCCAGCGGCCGTGTCGGGAATCCTCAGCCCGGGTGATACTCTGTACTGATTGTGAAAAGTCACTCATCACGGAACCGTCTGCTGTCTGTCCTCGGTGCGGATTTTTCTTTCCGGCGAGTCCGTTAAGCCGGTTTCGACCTGGTCGAAGCGACCTGCCGATAACCAACTGTCCCGGCTGTACCAACCGCAAGCTATGGTTCGATGACACGTTTGCCCTCGGCCCCTACCGGGGTCCACTCCGGGAAATGGTTTTACGATCCAAGCGTGCCACTGAAGAAACACTAACCCTCTCCCTGGGAGCCCTGTTAGGCCGACGGCTTCACCGGCTACCGGAACTGCGTTCTGTCGACATGGTCATCAATACACCCATGCATTGGAAACGGCGACTACAACGTGGTATCTCTACTACGGAATTACTTTTGACCGGAATTCTTTCTCAGCTGAACCTGTCACCGGCAAGCGGTTTGCTCCGTTGTACTCGAGCCACTGCCAAGCAAGGCATGCTCTCGTCCTCGCAACGCCAACGCAACGTATCCAGGGCTTTTCACATCACGGCTCCTCGGAGAGTCCGTGATCAACATTTGCTGGTCGTAGACGACGTGATGACCAGTGGTGCTACGCTCAACGAAATCGCTCGCATTCTCCATCGAGCAGGAGCTCGCAGGATCTCGAATGTGGTCCTGGCTCGTGGTTATTGTCGCGGCTGATTCACCATAAAAGAATGATCTATCCCGGTAGCTGGCAGGCTTCTTCCAGGTTAGAAACTGGCTCATCAGCAATAGGAATGACTGGAATTGGAGGCCAATCCGGCCTACATCCACTTAACATAGCTGCCGAACAATTGAAAACTTTTGGCTTGCCATCTTGCAACACTTCCCAGAGATGGAAAAATGACCGTAGTTCATAATACCTGCAAATGTCATGACTGCTGTGACTTGGCAGATTCCCTACTCCAGCCGAGTTTCCCACTGTGAATACTCTCCCCGATCATTCCAAGCAAAACACCAAGCCGTTCCGTCGAGCGGTGCTGAGTGGCCTGGGAGTCGTCCTGCCGCCCTTGTTGACGCTGGTTGTCTTCCTCTGGGCATGGTCCACGATTCAACGCTATATCCTGGAACCAGTGGAATGGACTGCTCGCAGCATTATTGTCTGGCGCATCATCGACGTGCCCACGAAACCCCCCCTGGCGACCACCAGTAAAAGTGCCATGCGCACTGCGGATGGCGAGATTATTAATTTTCGTCGCAACAGGGTGCTTTACACCCGGATCCCCAATGGCCAGTGGCTGCCGAATGAAATCATAGATATTGTCAAAAAAACTCCTGGCAACCTGGCCCTGAACACGGCTAATGCAAACCAGTACTACCACCAGTTCGTACGGGTTCAGTACCTGCAACGTAAACTGGTAATCCCGCTGTTCATCTGTTTTTTCGTGATCCTGCTTTATATCCTTGGAAAACTCCTCGCGGGTCGAATTGGTCGCATGTTGCTGCGTACCGCCGAGGGCTTGATCAATCGTTTACCATTCGTGCGAACTGTCTACTCGTCTGTCAAGCAGGTCACCGATTTCGTTTTCACCGAACGCGAGATTGAATTCACACGCGTGGTTGCCGTGCAATATCCAAGGCAGGGAATCTGGTCCGTTGGTTTTGTCACCGGGGAAAGCATGTTGACTATCGAACAGGCTGTGCAGGAACCGGTGCTCAGTATTTTAATGCCCACATCTCCCATGCCAGCCACGGGATTCACGATCACCGTCTGCAAGAGTGAAACGATAGATCTCGACATTTCAATTGACCAGGCGATCCAGTTCGTGGTCAGTTGTGGTGTCGTGGTCCCCAGTAACCAACTCGGTCAATCTGCAGTCGAAACAGGTGCCACGATTGCTGCCACGATCGAAGCCGCAGCCCTCGGAACTTCCAGGGAATTGTCTCCTCCGGAAACCGATACCAGCCCGTCCTGAGGCCAGGCAACCGGGCAATCCAAGCCACCAGGTAATTTTTCGTCCCAAGTTCCAGATCAACATGTTCCTGTTTCCGGAAATCACGCTTCATGGCTTCCCCATCTTCTCTTCGCCTGGGAACACGCGGTAGCGCCCTGGCCCGCTGGCAAGCCAACTGGATCGCAAGCCAGTTACGGCAACAAGACGTTGCGGTGGAAATCATTCTCATCTCAACAACCGGGGATACACGGGTCGGGCCACTCAGTGCTGGTGGATCACCGGGATTGTTCACCAAGGAAATCCAGGCTGCCCTGTTACGTGACGAAATTGATATCGCAGTACATAGCCTGAAAGATTTACCAACCCAGGTGACGCTTGGCCTGCAACTGGCAGCCGTACCTGTGCGTGCGAGTCCCTGGGACGTGCTGGTCAGCAATCAGGCTGATAAGCTGGAGGCATTAGATCAGGGAGCTCGCGTGGGAACAGGAAGCCCTCGGCGCCGGGCCCAGTTACTCAACCTGCGACCCGACCTGCAAGTGAGCGATGTACGTGGAAACGTGGACACTCGCCTCAGGAAACTGGATGAAGGTCAATATGATGCCTTGATCCTGGCCGAAGCAGGTCTGCAGCGACTGGAACTCGATCAGCGCATTACCCAGGTACTGGCTGCCAACCAAATGTTACCGGCAGTCGGCCAGGGTGCCCTCGGCGTGGAAATCCGTGACCAGGACCAGCGCACAGGAAACATCCTGGAATCGCTGAATGATCCCGCTACCGCAGCATCCGTAACTGCCGAGCGGACGGTGTTGGCAACGCTGCAAGCCGGCTGCCTGGCTCCAGTTGCTACCTGGGGACGTATCGAAAACGAACTGTTGCAGCTGGATGCTCTCGTGCTGAGCGAAAACGGTAACCAACGCCTTTCTGCCCAGGCCCAAGGGGCTCCTGAAGAAGCAAAGTCCGTAGGTGAATCCGTAGCCCAGCAACTCCTGCAGCAGGGAGCGGCCAAGTTAATCGAGGCCGCCCATCCCGGCAACTAAGCCGCACGAGGCAGGCGGCCCTCCTGTCCTCGCAATTGCAGTCATTCTACCGGTCATTCATCCTCACCGGTTTATGACGGATGCTCCTGCCATCATCCTAATTCACCGGATCAGATCGCCAGCACGAACCTGATGAAAATCGATTGACGATTTGCCTATTAATGTACGTAGGAAGCCATTTCCTGCCTCCTGCCCGGAAACCGAGGAGGGCCTCCCGTTCAACCAGGACAGTGAAAAACCGTTGCAACTGGAATTGCCTGACTTGCGCGTTAACTTCCGCAAAAGTGCCGAATACGGACACGTATCTCTAAAAAAGAATGCTGACTTGATAAACAATTCCGTGTCTTGCAACATCTTCTCCGATATCTGTTGTTGTAGACGTTCGGTCGAACCGAACCCCTCCCAACCAATAAAAGGCTGCGAAGGTTAATCGCGGCAAGTCAAACCACTAGTTCAGGCAAGGAGCCAACGATGCTGGTACTCTCAAGACATCGCGATGAAAGCATCATGATCGGTGACAACATCGTTATTACGATCGTAGATATTCGGGGTGACAAGGTACGCCTGGGGATCGATGCCCCGCAATCCATTCCGGTTCATCGCCAGGAAGTTTATGACGCTATTCAGCGAGAAAACTCCCAGGCAGCTGACCTCCGCCCAACGGAAACTGGGGAATCCGGACAAAACGTCTAGATCTGCAGTTGAAAATCGAGTCGCGGCCCATTCTCTCGCCGCCGCGACATTAACCCTGGACGATGGAAACCTGGTTCGTGGCCCCCAAGCCCGTACGGGGCATGCTGGAGGCCAGGAATTCACTCTGAACCCTCTGGGCAATCCGCTTTGCTGCCGGTGGCTGTTTCTTTGCCACGGCCCTCGATCTGAACCGGGAATACCCGTCTTTCGGCTTGCCCAAACGAGCCGTTTTTTTGCCACCAAGGCGGTTGGTTCGTTATCGCTACTGAACCATTACGGTTCTTCTTAACATCCTAACCTGCGAACCGGTTGCAGGATCACACTTCTTGGCCCATCATGGTCAGGTCTTCGTCATACTCGGGGAGTCCACGAGGCAGTCCGTATCACCTTGTATCAGTTCGGGAGAACACTTGTTGTGAGCAGTGAAAAGCAATTAATTCGTGTAGGACACAGTCCAGACCCTGATGATGCCTTCATGTTCTATGCACTGGCCAAGGATAAGATCGACACCGGCAATTACCAGTTCGTACACGAGTTGGTCGACATTGAAACCCTCAACCGCCGTGCCTTCGAGGCTGAGCTGGAACTGACCGCTGTCAGCATTCATGCCTATGCCTACCTTTCCGATGCATACGCGATCTGTGCCTGCGGTGCCAGCATGGGTGACCAGTACGGCCCCATGGTCGTGGCTCGTGAACCGGGAAGCCTGGAGCAACTAAAAGAACAAACGATTGCCGTCCCCGGCACGCTGACCAGCGCTTACCTGGGATTGCGATTGTGCCTCCAGACTGATTTTAAGTATGTGGTAGTGCCATTCGACCAGATTATCGAGGCGACGGTTGCCGGGGAATTCAACGGGGAACCGGTGGACGCAGGCCTGATCATCCATGAAGGCCAACTCACCTATGGCGAGAGCTCCCTGCACCTGCTGGTCGACCTGGGACAGTGGTGGCATGAAGAAACGGGCCTTCCCTTACCGCTCGGGGCCAACGCAATTCGCAAGGACCTGGGATCCGAGGGCATGACAGAAGTGACTCGACTGCTCAAGGAAAGCATCCAGTTCGGTCTCGACAACCGACAGGAAGCCCTGGATTACGCGTTGGGCTTTGGCCGTGACCTGGATCGCAACCAGGCCGATCAGTTTGTCGGTATGTACGTCAACGACTGGACGCTGGATTTCGGTGATCGTGGCCGCCAGGCGGTATCCGAGTTGCTTCACCGCGGCCACGAAGCTGGTGTAATTTCCCAGCGTATTGATCCGGAATTCATCGACTAAGTTCCTGGTTCAAACCAGGAATCTAATTTAGTTCTCGCTACCAGGGAACGGACGCGATTCTGGGCAGAATAGCCCTCTCAAGTCGTGGGCTCACCGTGTTTTCCCCTCGCCAGTTGGCAGATTTTGGTATCCGGGCAGAATCTTGATCCAACGGGGCGAAAATCCTCGCTCATGCTGTCATAATGCGGGAAGCGTCGGGTCGATCTCCACTACCCTTATGAGCCTGGGAAACCATGCAAAATTTTCAATTCACGTCGAATCGTCAGCCGACCATCGGTATCGAGTTGGAGTTAGCACTGGTCGATGAACAGACCATGGCGCTTTCCAGTTCAATCGAAACCGTCCTGGAAGGGCTTGGTACCGACAGTGGCTACAAGCCGGAACTAATGCAATGCTGCCTGGAAGTCATCACCGGGGTTTGTCAAAACGTCGATGAAGCGGGAGCGGATCTGAGAGAAAAACTGGGCCGGGTCCAGGACGTTACCGACCGCAATGGGCTGCGACTGTGGTGGGGAGCCACGCATCCTTTTTCACCCTGGAAAGAACAGCAGGTCACACCCAACGAACGCTACAACAACCTCGTGGACCTGCTCCAGGAAATGGCTCGTCGCCTGGTTACTTTCGGACTACATGTGCACGTGGCCGTCGATTCCGGTGACAAGGCCGTCATGATCTGCGATCGGATGATGCAGCATTTGCCCACCCTGCTGGCTCTTAGTTGCAGCAGTCCGTTCTGGGAAAATCGTCGCACGGGATTGAAGTCCCACAGGTCCAAGATCATGGAGGGACTGCCGACCGCTGGGTTGCCAACCCTGATGCGAAACTGGAGTGAGTATGTCTGGCTGGTCAATCACATGGTCAGCACTGGTTTCATTAACACGATTCGAGAAATCTGGTGGGATATCCGACCGCATCACAGTTTCGGTACGGTCGAAGTCCGTGTCTGCGACATGCCAGGCAACCTGGACGATGTGCTGGCGATGGCAGCCCTGATACAGTGTTTGGTCCAGGCACTGTCCGACGAAATCGACCAGGGAACCTACCAGCATGATTGCCATCCGATGATGGTGCGGCAAAACAAGTGGCGTGCCTGCCGATATGGAACCCAGGCTCAACTGGTCAATTCCTACACGTTCGAAGTGCAATCGGTAAGCGAAATAACGCGTATGCTGATTGATCGCCTAGGACCGACTGCTGAAACACTCGGCTGTCTCAGTCACTTGCAGCAGGTTCAGGCAATTGCAGACGGTCCCAGCTGGGCAGACCGCCAGGAAGACATCCTGGAAAAGACTAATTCTCCAGAAGAAATCGTACGCCAACTAACAGCTCAATCACGCGTGGGAGATTAACCTCTCTGAACCCTGCTCTTGATCCTTCTTTTGATACTAGGAAAACATAAATGTTATCTCTCGCAAGCAGGCAAGCCCTGGTAACGATGGTCCTCTTCGTCACGATTTGGCAGCAACCAGCCACGGGCAGTGCTAACAATAACTTTTTCCTGCCCGGCGATAGTTTCTTTCACGCTATTTTGACTGAAGCGGTACTGGCCGACATCGAGAAGTCAAAAAGTCCGGTGTTTCAGTACAACCGTCCGGACCACCTGAATTCCTTTTTCTGTGGTTACGCTGGCTTTGAACAATTACAGGTCAAAGACATGTCACCCGCTATCAAGAAAAACCTCACCATGCTTTACCGCCATCTGCGGGAAGCGTATCCCTTGCAGATCGAATTGGTCCAGGAGACCAAGCTCGTCCGCGATGCCTCCGGAGGATTCGACAACGAAGTCAAGACTGGCAAGATCCTGCGTCGGGAAATGAACGGCTTTAGCATGCTCTTCTACAATGCTGATTTTGATGCCGATCGATACCGACTGGCACTCAAGTACAATGAGAACTGGGTGAAGGAGGTCGTCGCCTTTGGACATCGTCAAGAGCATGTTCAATTCGAGTTTTTCGTTCGGGAAGAAGAGGCGATCCTGTCGGATTGGCGAGACTGCCAGCTAGTAAAACCGCTCAACGTAATCTCACCTCCCATCCAGATACGGCGATCCAGCAATCCATTGCCACCCATGACGCTCAAAAGCAAGGTGCGCATTTTTATACTTCCGGAAGGTAAATTTAACGCGGCCTTTGATCGCAGTGGTTTTATCTACGAGATCACCGAGGCGGGTGTCCAGATTTACGGACCAGGTCGCGCAGGAAAATGGAAGACACGGGCCTATGACGAAGACCTGAAAATTTCACCTGCACCGGGAAAAGGCGGTATTTTTTCCATCGATTCCGAGTGAAAATCGCCGCCCTCGGTCAGGGACTATGCAAAAAAAGCCACCTCCCTGGGCTGGTACCTGATGGCACCGACCCGGAGGTGGCTTTTATGACCCCGACGGGACTCGAACCCGTGTTGCCGGCGTGAAAGGCCGGAGTCCTAGACCGCTAGACGACGGGGCCGCCACACCTTCAGTCCGAAAACCGAAGACGCACATCGTATATACTCCCCCGAGGAATAAAACGTCAAGTGGGATGTAGCTCACAACCTGAAACAGCGGCCCCCAATCCTGGAGTCGCAGGGATATTTCCAGCCCATTTTCCGGGGATCGAAAGACAGCAACTGGATCCCGATAACCTGGTGCGCAATACCCCAGGCGGATTTTCCCAACCAGGATTACTCGAACTGTAAGAGATACCGGTGAGCAAGCTTCTATTCTTGTTCTTCGGCGTCCAGTTCTGGTGCAGCGACTTCAGCCTGAGCCGCTTCATTCTGCTGAATGGCATCGTACACTTCACGACGATGAACAGGTACCTCTTTAGGGGCTTCCACCCCCAGACGTACCTTGTCGCCGCGAATTTCAACGACAACGACCGTAATGTCATTATTAATGACAATACTTTCGTTTTTCTTTCGCGACAGAACTAACATGTTGCATTCCTTTGAAACGTGAATAAGATCATTGCCTCGCAACAATCTGCGTGGCTCCAGCTCACCAGGCGGTGAGCAGAGGGCCAAGGATTACCCAAGAAACCACCCTGATAGGTGGATTACAAGCGATGATCCTCTCATTCACTCTACGCCCTGAGGCAATGGAGTCAAGCAACGTCACGGAGCGAAAGAAGAGTTTTTGACAGGTTTTTCACACGGTTTGCTTAGAATAGCTGTATCCGTTTAAGTTAGCCAAACTGAAAAACTCACACAAAATAGGATCTGGCTACGTTCCAATAGCTATAAACCTCTGTTATGAAAAGATTTATACAATCCTTCTAGGTTGCTTGCGGATGTGGCGTACAGCCCTATAATGACACGGAACTGAATCAACGTATTAGAGTTTTGGTTCAATCGAAGCTGGTCGAAATAGCTCCTTTAGGGGGTTCCTTAGCGGCCAAATAAGGAATTCAGTGGCGATGCGAGAGTGGCTTTATAACATCAAGGTTGCGATCACGACGGTCATCGATGGTTTAAAAGTAACGTTACGTTACTGGTTAATCACGTATCGGGCCGATCGTGGTACGTTCACGGAGCAGTTTGAGTATCCGGAAAAGCCGGTTCCGGTCGCAGCGCGGTATCGCGGTTTTCATCGATTTGATCTGACCACTTGTATCGCCTGTGATCAGTGTGCCAAGGCTTGCCCAGTGGACTGTATCTACATTGGCAAGGAGCGGGTCACGGATGGCAAGGGATTTGCTGTTAGCGGCTTTGCCATTGATTATTCCAAGTGCATGTTTTGTGCACTTTGTGTGGAGCCGTGTCCGGTAGACTGCATCTTCATGGGAGCGACCCATGACCTCAGCTGTTACAGTCGTGACGGGTGTATTGTTGATTTTTCACGGTTGCCGACTAATGTTGCCTGGGGACGTTCCAGTTTGAACCCGGTAGCTGTATCGAATTCCAAGTTGATTGTTGACCCGGTTCACGGTGGCCCTAACCAAGCCTAGTCCTGGTCAAAATGAGCGATTTTATCGTAAAATACTGTTTCTAGAGTAGTTTGGATGTCGGCAGCCGGGAGTCCTCGGTGCATTGGGAGCATATTCATGTCCTCTCCGGAAAAAACGACAAAGCTCTTTACCGTAGAAGAAGCCAACGCCACGTTGCCGCTGGTAAGTGCCATTATGAACGATTTAGCGACCCTTTCACGGGAGCTGGTGGAACGTCGCCAGCGGCTGGATCATTTACAGGTAGGACGTGAAGCCGAGGAGGGGGACCCCTATGCAGAGGAGCTCAGCCAGATCCAGGAAGAGTTGGATGGGCAGATTTCCCAATTACAGGAATATGTTAATGAACTTCGTGTTTTGGGGGTGGAACCCAAGAATGGTCCGGACGGTTTGATCGATCTCGTCGATTTTCCTGCGAAAATAGACGGTCAACGGGTTTATCTCTGCTGGCGACTGGGAGAACCCGAGGTTTCCTTCTGGCATGATATTGAAACGGGGTTTGCGGGGCGTCAGCAAATTCCCACGGCAACCGCTGTGGACACATCTTCGGGGCCATCTCACGACCTCGGTGCTGACTAACGGCAGTTCTCTTGCCGGGGATATCTTGCAAAGAGTCGCTGCACCCCTAAAATGCTTGTTTGGCAAGATTTCATTCATGGCTGGCGAAGCGGTTACTGTCCCCTGTAGAGACAGGCGGTGACCGGAAAGATTTGTACCGTCTCTACTCTTTGTTGAGATCGAAAGCATTATGTCCTCGGCCCTTGAGTCGTCACTGGGAATCGTTGCTTACCTGGCCTTGTTTGCGGCTGTTGGTGTCACGTTCCTGTTCGTAAATTTACTCGTTGGATGGTTGCTGCGCCCTGCCAACCCCAACGACGAGAAGCTGGAAATTTACGAATGTGGCGAGCCAACGATCGGATCCGGATTCGTACAATTTGACCTGCGATTTTACGTCGTGGCCCTGCTCTTCATTATTTTTGATGTTGAGGTCGCTTTCTTCTTCCCCTGGGCAACTGTCTTCGGCAAGGCCAACGACCTGCACGACATGGCAGAAAGCGGCAAGGTCGCCGTGGTCCAGCAACTGGACGATTCCTCGCACGCTCTCAGTGACGACGCCCGTTACCTGTACCGGGAGTTGGGAATTCCCAAGGCCCAGTTGCCACTGCATGGTGCCACGAATTACCGTGAAGCGTTGAACCGTGCTCCTGCCAGTCTCCGCCACCACGTGGAGGCGGGAAATTCTATCGAAAAAAACAACACGTTGGTTATGCAACATGGTGCCAAGCAACTGGCCTGGGTAACTACCATTGATATTGCCGTATTTTTTGTCGTGTTGCTGGTTGGCTTTGCCTATGTATGGAAACGTGGTGACCTGGACTGGGTACGGGCCAGCAACAACAACCAACCGGATCCCGGATCCTGACCACAACCGAACCATTTACCGAACCGGATAGACCGGGCCACAAGGCAAATTCATGAATGAACCGTCACTACTAGATCAGTTGAGCAGCCAGTTCGGTGACCACATCGTGGGCACCGAGATGGAGGCGATCGATCCCTGGATTGAACTGACCCCCGCGGGACTGGTGGATGTCTGCCAATACCTGAAAGAAGATCCCCGCTGGAAGTTGGACATGCTCAACTGTATTACGGTTGTTGATTACCTGCACACGGATCCCAAGAAAGCGGCCAAGGTAGACTGGGAACCTCACCTGGAGGTGGTCTACCACTTGTCCAGCACCCAGGAAAACAAGCACACCCTGGTGATCAAGGTCAAGTTACCGCGATGGAAAGAGGAGACTGACGGCAACAACGGGGAGCCCCAGTTGCCGGAAATCCCTTCCGTGACAGTCGTTTGGCGAACAGCTGACTGGCATGAACGTGAAGTTTATGACCTGTCAGGGGTCCGCTTCACGGGACACCCCAACCTGCGACGGATTCTCTGCCCGGAGGACTGGGTCGGTTATCCCCTGAGGAAAGACTACGAATTACCACTGGAATATCACGGGATACGAAACCGCTAGTACGAAAGTTGTCCTGGAAAACCTAATCATGAAATCCCTGCGGCGGGCATGAGCCCCGCGGGGTACAGAAAGCAGAAGATGGCCACAAATATTCAAGACGATCAACGCATCATCGAATTCGATGTTCGCACCGATGAAATGTTGATCAACATGGGACCCCAGCATCCCAGCACGCACGGCGTACTGCGCCTGGTGCTGCGGACTGATGGCGAGATTGTGTCCGAGGTTGAACCACACATTGGTTACCTGCATCGCTGTGCTGAAAAAATCGGTGAGAACCTGACCCCACGCCAGTGGATTCCCTACACCGATCGCATGGATTACCTGGCCGCCATGAACATGAATCTTGGCTGGTCCCTCTGTGTTGAAAAATTGCTTGATCATGATCTCTCCGAGAAGGCCAAGCACCTGCGAGTAATCATTGTCGAGTTGGGACGCATGGCCAGTCACTTGCTGGGCATGGGTGCCTACGGCCTGGACCTGGGAACCTTCAGCCCGTTTCTTTATGCCTTCCGTGAACGCGAAAAAATCCTCGACCTGTTCGAGGAAGTCTGTGGCGCTCGGCTCACCTACAGTTACCTGACCCCAGGCGGGGCAATTGCGGATCTGCCCGCCGGGTGGCTGCAGAAATGCGAGGCCTTCCTGGATCAATTTGAGCCTAACGTTGCCGAGTACCATACGCTGTTAACCACGAACGCCATCTTCATCAAACGCACGGCCAATATTGGTGTGATGTCTGCTGAAACAGCGATCGACTATGGCTGCACAGGCCCGGTACTGCGCGGCAGCGGAGTCGACCACGACCTCAGGCGCGATGGCGAAGAACGTTACAAGGATATGTATGCGGGATACGCCTTTAATGTGATCGTGGAAGGCGAAGAAGGATATCCATACGATCCCGAACACGATGACCCCCAGGAAAATCGGCCCACGCGTGCCCCAGGTGTACCACCGGAAGCCGTGCTGGGTGATTGCTGGCATCGGTTTTATGTACGGATGCTGGAAGTCGTGCAGTCAATCGACCTGATCCGGCAATCCATGGACCGTTACAGCACGGCCAGCGGTGACTGGGGAACCCCGATCAAGCTGGCCCAGAAAATGCCCGCAGGCGAATCTTACATGGAAACCGAGGCGCCTCGTGGACAGATGGGCTTTTACCTGGTCAGCCTCGGTGACTCGATCCCGTGGCGAGTAAGAGCACGCAGCAGTTGCTTCTCCAACCTGTCCGTAACGGCAGAACTGTGCCAGGGCTGCCTGCTGGCCGATGTGCCTGCCGTGGTGGGTTCACTGGATGTCGTCATGGGTGAAATTGATCGTTAAGGAAAGACGGATGCCAACTAGGAAGAAAGAGTCTTTGTTTTGTCGTTGCCGGGGGGCTTGTTGGGTCCCACAGGCATGTGCCATATTTCACTAGGTTTAACTAGAATTTTGCTCTACAGGCCATATTCGGCTGTTGTAGAGAGAGCATCGAAATCGTGGCTGATACTATTAACCAATTTTTAGGTTTGGACGTCGGCAGCTGGTTCGGCTATGTCGTAACCAGCCTGATCCACTGCGCCCTCCTGTTACAAGTTGTCGCCGTGGGTGCCCTCGTGTTCATCTGGATGGAACGCAAGATCGCCGGACGCATCCAGGACCGACTGGGCCCAACACGCGTGGGTGGACGTTTCGGCTGGCTGCAAACACTGGCTGACGGACTGAAGCTGATTACCAAGGAAGACCTGATTCCGGCGGATGCGGATCGGATGCTATTCAAGCTCGCTCCGTACGTTGCCTTCATGGCCAGTTTCAGTGCTTTCCTGGCTTTACCCTTTGCCGATGGCTGGGTGGGGCAACACGTCAATACAGCAGTCTTCTTTGTCCTGGCCGTCCTGGGACTGGAAGTTTTCGGAGTCATCCTGGCCGGTTATTCTTCCGGTTCCAAGTGGTCACTCTTCGGTGCGATTCGTGAAGCGGCCCAGGTCGTCAGTTACGAGGTGCCGCTGGGACTCTGTGTCGTCGTACCGGTTTTCCTCTGTGGTACGATGAACCTGGTCACAATTGCCAACAAGCAGGCCGGCCTGTTCACCAACTGGCTGGTCTTTCATGACCCCTTCACCTTCTGCACCTTCTGGGTCTACTTTACCTGCGCCACGGCCAGCGTGAACCGCGCACCGTTTGACCTGGCCGAAGCCGAAAGTGAACTCGTGGCAGGATTCCATACCGAGTATTCCGGTCTGCGATGGAGTTTCTTCTTCATGGCTGAGTACGGTTCCATGTTCCTGGTTAGTGGCCTGGCAACGCTGTTGTTCTTCGGCGGATGGCATGGGCCCATTCCACTCTTCGGACCCCAGATGCTCGACTGGGCTTACGCACCCGGTGGCGCGGACTGGGCATTGAGCGGTTACCTGGCCAATCTGGCCGGCTGCACTAATTTCATTCTGAAGGCCGTGGTGGGCGTCATCTTCATGATCTGGATTCGCTGGACGTTCCCCCGATTGCGAATTGACCAGGTTATTACAACCTGCCTGAAGTACTGTGTTCCCATTGCCGCGGTCTGCTTCCTGGGCGCCCTGGTTTGGGAAGCCATGGATATCCCTTCACCTAACAACTTGAACCTGATGTCCGGACAGCCCAGTTCCACGGTCCGAGAGCACTGGGTCTTACCGCAAAAACCACCAGCAACTGATGAAAAAACAACACCTCCAGCCGAGTCTGGTAAGCCGGTTGCCATGAAACAATCGCTCCGCCCTGCCAACGCTACCCTGGCGAATCATCGCCCCGGTCAGCCCGAACCACTAACGCAAGGGGGTGACCAATGATGCTACTGGCTGCTTTTCCCCTCTACGATTTCCTTTTCATGCTGTTCGCAATCATGGCCTGCGGGTTTGCCGTGGGTGTCCTGTTCTCGACGAACATTGTGCGCATGGCCTTTTACCTGGTGATCTCGCTCGGTTCCACCGCGGGGCTGTTTTTCCTCGCCGGAGCTGAGTTCGTCGGCGCCATGCAATTAATGATTTACGTGGGTGGCACCATGGTGCTGCTGATCTTCGGCGTCATGCTTACTGCCCAGGAACGATTTATCTCACTCCAGGCCAGTGGCCGAGACTGGATCCTGGGACTGATCGCCGGCAGTGCCCTCCTCCTGTTGCTGCTGAACGCCGCTTTCAGTGTCCCCAAGTGGACCGCAGACCGACCCACCGACACGTTAGCCGTGGACCAATCCAAGACAGCAACGCCACTGGGATTAGCCCTGGCGGGAGTCCGGGCCGACAAGTTGGGCGCCGATGAAAAACTCCAGCCAGGCATGTCAGGATACCTGCTCCCGTTCGTGATTGTCTCGATCCATTTGCTGATCGTATTGATCGGAGCTGCCTACATGGCCCGCACCAAGCGAAAACAAGTCGTAACCAACCCCGAACCAACCGGAGGTAGCGCGGATTAGTCGATTCGCCTTTTCCGGGACAGGCTCGGAAAGCGTGGCTTTACCTGATTCACTGACTGCAGACTGAGAACCATGATTTTTCCTTTGTTAAGTACGATTACCGTGTCGCATTACCTGGCCGTTGGGGCCGTGATGTTTGTCACAGGTGTCCTTTGCATGGCAACCAAACGCAATGCCCTGGGCATCCTGATGGGAATCGAGTTGGTCCTCAATGGAGCCAATATTAATTTTATCGCTTTCGGCAGTCCCTACCTGCGATCCGAATCGCTGGGACTGGACGGACAGCTGATTGCACTGTTTGTGATTGTACTGGCTGCTGCTGAAGCTGCAGTGGCCCTGGCAATCGCATTGAATTTCTATAACAACCACAGCACGATCGACGTCGATCGTGCGGATGAACTCAAGGGCTAAATAGCAAGTCGGATGGAAGTACTCCCGAAACTCCTGGCAGCAGCGACCCTACTCCCCCTGGTGTCGTTCTTCGTCATCCTGCTGGCGGGTAACAAGCTGAAGAGTTATGCAGCCACGGTGGCAACTTTTGCGATCGGTGGTGCTGCCGTACTCTCCTTCGTCGGTATGTTTGGCTGCTGGTTAAGCCCCAGCGGTGCTAACTGGAAAGAACTGGAACGCGTCAATGCTGCGTCCCACCAAGAACATAAAAAACCTGCAGACCCAGGTGAAAAAGCAAGCGGCAACAAGCACGACGAAGAGGGTCACAAGCACGACGAAGAGGGTCACAAGCACGACGAAGAGGGTCACAAGCACGACGAAGAGGGTCACAAGCACGACGGGGAGGGTCACAAGCACGACGGGGATGGTCACAAGCACGACGGGGATGGTCACGGTGGAGAAGGTGCACACCACACCGCGGTGCCCGAGCATATCACCGGGACCTACTACCTGCTGGGCAAGTTCGACCATTTGCAACTGACGATCAGTTACTACATTGACACGCTAACCATGTGCATGTTCTGCATGGTGACGTTGATTGCCACGCTGATTCATATCTACGCCATTGGCTACATGCATGACGAGGAATCAGAATACACGGATCACGAGGTGACCCTGGCCGACGGTTCACACCTGGTACGACCAGGTCGATTCCACCGTTTTTTCCAGTTTCTCTCGCTGTTTTGTTTCAGCATGCTAGGCCTGGTACTGGCCGGTAACATTGCCATGGTGTTCGTGTTCTGGGAGTTGGTCGGGATTTGCTCTTACTTCCTGATCGGTTTTTACGTTGAACGCAAGAGTGCTTCCACGGCAGGTAACAAGGCGTTTATCGTGAACCGTGTTGGTGACTTTGGCATGATCATCGGTCTCATGATTCTCTGGACTGGCTGTGGCACGTTTGCCTTTGGAGACATTGATGGTGAAGCTGGCTTGTTCAGCCAGGTTCGTCCGGAAGAAAATCATTACCAGTTACAAACACCTGATGGCCTGGTTGCCTTTGCTGCCCAGGATGAATTGCGTAAAGCGGTGCTGGATGCAAACGTGGCCGGTGATGAAAAGGCCACCCAGGAGTTGCTGGCTGCCAAGGTCGCCGAAATTCGCAACGATGACCCCAAGGATGACAGCAGGCCACGCTACGGCTACTGGTTGTTGATTGCTGCCGGGCTGGGGATTTTCTGTGGGTGCGTGGGTAAGAGTGCCCAGTTCCCATTGCATGTCTGGTTACCGGATGCGATGGAAGGCCCAACACCTGTTTCAGCATTAGTCCACTCGGCGACGATGGTCGCTGCCGGAGTTTACCTGGTGGGACGTTTTTACCCTGTCTTTCCTCCGGAAGTATTGTTGGTAATCGCGATCATTGGCTGCATCACGTTGTTCGTGGCTGCCACGATTGCCATTACGGCCACGGACATCAAGCGGGTACTGGCCTATTCCACCGTCAGTCAACTGGGTTACATGATGATGGCCCTGGGTGTTGGCGGCTGGCTGGCTGGCATGATGCACCTGATCACGCATGCTTTTTTCAAGAGCCTGCTCTTCATGTGTTCAGGTTCCGTCATTCACGCGGTCCATACCAACGAAATGCCGTTGATGGGTGGCCTGTGGCGAAAAATTCCCTACACCGCTTTCACGATGTTGATCGGCTGCCTGGCGATTGCCGGAGCAAGTATTCCGTTTGTCATTGGACTCAGTGGATACTATTCCAAGGATGCCATCCTGGAGCAGGCTTTTTCCTTCATGCAAACCAACAGTGGCAGCCCGGTATCGATCTTTTTCTGGGTCGCTGCCGGCGGTGCAGCGATCACGGCTTTCTACATGTTCCGTCTCTGGTTCATGACGTTTGCCGGTGAGCCGAGGGACCAACATCGTTACGATCACGCCCATGAATCCAAGATCATGTACGCCCCGCTGCTGGTGCTGGCCCTGTTTGCGATCAGCGTTGCCTGGAAGCCAATCTCATCATTTGCTCCATGGGACAGCTTGAGCCTGGCCAACCTGCTTGAAACAGCGCGTCCGTTGGGATCCGGGGGAGAGCAAGAAGCATTAACCAGTGCCCTGGCATGGCCCGATGAACACGACAGCCACGCCTGGGAAATCAAGAAACCGGTCACCCTGCTGGCCTTTGCCACGGGGATTGTCGGTATCCTGTTGGCCGCTGTCTTTTACTGGTGGAAAAAACTGGACGCAGAGGAAACAAGCCGTTCCTTCCGTCCACTGCATCGATTCCTGCTAAACAAGTGGTGGTTCGACGAATTGTACGATGTGCTTTTCGTCAAACCGACCCATGCGATTTCAAAGGTAGTGACTGCTTTTGACGGCAAGGTGCTGGATGGCATCCTGCACAGCATTGCCCGGGGGACACGTGTGCTGGCCTCGATCTGGGATCGTCTCCTGGAGCGTTCGATGATCGATGGCCTGGCCAATGGCATCGGCCGCTGGACCCAGCGAGTTGGAATCTCCCTACGTAGTGTGCAAACGGGACAGCTTCGTCAGTACGTCCTGTTTATCGTCGTTGGAACAGTCGCACTATTCCTGATGGTTAGTTTTTTCTAGTGGATCCTTGGAGCACGATCGCCTTTCACGGCATTATCCGATCATAAACAGAAACAAGCGGAAATAACGAAATGGACAATCCTTCAATATTACTCAGTGCCATTGTCTTCCTGCCGGCCCTTGGGGCCCTGGCGTTGGCGTTCATCCCGGGCAACCGTGGCGAAGAAATTCGCTGGGCCACGCTGGGCCTGACGCTAGTCGTATTGGCACTTTGTGTTTTTGGTCTGTTAACGCAATTTGAAACGGTTGGTGATGGCGCTGACCAGATGCAACAGGTCTTCAACAAGTCATGGATTCCATCCTTCAATATCTATTATTTCATGGGCCTTGACGGAATCAGCTTCCCGCTGGTGATGCTAACCGCCTTCATCTCCGTATTGGCCATGGGAGCCAGTTGGTCCATTACCAAGCACATCAAGGGATACTGCATCCTGTTCCTGCTGTTGGAAACCGGCATGCTGGGTGTCTTCATGGCCCTGGATTTCTTCCTCTTCTATGTTTTCTGGGAAGTCATGCTCTTGCCCATGTACTTCCTGATTGGCATCTGGGGCGGACCACGCCGCGAATATGCTGCCATCAAGTTCTTTCTCTACACGTTGTTCGGTAGCGTCCTGATGCTGGTCGCCCTGCTGATCCTGTATTTCAGCAGTGACCTGGTCGAGTTAGCTCGTCACTCCAGCCTGGACGGCGGCGACGTCGTGTGGGCAAACCTGAACCTGCACGGATCCGTGACCGCCGAGGTCAAGGAGAAACTGGCAAGTGATCCTGACGCAATCATGCACACGTTTAACATCCAGGCCCTGGCGGCCATGGGCCAACACACGGAACTGATCAGCCCGGCCTGGCAACGAACCGCTTTCCTGCTGTTGTTGATCGGATTCATAATCAAGGTGCCCTCGGTACCTTTCCATACCTGGTTACCTGATGCTCACGTCGAGGCTCCCACTCCGATTTCAATGATCCTGGCGGGTGTCCTGCTGAAGATGGGAGGTTATGGGATCATCCGTATCTGCTATCCCATCTGCCCGCACGGCGGCTACGACCTGGCTTACCTGGTCTGTGCCCTGGGTGCCATTAGCATGGTCTACGGTGCCTTCGCGGCACTGGCGCAAACCGACTTCAAGCGACTGGTTGCCTATAGTTCCGTGAGTCACATGGGCTATGTCATGCTTGGCCTGGGTGTCTGGTCTGTTTCTGGTCCTTACTACGATTCTGCTTACTGGAACATGGGTATCCAGGGAGCGATGTTCCAGATGATCGGTCACGGCATTAGCTCCGCTGGCATGTTCTTCATGGTGGGCATCATTTACGACCGGGTACATCATCGCAACCTCAACGAATTCGGCGGTCTTTACGGCCGCATGCCGGTCTACACGGCAATGGCCATGGGGCTTTTCTTTGCTGGCCTGGGATTACCGGGTCTCTGCGGATTCATCGGCGAAGTCCTGGTCGTTTTATCTGTCTGGAAATACAGCATGGTGCTGGCCGTGATTTCGGCAGCCGTGGTGATTCTCACAGCCGGGTATATCCTCTGGTGTGTCCAACGTGTGTACCTGGGCGCTGAATACAAGGGTCCTCACGAGGAAGCATTGACCCCCAGCACCACGCGTGAACGTCTCATCGGTGGTGTATTACTGGCCTTTGCAATTGCCTTCGGTGTCCTGCCGCATCATACGGTTTTGAAGTACATGGATCCGACGATTGATCGACAGGTCGAGGATCTCACCGAGTGGACAAAGAGCGTCAAGGATCCCCTTGAGGCAACCGAAGACACAACGGAAGAAGCCGTGCCGTCATCCAGCAATCAGCAAGCTCCTGTTACCGGCCAACAAGAATCGGAAACGCCAGCAGTGAACAGTTCCGTGGACGTATCCGGCAAAGTTCCCGCCGGGTTAGCCGCCTCGCCTGCAAACGCGGCCCGGTAGCTGACAGGTAATTTAATCAATCCATCATCATCACAAGTCGACACTAGAAAGTAGTTTTCGGTGAACATTCACGACCTGGTAAGCGAGCTGATCGTTAATACGAAGGGAACCGCCAGTGGCAGTTTCCTTTCGATCACGCGTGATTCAAGCCTGGGTGCTTTCCTGCCCGAGCTGGTCATTTGCCTGACGATCGTCTTGCTCTTGACCGTACGCCTTTTCGACTCGCTCAAGAAACTGGATGTGTTCTGGGTTGCCCTGGTCGGTTCGGTAGCCGGATTCGTGCTGGCCAACCCGCTACAGCTTCTGCAGTCAGAATCGATCTCGCGGATGGAGATCTTTACTGGCATGCTGGTCTACGATTCGTTCACGATCTACATGCGACTGGTCTTGCTGGGATTCGCGATGTTGTTCGTGATCTTCACTAAGCTTTCAGGAATACCAGATCGCGAAGACGGCGCCGATATTTACTCGCTGGTCCTGGGAGCTACGCTCGGCATGTGCCTGATGGCGACGGCCAACCATTTGCTGATGGTCTTCATGGCGATTGAAATGGCCAGCGTGCCCTCTTACGTGTTAGCCGGAATGCTGAAAGGACGTCGCCAGGGAAGTGAAGCTGCCCTCAAGTATGCGGTCTATGGAGCCGGTGCTGCCGGCATCATGCTGTATGGAATTAGCCTCGTGGCCGGCATTGTCGGCACCGTCCATTTACCTACCCTGGCCTCGCAACTGGCCGTGCAGGAGTTGGCCGCGTCGGAATCGATGGTCCTGGCATTAGCTGGACTCATGATCGTCACGGGCCTGGCTTTTAAGCTGTCCGCAGTTCCCTTTCACTTCTGGTGCCCGGACGTTTTCGAAGGAGCCTGTGCCGAGGTCAATGCTTTTCTGAGTATTGCCTCCAAGGCTGCTGCCCTGGCACTGCTGGTTCGCCTCGCGATTGGATTCGGTACGATTGTACCGACGGGAATCGAACCTGGCGACGCAATGGCTGCCCAGCAGGAAGCATCACTCCCTGCGAGTAGTGGACTCTTTGCCGTGGCAGAAGAACTGCCCGAAACCACCACGGAACCAGAGGCGGTCGCCAATGACAACCTGGCCGACATACGATCTTTTATCGGTAAGCTCATTGCCCTGCTGGCAGTCATTACCTGCACCTTCGGCAACCTGGCTGCTTACGGACAAACCAACATCAAGCGGCTACTGGCCTACTCCACGATTGCCCATGCGGGCTACATGATGATGGCCATCCCACCGATCATGGCACTGGCCGGCAGCAGTCCTGATGGAGCGGAAGCAGCTGTGGCAGCACTGTCCCTTTATATCTTCACCTACCTTTTCATGAATCTTGGTGTTTTCGCTGTAGTCGCCTTCCTGCGTAACCAGTCGGGAAGTGAAGAAATCGCTGATTATGCCGGCCTGATCAAGCAGTGTCCGGGCCTAACCATCTGCCTGGCCCTGATGATGTTTAGCCTGGTGGGACTGCCACCACTGGCAGGTTTCATTGGAAAGTTTGCGATCTTTGCTTCCCTGGCGGATGGCTACACTCATGCTGCCGGTACCGCCGATTACCTCCTGTGGCTACTGGTCATCGGTGGCATCAACACAGCGATCAGCCTGTTTTATTACCTGCGCGTGGTCAAGACAACGATTCTTGATGAAGCCCCATCCGACCGTGAACCGATTTCGCTACCCATCCAGTCGGGGCCGGGAACCTACGTCGTGCTGCTGACTATCCCCACGGCAATTTTAATCGTTGGTTGGAACTGGTTGTACGATTTCACGCGTGCTGCAGCAGGTTCGTTGTTTTAAACTCCCTATCGAATTCCCCGGCTGTCACATCCCGCTTGGTCACGAATCGCTGGTAACCACTCTTATGAATGCGACTGAAACCAATACGCTTCTCAATCGACTACGGATCGTCCACAGCCGATCCCTGGTGGCTTACCTGCGTTATGCAGCCCCCTGGATTCGCAAGGATTCCCACGGAGTTGTCGATACCCTTGAAACGATGGCTGACGAGGTCCAACGGACTGCAGATCGCCTGGGAGAGATGATTCTTTCCGGTGGTGGCGAAATCCTGCCGGGTGAATTTCCACTGGAATTCACCGGCTTCCACGATTTGTCCCTCGATTACTTGCTGGGCGTTCTCATCCAACGCCAGGAGAATGATATTGCGACCATCCAGAACTGCATTGAGCCACTCACGGTAGCCCCCCTGGCCCAGGCCCTAGCTGAAGAATCGCTGGGCGCTGCCAAGGGAAACCTGGACTCGTTGCAAGAACTGGTAGCATCTCAATCGGACGCCTAGGCATTCCGGGCAGTCGGTCCACCTGGCCGATGTTACGGAGCCACCAAGCTAACCATCGCCGAGAACCTTTTCAGGTCTCGCCAACCAGGATCATCCATGACACTGTTCGACACGCATGCGCACCTGGATGAAGACGTCTTTGACGAGGATCGACAGTCCGTCCTCGAGCGTGCCACGCGGGCTGGTGTGACAACGATCATCAGCGTGGCAACAACACTTCACTCCAGCCGACGTTGCCTGGAAATTGCCAGCTCCTTGGACCACGTTTTTCCCAGCGTGGGCATTCAACCCAACTACTGTGCTGAGGCTGGCGAGAATGACTGGGACCAGATCGTCCAACTGGCCCAATCACCGCAGGTCGTGGCGCTGGGTGAAACCGGGCTGGATCGCCATTGGGATTACACGCCCTTTGCCATGCAACAGGATTACTTTGACCGTCACATTCGACTTTCCCAGGAGTTGCAGATCCCCTTCATCGTTCACATGCGGGAATGTGGCCAGGACATCGTAAAAATGCTGCGAGCTGCCAGGCAACGAGGACCACTACAGGGTGTCATGCACTCCTTTACCGGAGACGCCACGTTGGCAGAAGAATGTCTTGAGCTGGGACTCTATGTCAGTTTTGCTGGCATGGTGACCTTTAAGAAGTCCGACGCGTTGCGATCAGTAGCAGCCGGCATTACGAGTGATCGCCTGTTACTGGAAACCGATGCACCCTACCTGTCACCTCACCCGCACCGAGGGCAACGCCCCAATGAGCCAGCATTAATGATCCATACTGCGGCCAGCCTGGCCGAGACCAGGGGGATCTCACTGGAAGAGCTGGCTCGACAGACAACAGCCAATGCCAGCCAACTCTTTTCACGTGTTTCCCTGCCCAGGTAAGGAAACATGGTTGCTCGAAGCTGTCGTCCAGGACACTAGCAGACCGTTTTTGTTATGGTACGTTACGACCTGAATTCGATTGATAACACCCTCGTTCTTTCTTCCTACAAGGAACCTGATCATGGTGAAAACTGTCAGTACCATGTTACCGCTGGGAACTCCAGCTCCTGACTTCTCCCTGCTGAATGTGAATGGTGAGACTGTCTCCCGGGACGATTTCAAGACTGCCCCTGCCATGCTGGTCATGTTCATGTGCAATCACTGTCCGTTTGTGATCCACCTGGCACCTGCCCTGGCGCAATTCGCACTCGACTACCATGGCTCCGATTTAGCCATCGTCGGTATCAGCTCCAACGATATTTCCAGTCATCCCAAGGATTCTCCCGAACAGATGATCCACGAGGCAGAACAACGCGGTTACGTCTTTCCTTACCTGTACGACGAAGAACAGGAAGTTGCCATTGCCTACCGCGCCGCCTGTACCCCTGATTTTTTTCTCTTCGATGGGGAACAAAAACTGGTCTACCGGGGACAGTTTGATTCCAGTCGCCCGGATTCCGGAATTCCCGTGACCGGTGAGGATCTGCGACAGGCCGTCGATGCGGTCCTGGCTGGACAGGAAGTCTCCAGCGAGCAAAAGCCCAGTCTTGGTTGCAACATCAAGTGGAAGGCAGCCGCTGAACCGGAATACTTCAATCCTGACGGTACCGGGTAAACAATCCCGGCACTATTGTGCCGAGGGAAAATCGAGCAGGATCTTCAAGCCCTCGTCACTCCGTGCGTGGTACTGGTCAAAGGCTCGCTGAACGTCCGCGAGCGGATAGCGGTGCGTAATCAGCGGTGACACATCCATCCGTTTCTCAGCAATCCACTGCATTGCCAACGGAAAGTCCGTGCGAAAATCAGGCCCGACACTGGTCACAATATTCTGTCGCCTCCAGAACAGTTTCCGCCACTCGATCTGATCGATCAGGGTCATGGGCACGCCAAAAAAGAGAATCGTACCATCCACTCGGCAAAGATCCACGCAGAGGTTCAATACCTGCTCCGTGTGCCCTACCACCTCGATGACCAGGTCAGCGCCAGCACCATCGGTCAGGCTCATGACGGCTTCCTCGGGATCCACCTCGGAGGAATCCACCACGTCGGTGGCTCCCATTTTCAAGCTGGTCTGAAGCCGATAACCAAGCTTATCAACAGCGATGATCTGTCGAGCACCCAGGTTTCGCAACGTGGCACAAAACAACTGTCCCATGGGCCCCTGGCCCACCACGACCACGCTCTGCCCCAGCACCGGCGGCACGCGTCGCATAGCCAGAATTACCGTACCCAGTGGTTGAGCCATCAAGGCTTCTTCTTCCACGGGCCTGGGATCGACCGGGATGGCCCGATTCTCATCAACGCAATACCGTTCCCAGAGGCCGTTTTGATCATCCGGTATACACAGGACTCGGTCATTCACCTGGTAGCGTTCGCCGTTAGTTGCCACGACCCTGCCTATCATCTCGTGCAGCGAATGGCCGAGCCGCGGTTTATATTCCTCGTGCTCCTGTTCAAAGAACAGCATGTCAGAGCCACACAGGCAACTCAGTTCCGGTTGAAAAATAATCTGTCCGGAACCGCCCGGATCCAACTCCGGTTCGGGCGCATCAACGAGCCTGATCTGCTTGGGGCCGTATATTTCTCCTGCCAGCACGTCTCTTACCTCCTAGGTTGATTTACTTTTGCCATCGCTGCCAGGCCAGACCAGGGCGATCGACACGAAACTGTACGATACGACCATGTTCCATTTCGGTCACGTATGCCGTCCGTCCATCCGTTCCGCCGAAACAGATATTAGATGGTTTCTTACCGAGCACGGGAACCTCTTGCAGGATCTTGCCGGCGGGAGTCATTTTCACAACGGTCCCTTTACCGTGACGCGTGATGTAAAGATTGCCATCCACGTCACAACGCATGCCATCAAAGCCGTGGTCAGGAAACTTCTTTATTAACCGCTTACCGGTTAACTTACCTGCCGCCGTGATCGTGAACGCCCAGACATTGCGCTGGACACTCTCGTTCACGTACAGCGATTTCCCGTCCGGGCTGACTTCTACCCCGTTGGTAGTTCCCATGTCTGCTGCCACCCGGGTCACCACTCCCTGGCGATCGATCCGCCAGAGCTGCCCGACCCCTGCTGCCCAGTTAGGGTCGCTGGCGTACAGGATACCGGCAGGGCCGATGGCCAGGTCATTTGGCTGGTTCATCTTCGGTTCATGCGCCAATACCGAAATCTTCCTGGATTTCATATCGATCTGTAACACGTTATGGCCCGTGTAGTCAGCAACGTACATCACGCCCTGCTGGCTAAACCGGATACCATTGCCCGTACTGCCCTTGGGCAGGTCGACAAACAGCTCGGACTTTCCATTGCTGGCCACACGACCAACGGTACTTTGCCGAGCGAAATTTACCGCGTAAACATTTCCCGCGGCGTCACACGCCGGGCCCTCGACACCACCAGTAAACTTATTTTTTTCTGTCAGTGGCGTGGCAACAAACAGCTTTTCCGGCTTCCCGGATGCCGCCTTCTTACCTGGCTGGTGTGACTCGTCCGCGGAAACATCCTGGCAACTGGTCCAGCCCAGTACTACCACTAATAACAGGGTTCCGAGGTTCCTGCCTCTCTTAAAATAACCAGCCATAAGTCGAACTCCCCTGTGCAGTTTTTTTTCTTCCACGTCCAGTGTATCGCTTCAAAAACCAGTCCAACAGCAGCCCCGGAATAAAAATACACCTTCCGAAGATGCCCTAGACAGTACCTTCCCCGGCCTGAGGTTGTCGATCCGGGGACCACGGCCCGCTATGATAGGTTTTCCGTAGGGGCCCGGCGTGTGAGTATCCCGGACCAGGCCCCGTTGATTGCCACCACCTTTTTTCTTCGGTGAAACCATGAACCATGTTCGACTGCTGAAAATCGTCCTGATCCTGGCAAGCTGCCTGTTACCCGTCTCGGCCAGCGCCCAAAAAGCAGAACTTTCGGCATCCATCAATCGTCGAAGCGATGCCAGTTGGCAAGCCGCACTGAAAATCTGGCAATGGGCCGAACCGGGCTACCAGGAAACCAAGTCCTCCGGATTACTGGCCAAGATCCTGGCAGATGCCGGTTTTCGTATCACACAGGGAGTTGCAGATATCCCCACTGCCTTCACGGCAACCTACGGTGAGGGCCAACCGGTGATCGGCATCCTGGGTGAGTACGATGCACTCCCCGGCTTGTCGCAGCAAGCGGTTCCCTACCGTGAAAAAAAGGCGGGCAATCTCTACGGGCAGGGATGCGGACACCATCTTTTTGGAGTGGCCTCGGCTTCGGCTGCGATTGCCATCGCAGAACAAATCAAATCCGGACAGCTATCGGGAACCGTACGTTTCTACGGCTGCCCGGCAGAAGAAGGTGGCAGTGCAAAAGTTTTCCTGGTGCGTGCGGGCCTGTTCAAAGACTGCAACGCCGTTCTGCACTGGCATCCGTCCAGCAGGAATGCAGCCGGTGACCGCAGCAGCCTCGCTCGCAATGCAGTTAAATTCCGCTTTCATGGGAAAAGTGCGCATGCTGCCGGCGCACCGGACGAAGGTCGATCGGCGTTAGATGCCGTGGAACTGACAAACCATGCTGCTCAACTGTTGCGAGAACACACGCCACCGGACACCCGTATTCACCATGTCATTACTGCCGGGGGATTGGCCCCGAACGTGGTCCCGGATTTCGCAGAAGTCTACTATTACATCCGTCATCCCAAGTCCACTGTGGTTCGTGATCTCTATCGCCGACTGGTACTTTGCGCACAGGCTGGAGCCCTGGCCACGGAAACGAAACTGGAAATCAACTTCCAGGGTGGCATCCTGGAAATCCTGCCAAATAACGTACTGGCCCAGGTAAGCATGAAAAACCTGAAGGAACTAAACGACCTGGTCTACAATGACGAAGAAATTCAGTTTGCAACCCGACTGCAACAAACCCTGGACAAACCCATGCCACTGGATTCTATCCAGGAAGTAATCGACCAGGGGGGGACCGTGGGAATGGGGTCGACCGACGTGGGAGATGTTTCCTGGGTCGTTCCCACAACCGGTTTTAATGCCGCCTGCTTTGTCCCCGGGACACCCGGACACTCCTGGCAAGTCGTTGCCAGCGGGGGCAGTTCTATCGGTCGCAAGGGAATGAACCTGGCAGCTCGCGTACTAGCCGCCACCGCCTGGGACCTCTACACGCAACCAAAACTACTCCAGGCAGCCCAGTCAGAACATCGGGAACGGCTCGGAGACCATCAATACCAGACATTAATGCAACCTGGCCAAAAACCTCCACTGGACTATCGTCGTCCCAGCACGGGACGATAAAGGTATCATCAAGCAGCATTGTTCATTTTCATTAAGACGTGTTGTTAAAACATGGTTCTCAAAGATTCCACCTCCTTGACGAAGCCCTCTTCAGACTCTATCCTGACATTTACTTATCTAATCCTGTTTTCGCGCTATATTTGCTTTTCTAATACTACGTAAACCTCAAGGTGGAGGGGGTTTATCGCATGCACATCAAGTCCCTGAAGATCTTTTGTGACGTGGTGGGATGCCGTAGTTTTTCCCGTGCAGCGGATGCCAACAGTATTTCCCAGTCCAGTGCCAGTCAAACGGTTCACCAACTGGAAGAACGATTGGGGGTCCAGTTACTGGACCGTTCCAAGCGTCCTTTCGTGGTGACTGCTGCCGGCAAACTTTACTACGAGGGTTGTCGTAAGCTGGTCCAACGCCTGGAGGTGTTGGAAGACAATGTTCGTTCGCTTCAGCACGAGGTGGCGGGACGGGTCAAGGTTGCCTCGATTTACTCGATCGGCATTGGTTACATGGACCAGTTCGTGAAGGATTTTCTACAGCGCAACCCAAAGGCCAACGTGCGACTTAGCTATCAGCATCCCAGCCGAGTGTATGAGCTGGTCGAGAATGACCAGGTCGACGTGGGACTGGTCAGCTACCCGAAGAGTTCTCGTAACATCCTGGCAATTCCATGGCGGGACGAACCGATGGTTTTTGTCTGTTCGAAGGACCATCCATTGGCCGCCCACAAGAGCATCCAGCTCAGCGACCTGGAGGGACTGGACGTTGTCGCTTTTGACCAGCACCTGAAGATTCGTCAAAAGATTGACAAGATACTCACGGCAAATCGAGTGGACGTTAACGTATCCATGGAATTTGACAACATCGAGACACTCAAGCGTGCTCTCGAGATTAACGCCGGGGTGAGCATCCTGCCTGAGCAAACGGTTTCTCGTGAGGTCAAGTCAGGCACTTTGTCCACGGCCACGATTGCTGACCACGAGCTCATTCGGCCCGTGGGAATCATTCACCGCCGCAACATGAAGCTGGGAAAAACGGCTACCGAATTCATCCGCCTGTTGCAGGAACAAACCAATATCGAACAAGCACCAACCATGATAGGAAATACCAATGTCGATTCTCAGCCACCAGCTGAAATCGCTGTTAGCTGAAAAGATTTATGGCATCAACTAAAAACAAGCATACGTTTCCCGAGAAACAAGGCCTCTACGATCCCGCCAACGAGAAGGACAGTTGCGGGGTTGGATTCGTGGCCCACGTCAAGGGAGAGCCAAGTCATCAGATCGTACTGGATGCCGACCAGGTCCTGCGCAACATGAATCATCGTGGAGCCTGCGGCTGCGAGCCCAATACCGGCGATGGTGCAGGTATTCTCACCGGGTTACCGGAGACGTTCCTGAAAAAGATCGCCCGCGAGGAATTTGATTCCGAGCTCCCAGACACCGGTCAATTCGGTGCGGGTATCGTATTCCTGCCAACGGACCCCACGGAGCGTCAGCACTGCAAGGACCTGGTGGAACGCCTGGTGAGCGAGCGGGGCCAGCAACTTGTCGGCTGGCGCACCGTCCCCACCTGCCCGGATGAAGCGGACATCGGGCCCACGGCACGTGCCGCAGCACCTCACATTGAGCAGCTTTTTATCGCCGCGGCCCAGGGCATCGAGGCGGACGCTTTCGAGCAGGAACTGTACCTGGTTCGCAAGCAGGCCAGCCACCGACTGCGTAACGATACAAGTTTGCAGGAACGCCTGATGTTCTACATCTGCAGCCTCTCCTCCAAGGTCATGATCTACAAGGGAATGCTCACCCCGGATCAACTTCTGCCATATTACCCGGATCTCACGAATCCCGATTACCAGACTCACCTGGCCATGGTGCATTCGCGTTTTTCCACCAACACCTTCCCCAGCTGGGATCGTGCGCAGCCCAATCGCTTCATGTCACACAATGGTGAAATCAATACGCTACGAGGCAACATTAACTGGATGCGTGCACGCCAGGGCACGATGCAGACAGATATGTTTGGCGATCAACTGGAAAGCCTCTTCCCGGTGGTGGAGCCAGAATGTTCCGATTCAGGCACCTTCGACAACGTGCTGGAATTCCTCTTGATGACCGGTCGATCACTGCAGGAATCCGTCATGATGATGATTCCCGAGGCCTGGCAAAAGCATGAAACGATGCCAGAAGCAAAACGCGCTTTCTACGAATACCACAGTTGCCTGATGGAACCGTGGGATGGTCCGGCGTCGATCGTCTTCACCGACGGCCAATACATCGGTGCCGTCCTGGATCGCAATGGCCTGCGTCCCAGTCGCTACTACCTGACCCATGACGACCGAGTCATCATGGCCAGTGAAGTTGGTGTCCTGCCAGTCGATCCGAAACTGGTGAAGTCCAAGGGACGATTAAAACCTGGTCGCATGTTCCTCGTCGACTTTGACCAGGGAACGCTCATACCAGACAAGGAACTCAAGGCTGATTTCTCACAGCGACGTCCTTACGCCGAATGGCTCAAGGAACAGCGCATCACGCTGGCTGACCTGGCCAGTGATACGCCTGTGCAAGGACTCGACAACGAGACCGTGTTGGCACGAATGCAGGCCTTTGGGTTCACGTTGGAAACCATCCAGTTCATGCTCTTGCCGCTGATTGAACAAAAACGGGATCCGGTGGGATCCATGGGCAACGATGCCTCACTGGCCTGTCTCAGTGACAAGCCGCGGATGCTCTACGACTACTTCAAGCAACTATTTGCCCAGGTCACGAACCCGGCCATTGATTCCATCCGCGAAGAAATCATCATGTCGCTGGAATGCTACATCGGTCCGGAAGGAAACCTGCTTGAGTCCGATCCCAGCCATGCCCAGCGATTACTGATTCCCCATCCGATTCTCACGAACGAGGAACTGGCAAAGATCAAGCAGATGGATCACCGGGGATGGCGTACTCGCACCATCGATATCACCTTTGATAAATCCGACGGGGACAACGGGATGGTCCAGGCCATTCAACGAATTTGCCAGGAAGCCGAGCAAGCCATCGAGGATGGCTTTAGCTTGATCGTCCTGTCCGATCGCAACATCGGTCCCGACCGCATCCCGCTCAGTTCCCTGCTCGCCTCCGGCGCAGTCCACCATCACCTGGTCAAGCAAGCCCTTCGCACCCGCATCGGCATCGTCCTGGAAACGGGTGAAGCACGAGAGGTTCATCACCATTGCCTACTCATTGGTTACGGTGCGGATGCCATCAATCCCTACCTGGCATTCGAGTCCCTCTGGCACGCTCAACAGGAAGGACTCGTGAATGCAGACGAATTCGATACTGCAGACAAGATCGTGGCAGCCTATCGCAAGGGTGTTGCCAAGGGCATGCTCAAGGTGATGGCCAAGATGGGAATCTCGACGCTGCAATCCTACAAGGGAGCCCAGATCTTCGAGGCCATCGGCCTGATGGACGAGGTCACCGAACTTAGTTTCGTGGGTACTGCCAGCCGCGTGCAGGGAGTCAGCCTGGACGTGCTAAACCAGGAAATGCAACGACGACATCAGCTGGGCTACCCGGATCGGCCGGAAGACCTGCTTCCCACGCTCTCCAACCCGGGTGAATTTCACTGGCGAGCGGAGGGAGAGCGACACATGTGGGATCCGGAGTCCATCGCGGACATCCAGATGGCTGCACGTGCCAATGATGCCGATGCCTACTGGCGATTCTCGAAACATGTCAACGAGGACGCCCGTACACGGTGTGCCTTGAAGGGATTGTTGCGATTCCGCGAGGGAGTCAACGGCGGCCCCATCCCGCTGGAAGAAGTCGAACCAGCCAGTGAAATCGTGAAACGTTTTTGCACGGGAGCCATGAGCTTCGGTTCGATCTCAGCCGAGTCCCATGAAACCCTGGCGATTGCCATGAATCGTGTGGGCGGCAAGAGTAACACGGGTGAGGGAGGTGAAGACCCTGTCCGATTTGATCCCCTTCCCAACGGTGACTCCAAGCGATCTGCCATCAAGCAGGTAGCATCCGGCCGTTTCGGTGTAACCATCTGGTACCTCGCCAACGCAGACGAGATTCAAATCAAGATCTCACAGGGAGCCAAGCCTGGTGAAGGGGGCGAACTGCCCGGACGTAAGGTTGATCAGAATATTGCCCGTATTCGCTACTCCACTCCAGGTGTGGGACTGATCAGTCCCCCTCCCCATCATGATATTTACTCGATTGAAGACCTGGCCCAGTTAATTCACGATCTGAAGAATTCAAATCCCTCGGCGCGTGTCAGCGTCAAGCTGGTTTCCGAGGTTGGCGTGGGTACGGTAGCAGCCGGGGTCGCCAAGGCCCATGCAGACCATATCCTGATCTCCGGGGCATCCGGTGGTACGGGGGCATCCCCTCTGACCAGTATCAAGCATGCCGGCTTACCCTGGGAACTTGGCATCGCCGAAACTCATCAGACACTGGTCCTGAATGATCTGCGCAGCCGGGTCGTCCTGCAGACGGACGGCGGATTAAAAACAGGACGCGACGTCGTGATTGCAGCCCTGCTGGGAGCCGAGGAAATGGGATTCTCGACGGCGCCCCTGATCACGCTGGGTTGTATCATGATGAGGAAATGCCACCTCAATACCTGCCCTGTTGGGATTGCGACCCAGGATCCGGAACTTCGCAAGAAGTTCAGTGGAAAGCCGGAACACGTCGTCAATTACCTGTTCATGGTAGCCGAAGAAGCTCGCCAGATTATGGCACAACTCGGTTTTCGAACCATCAATGAGATGGTCGGACGCGCGGACTGCCTGGACGCCAACGACGCGATCACCCACTGGAAATCCGATGGACTGGACCTGGCGCCCATCCTCGCACCAGCACAAAAACCACATGACGATGTCGATGTTTTTTGCACCCAGCCACAGGACCACGGCCTCGAACTGGCCCTGGACAACCAGCTACTGGAACTGTCGGCAGCGGCCCTGGAACGGGGTGAACGCGTTGACATCGAGTTACCAATCATCAATACCAATCGCACGGTCGGTACGATCCTGAGCCATCACGTGGCCAAGCAACATGGCGCTGATTGTTTGCCGGACGACACGATCAGCATACGATTCAAGGGTTCTGCAGGGCAGAGCTTGGGGGCCTTCCTGGCCAGTGGAATCACGCTCGATCTCGAGGGCGACGCCAACGATTACGTGGGCAAGGGACTCTCCGGTGGTCGGATCGTGATCTATCCGCCCGCGGAAAGTTCCTTTGACCCCTCCGAGAATATCCTGGTCGGCAACGTCGTACTGTACGGTGCAACCAGCGGCCAGGCATTCTTCCGGGGACGAGCCGCGGAACGGTTCTGCGTTCGCAACAGCGGTGCCAGGGCAGTCATCGAGGGCGTGGGTGACCATGCCTGTGAATACATGACCGGTGGCCGTACCGTGGTCCTGGGACCAACCGGCCGCAACTTTGCTGCGGGCATGTCCGGAGGCATCGCCTACATCTGGGACGTCAACGGCGACTTCAACCTGAACTGCAACCTGGAAATGGTCGGCCTGGAATCCGTGGAGGCCGACGAGGACATCGCAGAACTCAAGGAACTGATCCAACTGCATCACACGTACACCAAGTCGAGCGTTGCCGAGCAACTGCTCAACCGCTGGCCGGATTGCCTGGGCGAATTCGTCAAGGTCATGCCGACCGACTACAAGCGGGTACTGGAAGAACAAAAGTTACTGGCAGCATCCGAGGCTGCTGGAGAGACGGTTTAAAGAAACAACGCATCGGCAGGGAACGCCAGCAGCGTTTCCTGGCTGCACCATTCATCGACTTATTTTGACTGGATATGAGACGCTCATGGGGAAACCAACTGGATTCAAGGAATTTGATCGCCAGACCGTACCTTACCGGCTGCCACTGGTAAGGCTGGAAGATTACGACGAGATCTACACGGAGCCTGCAGAAAGCCACCTGCAAACGCAGGGAGCTCGTTGCATGGACTGTGGAGTACCTTTTTGCCAGTCCACGACAGGTTGCCCCATCGATAACCTGATCCCGGAATGGAACCACCTGGTCTACGAGGGCCGTTGGCAAGAGGCCCTGGAACGGTTGCACAAGACCAACAATTTCCCTGAATTCACCGGACGGGCCTGTCCCGCGCCCTGTGAAGGATCCTGTGTCCTGGGGATTACGGATCCTGCCGTTACCATCAAGAATATCGAGAATGCCATCATCGACCGCGGTTTTGCCGAGGACTGGATCAAGCCCCAGCCACCAACCAGCCGTACGGGCAAGAAGGTGGTCATCGTCGGCTCCGGGCCAGCCGGACTGGCTGCTGCCGATCAGCTCAACAAGGCAGGTCACCACGTTCGTGTCCTGGAAAGAGCGGACCGCATCGGCGGGTTGCTGATGTACGGCATCCCGAACATGAAACTGGACAAGCAGGTCGTGCAACGTCGCCTGGACCTGATGGCCGCTGAAGGTGTCGAATTTGAAACCGGTGCCGATGTGGGTAACAACGTGGACCCCAAGCAACTTCACGAAGAATCCGATGCTCTCTTACTGGCTACCGGGGCCACTCGACCACGAGATTTACCCATCCCGGGGCGAGAACTGAACGGCATTCACTTTGCCATGGAATTCCTAACTGCCAACACCAAGAGCTTGCTTGACACTAACCTGGCAGACGGAAAATACATCAGTGCCAAGGATAAGAACGTGATCGTCATTGGTGGCGGTGACACGGGTACCGACTGTATCGGCACCTCCCTGCGACATGGGTGTAAAAGCCTGGCCAACTTTGAACTGCTTCCCAAGCCACCTGCGGAACGCGCGGAAAACAATCCCTGGCCGCAGTGGCCCAGGATCTTCCGTGTCGACTATGGGCATGCCGAGGTGGAAGCACGTTTTGGTGATGATCCTCGTACCTATTGCGTCCTTTCCAAGGGCTTCGTGGACGACGGGCAGGGGAACGTCACGGGCATCCGTACGGTCACCGTGGAATGGACCCAGGTAGACGGCCAGTGGCAAATGGCCGAACTCCCTGAAACGGAAAAAACATGGGATGCGGACCTGGTCCTGCTGGCCATGGGATTCCTCGGTCCAGAACACTACCTGGCAGAGTCCCTGGGCGTCGACCTGGATGATCGCTCCAATTACCAGGCGACCCATGGTGAATTCAGTACGAATCTACCCGGTGTCTTTACTGCCGGTGACTGCCGACGTGGCCAGTCTCTCGTCGTCTGGGCCATCAACGAGGGTCGTGGCGCAGCACGCGCCGTGGACCAGTACCTGATGGGCTCCAGCCAGTTACCCGCTCCCGGCATTTCGCAGGGAACGGCCATGGCCGGTTCCTGAGCACCGGCCGCCACCAGACGACCTGGCACATGCCAACCTGAGCCGGATGGTCACACTTCGACCTTGCTCACCTGCTCGCGTCGACAAATCAACTGGCTCCCGATCCACAATAAACCCACGTTCATACACAGCAGGACTCCCAGGTGCAACAGCACGGACGAGTTGCCCAGCATATCTTCAAACCCGGGAGGAGGCCTCCAGGATCCCTGGACCTGCAGGAAATCCATCCAGGTGAACAGCATGGAACGAAGACGAAACTGGATCGATACCTGGTTAATCACGGCCGGTATAAATGAAACCGCCAATTCAATCAGGAGGCTATATCCCACTGCCATGACCATGGCTCGCCTGGGAAAGAGAGTTCCCAGGAAAGTA
>Ga0163108_10000087_pt1 | contig 62412 bp, 51 predicted proteins | sample Fk1155metaG_FD_109644 | JGI IMG/M metagenome (GOLD analysis project Ga0163108, IMG submission 109644) | Marine microbial communities from the Central Pacific Ocean - Fk160115 155m metaG | ecosystem: Environmental > Aquatic > Marine > Oceanic > Photic zone | place: The Central Pacific Ocean...
AAATCAAATCGCTCAAAAACAGGCAGCAGAACAGAGACAAAGACAAGCAGTCCAACGCAAATCACCAACTCCAAAAACCAGCAGCAACACAATCAAACAATCTCCACAACGCCGCATCGTAAGAGGCAGCAGCGAAAGGACACCAAAACCAGCTGCTAAACAATCAAGAAAACGTTAATCTTGTACCTTTATTTTTTTCAAAGGCTTTAATTTTCCTGTAACCTGAAAATTAAAATCTCCATCCACTTTTTCTGACGAACCTGTAATTGAATCAAAACCATTGAAAATCTTATAAAGATTTTCATAGTCTTCTTTAGCTTGTTCTTTATTCCTCCCCCCTCTAACAAACTCCGCTTCGTATGCAGCTCTATTTGTTGAGAAAAAATGTACAAGCTCAGAAAATTCAACGTTGAATAAAAGTCCCTTAGTAATCATTTTTATTTTCTCCTCAGCCAAGAGGTAATCAATGACCGCAACACAAAGGTCACGGGAAGAGCTCAGAACGTATAAATCCCGAACACGAGCCGATGCAGGAGTAAGTGGATTCACCTCCTTAGTATCCTTGATACGCGAAACCAAAACATTCACACCTCTATAAAGCTCGTTCTCAGCGATCCAATCCGCTTTCCTTCCCTTATTAGGACTTATTTCCGATAACATCGCTTCAGAAAGATTCTCCATTGCTATCTCTGCTCCCTCTGTCTCTTTGAGATCTAGTATAAAACAAAATCCCGGAAGCTTAATTCCATGCTCATCGACACCGGCATCATTGGCCTGAGCTGATAAAAACACAACCGAATCACCAAAAAATCCTTCATTTAGATCCTTCGATTCACCAAAAAGAAAATCACCAAGCTTTCCCTTAATTAACTCAGAACCGGGGATGATTGTAGACTTAAAAACATCCTCTCGCTTTTTGTAGGATTCCGCAAATGGCTGGTAAATTGAAATGCCTCCTAAGTATCCTGAGACTTTCGGCGGCTCTAAAATTTGGTATTTATTTTTAACCGCTATAGAATTTTGAGAACTTTCTTTTGAATTAGATAAATTTCTATCCATAGAAACATTTAAAAGAAGTTCATTCTTACCATAATTCAAAGTAATCCCTGCATAGGAACTACGCCCTATAGTCTCGATAGCATCTCCTAAAAATAGAGACAACATCGGATCATCTATCTGATCAGGAATACCAAACCTTCCATCGATCTCAGAAATCTTCTCAGTATTAAGGTAAACCGTTGCCAAATGTTTATTACCCATGGCCCTCTTCATCCTAAGATACTTTGAATCCTTTGAAATTGGTAATGGGTCATCCAAATCAACAACTTTCGATCCCTGTAAAGCAACCGCATTCTTGAGTAACTTTTTATTTGTAGCTGCCAAAATCCATTCATCATGCAGAGCAAATAATGTTGCATCCTCTATTTTTCCTCGGGTCCGATAAGCAAATACACCCCTCTGAAATTCTTCCCTCCCTATGCGCTTTATTCCTAAACGCAGTAAAGGAGCAAAACGGATTCGATTTTTAAGCCAGTTACTTGACTCTGATGGCCTAATTAATATCACCACTTCAGGATCATCAGAGTCATCATGAGGTGGGTACGCACCAATAGCCATCCTCCCACTCAGGAACCTGTCATTTAGTTTCCATATATCTGTACGCAGAACAAGCTCAAGGACTCGACACACAGAGGCTGCCTCTTTAAAGAAATGGCTAGACTTAATATCTTCAAGATCACCACTAGAGAGCAATGATTGAAGCACTTCAGATTGCTTCACCTCTTTAAGAAATTTTGAAAACCCTATCGTTTCAAAGAACAATAAAGCTTCATCAGGCATTGAACCCGACAATGAATCTTCCTGCGATTGTTCGTCAGCGTGGAGTTGAACAATTGAAAGAGCTAAGAAAAAACAGAAATTAGCGATCAGTTTCGCCATCATTAATTATTAAAGATAATTTCATCAAATAATCCAACATTATCTAAAATGTTTTCATCTATTCAATAATTCACTCACGGAACATTATGTTTTCCAGAGTATGGTGACTCTAATTGATTCTAATAAATACACTTAAACGGTACATAAATCCCATATGCGAATTCTTGTAAGAATTTTCACCCATTGCTTCACTTGCATATTTTCTCACTAAGCATTTATTTAGGGGAGTGAACGAAGAGGAAGAGTTTCTAGAAAAAAAAATTCAAGAGTCCATAGAAAATCCACAAAATATGGGTGAGATGATTGATGCTGATGCGGTCGGTACTGTCGGCAGTTCGGAATGCGGTGACATGGTCAGGATGTTTTTGAAATTTGATGAGAGTGAAGGGAAGAAAATTATAGACAAGGCTACTTTCCAGAGCTTTGGATGCCAGACTGCAATCGCCGTTGCAAGCATGGCAACGGAAATGCTCAAAGGAAAAACGATTGATGAAGCAAAAAATCTTTCAGCCGATAAAATGACAGCTGAAATAGGATCACTTCCTCCAATGAAATTACATTGCGGAGAAATGGTAGAGGGCGCCCTAAGGTCGGCCCTAGAGGAAAATCCAAATGAAACCTTAGAAGCACCAAATAAAGACGAATCAACTCTTTCAAAAAGCCTCGTGCAAGCAGGCACACTTTCTGGTAAGATTAAAGTAATCCCAATAACAAATACAGAAGGTCATAAATCATGAACGAAACAAATCCAAATGGCGGTGAATTAGAATTGTCACGCGAAGTAGAAGCAATTCAAATACCAAGTGGTGACACCTTCAAATTGCCTGCAGGAACTAAAGTCATACTTACCCAGTCACTCGGTGGAACCTACACAGTCGCAACGGATCAAGGTTTAGCTAGAATCTCAGAACAGTATTCTGACGCCTTAGGCCTGGAAGAAGAGAAAACTGAGCAACCAGCAACTGAAAAAGTGAATTCAGATGCTAATGTCAGTGACGATGATTACAAAGAAGCTGTATGGGAACAGCTTCGTACAGTATTTGATCCTGAGATTCCTGTTAACATTGTCGACTTAGGACTCATATACGATTGTAATGTGATTGAAGAGGACAGCACAAAGCAAGCGAGTGTAAAAATGACACTCACTGCACCCGGATGCGGAATGGGACCAACGATTGCCGCAGATGCAGAAAATAAAATTAAAAATATTAATGGTATAGATGGAGCAAAAGTCGAATTGGTATGGGATCCCCCATGGACTCAGGACATGATCTCTGAAGAAGGAAAGATGAAACTAGGCATGATTTAGACTAAGCTAAACTTTTAAGCTGTTTTTCTTAATAAAAATGGCTTGCGAGTATCCAGAAACCCTATAAATTCCCTGCCCGTTCAAATGATCGGATTCATTTAATCAATTTTATACGCCATGTCTCAACACCGCAGTCTTAAAGGTTCCTCTACCGTTGGTGCAAAACGAAACGTATTGAAGCGCTTTGAGCGTGTTAAACTTCTTAAAGCCAGTGGAAAATGGAAAGATTCCAATAGCCCGATTGGACTTCCAAAAACCAAGCCATTAGAATAATCCTTCTTACCGGCAATATTCACCGGTCCACATTCTTTGTCATCCTCAGGCGCTCAAAAGCTCCGAATTAACCGCTTCCTCGCAGATTGTGGATTAGGTTCAAGACGCTCGTGCGAAGTCATTGTGACTGAGGGCAGAGTTATCATTAATGGTGATGTTTGCACTTCTCTTTCGACTAGGGTTGGACCCGAGGATCAAGTCGAAGTAGATGGTCAAATACTCAAACCTCAATACGAGCCTATAAATATACTTTTATACAAACCCAGAGGTTATATATGCTCAAGGGATGACCCAGAAGGAAGATCTACCATCTTTGAACTGCTTCCCAAACACTTACAGACCCAACGCAATATTCATTATGCAGGTCGCCTTGACCTTGATAGCGAAGGCCTAATTGTATTAACCAATTCAGGTGACATTTCTCAAAAACTATCTCATCCAAAAACAAAAGTTGAAAAAGAGTACCTCGTTTCAGTTTCCACTCCATTTCAAGAAATTCATAAAGAACAAATGCTAAGAGGCATCGAAATAGATTCAGGGTTCGCACGAGTAACATCAGTCGAAAAAGTATCAAAAAGAAACATCGCAGTCACCTTAGAACAAGGCCTTAAACGCCAAATACGCTATATGCTCATGGCTTTAAATTATCGAGTGACGCGACTGATACGGGTCAGGATCGGCAACCTGATTGACACCTCGCTCGAACCAGGATCTTGGCGATTTATCGGCAAAAAAGATCTTAATAAATTATTCAATGCAACAAAGGATTGAGAACAATCCATTTGATCGCTAATTTATATAAAAAATAATGCTGGTTAAAAAATCATGACCAAAAAAATAGAATCCCACCTCACTGAAGATCGGGTTATCAAACCCACAAAAGAATTTTCCAAACGTGCTCGCATCAGTAGCCTTGCTCAATACAAGAGGATATATAAAGAATCAATTCAGTCTCCCTCTAAGTTCTGGTCAAAAGAAGCCAAGGAACTGCATTGGCAGAAAAAATGGTCCAAGGTCCTTCAATGGACCCCACCATTCGCAAAATGGTTTGTAGGTGGAAAAATAAATGCCTCAGAGAATTGTTTGGACAGACACCTGACAGGTCCACGTAAAAACAAAGCCGCCATTATTTGGGAGGGTGAACCGGGAGAAACTCGAACCCTTACATACGCGCAACTGCATCGCGAAGTTTGTAAGTTCGCCAACGTCCTCAAGGACCAAGGCGTCAAAAAGCGTGACCGCGTAATTATTTATATGCCAATGGTTCCAGAAGCCGCGGTTGCAATGCTCGCCTGCGCGCGAATAGGGGCAGTTCATTCTGTCGTTTTCGGGGGCTTCTCAGCAACTAGCATCTTAGATCGTGTAGAGGATTCTGGAGCAAGTGCAATTATAACAGCAGATGGAGGTTGGAGACGAGGCAAGGTGGTACCCCTCAAAGCAAATGTAGATGAAGCTCTAAAAAAATCAAAACTCGTCAAGAAAGTCATTGTCCTAGAACGGTGTAAAAATGAAGTAAAAATGAAGCGAGGTCGCGATGTTTGGTGGCACAAGGCCATGGAAACGGCATCAACTGATTGCCCACCTGCCCAGCTCGATAGCGAACATCCACTTTATATTCTTTATACGAGCGGATCCACCGGAAAGCCTAAGGGCATTCTACATACTACCGGTGGATACTTAACAGGCACCTACTCTACGACCAAATACATTTTTGATATACGCGACGATGATATTTACTGGTGCACTGCTGACGTGGGATGGGTTACCGGACACAGTTATATCGTTTATGGACCATTACTGAACGGGGCGACCTGCTTAATGTATGAAGGCGCACCAAACTTTCCTGACTTTAGTAGGTTCTGGGATATTATCGAACGACATGGAGTCACAATCTTTTATACTGCTCCCACTGCAATCAGAGCCTTCATCAAAGCAGGTGATCATTTACCTGAAGCTCATGACCTGAGCTCTTTACGATTACTAGGATCAGTCGGTGAGCCTATCAACCCAGAAGCATGGATGTGGTACCATGAAAAAATTGGTGGGGGGAAGTGCCCAATAGTAGACACTTGGTGGCAAACTGAAACCGGAGCAATCATGATTAGCCCTTTGCCCGGAGCAACACCAACCAAACCTGGAACAGCAACCCTCCCTTTCTTCGGCATTGACGCTGCGATATTGGATGAAACAGGAAAGGAATGCAAAGCAAACGAAGGGGGGAGATTAGTTATTAGAAAACCTTGGCCTTCAATGCTAAGGACTATTTACGGAGACAAACGTAGGTACAAAAAAACCTATTGGAATGATTATGATGGAATATACACTGCTGGTGATGGCGCTCGCAGAGACAATGATGGCAATTTCTGGATTGTGGGCAGACTCGATGATGTCCTTAACGTATCAGGTCACCGACTAGGAACTGCAGAAGTAGAAAGCGCACTAGTCTCACACCCATCAATAGCTGAAGCCGCCGTAGTAGGAAGGCCAGACGAGATAAAAGGTCAAGGAGTCGTTGCTTTCGTGACTGTCAAAGAAGGCATTAAACATGGCACAAAATTAGCACAAGCGCTTCGCTCTCATGTCAGTAACGAGATAGGTCCAATTGCAAAACCAGATGATATCCGGTTCACTAGTGCTCTACCTAAAACTCGCAGTGGAAAAATAATGCGCAGATTACTTAAAGAAATTTGTGCTGGGGGCAAAATAAGCGGAGACACTACAACTCTAGAAGATTTCCAAGTCATTGCCAGCCTCCAAAAAAATAGTTAATATTTTTCATCTGACGAATCCTGCAATTCAAAAAACCATTGCAGCAAATAATGCTTAAATGCTAATTACAAAAGGGTAAAGCATGACTTCTATCGGATTCATTGTAAGGAGATTACTTAAATCGATTGGAGTTTGTGATAAACAAAATCATAACATAACCGCTTCTCGATTAATTTATCTACTAAGCGAGAAAGAGGAGACCCTCGGCTGCAATTCATGGGAAGATACTCGTGAAATAGTACAACTCTCCGGAAACTATTGGGAGTTAAAAGAATTATTCCATGAACAAGAAAACCTTGAAATGGAAGCCAAAAGAATTCGAAACCAAAATGATCATTTAACTCATGAAGCCGACAATCTGACAGCCGAGTCAGAAGCCTCAATGATTTCTGTTAACAATCAAAAAAATAATCTAATTCAAAAATCCATTGAACTTAACAATGAAATAAAGTCTCTGGAAGAAAATTGCGAAACACTTAAAAATCAATTCATAGCGTTAAGTGTTAATCTAGAAAAAACGGACATCACAGAAAAAGCCTTAGATACACAAAACAATATTGAGGATTTGAAAGATGAATACACTCAAGGAAGAAAAAAAATAGGACTACTAAAACTGCGAGTTAAAGAAAATGATCTGAAAATAGAAAGAACTGAGCTAACGCTTACAAACCTCAAAATTGGAAGTAGAGATCAAATCTCAGAAGCCATGAATAAAGTTACCAAATCAGCAAAATTGGTAGCAACCTATTCTGCAAAAATTGGATCCATAGAAGCTGCAAAACAAGAAATTTACATGACGATTGGTTCTTTCTTATCAACCAATGAAAATAACAATAATTCTCAAATTATAGGAGTTTTAACTAAAAACAAACTCATCGTAGACAAAATAAAAGGACTAAAAAAATCAATTCTGTACCACAAGTCTCTTGGAAAATGATTTTTTTATATCTAATTCCCCATATCATTGTTGAGAAATAATCGGGAACAAGTCATTATTAATCTAATATCGATAAGAAAAAATTGCTCAAATAATCAAATATCTAATTATGAATATACGAACACTCACAGCCTTAATTCCTGTCAGCATACTGGCAGCAGCAATGGCGGTATCAAATGCACAGAAAAATAAAAAGCAATCTCACGCCGAAAAAATTACGGCTAATCTACCAAAATCGGCTCCAGCTAAAGCTGCCAAAGAGCGAAAGGTTCTAGTCTTCTCAAAAACTGCCGGATTCAGACACGGGTCAATTCCAACCGGAGTCGAAGCAATGAAACAATTGGGTAAATCAACAGGCGCGTTTGAAGTAACTGCAACTGAAGATGATTCCTTCTTTGAGCCTGATAAATTAAAAGAATTTGATGCGGTAATCTTCCTTAACACAACTGGAGAAGTTTTTAAATCCAAAGAAGAGGGCCGAGAGGACAGGCTTAAAAAAAGCTTAGTCGATTTTGTAAAATCAGGGAAAGGACTAATCGGCACACATTCGGCTACCGACACATATAAGAAATGGAAAGACTTCAATGACATGATGGGTGGAGCATTCGCTGGGCATCCTTGGCACACTAAGATAAGAGTTAAAAATCTTGAGCCAGATCACCCACTTAATGCTGCCTTTTCTGGCAAAGACTTTGAGATCGCTGACGAAATTTATCAATTCCGTAAAGACACTGCTTCCGCTGATGAGCGCCGCATGCTACTTAGCCTTTCTGGTGAAATCGTGGATAAGGGAAGAGGAAATAGTGGCAAGGAAGGATTGTATCCAATTGCTTGGCTCGATAAGTATGGTGAAGGTAGAATATTCTATTGCTCACTTGGCCACAGAGATGAAATCTACTGGAACCCTGATATTCTCAAACACTATCTTGCAGGAATACAATATGCTATAGGAGACCTAGATGCTGATGCTGCACCAAAAAAGGTTACTGCAAATGGCTTCTTAAAGGGAACTCGAAACCTAGTGTCTAAATAATAAAAGCACAACCAATTACAGCCTGAAGGGCCGGTCTCCTTGAAAAAAGATGCCGGCCCTTTGCTTTGAAATTATGACAAAATCTTCAATAACGTTCTCGACATTTGATCGAAGAACCTAGTTAACTCTTATAATTAAAAATATAAATCAATGAGCATAATAAACACTGCCTTAACCGCTACCTTTATTCTTATCACCTCCAGCATCATGTCTGCCGAGGAATCCAAAAAACCTTCGCCTAAAGGTGCTAAAGCATATATTATTTTCCCTAAGGACGGCAAAACTGTAAAAACAAAATTCCTAGTCAAGTTCGGCTTAAAAAAAATGGGAATTGCTCCAGCAGGAATAAAGTTCCCCAACACTGGTCATCATCATTTGATAATTGATGGCGCGAAATTTGATATGAACCTCCCACTTCCCATGTCAGACACACTCAAACATTTCGGAGCAGGCCAGACAGAAACATTCCTTGAGCTTAAACCAGGAAAACACACTTTAAAGCTGGTCTTTGCTGATCACCTACACAGAGTTCATGAGCCTCCAGTAATTTCAGAAGAAATAACAATTACAGTTAAATAATAATTCTTCGAATTTATTGAATTCAAGTTCGCTATTGCGAACTTCTTCGTAATTTTCATGGCTTTAGCAGTAAACCTAAGAGAAGCCGGACTCACTAGTCTTGCCCTAGCGAAAATTGGCAATCCTCTCAAAGGTGAGCCACTTCTTACCTCTAAGGAATTATGCAAATTTAATGAAGAAGAATCTGATCTTCTCACAAGTTGCTTTCTAAATCCATTCAAGTCTCTGGACCCTCATCAATTGCAGGGAATCAAAACTGAAGGAGGAAACCCTCTTTTTGATTATGCTCATGCAACCTTCAATGACGATGACTCACTATTAGATTCAGCAAAAGCAATAGCCCATCACCTCTATTCAAAATCATATCACCCAAACATTAAATCAGGAGATCTCTGCATTTCTCTGATTGAAGGAATTATCATTAAAGGGAAATCCGTACCGGGAGTATGTATTATAAAAAGCGAAAACAAGGTGCCTTTCCTACAAATATCGGATGACGATGGAGACCTGACACTAACAACCCAACATGGAATTTACCCAGACAAAGTCGACAAGGGTTGTCTCATTCTAAATCATCAAAAAGAAAAAGGGTACATCGTATATCTCTTTGATAAATCTGGAAATGCACAATTTTGGAACAAGGACTTCGTGGCAGCTGCTCCCATTAGAGATGAAGATTATCTGACCAAGAAATTCGGTGAACTTTGCATCAACTTCGCTAACAAAGGGCTCAACTCTGAAGCAGATCAAAATACCCGAATGACAGTAGCTAACCGTGCCCTCAATTATCTCAATGACAGTGAAGATTTTGAAATTGAGAATTTTGAAAAGGCCCTTGGCGAGCCTGAACTAGTAGATCAATTCACCTCATTCAAAAGACAATACGAAGAAAATGCCGGCAATAATATAAAAGACCAATTCGCAATATCTAAAAAAGAGGCGACCAAAGCACAAAAACGGCTTAAAAAGCGCATGAAACTTGATACCGGAGCAGACTTAACATTCACATCAAAGTTCTTAGATCAATCCGAAAGCTTATTAGAAGAGGGCTGGGATGAGAGCAAGGGCATGAATTATGTGAAAATATATTTTAGAGAAGAACTGTAAATTGTTAAGATTTCCAATAATCTTACGCCTACCTATAATTAAATACCTACACCGATTCGAATAGCTTAAAAGCACCATAATTGACCAAAGAAAAACACCTCAATATCCTGAACATGAAAAAAAAAATTATCACTAATCTTATTTCATTAACCATTATCCTTGGTCATGTTTTTGCAGAAGATCAAAAACCGAATCCAGAAAACGGCAACAATGCAAAGGAACAGCCAAAGCCGGCCCCAAGTGAACATACCGTCAAGACTGGACCATTCCATATTAAGATAGAACTTGATGCTTTCTTCAGTGCCGAAAAAGAACACCAAATAAGTTTAAGCCCTGAAGCTTGGGCTGACATGACTTTGATCTCAGCCTTGTCGCATGGCACTAAAGTCAAAAAAGGACAGAGCCTTCTTAGCCTAGAAACAAAAAAGCTAAACAAAACCATAGAGGAAATAGAAGTTGGAAGCCCATCAGCCAAGTTAGCCCTAGAATTACTCGAGTCAGAGCTAGCATCTTTAGAAAAAAGCACTCCTCTTACCATTGAGAAAACTAAAAGAGAAAAAAATATCGGTGATGAAAGTTTAAGTTACTATGAAAAGGTCGGACATCCAGAAGCTATTCGAGCCACAGAACTTAGTCTGCATTTTGCCAAGCAAAGCTACGATTATGCCAAAGAAGAATACGAGCAGTTACTGAAAATGTATGAAGCTGACGATCTGACAGAAGAGACAGAAGAGATCATCTTAAAACGTGCAAAGAACAGCTTCGAACGCGCTAGCGAAAACCTCCGCTTATCTAAAATGAGCATTGAACGGCAGTTAAAAATATCGCTGCCACAACAACTAACTTCAAAAAAATCCACTGCCGCCATCGGCGAAATAACTTTCCAAGACAGCATGCTTGTTCTCCCCCGAACACTTGAACAGAAACGTCACGCTGTGCAAAAAGCAAAACGCGACCAAGTAAAAGCGGAAGAGAATCTCAAAAAGCTAAAGACTGATCTTGAATCATTTTCGATAGTTTCACCAGCTAACGGCACCCTTTATTATGGACTAAGCAAAGACGGCAAGTGGATCACCGCTCCGGCAATAGCCAAAAAACTTGTTCCAGGAGGAAAACTTGCACCTCATGAAGTTTTTATGACTATTGTTGAGTCGGGTTCCTTAGGACTAAAAGCCAGTGTGCCTGAAGCAAAACTCACACATTTAAAAAATGGCCTAGCCGCAACAATCATTCCGACATCTAATCCTTCACTAAAAATCAAAGGACAAGTAACTGATGTGAATCATATTCCAGGTTCTTTCTCCACGACCTTATCAGCGGAAACCAAAGACCCTCTCCTCTTTCCAGGAATGACAGCAAAAGTAACTATTATCGCAGCAGAATATGATAAAGTTATCACCGTTCCAAATGGTTTACTTGATGATAACAATGTTTGGATCACGAACGGTGAAGAAAAAATCCAACGCCCAGTAAAGATCGGACCAAGCGACGGCAAAGTCACGGTAATCCTCGAAGGATTAAATGAAGGAGAAAAAGTCGTTTCTAAATAATTTAAATTCTATCAATGATTAAATCACGATCAGGAATTGGCTTAATAATATCTAAAGCAGTTTTATTTTTAAGCTTGTTTTTGGTAACTCACCCTCAGCTCATGAGGGGTGATACTGGCATCCAAAAAGCTTCTCGACAGCCTCCGCCCAAAGGAGCAATAGAGTCTTCTATACGTAAAGGTATTGACTTTTTAATATCCAATCAAAACAAAGATGGATCCTGGGGATCTGCAAGAAACACAAAGGGCCTAAATATTTATGCTCCGGTACCTGGCGCTCACCATGCATTTCGAGCTGCTGTTACAGCTATGTGCGTTAATGCTTTAATTGAAACAAATGCCGCTAATCACGATCCAAAAGCCGAAGCTGCACTAGAACGAGGTGAAAAATGGATCCTGAAAAATCTTGGGTCAGTTCGAAGAGCTAACCATGATGCACTTTATAACGTATGGGGACATTCTTATGGGATCGCTGCATTAGTTGCGATGCACAATAAGAAAGAAGTCTCAGATGAGCGCAAAAAAATTATAAAAGATTCAATAAGGCACCAAATCAAAATGCTTCAGAAATATGAAAGCGTTGATGGTGGCTGGGGATATTATGATTTCCGTCATCAGGCCAAACAACCATCCTCCTCCTCAATTAGCTTTACTAACTCAACAGCATTAGTTGCATTAAAAAGAGCAGAACAGATAGGTGTAGATGTTCCGGACCGCCTCGTTAAACGCGCATTTGATGCCACTAAACGACAACAAAAACCAGACTTCTCTTATGCTTACGGTGAATATCTAAAGCTTCGACCAATGCGAGGCATCAACCTCCCAGGTGGAAGCCTTGGAAGATCTCAAGCCTGCAATATTGCCCTTAAATTATGGGGAGATGAAAAGGTCACAGAAAAAGTACTCGATACCTGGCTGGATAAGCTATGGGCCCGAAACGGCTGGTTATCGATTGGAAGAAAACGTCCAATCCCCCATGAAAGTTGGTTCCAAGTAGCAGGATACTTTTATTATTACGGACACTACTACGCATCACTCTGTATTGAAGATTTATCCGATGCAAAAAATGCTGAATACCATAAGGGTCAATTAGCTGCTATTATGTTACCACTACAAGAAAAGGAAGGAAGTTGGTGGGATTATCCTTTTTATTCTTATCACCGACCATACGGAACAGCATTCGCTCTAATGACTCTGGTCCGCTGCCTTTGAGAGGAGAAAATTTATTCCTCAAACTGAGCAACCATACTACCGACGGTGGCCTTAGCATCACCATAGACCATCCTACAATTTTCGCGGAAAAAGAGAGTATTAATAATACCAGAATATCCAGCTCCTTGCCCACGCTTAAGAACAAATACTGATCTCGCTTGATGAACGTTTATAATAGGCATTCCATAAATCGGGCTCTCCTCGTCTTCGAGCGCAGCTGGATTCACTACATCGTTAGCGCCAATCACAATTGCAACATCAACTGTCGGCATAATTGCATTCACTTCTTCCATCTCGCATAGCTGCTCGTATGGAACATCAGCCTCAGCCAACAAAACATTCATGTGGCCCGGCATGCGACCGGCAACCGGATGAACCGCATGCCTAACCTCGGCTCCATTCCGCTCAAGAATTTCAGAAAGTTCTTTAACTACATGCTGAGCCTGCGCCACAGCCATTCCATAACCAGGCACAAAAACGACGCTCTGAGCTGCTTCAAGTACATAGTAAGCATCTTCCACGCTTAGAGCTTTCATTTCGCCTTCAACTTCCTTACCTCCGGAACTTGCAAGGGCTCCAAAGCCTCCAAACAGAACATTGCCGAGGCTGCGATTCATTGCCTTGCACATAATGATACTGAGAATTAGCCCACTCGCTCCAACCAAACATCCGGCTACAACAAGTACTGTGTTTGTAATCACAAAACCTGCAGCCGCGGCTCCTAGACCAGAAAAAGAATTTAATAACGCAATCACTACGGGCATATCCCCTCCGCCTATAGGAATCACACCTAGTACACCAATTAGTAATGATAGAACAATGACCCACCACAGCACGAACCTAGCCGTTTCATTATCCACTATTGTAATAAAATAGCACCCAACCATAACAGCCCCCAGCATCACTAATAAATTAATGAGCTTTTGTAATGGAAAAATTGTAGCGGTACCACCGACCTTTCCTGAAAGCTTAAGATAAGCAACGATAGAACCGGTAAATGTTATACCACCAATAATGACCGCAAGAACAATAACCAAAGCTAAGAACCATTGACCAGGCATCGCATCACCCGCACTTTTTAAATAAGCACTCCAGTCCCCACTGGCCTTTTCATACTCCGACCAACCAACAAACAAACTTGCCAAGCCTCCAAACCCGTTAAACAACGCAACTAACTCTGGCATTCCAGTCATTTGAACTCGTTTAGCTGCAATTAACCCAACAACTCCTCCAAGAGCCAGACCCGCCACTATCCAAGTATAATCAAGACCACTCTTGGAAAGCGTCACAATAACGGCAATGAGCATTCCCAAAGATGAAACTCTATTTCCTTTAACAGCAGTCGATGCTGAACCAAGCATCTTTATGCCAAGAATAAAAAGGATCGCGGCAATAATGTAAGAAACGTTAATTATAGATTCTGGCATGCTTGGCAGTGAAAGATTACAAGTTCAAGAAACTCCTATAATGGTTAGTCTTTTTTTGTTTTAAACATAGACAGCATACGATCAGTTACGTAGTAGCCACCCACAACATTTATGGTTGCTAGCACAAGAGCAGCCAGCCCCAGCCACTTCGATATAGCATCATCTTGTTGTCCAGAGGCAATCAATGCACCCACTATTGTAATACCTGAAATTGCATTAGATCCCGACATCAATGGCGTATGCAATTGAGAAGGAACTTTTGAAATCAACTCAAAGCCAAGGAAGGCTGCTAAGACAAAAGTAAATAAAAGTAAGATAAGTTCCATTGATTAAATAATTAATTTATTCTTCACCACTTTGCTCAAGAAATCTCTCATGAACAATTTTTCCTTCATGCGTTAAGACGCAACCAGATAATATTTCATCATCAAGATCGAGTTTAAATGCATTCCCTTCCTGATCCCAAAAGTGCTCAACGAAATTACCTAAATTTGCGGAAAAAACCTGACTCGAATGCCTAGCAACACGGCCTTCAAAATTGCCAATGCCCACGATACTAACCCCATTTTCTGTCACAATTTCTTGATCCAAGACTGTGCCCTCAACGTTCCCTCCGGACTCCGCTGCCAAATCAATTATCATGCTTCCCGGCTTCATCCTTTGTATTACATCCTTTGTGACGAGTATGGGGGATTTCCTGCCAAAGACTTTGGCTGTAGTAATAACCACATCAGATTCCTCACAAACTTTTGCCTGTTCTTCACGCTGTTTTTCAAGCTGCTCAGGAGTCAACTCTTTCGCATACACCTGACCAGTTTCTGAGGAATTATCACCAAGATCAATTCTTAACGCCTTGGCTCCAAGAGACTCTGCCTGCTCAAGGGCCTCCTGACGAACATCGAAGGCTGTGACCCTAGCACCTAAACGTTTGGCTGTAGCGATCGCCTGAAGTCCTGCCACTCCGATTCCCAAAATAAAGTACTTGGCAGGAGAAATTGTTCCTGCAGGAGTCATCATCATAGGCAGTATCTTATTTAGCTTATCTGCCGAATGTATAACGGCCGTATATCCTGCAATATTTGCCTGTGAACTGAGCGCATCCATTTTTTGAGCAAGGGTCGTTCTTGGAATCATTTCCAAACTCACTGCAGTGATGCCACAAGACGCCATCGCATGAAGGGACTCAATATCATTAAATGGATCAAGAAAGCTAAGATGCATAGCACCCTCTTTAAGGATGCTTATTTCTTCACTCGGAGGCTTCTTAACGCGAAAAATAAAATCAGCATTTGATAAGGACGAACCCTTGTCAGTAACGATCTTTGCTCCAGATTCGGAATATTCAGTATCAGAATGGTCGCACCCAGCCCCAATCCCGGATTCAACCTCCACTTCCAATCCAATATCAACCAACTTCTTAACTGTTGTTGGAGTAAGAGCTGCCCTAGCTTCACTAGAATCAGTCTCCTTGGGGGCAAATATTATCATCAACTAGTCCAATTTATATACTGGAATCATGCCAAACTAACGCTGAAATGAAATTTGTCGATTCCAACAAAAATATTCTATATCTTATATAAAAGGATATCATTAAATATTAAAGCTCCTAATAAATTGATACATAAAGTAATTCAGCCCCTTTGTTATCTTGCGATTATATCCGCTCTGATGATCGTCGCATGCTCACAAAATGAGCCAAAAGCCCTATCCGTTGAATCTAAAAGATATGCTATAAGAACCAGCCAAATACGCCTTTCTGCGCCAGAAGCCAAAAAAATTGGTAATAAAATCTGGAAGAATGAGTGCGGAGGAACGCTAGAAGGCCTCACAAGTTGGAACAAAGGTGAATATTTTGCCTCTCTGGGTATAGGTCACTTCATATGGTATAGCCGCGTCAAAGAAGGCCCCTTTGAAGAAAGTTTCCCAAAACTCATTCAATTTATAACTTCAAAAGGGATCAGAGTCCCAGCAATAGCAAGAACAGCCGATTGTCCCTGGAGTTCAAGAACAGAGTTCATTAATGCTAAAAATTCCCCTCAAATGAATCAATTAAGGCAATTCCTTCATAGAACAATTCCTTTACAGACCTCATTCATTCTAACTCGCCTCGAACAGGCTTTACCAAAGATGTTGATTCAAGCTCCTATAAATAAGCAGAAAAAAATTAAACATAATTTCTATACATTATTACAGAGCCAACAAGGAAAGTACGCCTTAATGGACTATGTAAACTTTAAGGGAGAAGGAACAAACAAAAAAGAACGTTACAAAGGAAAGGGTTGGGGAATGCTACAAGTGCTTGAAGAGATGCGCTCCAATCTCCCTTCAAGCCAAGCCGCGCCTGAATTTGCAAGAGCAGCTGATTACGTTTTGACAGAAAGAGTTAAAAATGCTCCTGAAGATGAAATGAAATGGCTTAAGGGCTGGAGAAATAGACTCAAAACTTATTATTAGCCATTAGACTTTACAGATTAATCTAAGTGAACACTTCTTTGACTTTTCCCTAGCTTGCGGCATTTATTAAACGTCCCATTTAAATCAATTCTATAATGTCACTAGAAACAACCCTCATCCTATTCAAAACTGATTGCGTTGAAAAACATTTAGTCGGTGAAATTCTTAAGCGATTTGAGAGCGAAGGATTTAAAATTAGAGGCATAAAAATGATATCCCTTTCAACTGAAACCCTAAATGAACACTATGCTCATGTAGCGGACAGGCCATTCTTCCCTGAAATACTTAATTTTATGCAAGCATGCCCCGTAATTGCCTTGGCTTTAGAAGGTGAAAATGCCATCGCTCGTGTTCGGGAATTACTCGGACCAACAGATTCAACTGTTGCTGATAAGGGAACGATTCGTGGAGACTTTGGGATCGATACAATGCGGAATGTATGTCATGCGTCAGATTCAGAAGAATCTGCCTCCAATGAATTGAAACGGTTCTTTGGTGAGGATGAGATATTTTCTTATTAATACATCCCTAATGTGATTCTTTTATGAATCACATTAATTAGAAGACCCGAGCAGAGTAGTTTGCATAAAACAAGCAACTGGCCATACTATTGAGTAAACAGAGGTGAACTCAAAGAGGCTAAGAGACATTAATTCTGCTATCAAAATAGCACAATCCATTGGCTGGATTGCATTATTGATTTCCACAATATTGCATTTATTGATTCTCTTTAGCTTCAATTATAATAGCGATCAATTATCTATTGTTACAGTTTTTCCAATCTGGCTCTGGTCCGTGATCGGTTTAGGATTCATTTTCATTTCAATGATATGCCTAAAGAAAAAACTACTCCTGTGGTTCTTTGGCGCATGGATATTTACAGCATTACTAGGATCAGATGAAATCATATCGTTAAAACGAGGATTCACTCCAACAGTAAAAAAAATAAAGACGGGAAATAATCTAGCAAACCCCATTCAAACGTTACGTGTTGCATCGATCAATTGTAACGGTCGTAAAATTGAAGCAGCACTAGAATTAATCGATTACAATCCTGATGTTATTTTTTTGCAGGAATCTCCATCGCCAGAAAAACTCAAGATCATAAAAAATAGATTATTAGACCCAGCGATCCAGATCGTTGGAGGATGGGACTGTGCAATCATTGCTAGAGGAAAACTAACGAAAAGAAATTACTCCTCTATTTTCTATAACCACGCTACTGGCGCGATGCTAACACTTGAAAATGGATCAACTATAGAGCTTCTATGCATTCACCTAGAGAGCGCAGTGACTCGCTGGGATCTATGGAATAAAAATTGCTGGAAAGAACATCAAAAGAGAAGCCAAGAAAGGCGCGATCAATTACAGCAGCTATTATCACAATATGAAAAGTTTGCCTCCGATAGACCTAAGGTCTTTGGCGGTGACTTCAATTCCCCCCCAAATAGTAATTTGTTTAAATCATTATCAAGTGAATATAAAAATGCATTCAGCTCCACCGGCAAAGGGATTGGCAATACATTCACTAACTATTTTCCAGTCATTCGCATCGATCATATCTATTCCAACCCGGACCTCCAACCTGTTGACTCCAGCTCTATTAGAACAGTACATTCAGATCATCGAATGCTGATATGTGATTTTATCCTAAAACAAAAGAACTAAGAAATTATTCATTAGTCCACTTCCATGAATTTTCCTTTTGAATGTCTGGATGTAGGGAAAAATGGACAGGGCAAGACATAGCCGCCTGCTCAATTAATTCCCTCTTAGGGTGATCATCCGGTAAGGGGACATGTATCTCAATTGTAATTTTCGCAATCCTGCGAGGCAAATCGGAACTCATTTCCTTTATGACTCTTCCCTTAACATCACCAACATCAATTCCATGCTTCTTTGCAGCTATACCAAGAATTGTTAGCATGCACACTCCTAATGAACTTGCACATAGATCCGTTGGAGAAAACGCCTCTCCTAAACCATGATTATCAACAGGCGCATCCGTTTCTATAGTTGCGCCTGACAAACCATGCTTGGCTCTGCATCGCAAATCTCCATCATAATTAATTTCTATTTCTACCATATCTAAAAACGAGTTAATACTTCATTCAATCCTAAATAACAGAGCGCATAACTTCAATTATTTTCACCTTGAGAATCTATAACTAAAACTATTCTAAATCCATAACTTGCTCCTGTCTGACCGAAGGGCTGGACACTCCTATAAGATGACAAAAAATGCTGCTCCAAATAAGAATCATATCCTCCACCGCGTGCAACTGACCAATCTTTAAAGTTAGATTCCCCACCATAAGAATCCTTAACCCATTCCCAAACATTTCCTGCAAGATCATAAAAACCCTTATCGTTTGGATCAAAACTACCAACTGGTGAAGTGTGAGAGAAACCATCCTCATACGAACCGACAACAGTAGTCTCAGACAACCAACTCAAAGCTGATGAATCTGCAATGTTAGCGGTTTCTTTTTCAGGAGGCCACTTATCACCCCATGGAAAGACCCCTTTGACCAGACGATCTCTCTCCGCAGGACTGGACCCCTCTTCAACTCTTAACCCTGCAGCGAAACTCCAATCCTCATCAGATGGCAATTCATATCGTAAGTTAAATCCTATTAGTCCTTTATCCCTCTCATATTCAGTCAGCCATTTACAAAACTCTTCGATCTCATTCCTATCAACTAAGACCACAGGATGTTTGTCTTTTTGAGGGAATTTGTGCTTAAATTTGCGTTTTTTTTCCGTCACTGTCAAAGAGCAAAAAACATCAAAATCTTTAACCCTAATTTCCCAAGCTGACATCATAACAGCATCCCTCAGTGGCAACATAGGAATGCCTAAAGAGTTCTTCCATTCCTTAGCAAAATCAACGCCTTCACTCTCCCGCATTTTTACACTTACAGGATGATCAATACTGGATTGCAGATCAATCCATCGTTTCTCATCTCTATAACCTTTTAAGCGGAAGAGAACCTCAACGGGATTAGGAGTCAAACCAGAGAGACTCAATCCTGTTTTTCCTTTATACTTATCATTAATATAAATTGAAGCTCCTTCCGGAACTGAACTCAGAGTTAATGTTGCGTAAGTTTGCGTACGCACATATGCAAAAAGTGGGGCCCTGCCCTCAAAAACATCTTTTCCGTAAACGACATCTTTTTTCTCATGCTCAACGCCCACTCTTAATTCATAGCGCTGATTTTCAGCTAAGTATCCTTTGTTTTTTTCTTCTAGGGTCATCCATTTAAAATAATCCTCAGCAAGATCAGGTCCAACCAATGCAGTTTCATAAAGAACTGAAGGCTCTTCATTAGGAAGAATTAATTGAGCTTTATGGTAATCAACTGTTTCAGGTAGACTCGCAATGTACTCCTCAAATTTCATTAATGGGAAAGGGGCCTTCGAAATATGATTTTTTTGAAGGTAATTAAATTTCATCCCAAGTGAGTTTTGCCATTCCTTCCCCTCAATTGGAGGCTTATAAAATTCCAAATGACCTCCTAGTAATAATGTTTCATCAGTTTTAACGGTACCTTGAGCTAACTTGGTTCGGTAACTTTCCAGTTCTAACTCATAGCTCACCTTACCAATTGGAACCTCCGACTCAAAGTAATCTGGTGAGGCAATCCCTTTGAATGACCTTTCCTTGCCATTTTCAAAGACCTTGAAAACTTTAGCTCCTCTAGGCACAGAAGTGATCCGAACATTTCCAAACTTTTCCTCACCTTTTTTAGATTCTTTTTCTTCATCCTCCTCATCGTCGACCCCGGTACTGGTATTATTCCCATTAGTAGGAACGTCATCAGGTCTTTCATTTTGTTTAATATGAATAGGTCCAAAGAAATCAATATTTGATACACTAAAAATGGCAATAGCAACCAAAGTCATAAGAAGTAAAGTTCTGGTGAACTTAACAAGAACCGCACCAACTCCCATACCCTCATCCAAAGACTGCAAATCTTGACTCATTTTGTGAGCATTCTCATAACGTTGCCTCGCCAGAGTGGCACATGCCTTACAAATAATATCATTAAGTGAACGCCATTTCCTTCTCTCCGCTTCATTCCCATTTGGATCTGAAATTGCGGGGAACTCAAAACGATCCTTACCAGAACTCATTTCATAGAGAACCATACCCAAGCTATAAATATCCGCTTTAGGGTCACCCGGCCCTTCAGGGGGAACAAAACCTTCGGTGCCAACAAATGTGCGTTGCCCAGAAAGTGCCACAAGACCAATGTCAGCAATCTTAGGGATCCCATCGACGAAAATCACGTTTGAAGGTTTAATGTCTCTATGGGTCAATCCCGACTCATGGATGTGATGTAAAGCATCCGCCATAGTTGCACCCCATTCCCCACATTCGTCCATTGAAACTCTTTGTCGGTCTGTTATTTCAGATGCTAATGTTCTTGGAGTGTATTTATCATCAATGATCTCAGACTTGCTAACCTTATCATCTGCCAATTCCATGACATAGTAATAGAAGCCATCATCCAAATTACGCCCAACATGCAAAACATTGACCAGGCCAGGGTGAGTGCGAGATATTGGCTCGAAAATTTTAATACCTTCAAATTCTCTTTCGAAAGTTCTATCGTATTCAAAGTCCTTGCGATTGACCACTTTAATAGCCCTCATAGATCCAGTGACACTTCGCGCAAGCCAAACCTCTCCATAAGATCCTTTCCCAATCATTCTAATCATTTCGTGATCAGGAATCACTGGGGTCCTTTCGCTAAAATCAGAAGAGCTGCTTTTCAAGTTTCTGGATCTCCTTCTTTAATATTGAACCAATTCGATGCTTCGCTAAATATACTTGAGCAATACTAACTCCAAGTTCCTTTTTGACCTTGTCCACTGACCAGCCTTGGACAACGTAACAATCAAAAATTTGAAACTGTTTAGGTGAAACTTTACCTTTCACTTTTGCTAAACCCCGATCGGTAATACTTTTGTTCCATTCTGCCTCCCAAATCCTTTCAATTTCAGGACCATTTTGATCCTCAAATCTATCAATGACAGCTGTCCTTATTGAATCGTCCAATCCATGGCAATCAACGACAGCATTATGCTTTTTTCTTTTACGAAACTGATCAGCTATCCTCCAACGACTCATATTCATCAGCCACGCCTTAAATGAACCTTTTTCTGGATCATACTTACCTTCTTTTTGCTGCTTGGCGATACAGATGATAGTTTCTTGAACTGCATCGAAAGCCTCTTCATTCTTTAAACCAGATTTTACAGCAACACCGTAAATTAAACGCCAATAAGTCTTATAAAAATCATCCCAGCTCTTTTGATCCTCCCAATCATTGAGACGCTCAATTAAACTTTTTCTAGTCCGCTCATATGCGTCATTAAAATTAGGCTCTTTTGCCGAAACTGACATATTAATAGAAAATAAACCGATTACTTAATGAAACACAATAATAGACGGTTACCATATAAAGCTCGGACCAATTCAATTCCTAAATAGATTCTCAGCAAATTAATCTCCTATTCCAATAATGCCCCGTAAAATTGCCATTAGAGTAGATCCTAACGATGATGTTTTGGTTGCACTTACTGACATCAATAGTTCTGAAAAAATTGAGCCGGGATTAATTACCAAGGAATTAATACCTGCCAAACAAAAGTTAGCTGGGAAAGACTTTAATGATGGGGATGATATTACTATGTACGGAGTCGTAGTAGGTTCTACTAAAAAATCAATACGATCCGGTGAACTCATTAGCACTGAAAATGTTGCGCACAAATCTTCCCCTTATGAAGGAAAGAACGTTGAGACAAGTTGGGATTTACCAGACATTTCAAAATACTCAGATAAAACATTTAATGGTTATCATCGGTCCAATGGAAAAGTAGGAACCGCCAATCATTGGATCTTTGTACCTTTAGTATTTTGTGAATCACGGAATCTTGAAATGCTGAAATCTGCATTAAAAAAGACGCTCGGGTACTCATTCGACGATCCTTACACTTCATTTGCTCAAGATCTTAAAAAAGCTTACGAAGGAGGATCCAATGAAAAAAATCTACGTGACCTTCAATCGAAAAAATTAACCAAACAAAAACAACCTTTATTTGAAAATATAGACGGGTTGAAATTCTTGGACCATGGCTTGGGTTGTGGCGGAACGCGTGAAGATGCACAAACATTGTGCGGACTGATAGCCGGATACATTAATCACCCTAACGTTGCTGGTGCAACTGTCCTGAGTCTAGGTTGTCAAAATGCCCAAGTCAGCATTTTGCAAGAAGAGATACATTCTCGTTCACCACAATTCGATAAACCATTACTGATTTTCGAGCAACAGAAATTCACCTCAGAGCGAGAAATGTTAAATTCGGCTATCAGAGAAACATTCATAGGAATGATCTCTGCAAATCAAATCACCCGAAAACCCGCTGACCTTTCTAATATTTGCTTAGGCGTCGAGTGTGGTGGATCTGATGGGTTTTCAGGAATATCAGCTAACCCTACAATCGGTCAATGCGCAGACCTGATTGTGGGTCTTCAAGGCTCCGTTATACTCTCTGAATTTCCAGAACTTTGCGGCGTCGAACAGGACCTATGTAACAGATGCATAGATAAGGAAACCGCATTCAGGTTCGCCTCTTTAATGAAAGCTTATAATGCTCGAGCAGAAGCGCATGGGTCAGGATTTAAAGATAACCCTTCCCCTGGAAATATTAAAGATGGCTTAATAACTGATGCCATTAAATCAGCAGGAGCTGCAAAGAAGGGCGGAACTTCACCCATTATAGAGGTTCTTGATTATCCACAGCCCACGACTAAGAAAGGCCTTTCATTATTATGCACTCCAGGAGGTGATGTCGAATCAACAACTGCTATGGCCGGGTCAGGAGCCAATCTTATGGTCTTTTCAACTGGACTAGGAACTCCAACTGGAAATCCCATAACTCCGACAATTAAGATTTCAACTAACAGTGAACTGGCACAAAGATTACCTGATCTCATTGACTTTGATACTGGATCAATCATACGAGGCGAATCTTCGATAGAAGAACTAGGAAATAATCTTCTCGATCTGCTCATTGAAACAGCTAGCGGTACATATAAACCAAAAGCAGTTATCTTAGGGCAGGATGATTTTCTACCCTGGAAGAGAGGTGTTTCATTATAACAACCAATCAAACTAAATATTAGAGTATGACTCACGTAATGGTGCGGTCATATTCTTCGCATACAATCTAATCAGTTCTATCAATTATGCGTATTTTACTTGTAGAAGACAAAAACCGACTCCGAGAAGCAATAGGAAAAGCGCTCAGAGAGTCAGGTTACGCTGTAGATTCCACTGACAATGGAAATGATGGCCTTTGGATGGGCTGTGAGAACACATATGATGTCATTCTTCTAGATATCATGTTACCGGGCCTCGACGGATTAAGTGTCCTTGAACAGTTAAGGGAGCGAGAGCGTGACACTCCGGTCCTATTATTAACTGCTAAAGACACAATTGCTGATAGAGTCAAAGGGCTCAGAAAAGGAGCTGATGATTATCTGATAAAACCATTCGCACTTGAAGAACTTCTAGCAAGAATAGAAGCTCTTTGTAGACGTTTATATAAAAAGTCCACATCAACTATTACCTTAAATGATCTAATCATTGATGGTTCCGCTAAAACAGTTAAGCGTGATGGTAACTTAATAGACCTCACTGCCAGAGAATATGCGATTCTTGAATATTTGGCAATGCGACAAGGGTCCGTCATTTCAAGATCAGAAATAGAAGAACACATTTATGATGAACTTGTTTCACCTATGAGCAACGTAGTCGACTCCGCAATCTGTAACCTTCGAAAAAAAATTGCAAAAGGACCTGATGACGGCGAACTAATCCATACAAGAAGAGGCCAAGGATACATACTCATGCCAAAGAACTAATGAGTTCAATTAGGAAGAATCTCTTTATCTGGTTGTTGCTAGGCTTAACCTTATTATGGGCCATTGCAGGGGCAGGAATATACTTATCTGTTAAGCGAAGTGAGATAGCCGAAATCGATTATGAGTTACAAAGAATGGCAGGTGCTCTTCGATTTATTGCTGGATCCACTTCTCGAAACACTGGACCTCAAAGACCTGACCACTTGATTGTACGGCCACCAAGAGAAAACTTTCAACCAAGCGAAATTCGCACCACTCCTGAAAATCGCATAGCCCAAAGATGGCCGGATCTATTAAGTGGAATGGGTCCTAAATACATAATATGGTCAAATAAAGATACAGTAATCCGGCAATCCGAAGGACTGATTACAAAAGAATTTAAATTTCCTGAAATTACAGATTCTAACAGTCCTATTTTCTTTAATATATCGCTCCAAAATGGAGACTCAATGCGGGCCATGGCCTCGACTTTCCGTAGATTTGGATTTGGCAGACCAAGGCCAAGAGGAAATGAAGGCATACGAAGACCTACCGATGAATCTCCAGCAGAAAATCAAGAACAGAATCTACCACGAAACACATCACTAACAGGAATCATTGCTTTAAGCTCTAAACCAATGGAAGAATCTCTTAATACCCTATTATTTGGAATACTAGCTATCGGTATCGCTGCAGGATTTTGTTCATTTTCTTTAGTTCACTTTGCATTAAAGAATGGTCTAAAGCCTCTGTATGTACTGGGTAATAAATTAGCCTCGGTAGACTCTTCTTCTTTGAGTCATCGTTTTTCAAAAAATGATCTACCGGTAGAACTCTCTCCTATATGCGGACATCTCAACAAACTAATGGAAAGATTAGAGGATGGCTTTGAAAGAGAACGGAGATTTAGTGGAGACCTGGCACACGAGCTTAGGACCCCTGTCGCCGAATTAAAAATGATGGCAGAAGTCGCATTGCGCTGGCCAGAAAATAACACAGAATCCCATGCCAATGAAACTCTAGATGTCGCACAACAATTACAGGAAATAATTGAAAGTTTATTAGCATTGAGCAGATACGAGAATGGTGACGAGGATCCTGCATGTGAAAAAATACTACTCCAAAAATTCACGGAAGATTGTTGGGATCCATTCGTTAAAAAAGCTGAAGAAAAAAATATTAGAGTAACCATAAACATTTCCAACGAACATTTAATTGAAACGGATCCCAAAATACTCCGTCTAATTATCAATAATTTATTTTCAAATGCCGCAGAATATACGCCCTCAGAAGGAATTATTAATATCAACGGAAGCCATGAATCTGAAGGGCATATTCTTAGCATTTTCAACTCAGTTGAAAATTTTGATCAAGAAATGTTGAGTCAGCTCTTTGAAAGATTATGGAGGGGTGATGTTTCCCGAACTGACGGATCTCATAGCGGACTAGGTCTAGCCCTATCAAAAGCATGCTCAAAATGCTTAGGCTTAAATTTAGAAGCAGAACTCATAAAGAATGATCAAATCAAATTTATATTATCTAGAGCTGATATAAAAAATTAGTCAGATCATCTTAAGGTAATCTAAGCCTGTTACTATTTTTAAAATAAATTCATGAGATCTCTAAGAGATTTCACAACCTTGAATTACTTTTAACTACCAAAAATAAACATAATGAAATCAAAACTCACAAAACTAGTCGCAAGCGCAATAGCTCTGGCTCTTTTGTCCTCTTCAGCAATCGCTCAAGATGAAGAGAAAAAAGGCAAGAAAAAAGGGAAACCTGCAGCTGAACGCCCAGAAGGCGCGAAGCCAAAAGGCCCTCGGGAACAACGTGCGCAACGTTCACCTGAAGAAGCTCTCAAAGCCATCAAAACTCGTTTAGCTGAAAACGAAAAATTTGCAGAAATGTTCGCTAAACGTGCAGACAGCGATGGAGATGGAAAAGTTTCTGATGAGGAAATAAAAGCCGCAATCGCAAAAATGGGCGAAAGGCGCAAGCGAGGAGAAGGTGGTCGCCCTAAAGGAGAACGCCCAGAAGGTGGTCGCCCTAAAGGAGAACGCCCAGAAGGTGGTCGCCCTAAAGGAGAACGCCCAGAAGGTGATCGTCCTAAAGGAAAACGCCCTGAAGGTGGTCGCCCGAAAGGAAACCGCCCTGAAGGTGGTCGCCCGAAAGGAAACCGCCCTGAAGGTGGTCGCCCGAAAGGCCCTCGCAAACCTGCTGAATAATTTAAGCAGGTTCAAGACTCTAGAAAATTTCTAGAAAACAATCTGGCCCCGAGGACTTCATAGTCCTCGGGGCTTTTGCTATAGACAATCACTCTATTTTTAAATCTAATAACCATTTCAAAGACATGGATAAAAAAATAATTCCTCATGCCATTTGGTTCCTCATCGCTATAACAGCATTCGCTGTGGGTAAAAGAACCGAATCAAAAATTGAAAAAAATAAATTAGAGCAGACTGAGAAAGAAACACAAACTAAGACACTTACCACTGTAGCGAATAATAATAACCGCAACCCGATCAGAAATTCATCTAACCTCAGATCTACTCCAAATACCAACGCACCGGCAAACCAATTAATTCAGAATTACCTAAGTTCAAGTGATCCTATAGAAAAGAATCTACTTTTTGCCCAAATGCTGACGGGCCTAAATACAGAAAATGCATCAGAAATTTATGAGTCATTGAATGAAAATCTGGACGGACGCGAAAGAAGCAGAATAATGGAACTTTTCTTTCAGGCCTGGGGAAAAGCGGACGGAGAGTCTGCCATTAAAACGGCACTCAAGAATAATTCACGTCAATCATGGGGCAGAGGCGGCCAAGGAAGCAACATGTATGCGTATTCCGCCTTATCTGCCTGGGCATCAGTTGATCCGGAATCCGCAATAAGAACAATTTCCAATATAGAAGATGAAAGACAAAAAAGTTTCCTTACTTATGGGCTCATTAACGGCTTAGCCAAAAATGATGCACGCGCTGCAACTGATTACGTATTAAAAATTGCGGCGAACCGTAATGAAACGGAAGAGCGACCAGAAGGATTTCAACGCAGAGGTGATGTTACACAACGTTACATTAGTCAGATTGCATCCGAACAATTAAAGAAAGGCATGAGCACAGCAATAGAATGGGCAGAATCGCTTCCGGACGGCGAATTAAAATCATCCGCATTTGATCAGGTAACTGAAGGCTACATACGGTCAGACATTAATGCTGCAAAAAAATGGGTTTCAAGCAACGCTGAAAAAGAATATGCACAAAGAGCGGTTAATGAAGCGGCTTCACATTTGACCCGAAAAAATCCGCAAGACGCTGTGGAATGGGCCTCAACGCTTCCAACAAATGCACAAGACCAAGCCTATAGGGAAGTCATGGAGAACTGGACAAGAAATGATCCTGAAGCTGCAAGCAATCACCTCGTAGAAATGAAACCTTCAGAGGCCAGGGACTCAGCTATAAGCTCATTCGCAACTTCACTTGACCGTGAGGATCCAAAAAGCGCAGCTACCTGGGCCGCAACAATTGACAATGAAGAGACAAGAGCAAGTACGCTCAAGCAAGTCGCTCAGTCCTGGATTCGAACGGACCCCGATGCAGCCAAAGCATGGCTACCTACCAGCGGATTACCAAAAGAAACTCAAACGGCGATTCTGGAAACGCCTAGCAGGGGCCGGCCAACTGGTGATTTTCGCAGTCGCCGAACTCGCCAACGTTAATTTGTCTTTAACCGGAACTATTCAGAAGTACTCTTCGCTTGGGTAATGGACTTTGCCTTTTTGACTAGCTCAACGAATTCTTTACGAAGACCATTCTTATCTTTTCCTATCGCTTCAGATGCTATTTCCAGCAGTAAATCATAATTGACCTGACCACCGAACTTGGAATTTCTCAAAAGCATTCCAAACCCTGCAACTGATGAAGCGAACCGAAAGTCCTTACTGGAATTCTCCCATCCTTTGCCTGAATCGGTGAGCGGCACAGAAAACTCTTCCGCCTCATCTTTGATATCAGCTTCAGGATATTTGTACCGCAAAAACACAGTAAGTAATTCTTCACTTTCGACAATGTCCGACCGCTCAGCTTTCTTGCCTGGTTTCCTGTACTTTGACTTCACTGCCACGTCTCCCTCGTCACTAGTAGACCCTGCCGGAACAATCTCATAAAGGGCAGTCACTGCATGACCGGCCCCGATTTCCCCTGCATCTTTTGCATCATCACGAAATTCTTCAGCTTTCATTCTGCGGTTAGCATAACCAATGAGCCTATAGCTTTTGACCTTCCTAGGATTAAAATCGACCTGAATCTTAACATCCTTGGCAACAGTGACTAGAGTCGAACTCATCTTATCTACAAGGACTCTCCTTCCCTCCTTAATGGAGTCAATATAGTAATATTCCCCGTTGCCATTATTGGCAATCTGCTCGAGCCGAGCATCCTTGATATTACCTTCGCCAAAACCAAGTGCGGTGAGGAAAATCTTCTCCTTATCCGCACGACCTTTAACCAATTCAATTAATTTGTTACTATTCGAAATTCCAACATTGAAGTCGCCGTCAGTGGCTATGATTACACGGTTCGTTCCACCCTCGATGTAATTCTTCGAAGCAAGATCATATGCAACACGAATTCCTCCTTCACCATTCGTTGAACCGCCACTCCTGAGTCCGTTAATGACCTCAATGATCTTATCTTTCTGATCACCGTGCAGCGGATCCAGCTCCACTCCTGCTCCACCAGCATAAGTAACAATCCCTATACGGTCATCCTCAGTCAAATTCTCAACTAATAATACGAGGGACTTTTTCAAGAGTGGTAATTTTTCCTTATTGCCCATAGATCCGGAGCAGTCTATTAGAAATACGAGATTGGATGCCGGCCTTTTGTCCAATTGCATATCCTTAGCCTTCAATCCTATCCTCACGAGCCGATGACCAGCTTTCCAGGGAACTGAGGAAGTTTCAAGATGCACCGAAAAAGGATGCTTATCGCCTGAATAAGGATAATCATAATCAAAGTAATTTATCAATTCCTCAACACGAACAGCATCAACCGGAGGGAGCTGCCCACGGCGTCCGATGTAACGACGGACATTCGAATAACTGGCCGTATCAACATCAATCGCAAAAGTAGATAAGGGCCGTTCAATAGTTGGAAAGAAAGGAGTGTCATGATAAACTTGGTACTGCTCACCATTAATTCCCTCCAATTCTTTATCTCTGAACTGAGCGTCATCCCGACCATCTTTTTCTTTAATATTATTGAAAAATCTCTTGTCGGAACCATCCTGCAATTCCCGACCCAATTTCAGATCCAGTGGCGATCTCGCACTAGACTCGATCGTCCTAATACTCAGCTTAGACTTACTGCTCTGCTTCCGTCTTATACCCGCGACACTGGCTAATTCATCACCTTCATTTGAAGCAAAGGGAGCAGCATTTTGAGTACTTAAGCCGAATCCTTTTGGGATAGGTCCATTTTGATCTGCACTTTGAGATTTCGCAATCTTCGAAGACGGTACACTTGCCTTCTCTAGTTGTTTTATTTGTTCAAATTTGGATTCTTCTTTTACTTTTGCCTTTTCCTTTACCTCTGCAAAATCCAAATCTGACTCTTTAATAGAACCCTTCTTTGAGTCTTCTTTTGAATCTAGTGGAACTGGTCCAGTAGGATCCACAGCTCTGGTATAAACTCGTTGACTCTCCCCATCTGAATTTTCTTGAAGCTCTTGTTTTACTGATCTCAGGCCAACTATCCCCATTCCTACAAAGCAAGCCGCAGCTGCGGTAACACCTAACCACCTGTTAACCTTACTGAAAGTGCCAGGACCTGGATCCAGAATAACATCCTCTTCATTACTAAAAAGTATTTGTTTTTGCTCTTTGGAAAGCTTCTTTTTAGGAGCCTCTGCAAATTCTTCCTTGATAGTTTTTATCGTGCCTCTAATCGCATCCACTTCCGACTTTGCTTCGGGACACTCTTCAAGAATCTTCTCGAAATCATCAACTTCACTCGGGTCAAGTTCACCAAGTGCATAAGCGGTAAGTCTAGGATCTTCTGAATTAATTTTCATTTCTATTATTTCCTTTCTATAAAATCATTTATTAAACTTTGTCATTCCTTCTAAGCGACCTGATCAGATAAAAGACCCCTCAATCGCTTGATCCCCGCATGAATAAGAAAACCGACATTACTCACACTTAATTGAGTGATCTGGCTTATCTCCTTATAACTCATATCTCCTTCGAATTTCAGGCGTATCACTTCACGCTGATTTTGCGGCAACCGGTCCAAAAACTTAATAACATTACTATGTTCATCCGCTCGTTCTGCGGATTGTGATGGGTCATCCGCCACATCTCGAATGACTGTTAATTGATCATCTTCTACATTAATCATACGTTTTTCCTTTCTTATAACGTCAAAACAACGGTTCCGGCAGACCGTAAAAAGCCATGCCTTGAGGGATTTTCTCACCTTTTCAGGATCTTGTTCATAAAGCTTTATGAATGTGTCCTGAACGACATCCTTAGCGCGATCCTCATCCTTAACGATACTAGCCGCATAACCAATCAAGGCTGACTCAAACTCAATGAGGGCTCTATGAACTAGTTCTTCTCGCTCGTCGGCTGTATTATTTTCTAACATTAATTTGTTACATCATAAACAACGATTGAAGAGACAAGAGTCTTAGAATAAAAATCAAAAAAATGTAATTCCCTCTCTTATTATCACTTTTCCAGTAAAATTACCGATTATTACCCCAAATCAGAAAAGGGCCAAATGATTGTAAACCGTTCCATTCATCCTTATTTCTTCGCCTGAAATTAATTTTGCTAATAAATTGTGCATTATTCTGTAGATTCAGCAGATAATAACTGTCGATCAATATAAACAACATCGTTATGCTTTCTCGATTCACCAAGGCTCTACTTATAGGCCTCACATTATTATCGTCCTTTTCCTGGGCCATGGCCGATGAACGGCCCAATATCATAATCATCCTATGTGATGATCTCGGCTATGGAGATCTTGCCTGTTACGGAAATAAAGTTATCAGAACTCCAAACATCGATAAGTTAGCCTCTGAAGGAATCCGTTTCACCAGTTTCTATTCATCTTCTCCGGTATGTTCACCGTCACGCGTTGGGCTCATGACTGGCAGAACACCTAACCGGGCAGGAGTCTATGATTGGATACCTGGAGGCAATCGAATGCATATGAGCAAAAAAGAATTCACTATTCCGGCCATGCTGAAAAAAACTGGATATGCAACATGCATGTCAGGAAAGTGGCACTGCAATGGAATCTTTAATCGAAAAAATCAACCGCAGCCCGGTGACTTTGGATTTGATCATTGGTTCGCCACCCAAAATAATGCCGCTCCGAGCCATAAGGATCCGAAAAACTTTGTCCGTAACGGAGAAAATGTAGGTATAAGCAAAGGCTTTAGCTGCCAAATCGTTGCCCAAGAAGCTGTGGACTGGATAACCAAGCATGTGAAAAATAGCCCAGACCAACCTTTCTTCTCTTACGTAGCATTCCATGAACCTCATGAACCAATAGACTCTCCCAAGCACCTCATTGAAAACTATCCCAAAGCAAAGAAAAAGGGAGAGGCTCTCTATTATGCAAATGTAGAAAACATGGATTCTGCAGTCGGCCAGATAACACTCTCTCTGGATCGCCTAAATCTCACAAAAAACACACTAGTAATATTTTCTTCGGACAATGGCCCCGAAACTCTGAATAGGTACCGTAGCGCGTGGCGCTCTCACGGAAGCCCTGGCCCTCTACGGGGAATGAAACTTCACACTCACGAAGCTGGAATACGAGTTGCCGGAATAATGCGCTGGCCAATTCAAATAAAAGATAAACAAGTCAGTGATTCACCTGTTAGCGCATTGGACCTCTTACCTACATTTGCAAGCCTGGCAGCAGGTGAAATCCCAATTAACCTCAAGCTAGACGGTGCTGATATAGTCAATGCATTCGGAGGATCTTCCGTACAACGAAAACAACCTCTTTTCTGGTGTTACTATTCGTCTTTAAACAAAGCCAAAATTGCGATCAGGGACGGCGAATGGAAATTGCTAGCCAGTTTGAAATCTGCTGACGGGAAAAATATCAAGGCAAGATCAATAACAGAAGCAAACCGATCCCTGCTACAGACAGCAAATTTAGGGGATTTCGAGCTCTATAAAATATCTAAAGATATCAGTGAAATGAATAATCTGGCTGAAAAGCATCCTAAAGAATTAAATGTGATGGCACAAAAACTGCAATCAATCTACAGGGACGTCGTTCAGGATGCCAAAACATGGCAATGAATTTTCTCATTCAGCGGCCATTCCACTCTACACATTCAGCATAACTGATTCCAATTCCCCCAAAAATATCCAGAGCAGAACCGACGGTAACATCTAAGCAACCTAAACTCAGCTCATCTATCTTGTGTAAGTCTTCAATGGATCTAACTCCGCCAGCATAAGTCAAAGGAATTTTACCCCAACTCCCAAGCAATTTAACCAGTTCGGCATCTATCCCTTCACACTTTCCTTCAACATCAGCAGCATGAATAAGAAACTCCGAACAACTATCAGACAACTTATCAAGTGTCTCATGATTAATTGGAAGGTTAGTAATTGTTTGCCAACGGTCTTTTGCAACTTTCCATCCCCCTTCAGAGCAAACTCGGCAACTAAGATCAATTACCAACCGGTCCTTTCCTACTGATTTAACCATTTCTGATAATCTTTCATCCGAAAAAAAACTCCCCTCAAAAATGTATGACGTTACAATCACATGCGAAGCACCACGATCAAGCCACCCCTCGGCATTCTTTGGAGTAATGCCTCCTCCTAATTGAAAACCTTGTGGATATTCTTTTATAGCATCATTCGCTGATTCTTCATTGCCAGATCCAAGCATAATAACATGACCTCCAACAAGGTTATCATTGCGATACATTTGGGCAAAGTGTCTTGATTTTCGTTCACTGACAAAATTTTCTATTGGTGCTTCGTCTCTATCCTCGGCAAAGGTTCCTCCAATGACCTGCTTAACAAGTCCATCATGAAGATCAATGCATGGGCGGAACTTAGTCATCTAACTGTATCAAGCGATGTAGAAGCCTCGCTGTCAAACGAATATCAATGAAGTGGACAAACTCATTAAATTCCAGCATCTTTAATGGCACATGATCAGGAACCCATTCTTAATATTAATCTGTTTTTTTAGCATTTTAGGTTGCGGAAAACAGGAAAGATCGAAAGAAGTAAAAATACTCCCCCCAGAAGGAATGGTTTTCATACCGGGTGGGTCATTCATTATGGGAACAAGTCTCGAACCCAGGGAACAACCGGTCAGGAGCGGGGCAGAGGAATCTCCTCCTCACCGAGTCATTCTAAAGCCTTTTTATATGGACGAAACTGAAGTAACCAACCTTCAGTTTCGAAATTTCGTGGATGAGACTGGGTATAAAACTCAAGCAGAAAGACCGTTCAATCAAAAAGATTACCCAAAGGCAAAGCCAGAAGATCTATTGCCTGCGGCCTTCGTGATGGCTCCTCCAAAAAGCAATGTCGACATAAATACCGCATCGCATTGGACTTGGTGGAAACTGGTCAATGGAGCCGACTGGAAGCATCCAGAAGGACCAGAATCAAATCTTAAGGGACGGTCAAATCACCCAGTAGTTAACATTGCCTATGAAGATGCACTCGCTTACGCAAAGTGGGCAGGCAAAAGACTTCCTACCGAAGCTGAATGGGAATATGCGGCACGCGGAGGACTCAAAGAAAAATTATATCCTTGGGGTGACGAGCTATCACCCAAGGGGAAAATAATGGCCAATTTCTGGCAAGGTGATTTTCCAAACGAAAATACAAACGAAGACAGCTACATGACAAGCGCTCCCGTTAAATCATTTCCTCCAAACGGCTATGGTTTATTTGATATGGGAGGAAATGTATGGGAAATGATCGCGGATAAATATGAGAGAGACTACTATGCAAGAAGCCCTATCGAATCACCTAAAGGAGGAATAGGTCAATCAATCGTTAAAAAAGGAGAAGGCCCTATTGTATTCCAGAGAATCATTCGTGGAGGATCTTTCCTTTGCAGTGAAAGATACTGCACAGGGTACAGGGTCGGCGCTCGACAACTCAGTGATGACATTAGTGCTTCATACCATACCGGATTCCGTTGTGTTCTTGATATAGAATCAGACAATTAGATTAGGCCACACAAAAATAATCAACGCCTTCCCGGAATCCTGAATGAATAGCCAGTTCACGGATAATTTCACGTGCACCTGGACGAGCCACTGCACTAATAAGCATTGAAGATCCTGATCTAAGAGAGGAATAATCAAAGACTTCGACTCCATGAATGAATTCTCCTATCCTCCGCTCATTAACCTCATAAAAACGATTCACTGTAATCCCCTCAGAAATAAGATCATTAGTAATCCTCTTTCCTATAGGCCCTGCTCCAGCGACATCAACACCACTATCAACAGCTAATTTCAACTTAGAAATATAATGGGCCTTGGCTCGAGAAAATCGCTCTAAAGAATATCGGTCAGAACTGCGCGTTAAGCGAGTCGGCGAATCATACCAATCAAAGAGGACTTCAGGGATATTCATTAATTTTATCCCCTTATCTAAAAAACGAAGCCAAAGATCATAATCTTCGGCCCAATCAGGATTGGAAAAGCCACCTACTATATCCAAAGCAGAAGAACGGACCATGCTCGAAGGATTAGCGATCGGACTATCAATGAACCTCTGAGATGCAAGAGACTCAGAATCATTTAACCCGTTCAACCAAGAAACATATGCGGAAAATCCTCTGCCTGGGTCAGCCCTTGGTGCATTCATCAATCGGACCGCAGTCCCGCATCCTGAAAGGGATGGATTCGCATCTAGGACTTCCACCTGTTTCTTTATCCTGTCCGGATATGACACATCATCAGCATCCATTCTAGCAATGAATGATCCACTGGCCATTCTCCTCCCCTTCTCTATAGCAATAGACACACCAACATTTTCATTACACTGAATGAAAGAGACACGCTGATCTTTATTCAAAAGATCATTAGAAATCTCTGCACTCTTATCAGTTGATCCATCATCAATAATAATTAATTCCAGATCCTTGTACGTCTGATCCAGACAACTGTTCGCGGCACGGTATAGAGTCTTATCTGCATTATATACAGGAAGAATAACTGAAACTTTCGGCATAATATCAATTACTCAAAGCACGTGATTGAACTGTCATTTCATCACCATTACTGTGCAGATCAATTATCAGGGGAGAGCAGCACACCTCACAGTCATAATCAAGTTCCGCCGGTATTTCTGAGAAAGGAGGAGAAACAATTTCAAAAACTTCAAAACATGTTGGGCAAAGTATTTTAATCAAATCCATGCTTAATAGGAAAAATCAGGGAAGTTCATTTTTTTCCTTTTTCTTTTATATTCAGAATTCGGAAGAAGTACATAATGCGGGTTCTTATCTTCCTTCAAAAAAGATATAAGGCGCTCTAAATCAATTAACTTCATTGCAGTGCATCCTGCAGTTTTTCTTCTAGGGCCTCTCTCAACATGGAAAAATATTGCACTGCCGCATTCTAGCTTAGGAGGATCACTGTTGTGCCGAATCTCAATGAGCCATTTGTACGCCGGGTCACCTAACCTCATTCGCTGGGATTGAAACCAAATAGGCTCCTTCTCTTTGGAACCGATCCTGACATGCTTATTATAAAAAGGATTCTTAGGATCATCTACCCAGGCATCTAATTCAGTTATTTTATGATAAGGATAATTTGATCTCGCAGGTAATGTCCTAGACTCTCCATAAACCTTACCAATTTTAAATATTCCCGCAGGTGCACATCCGTCACCTTCCTTTTTCATTCTTTTCCCATTCTCTGCATGCACTCCCCTCCCCCAAGCGAGCCCCTTAGAACCAAGCATAACAGGCACTGCTTTCTTCCATTCAGGCCTCCATGATTTACGACCTTCACGAATATAGCACATCAGCTTCCCCTCAGAACTATCCCACCCGTCTGTCACAACAACTACGAGTTGATCAACATCCTTCAAGATATGATTGCGAAAGATTAATCCGGCTTCAGCATCAAAATGGCTAGCCAATCCCCCTAAAAGAAAAAAACAAAGCAACCGTATCATTTCCTTTAAAAATATCACCGAAGCCCTTGTAGCAATTTTGAATGAATCCCTCCAAAGCCTCCGTTACTTAGTACAATGATCACGTCGTTAGGCTCGGTGAGTGGTATTAATTTTTCTACTATGTCATCAGAATCCGAACCCTGGAAGGCTATCTTTCCTTTTGTTTTCAGCCCTTCAATTACTGCATCAACATTGAGCAATTCACCTGAAGGAACTTTCTCCGGATCAGGAACTTCGCTGATAAATATACCATCCGCCTTTGATAAAGCGGATTCTAACTGGTCCTGCATCAAATTGCGCCGACTAGTATTGGAGCGCGGCTCAAAAAGGGCCCAGATCCGAGAACCTTCATACCTTTGACGAATAGCATCGATGGTCGATCCAATCGCAGTAGGATGATGCCCAAAATCATCAATGATCTTGATTCCTGATTCCTCTCCTCTGAATTCCTGCCTACGTGCAACTCCAGAAAAATTAGCAAGAGCTTCTGCAATCTCAGATTCCCCTAAACCAACAAACAAAGAAGCGCTGACCGCCATGGCTGCGTTACGAACATTAAACTCACCATCCATAGGAACCTCATATTCAAAGCCATTTAAAGTAAAAGACGACGAGCCTGAGGAAAAGGCCATGTCTTGTAGGCGATTTTCGCATTGATCATTCACTCCAACTCTGATGACTGGAGCGGGACAACCAAAAGTAACATCGACAGCATCTGAATCATCCCCATTAACAAAAACGACCCCGTTCCTAGGAACAATGTTCAACATCCTTTTAAAACTCAATTTAATATCATCTATGTCCTCAAAAATATCAGCGTGATCAAACTCAATATTATTTACTATGACAACTTCAGGGAGGTAATGAATGAACTTCGATCGTTTATCAAAGAATGCAGTGTCATATTCATCGCCTTCAAGTACAAAGAAATCAGAATCAGTGAACTTACCTCCTTGTCCAAGATCCAAAGGAATTCCTCCAATCATATGGCTAGGATCATGTCCATTAAACTTTAAGATATGAGCCACCATAGAAGATGTTGTTGTTTTCCCATGCGTTCCCGTAGCAACAATGTTCCTCTTGCCCTTGAGAAACTCATCCTTGAGAAGTTCCGGCAAGGAAGTGTAGGCAATTTTACGATCAAGCACCTCTTCCAGTTCAACATCGCCACGGCTCATTGCATTACCAATAACAACCAAATTGACTCCTTCAGGAATATTGTCAGGACTATTACCACTGGTTATCTCGATCCCTTTATCAGCAAGAAAATCAGACATTGGAGGATAAACATTCTGATCTGATCCAGTGACCGTATATCCACGGTCTTTCATGGCTGCAGCGACTGCTCCCATGGCAGTACCACAAATTCCTATGAAATGGAAATGACGATTACTCTGATCAGCTCGCATCATTCTTAATGTTTCAATAGCATCAGTCTGAAAGTCAAACTTGCAAATTCTATCATTATTCCCTGAAATTATTTTTATGCATATCAATAATATTCATGAGCAGATATCATTCACTACAAAGGACGGATCAACAATTATAAGCATTTTAGATAAGAGTAATGTTCCCGTGAAGAATCAAAGCCTTGCCGAAGCAAGACTTCCCGCAAAGAAGTATCATCCGGCGATGCCATTTTAATTCCCGCCGGATCATGGCACCAAATCACAGCGTCTGGAGACGGCCCAATCAGATTGCTGTGCTGTTGCTCTCCTCCATATTCTCATGAAGATACTTACTTTGAATAATTATGAACTGGTCTTCTTTTTATCAACCAACATTACCCTGAGAGGAATTCTCGTAAGCATATTACCGTCCGCACTCACATCTATTGAAAACTGACCAACACTGTCAAAGTGAAGACGCTGCATATTAATTACAAGATTACGAGTAAGAAAGTATGCATCCTGAGGAAGCTGTACCGTTATCCTTGATTGAATAGATGGCATCTTGGGCTTGCCATCGTCATCTATAAAATTAATTGAAATTTCGTGATCACCTTCATCTCCAGGCTTAAAACAAATTCTAAGAGCTATCGCACACTGGGGATGCACAACGGGCAAGTGCGTTGAACAGATTGTATCAAATGTACCAATGATACAAAGTTTGTGATTATAATCATGCGCAGAATCACAAAGGGTAGCAACTTGAACTTCCATAGACCGTAACTAAAATGAATAGCAGTTTATCTTTTTTTTCTAAAGGGATTAAATATTCTTCGAAAAGGGCTTTCAGATCGCACCGCTTGGTTGTCCTCAGCCTGCTGGTCTTCCCCTGGTTTTGGCAATTCAAAAGAAGAAGCAACCGCTGTTTTCGAATACCCATCTAATTCGCCTCGCTCACTTTTCAACTTGTAAAGAGCATTGAAGAATTCACCAACCATTGGAGCCGATTTATTACTACCGGAAATTTCTTCACCGGGATTCCCTTCACATATCGCAGCAAAAGCAAATCTCGGATCCTCTGCAGGCGCAAATCCAGCAAACCAAGAAATTAACAAATCCTCTCCATTTTGAATCCACTGCCCTGTTCCTGTCTTCCCTGCCATAGTAACATGATCGTTCCTTGCCCTCTTAGCAGTTCCTGCACTAGCATTAACAACATCGATCATCCCTTGACGAACTAACCATAAATTCTTTAAATCTAGATTTAACGCATTCCGTTCCTCTGGATCAAAGGACTCCGTTATATTATTATTTAGATCTTGAACCTGCAAAACCAGCCTAGGCTTAGGAACAGCATAACCGTTACCTACTCCAGCCATCATCTGAGCCACCTGAATTGGCGTCGCAAGAACATATCCTTGACCGATTGAAGCGTGTGCAACATACCCGCCAGTAAATGCATGCCCATACTTTTCTCGTAAAATAGCATCTGTAGGTATGAATCCATCTTCTTCAGCATTTAAAGGAATTCCCGTCTTTGCCCCGAATCCAAAACGATGCGCCATTGAAGCAATGTTATCCCCTCCGGAATCTCCGCCGACCACGTAAAACCAAGTATTACAAGAACGCATAATGGCATTCATAACATTAAGCTTCCCCTCTTTATTCTTACTCCAATTACGAAATGTTTTATCTCCAATTTGAAGTGATTTCGGACAATCAATGAGCGTATCTTGATCCACCGTTCCGTTTTCCAAAGCCGCAAGAGCTACAGAAATTTTAAATGTGGAAGCGGGAGGGTATTGCCCCCTAAAAGCTCGCGGAAAAAGAGGTAAGTTTGAATCTTGTTGAAGGGTTTTAAATTGCTTACTGCTAATAGAAGGAACCCAAACATTAATGTCGTAGGTGGGCCTCGAAGCCATAGCATAAATGTCACCGGTGTGGCAATCCATTACAACAAAAGCTCCCCTTTCTGTATGACTTTCCAGAGCTTTCTCTGCGAGACTCTGCATTTCAAGATCGATGCTTGTGACAACATTATTTCCGGGAACAGGTCGGGCAACCATCTCTTCGGCAAGCTTTGCTCCATTCGTATCGAATAGATAGTTTATTCTCCCTGCCGAACCTTGTAGATGATCATCAAATGTCATTTCCAATCCCTCTCGTCCCTCCGTAACCGGCCAAAGCAATTCACCTGGTGCAACGGGCCCTGTAGGTGCTTTAGCTTTTTTTCCAACATAACCAATCATGTGACATGCCAACCCCTTACCAGGATAATAACGCTGATACGTTGGAAAAAGCTCCAAACCAGGTTTTTGGGTTTTTTCAAACGCCTCTTTCTCTTCATCTGTCAGCATCGCAGAAAAAGGCAAAGGCAACCATCTCCTGTCTTTGTAATGGCTTAGAATTCGCTCTTCAGATAAAGACAATTCACGTCTCAGTAAAGATGAAGCAAAATCAATACGCTCGTTAGCATAATTAATTATATTCTCGTCGGTCCGATCTTCAAGATAAGGAAATTTTAACGCAATAAAAAAACCTAACTTGTTCTGAGCAAGAGATTCTCCCTTCCTATCAGTTATCTGACCTCTGGGCGCAGGAACTTTTAAAGTGAGGGTGCGCGCTTCTGTCTTAGTTTCCCATGCCGCTTTGATATTAGATTTTTTCTTATCACTATCAGTAAAATCCAGATCATTGATAGGGGGAAGCGGCGGAAGCTCAAATTTCTTGGGAGAATCCTCCTTATCTTCCTTATCCTCATCAATAGTAACGTCTTTCTTTTTACTCTCTTTTTTTTCTTTATCGACAGGCAAGGCCCTTAGAGGATTCTCCTCAGGATTAACAGGCACAAGAGGCAATGCACGGAGAGCTTTCCTGCTTTCATTAGCATCCTCATCTGATGATTTAACAGGCAACGCTTCTGGTATGTCGCCTGATTTCTTTTCTAAAGATCCAGGAGATAACGCTTGATCCTCCTCTGCCTGTAAAAACAAGGAACACAGGAAAACAAAAAATATCAATGATAGGATATGATTCACTTCTTTATTGGAGTGACTAATTATGAAATTCAATTTCTTTAAGGTCTTACCCCAACCTATTATCGTCAAGAATCATTGAGGCGTAGAGTACTTTAACATAAAAAATCAATAATCTGTTCGGCCATTTTAAGGCTAATGCCTTTTATTTCGGCAATTTCTTTTGGTTTCACCTTTTTAATACGGGCTACAGAACCAAATCTTTTCAGTAATTTTCTTTTGCGAGCCTCGCTAAGGCCAGGACAATCATCCAGTACACTCTCTTCAATTCTTCGCTTCATTAGTAACTGGTGATAGGAATTAGCAAAACGATGAGCCTCATCACGAATCCTCTGGAGTAACTTTAACGCTCCAGTTTCATGAGGAATCCGAAGAGGGGCAATGGCGCCTGGTCTGAAAATTTCTTCATTTTTCTTGGCAAGACCAATAATTGGAAGGTCCTCTAGACCAAGCTTTTTTAGCTCTTTAAGAGCGCTTGAAAGCTGACCCTTGCCTCCGTCCACAATAACTAAATCAGGTAACTTGATTCTAGAACCTGTTTTACTCAACCTCTTCAATACTTCTGAGGGGCTCTCTTGTATCAATTCTACAGATTCTTTATTCATAGTTTTTTTAGCCTCTAAAAGAATTCTTGAGTATCTACGCCTCACCACCTCAGCCATACTAGAAAAGTCATCCTGGTTCTTGACTGTTTTGATTCGGTAACGGCGATAATTTGAATTATCAGGAACACCTTTTTCAAATCTCACCATAGAAGCCACAATGTGATTTGATGAAATATTTGAAATGTCAAAACACTCCATTGTGATCGGAGCAACTTCCATGCCTAGAAATGATCTCAACTCCCGTATATCTGCAGCAGGATCAATGTTAGATCCAGGAACTCCTCTACCTCTTGTGAACCTCCTTGTCGGCTGAAGGATTTTTTTTAGACTTTCAATCATATCTCGATAATCCGCCGCTAATTCATATTCCTGATTAGAAGACGCTTCATCCATCTGACTCTCAATCTCAGAAATCCTATCACGCCATCCCCCCTCAAGAAATCGACAAGCCTCTTTAACCTTATCTCTATACGTTTCAGAACTGACTTTGCCTATACAAGGTGCTGCACAATTACGAATGACATCATCATTACAATGCTTATAATCTGATTCTCCTGGACTAACAGAACGGCAAGTCCGGAGGCTGAATTGCTTATTAATCCAATGAAAGGTAAAACGCAATGCTCCTGAATGAGGGAAGGGACCAAAGTAACGAGACCCATCTTCTTTCCGGACTCTAACTAACTGGAATCTCGGCAAGGCATCCGACAGGTTTACCTTTAACATCATGAACCTTTTATCATCGCGGAAGACCACGTTGTATTTTGGCCGATACTCTTTAATTAATTTACCCTCTAGTAGCAAAGCTTCAGTTTCATTTTTCACTGTGTGAAGATCAAAATCCCAAATACTATCAATCAGTGCCCTAGTCTTAATGTCAGCTCTGAGTTTTCTTGAAGGAGTAAAATAACTAGAAAGCCTTTTCCTTAAATCTTTAGCTTTACCAACATAAATTACTCGCCCAAGTCGATCCAACATAAGATAAATGCCAGGCTTATGAGGCGCTTCTTGTAGCTTGCTCATAAGGTTAATAGGCGAAATTTGAAAGTCAGCGGACACGTTGAACGTATTCTATTTATCGAATTAAACGTAAGAAATCCACTAAAAGACAAATTCTTAATATAAGGAGGAATTGAAAAGCATGAAGAAAAGAGGCATCTTTAATAAATAATTACCTTAATTATACAACATTCCCTATAATGTTTACCCTTATCCGAATCAGTTTTGCGACCCTGCTAATCGAGGGAACGGCAAGTGCTCAGAGCTCAGCTCAAGCAAACGCGCCAAGCCCAACTAATGATCTGACTCTATTGGAACTAGTTAAAGAAACCGGTTTTCTGGCATGGCCCTTAGCTGCGCTTTCAATCGCCGCCGTGTTCTTGATCATTTTTTACACACTTACGGTCCGAAGAGGCGCCGTAGTAAGTAGTCGCTTTATGCGGTCAGCGGATTCACTAATCCGCAAGCAGGACTATCTTGGACTACTTTCTGTATGCAATCGTCAAGACCAATGTATTTCTAGGATCACTTCTAAGACATTAGAATTTGCCACAAAAAATCCACTGGCCAGTTTTGAAGAAGTTCGAGAGGTTACAGAAGCAGAAGGTTCACGCCAAGCTAGCCTACTCCATCAACGCATTCAATACTTAGCAGACATTGGTGCAATTGCACCAATGGTAGGACTCTTGGGAACTGTCATTGGCATGATTAAAGCTTTCCGAGAAATCGCACAACATAGTTTTGTCGGGTCTAAACAAACTGGTCTTGCTAGCGGTGTTTCGGAGGCCCTATTAACCACTGCGGGAGGACTATGTATAGGAATTCCAGCTCTCATTTTTTATTCAATGTTTAGAGGCAGGGTACAAGGTCTTGTTGCAGAACTAGAAGCTGCATCAACTCACATCATGGCGCTCCTAGCCGCACAATACAAAAGGGCCAGCGGAAGGAGATCAAGAACAGGAAAAGATAATACTGATGATAGACCGGCAGATATTCGCGGAGTCTAAAAAAGTTCGTTAATGTAGGAAAATGAAATTCCAATCACAGTTTGGATCAGAGCGTACGGGAATTCAATTAGCTCCAATGATTGACATTGTTTTTCTGCTCCTCATTTTCTTCATAGTCTTATGGAACTACGCAAGATTTGAAACAGAAATAGATATCAGTGTTCCAGCCGCCACTTCCGGTGAAACACCAAAAAGAACAATCGGAGAAATTGTTGTTAATGTTCACAAAGATGGGAAAATTGTTATTGAAGGTGTGAGTAAGTCAGAGCCAGAATTACTAAAAATGTTTAATGATATCGTTGCTGCATATCCTGATCAGGCACTCATTTTGCGTGGCGATCGTGCAGCTTCCTTTGATCATATTGTTAAAGTTCTAAATGTATGCAAACAAGCAAACATCTGGAACATCTCGTTTGCCACGTCCCCACCTGAAGGAGATAATAATCCACCTAAATGAGTATCATTAGAACATTGCCAGTGGTTATAACAGTGATCACGGCCTTTAATGCACTCACTGCCTATTGTCAGGAAATAGAACCTTTAATTCCGCGCACAAACACATCTGAAGAAACTGCTAACAATCCATCTGTTCCAAGAGCAGAACCTATAAACCCAGTCCCTAAAGCAGAACCTATCCAAATCGAGAAAACTGTTCCCCGCGCAGAACCTGTAAATCCTCCACTCAAACCTCCAAAAATAGGGGGAAATATACCACAAGAAGAGAAAGCTAAAAATTTGCTCGAGTATGCGAATTATGTCTACAGCCAGAAACAATGGCAACTCGCAAGCTCCTACTACCAAAAATACTTAGAAGTGCAGCCATCAGGTAATGACGCAGCATCAGCATGGTACCGTCTTGGCGAATCCTTATTAAAACAAAAAGACATCCCGGGCGCAGAACAAGCTTACTTGAAAATTATTGAAAACTTCAGCTCCTCAGAATATTTAAATGCTGCCTCTTACAGGATTGGATCAATTTATTACTCAAACAATCAATACAAAGAAGCCTCAACGTTTTTTAACACCGCAAAAAAAACTGCAACTAAAAAAGATATCCAGTTATCAGCTGCTTATTACCATGCTCGATGTTTGAGAGAAATAAAAGATAACAAATCTGCATTAGCCGCATACGAAGAGTTAAGTTCGATCCAAGATGAAAACCCTTACCGTGAAGCAGCGCTTTTAACTATAGCCAGAATTTACGCCGAAACAGAAAATAACGAAAAATCCATCAAAGCTTTTCTTTCACTAAATGGAATCACAAACCGTGAAGACATAAAGGCCGAAGCTCTTGTCAAATCAGGTCTAATGAGCAGCTCTATCGGTAAAGAAAATCAAGCAAAAGAATATTTAAATAAAGCACTCAATTTACAGGGAGGAGATGAATGGAAACCTGATGCACAGTTTCATCTCATCAAAACCTACTATTCTGAAAAGAATTACGAACAGGTCATCAGCACATATTCAAAAGGTGCTTACCCCATGTCTGAAACAATCAGACCAAAGATGCTACTTATAGTCGGCAATTCTTTCAGACAACTCCAGCGCCATAGAGATGCCGTGAGCGTTTATATTATGTTAAGAGAGCATTACCCCGCCAGCAAAGAAACTAGCGAATCTGAATACAGGAAATTACTCTCATTATTTAACTTGAGAAGTAAAAGCATACCAAAATATGTCGATAACTTTGTCGAATGGCAGACACCTCGTGACCCTAATCATAAAAATATTGATATGGCTCTCTTATTAAAGGCCGAACATTATTTTAACAAAAAGAAATATGCAGAATCCGGCAACTCTTATGATGAAATAAGAATCTCAAACATTCCCAACAATTTGAGAGGATCCACTTTATATAAACGGGGGTGGGCTCACACAGAAAGTAAAAATTACCGCAAATCAATAACCGCGTTCAGCGATTTTATTTCAACGTATCCTGAAGAATTGAGAGTCCCTAAGGCACTCGCTAAACGCGCACTCAATTACAGATCAATTGAGGACTACACGTCCGCTTTACAGGATTTAAATTTAATCATTACAAATCACCCAGAGTCAGAGTCTGTTGAACTAGCCTATCAGCAAATCGCACTGATTAACGGCCAACAACAAGATTACAGTGGCATGATTAGAAATTATCAAAACCTCATTGAAAAATTTCCCGGCAGCAGCGCAAAGTCTGAAGCCTATTTCTGGATAGGTTGGGGGCAATTCGAATTAAAGAATTTCAAAGAATCGTCTGCCGCGTTACGAAAGGCAAGAGAACTGAACAGACCAATCTATAGTGACAGAGCAACTCTTCGTATAATTCTAGCCGAATATTCCCAACAAAAGGTAGACGCGGTCCGCAAAGAAGTAGAAATTTTAAGTCAACGAATTCATCAAATCAGTATTCCTCCTCAAATATATTTATGGCTTGGGATCAACCTTTTCGACAATGGTGATTATCAAGAATCCTCCACTTATTTAAGTATAGCAAGTAACCCGAAAGAACCAGAAACAACGCAAGCGGTGATCTGGAAATATCTAGGACAAGCTCATCTATTCACTGGAAAAAATAAAGAAGCAATCAAGGCTTTCGATTTTTATCTGGAAACTAATCAACCTTCCAATAATCGCGCTCGCGTTCTACATGATAAATCAGTGGCTCTACTAGCTTTGAAAAAATTCAAGGAAGCGGAAGCTTCCGTTGAAAACGGTCTAACTCTTCAACCAAAAAGTAGAACGTATGGGATGCTCTGTCTCTTATGGGGAGAGATAGCTCTACAACAAGGTGAATATGAAAAAGCGATTCAAAGGTTAGTTAAACCAACCTATGCAATAGAAGATGAAGAAGTGACTCCATCCGCTCTACTGAAGAGTGCTTTTGCGCATGAAAAAATTAATCAAAAAGAAAAAGCCTCAGAACTTCGCAAAAAACTGAAAACAAAATACCCCAAATTTAAACCTAAAACAATTATACCCAGTGTCAGCGAATCAACAGTTTCTGAATCGTAATTAGATTAAAATTATCAAATCAATCTCCCAATAAATGAATCGTAAAAAGGAAGAAGAGAACCCACTCACAAATATTTTTGTGAATGTGCTTTTGCCAATAATTGCTCTTAGCCAATTAAGTAAAAGCAGCGATAAAGTCTGGCACCTTGGCCCCGAATACGGGATGACTGTCGCCGTTGCATTTCCTCTGATCTACGGAATATGGTTTTTCTTTAAAACCAAGAAGTTTAACTTTTATTCAATCCTAGGAATCATTAGCGTTCTGCTAACTGGCTTCATAACAATACATGTCTGGAATGATGATGGTAGCGTCAAAGATAATGCGGCTCTGCTATTTGCAATAAAAGAAGCAGCCACTCCTCTGATACTGGGAGCAGTAATGCTCTACTCACACAGAACAAAAAAACCGCTCATTGAAGTATTCTTGTTAAATCCGGACCTCTTTGATATTCCAAAAATTGAAAAGACGGCAAAAGAAAAAGGGAATTTCCAAGAATACTCATCGTTCCGCTTAAAATTGACCTTGATGTTTGCGGGAAGTTTTCTTTTGAGTTCGTTGATGAATTTCTTCCTAGCAATGTTCTTACTTGATGGGGCAAAAGATAAAGAAAGTTATAACCTCGCCGTAGGAAAAGTAATGGGCTACGGATACCTTGTCATAGGCATTCCTCTGATGGCAATTATGATTGGCTGCTTTCTCTACTTAATGAAAAGAATAGGAAGCCTCACGGGCCTCACTAAAGAAGAATATATGCTCCCAAAATAAATGGAGCCAAGTTAGCACCGCTAACTATTTTTTTCTCAAGTAAGCTAGAAGAATAAGTGAGCCAAGAGCAGCGCCAGCCATGGTCGCAAGTTCCTTAAGTAAATCAATTAAACCGCCCCCGGCCAAACCTCCAATTGATCCAAAAATGATACACTTTAAAACCTGAGACAATTGACGGTTAGATGCCCATGCAACTAGCCACCCAGTTCCTGCTCCTATCAAGGCGAATATTAAATACTCATTCACAATTTAATTCATTTAGGATTTTTTTATTATTCAATAATATTAAATAACCGCACTAAGAATGTCCACTTTTCAATCAGATGGCCAATCATTGTAATAATACATTTGAGCAAGCCTTTCAGGATTAATACCTATGCGATAAAGAAAAACAAGCCACACGTTTTTCATCTTTCTTTGAATACGACCTTCCTTTGAAAATTTTCTATCTGAGCTCCTAATCGGAGGACCAATTAAATTCACTGCTCCATACTCCCTCAATCTTGAAGAAAAACAAACATCTTCCATTAAAGGTAAATCACGAAAACCTCCCAAATCCTGGAAAACAGAACGTACAACAAAAATACTTTGATCACCATACATTGTGCCAATATGCATAGTGAAAAATTTATGGATCCATGCAAAAAATTTCATGAAAGGATATAAAGCAACGACATCTTTTAGAAATGCACCGCCTAGAATTGACGGATCTTTCTGAAAAAGAGCATTCAAAGACTCGTAGTGCCGTTGAGTGAAATCAGTATCCACATGGTGAAAAACTAATATTTCACCCTTAGCAATTTCTGCCCCAGCATCTAACTGCGCACCTCTAGAAGGCTTATAAAACTCTACTAAATCAACACCAAATTCATCACATAATGACCTAACAGGAACTCGGTCCTTTGACGCATCAGAAACCACAATCTGTGGCATTGGTTCTAGTGACACTAATGCGCCAAGACACTCCCTAAGAAATGACGCGTCATCACAACAAGGAACAATAAAACTGACATTAAATTTATCAGCCATTACATAACAATTAAGCCATTAAGGAACAAACACCGTTAATCGCTTATCACACGGAAAGAAATCTATAGGAGTAACACCAGCCAATTCGCCATCAACCTCGAATGGAACCTCAATATCACTTTCCACCCTAATTCTAGACGCTTTAACATATTCAATACCCTTTGTTTTCTCAGCTCTTCCAAGAGTGATCCCTGAAACATAGCGTAAGATATCCGTTGGACTTTGATCCTTAAAGACCATCACATCCAGTAGGCGATCGTCATTTGAAGCCTCAGAAAACAATCTTAGCGCGGGGCCATAAAGCGCTCCATTTCCTATAAGAACAAATGCACCTTCTATTATTTTTCCTGATTCCGGAATGACTCTTATCGCTGGCGGGGCCTGATTCGCAACAGAAAATGCTGAAATTAAGTAGCTGAATCTACCAAACTTTTTTTTATTCTCCCAACTAGTCTCCTCAATAATTTTTGCATCATAACCAACGCCTGCTACTTGTACAAAAATAGATTCTCCCGCCTTAAAAACATCGACCTTCCTTTTCTTCCCCTTTTCAATTACTTGCCAACATTCTTTCAATTTATTTAAAGGCAACCCGAGTTCACGGGCAAAAAGATTCATAGTTCCAGTAGGGAAAATTCCAAGCTCAATTTCTGAAGATAAAATTGATTCAATTACCGCGTTAATAGTACCGTCTCCACCAGCCACTGCTATTTTCGGCCAACCTTCAGAAACTAATTCACTCGCAATTTCTTTTAAATGAGAATGATCTTTGGTTTCATAAAGTTCGATCCTGTCCGAAAAGCTTCCTAATTCCTCAGCGAACTGCTTTCCTTTTTCAGCATGAGCAGAAGGATTGAATATCAGTGGTATTTTTTCGCTCATAAAACCAATTAAATGAGTCCTAAAAAAGATGAACCGTAAAGAAATTAAAGGTTCGATTTCACAAGTTCAAGCCACTCAGATTCTAGCTCATTAGGAGGGCTCGGTTTCCTCCCAGCCTTATTATACCAATAAGATGCATTCCCCAAATCACCTTCTATTACGTGCAAATGCGCATGAATCCATGACCCCATGCTAGTATGAATATCGCTAACAAGATCATGCGCCTCATCCCAATCTCCTTTCTTAGCATACCAAAGAGCACAAAGTTCCTGAGAATATTCTATTGGAGGCTCATCGTCGTTCTTCACTGAATTTAAAATACTATCTATAGAATCAATTCCCATATAGCCATAATTTAGGATAGGATAAACCAATACAACTCATTTCTTTATTCTTCGATGTCGATTGATAATTAAGTCACACAAAAGAAAAAATTAATTCTTATTTTAATGACGAAATTCCTTGATAAATACCGCACAAAGTGAATCCTCAAAACTAATCATTTGAGAGCAAATAATACCAAAACCCCAAGAGAGAATAGCAATCATCTACCTGACGGCCTACTCTTCCCTTTTGAACTCGTCTCGGACCATCTCATTAAAGTGGATGAGTTCATTCGAGAACAGGCCAAATCGTTCGATCCTGGAGTCGAAGGGTATGTCAGCTATGTTTGCGATATAAGCGGCAAAAGAATTAGGCCTGCCCTTGCAATATTGGCTGGAGGATCGACTGGAGAAATTACAAATAAGCATCTAGAAATTGGTTCTGTCGTCGAGCTTGTGCACTTAGCAACGCTAATCCATGACGACATAATGGATGATGCAAAAATTCGAAGAGAAATGCCCACGGTAAGTGCTAAGTGGGGATCCTCACTAAGTGTCCTTCTTGGTGACTGCCTCTTTGCTAGGGCTCTCGAATTAGCCACAAAATTTGAGGATCCCGATGTTTGTAGGTCAGTCGCTAATGCCGCTTCGGCCGTGTGCCAAGGAGAAATACTACAAACTCAAAGAAGATTCGATCTAACTCTCACGCGGGAAGAATATTTTCACATGATCGAATCAAAGACTGGAGCACTCTTTGCTGTGTCAACTGAATTAGGAGCAAGGTTATCGGGAGCAAGCAAAAAAATTCAAAAAGAATTACATGATTTTGGCATGAAGGTTGGTACGGCATATCAAATATATGATGATTGTGTTGATCTAATTGGTAAGGAAGAAAACGCAGGAAAAACACTCGGCACAGATCTCACAAAAGGGAAACTTACCTTACCGGTATTAAATTTAATTGCCTCAGGCACTAAGACTCAGAGAGAAAAACTCAATGAACGGCTCCTATTAAAGGAACCCATTGATGTTAATACTCTTGCAGGAATCGCAGACTATGATGGAGCAATTCAACGTGCAGTATTGACCGGGAAAGAGATACTCTCTCAAGCGAAAGAACATTTGGTAGATTTATCAAATAGCTCGTACCAAAAAGGTCTATTGCAAATAACAAATTATTTGGAAACGCTCTTTGATGATTGTAAATGCTGAGACCTTCTGAATTATTCGATTCTATGTAATGATTCATTCAACAGCAATTATTGATCCTAAAGCTAGAGTCGAAGAGTCAGTTCAGATTGGAGCCTTCGCCATCATTGAATCTGGTGCAATTATCGCAGAAGACTGTAAGATTGGTGAACATGCTCAAATTTGCGGATCAGTTGAAATTGGTAAGGGGACTAGCATTGGAAGAGGTTCAATAATTGGATCAGAACCTCAAGACACTTCCTTTGACCCTTCCAACAAAAGCGGTGTAAGAATTGGAGAAAAAAATAATATCCGTGAACTAACGACCATTCATCGCAGTACTAAAGGAGGGGGGTGGACTCAATTGGGAAATGAAAACTTTCTGATGACTGGCAGTCATGTCGGTCATGATGTTAAGATGGGAGACAGGAACATCATTGCCAATAATTGCCTTCTGGGTGGGCATGTTATCGTTGGTACTGGAACCTTCTTAGGAGGGGGTGCTGCTTTCCATCAATTTGTCCATTTAGGAGACCTTTGCTTAGCTCAAGGCAATTCCACGATCACAAAGGATATTCCCCCTTACTGCACAGCCAGCCAAAAGAACCACCTTGTAGGATTAAATACCATTGGATTGCGCCGTGTGGGAATGGATCCTACTACTCGATCACAAATTAAGAACCTCTACCGCGCTGCATTTTTCTCTCAGACTCCTTTCAGAGCGGCATTAAATAAAATAAATGCTGGAAAATTGGGTAAAGAAGCTTTGAAAAATCCTAGCCGCAAAGGGACATGTTTTCCCAAGGTTCAATAATAAGCAAAAAAGAGCATCTACTTCGGTATCAGACCTTTTTGCGGTATTTTTAAAAAAAAATCCAATAAAGGCATATATAAGCCTCAATTATTCTATTTATTTTACTAAACTATTAAATGCGTCTAAATTTATAAAAAAATTAAATATCTCCCCTACCACTATATCCCTCAGTGCAAAAACACATAAATAATCGTATAACGCACTTATTTTTGGCTATTGCGACGCTTTTAATCTATTTTTCGCCTTCCTTATCCGCCCGCTCTAAAGCTTTAGATCTAAAATTAGGTGACAGTATAGACATTCATGGGACCGAAACCTCGTATAATCACGATACAGGAATAGCAACGGCCAAGGGAGATGCCCACATCAGTTGCGGAAACACTCAGCTCTATGCCGAACAGGCCGAATATCACGCATCTTCTGGGGACATTTATATAGAAGGCAATGTATCAATTTACCAAGGTGAACTTGTTCATAAAGGTGATGCTGCGATTTATAACATCAACACTGGTGAAATCAAAGCTGATGAATTAAGGAGCGGATTAGCACCGATGTTCTACAAGACAGGAAATCTTGAAAGTGAAATTCAAGAACTCGATAAAATTTCGATGCATTCCTCGATCATTACTACTCATGACAGTGCCAATCCCAACTATCAGATCAAAGCCAAGGAAGTTAAAATAGTTGGACTCAATGGACCAAAAGAAAAACGCCGGATCATATTTAATAATATGACCGTATATGCGGGAAAGGTTCCAGTGTTCTGGCTTCCATATTTATCGCAGCCTCTGGATGCCGAACAAAGTTATCAATTCTTACCTGGATATAAAAATAGTTGGGGCGCTTTCCTTTTGAACAAGTATGGGATGATGATAGGAGACAAAGCTTTGGCAACATATCATTTAGATTTTAGGTCATCACGAGGAATCGCAGGAGGATTAGATCTTAAATCTCAAAAGCATAAAAATAACGAAAACTTTGGTCAATTTAAATCCTATTATGCAAATGATCAGGACACGACCCTCACCCATAACAACCGGACAAGGAATGACCGTATCGACCCAGAGAGATATCGAGTGAATTTACAGCACAGGATAGAATTCGACAATCAAGAAAATTCAAATTTTTATTTAGACATAGATATCAACAAAACAAGTGATCAGTATTTTTATGAAGATTTTTTTCCTGAGGAATTTCGTTTGGATCCGCAACCCGAGAATATACTCAATTTGCAAAAAATATTTCCTAATGCGGTTGCTAGCCTGTGGTCTAGATTTCAAGCAAATGATTTCTACCAGACAGATACCAGACTCCCTGAACTAGCTCTAGACGCAGCCACAAGACCAATTGGGAAAACGGGTATTTTCTATAGCGGTGAAATAAGTGGTGGCATTTACGAGCAAAGATTAAGCACCAAAGAACGTGAAGAAATTCTCCAAGGTAACGGCACAAATCATAACCTTCTCAATGAACCAGAAAATTTATTTGAAAGTCTAAGATCTCGTAACAAACATGATTCAGAATTTACGCGGATTGATACTTATCATCAGCTATCTATGCCTCAGCAGCTGTTTGGATGGTTAAATGTAACACCCAGAACAGGAATCAGAGGAACCTCCTACTCAAGAATTAATGGTACTGATCAAAACGATACTCGAAAGGCCATTCATGCTGGACTCGACGCCTCTTTTAAATTGACTCGAGATTACAATGATTTAGGGCTTTCTCGGTTAGGTTTGACTAAGTTGCGACACACTGTGGAGCCATTCATGCATTACTCCTTCGTCACTGCAGATAAACTTAATTCTGATATAGGAAAAATTGACCGGCTCGTATCATCAACAAAATTAAGGCCCATTGACTTATCCGAATTCACTGCCACTGATGAGATCAATGATTGGAGTATTATCCGTTCAGGAATTTCTCAACAGTTCTTAACATACCGTGATGGTAAGGCCCATAACTGGATGACACTTAAAAGCTATATGGAGCATTACATTGATGATCCTGAATTTGACCGGGACTTTTCTAACCTTTACAATGAAATCAGCTTCACCCCGCTTCCTTGGTTCTCTATAAGCCATGAAATAGGCATTCCTTTATTTGCTGAAGATCCATTCGATTATACTGAATCGAATACCAGAGTCACTCTGATGCCAACTGATCAACTAGAATTCAGTATTGCTCACCGGTTTTTGCAGGATCATCCTATACTTGAGGATTCTGATCTTCTCGATTTTAGAACTTATTACCGCATTGGAGATCGTTGGGGATTGAGTGCGAGACAACGATACGAATTTGATGATGGAACTTTAGAATTCCAACAATACTCACTGCATTACGATCTGAATAGTTGGACAGCAGGCATCGGAGCCTTGGTTGCAGACCACCGTTCAAGTGAAGATGAATTTGGACTCGTCTTTACTTTAACACTGAAAGACTTCCCATCCCTCAGTGTCCCAGTCGGAATAACTCCATCACACTAAGATGTGAAGAATTTTTCTTCTTAGGCGATTAATTAAATTATCTCTAAAATTATCAATTTCACTAACCAAAATCTCGGTAGGTCCTAAAACATGCCTAAACAACTTTCTCGGAAAATTTGCATAAAAATTCTATGTGAATGGGAAGAATCTAGTAAGTTTATAGACTCTATAATTGAAAGTGAATGTAACAATTCCGAACTGGATCCGCGCGACAGGGCATTTATCCAAAACATCACACTAGGAGTAATCAAAAACCTTACCGTTCTTGAAAATTGGTTATATGAATTACGAAAAGGGAAAATTGATTCGGATATAAGACGTATTATTTACCTGGGGCTTTATCAAATACTACTGATGCGTGTTCCTGATCACGCTGCTGTCAATGAAACGGTTAACCTCGCAAGAACAAGAGCACGAGGTCTAGTGAATGCAATACTCAGGCGAGCGGCACGAGAACAAGACCAATTACTCAGAAATTTAGATTCAATGCTACCTGCAGATAAATATTCTATACCTGATCACATTTACCCACGCTGGGAAAAACAGTTTGGAGTTGAAGAAGCTGAACGCATTGCTTACCAATCCAACCAGGCCGCATCTATTACGGTCCGGTCAAACCCCCTTAGAGGTGGACTCACTGATAAAGATATTTCTGATACTGATGCATCTCCTGTTAAGGATTTTCCTGAATTCTATAAAGTTAAAAAGCTTCCCTTCGAAGCGCTCAATAATGGGCGTTGCTATGCACAGGACCCATCAACTTCAGTCGCCCCAAACTTACTAAATCCAAAATCATCACACCAGGTTCTTGATGTTTGTGCTGCTCCAGGAGGAAAAACTTCTATACTTTCTCTATGCATGGAAAACAAGGGAAATATCACTGCAACGGACATTGAAGGCCCTCGATCTAATAGATTAAAAGAAAACCTAAAAAGGCTAGGAGTAAAAAATGTTACCGTCCAAAGTGGAGACCTATTGAGTCAGGATAATTTCTTGTTCGATCAGAGCAATCAATATGATCGAATACTCATAGATGTTCCCTGTTCAAATACTGGAGTCTTTAGACGAAGGGCCGATGCAAAGTGGCGTCTGATGCCTGGATTCACAAAGGATTTAGCTCAACTTCAATTTCGTATGGTCGAATCCATAATCCCTTTATTAAAAGAGGGTGGCAAAATGGTATACAGCACATGCAGTATAGATGATGAGGAAAATGGACAGCTCGTGTCCAAAATAATAGAAAAATTTTCTTATCTAAAGAAAATCGATGAAGTTTTATTAATTCCTCAAGATGATCGGGACGGCGCATATGCTGCATTGCTTGGTTAGCTTGTTTCTATAGAATATCGAGACTATCATTACCGTGTGTTCGGAAAATTAATTTCTCTACTGACAAGCCTTGCGCTTATAGCAACAATAATTACAGCAATAATTATCTGGGCTTTGAACCGTTCTACTATTTACGAGCGGAAACAAGATCCAGGAACTGCTAATGTGAAGCTACCCTGAAACACATATTGGAATTTAAATTAAAGAACAGATAAACTAAATATCCCAATTTCAAATAACACCTAATTACATGAAAAGAACATACCTACCTTCAATTTTGTTAATATTACTAACGATCAATATTGTTTCCTCTAAAGAAAATAATTCCTCTGTTAAATTAGACTATCAAACTGAAGGAAAAATATCAGTCACCATTAACAATGAACCATTCACTACTTACCATTACAGTAAAGATAGGGCAAAGCCTGTCCTCTATCCCATACTTGGTCCTGACGGAAAAAGAATGGTCAGGGATTGGCCCCTAAAAAAAGATTCCCCCAACGAAGCGCATGACCATCCACATCATGAATCTCTATGGTACACACATGGGGATGTGAATGGAATAAGCTTCTGGCATGTCGGTGAAAAAATGGGGAAGATCAGACATAAAGAATTTGTTAAGAAAGGAAAGGATGAAATAATTACTAGGAATGACTGGTACAGTCCTAAGGAGATCATTCAATGCTCGGATAAGACACGAATACGGTTCTTTGCTCTGCCTAACGGGGGTCGAGGTGTAGATTACGAAGTAACGATCATAGCATCTAACGGTGATGTTAAATTTGGCGACACCAAAGAAGGTTCAATGGGCATAAGAACACATCCTGCTCTCCGGTTAAAAGGTAAAGTCGCTACAGGTAAAGCAATAAATAATAATGGTGTTGCAGGAAGATCAGTTTGGGGAAAGCCAGCTAAGTGGCTTTATTATTGGGGTAAAGTTGAAGATAATGAAGTTGGTATAGGAATATTCGATCACCCATCCAATCCTAGACATCCTACTACCTGGCACGCTCGTGATTATGGACTAATCGCCGCAAACCCCTTCGGATACTCACATTTTCAGGGAAAGCCAAGAGGAACCGGAGATCTGGTTATCAAAGACGGTGAAAAAATAACGTTCCGCTATGCATTCGTTTTTCTAAGCGGTGATAACAAAAAATCAGGAGTTGGTGGTATCTATAATAAATGGGTTTTTTCTGATGCGAAGTTCTAATTAAAATGCGCATGAACTAAAATTCCATAACTCACAATCATATTCTTGCTCTTATAGATCCTAATTGTGAAAGAACAAAATAAATACCTAAGGAAAATGATGATCATTGCTGGAATATTCAGCCTCCTTTTTCTATTGAATGCAAATTCTCAAAGCATTAAAGGAGACCAGAGTTCAATCAACAATCCAAATGATATTCTTAATAGCATAAGTCTTGTAGATGGAGATTTTCTTGAACGTTCTCTTATCCGGGAATTGTCTGAAACATTCAGAGTAATGGCAAATGTCACCGTAGCTGATTCCGTTGATTCTGGGTTTTTAATTCGCGGAATTAATGCTGAAGGAATCGGCTTAGCTTCCGGCAATACTCTTTCAACAATCTATGTAGACGGTATCGCTCAATCCAGAGATGGATCAAGGCGAGGATCTTTGGGTACTTGGGATCTAAAAAATATTTCTGTTCTTCGCGGTCCACAAGGAACCTTGGGAGGAAAGAACTCTCTAGCCGGTCATATACAAATTGAAACAAACGATCCAACCTTTCACCATGAAAACTCCTCATTTTTTGGATTGGGTGATAACGGTTTCTACGAGAGCGCTTTCATGATATCAGGACCCATCAATGATCAGTTAGCAGTTCGTTTAAGTGCAGAGTCTCAACACAAAGATGGAGAATTTAATTACCCTATATTCGAAGGATTTCCTGCGCTCAAAGAAAGGCAAGAAGATCACTACTATCAAATTAGAGGAAAGTTACTCTATCAGCCTTCTGGCCCAAAAGGACCCAGCGCAATACTAAGTGCATCGCACTCCTACGATTCACCTCAGTATCAGGACGCGGACGGCCCTTCGGCCGGTGTAAAATGGAGTGATCGTGTGTGGGGACTCCAGACCCTTCCAGTATTTGTTCCGGCACTGTCCACCGAAGTGTCACAATTGAATCTTTCTGTAACAACTCCCATTAGTGATTATTGGAGCATTGAAAGTCTCACTGGTATCGTTAGAACAAATACTGATACCCCTTCCGTAAACTTTGCAACGCAGGGAGAAATCAAAGAAACTGATGCGTCTCAAGAATTTAAAGCCCATTACGAGAATGAATCAATGAAAGCAGATTTAGGTTTTTATTTTTTAGATGGAGACATAGATGAATCACTTAATCAGAACCTCCCCTTTAACGATTTTGAAAATAAGACATTTAATGACAGCTCATTTAGAAATCTTGCTTTTTATGGAGAAACCAGTTTTCAAATCCTTCCAAGATTGTCTCTTTTTGGAGGGTTACGCTACGATCATGAGGAATTAGAGTTCTCAAATACATTCAAAGAGGTCAATGAACAGGGATTATTAAACAGTAAAAAAGTATCAGCCTCATCCTCAGATGACGCAATTTTACCAAAAGTAGGTATTGCTTATGAATTAGATGCGAATAACACCCTCGGGCTCAAGGCCCAGAAATCTTATCGTCCGGGATCCATTGCATATGATCGATTTAATGATCTGAAATATGAATACGAATCTGAGACGGCTTGGAATTATGAGCTGTCTTTAAATGGATTCACTAAAAATAAAAAAATAAAATATTCTGCAAACCTATTTTATCTCGATTGGCAGGATCAACAGGTCAGTATCGCTCAAATCCCTGGTGACATCAGCACGGCTCTAATTACCAATGCAGAAAAATCTCTGATATATGGCGGAGAATTAGAGATCCAAGCTACTCCAACTAAAAGACTCTCTTTGTTCGCTTCTCTGGGTGTAGCGATCACTGAATTTGAGGACTTCCAATTCACTCAGTTTCGTTCAATTTTAGACTTTTCTGGAGAAAAATTTCCTCATTCACCAGATTACACAGCAGCTGTCGGAATAGATTATCAATTCGATAATGGTTTCTTCTTTGGCGCTGACATGAAATATACAAGCTCTGCAATATCACGTTCAGTTTTTGAAGGATTAGCAAAGGATGAACTCCCTGGATATACTGTAGCAAATTTACGTGCAGGATATAGAAAAGATAATTGGAGTATCACAGCATTTATCAGTAATGTTACAGACGAGGAATATTTCCTTTATAGATACGATACTCCAAAATTGCAGATAGGAACTTTAGGACTCGAAAGGTTCTGCGGATTGAGAGCCTCTTATAGGTTCTAGTTTATTTAAATACATAATTAGACAATCTCTTAGCTATTCATAATCCAAGAATTCTTGGAAAACTGAATCCGCAGAAAGTCTCAGCGAAGTAATAACACTGACCCGATCACTCTTTAGTGACACGGAAAAAACCTTTTCTCCTAAGTGCTGAAAACTGGCGATTGATAATGCTACCATTTCCATCGATTCCAGATTCTATAGTTTCCCAATGATGCAAATCACTGGATGATTGAATGATATAGGCACTTCCAACCTTAGTTGGAAAACTTAAATTAAATTGATCAATGAATCCGGAAGGTAACAATTTGGCACTGACATCAATTCCAAATGGATGATGATGGTCTTCGTGCGCATGTGTATGAAGAGAAACCCCATTAAGAGTAAGATGAGAAGGTAAAATAGACTCTAGGTTTCCTGGTATTGCAGAGAATCCAAATTTAACCGAACCACCAACGGGGATTGACTGATTCCATCCAGCGTGGCGAACAGTATAGTGATTACCTGCACGTTCAATTAATTCCGCATTCCAAAAAGATGAGATTTCCTGTTCAATTTCAAACTCCAGCTCCCAAGAATTAATCGGATGATCTCCGAGATTTGTAATTTCAGCCTCACCGGTAAATCCAGAATTCCAGTCATTTTGTATCAAGAAATCAACTTCAGCCCTAATGTCCTTATCGCCTGGTACGTCTATATCACCGATACCATTACCAGGATTGCCAATGCCTTTACCATCACCAAAATCAATGTCACTTGCGGAAAAAAAAGCTTCCCCGGCAGGATCAATTCTCTGCCAGATAACATAGAGGATATGTTTTCCAATGCGAGGCGGAAAATCAACTGTAAATCGATAGTAATGCCCATCACGAACTACACGATCAGTACCTGAAAGAGGTTCAAGATCGTCCCATTTCAAAGTCTGGTCAGGTGTCCAGTCCTCAGTAGTGATAAAGGCTAAAAAATAACTTGGATCGTGTGGAACCCAAGCATCAAATATTACAGGATAAGGGCCAGGATTAACGGAAGTCGCTGGCCAATCATCTCGAACAATATCCAGGCCTGAATATTTCTGACGACCAGCTCCGGCAAGTTGATTGTCTGGAATAATGCTACGATAAGGTTCAATGCTATCCGGATCGTATCCCGGGACAAGTTGGCTGACTTCATGCCAGTCATAAAATGCCTGCGTTCCGGCAGTTTCAATAGCAGCTAACGATACCGCATTTTTTGGAGACTCCGGATTTTCCTGAAAGATACGATAAGAACGACTGACCGGATCACCCACTGATCCATGACTAAATACATTTGTTAAAAAAATTGTATATATTGGAAAATAAAAAATGAATGAATGCCTCATTCATTGACCTTAGCACTTCTTAGCAAACAAGAATGGAAATTAATAAACTTTAATAACAATACCATCCACATCACTCACTCACTATAACTTTAATTAATTCGGCGTCCCCTTGATTTATTTTTAATTTAAAATGGAACTTGCCTTGATCATTTTTCATTAAATCCCCTTCCTCCCATTCTCTATCCTTTTTATTCATATGTTGGATAGATTTTATTTTATCAGCAAACTTTAAAATAACTTCATGATTAGAACCAATGTCACGATTTCCTAATACAATAAATAGTTCGCCTTTAGAACCCTCAAATATTCCCATAACAATATTATTTCCCTCAGGTCTTACCCAATAATCATCTGGGGCCTTTACTGTACTTGTTGGCAAAGGGTCCGTATGATAAACAGCCAATGATCTAGCATGAGTCAAACTCGGACTGAATGACGCAATGGTATTATTTATACCTGATACCTCTTTCCCTATATCTGATAATGGGGGCGGCTCAGTTTCAACAACTTTATGAATATCAAACATGGTCCACCCTACCCACCACTTGAATGCCTTAATTCCATAAGCAAGGCTCATTGAGACAGTTTGCCTCATCTTAATAACATTATCTCCATGAACGTGAACGAACCTGAAAACAGGTATACCACCTGCTGCGATAGACATGCGCCTATAATATTCAAGAAAATGAAAGTGCAGATGGGCCTGTCTCTGCCAATGATAATCGTAATATTCAAGCATTCTCGGACGAACTGCATCGAGAAAAAATTCTATCCCTCCATACTGAGAATAGGTAGTGAACTCGGTAGGATGGTAAGCGTCTATGGATTCATATTTTTGTCGAACTGTGCCAAAGTAAGGGAAACTTGATGGTTTTCTGCGGTCACTCATATAATAGGAAATTAGCGTCTTCTCATCCTTCAAGGCATGAGCTGACCAAGGAGTGACTCCATGCAGTAACAAATATATGCCTGCTTGCTTAGATTTTTCAAAGTCGGCTAAACTGCCCTCTAACCCATTAAAATTCGCTCTTTTCATCGTAACAAAAAGATTATCTAAACCTACGCGAGGTCCTACCCAGCTAGGAGAAAGGAATGAAATCAATGCAGGCATTTTGAATGGACCGGGTAAAGCTTCTCTAACTTTTTTTTCATAAGGCCCCAGACCAAAGACCTCATTGGTCCTCTGCTTCGGGTATACTTCTAACCTCTTAATTTCTTGGTCGCGATATACGACTTCTACACCTAAGCCTGTTACCGTATCAATTCTGAAAGAAATGTCCCTATCTACTGGCCAGCCAGGGAAAATACAAACACGCTTCCCTGTCGTCTCAATAAGCAATGGGCGCAATGAATCAACTAAAGCATCAACTTCATCCTTTTCCGATGGCAATAGAGAAAAATCAGATCCCCAGAATTGGGGAAACCCTAAGCTCTTATCATCAAATTCCAGTGATGGTTTAACTGCCTTAAGTGCATTTTTAATGGCCTTTCCGGACTTTTCTTCTGACCAATACAAAATCTCGCGCTCTGGAATCTCAATTTCTTTAATGACTTCAGGATTAAGAGAATGAGGACCCCTTCCACTACATGCACTCAAATAACGCCTCAGCACAAGCGCTCTAGAAATTTCAGAACCATTCTCAAGGTCACTAAGAAAAACACTTCCTCTATTCCAAAATTTATTCCATGTCTCCATCTGAGCACTTACGGCGCCATTGACATCAACTTTAGAAACCGATCCAATTAACTTATCTAATTCTTCATTTTCCTGTGCACGAACCAAATGGACCTGTAAATCAAAGGCCCCTTTTGAGTCAATGGTTTGAAGTTGATTGCCCTTAGTTTCCATTCCATCACAAAGAACAATGAGTGCATCTCTCCCATTAGTTTTAGCTATTTGTTTTTTATCCTCTAAAGATAAAACTTTTCCCTCATTATCATCAAAAATAACCTTTAAAGGAACCGGACTCTTGCTGCGAAATTGCAAATGCAAAATGTCCCTCTTGGCATCCACAAAAAATGAATAAGAAGGATTTTCTTTCTGCTTAATATTTTTCACCACCACCTCACCATATTTGAAGCGTAGCATCTGACGAAAAGATTCCGGTGATACGTTAAGACCGGGATCAAATT